>Ga0182239_1000296_pt1 | contig 18810 bp, 15 predicted proteins | sample hydfrate6_PW_210_FD_132456 | JGI IMG/M metagenome (GOLD analysis project Ga0182239, IMG submission 132456) | Subsurface microbial communities from deep shales in Texas, USA - hydraulic fracturing test 6_PW_210 | ecosystem: Environmental > Aquatic > Deep subsurface > Shale gas/oil reservoir >... | reverse complement strand
TAAAACCCGCTTCATCCCCCTTGTTCAAAAAAGATATTTTCATATAGAGTCGACACCGGGCTTGTTCAACTACCGGATAAGATCGTGGTTCGTTTCACTCACACGATCTATCCTTGTTCGTTATACACAGATTGTCCGGCGACAAGTTACTGCCGGTCATCTTGTCGAACCCGATTGAATATTTCTTCTGCAAGGTGCTGCTGCGCGGCACTGCGGAATTGTTTATCGGTCATTATGCGGGAGAAGATTTCCTCGTTGCCTTCCATGCGATTGATAAACAGCTCATCGAGAATGCGATCCAGGTAGGCCGAAAAATTTGACAGGTTGTTGGCCTTGGCTGCTTCCACAATTTTCTCATCGCCTTCCGCGCTTGCTCTAATCTGGTCAAAAAACAGTTGGTCAGCCTCTGTAAAATCCGTACCAAATCGGTTATTAAGCTTTTCGACCAGCGAAGACAAAGGGACAAATTCTTCTCGTCTCTCGCCGGTACCCACATCGGTGGGGCCTTTCAGTGTATAGGTTTCACCCTTCCCAAGATCGATGGAGCCTTCAGTAATCTGCTGCAACCGGAAGTATTTCAATGCAACCTCGTCATCCAGCGCAAAGCCCTGACCATTGCTGGGGGGAGGCAGCTTGGCTATCAGGTTGCGAACAAAGGTATAGTACTTTTCCAGCTCACTATCCTGATAGGGGATGATCTGGGACAAAAACGCATAGAGGTTTCGAAAGGCCCTCAATTGGCCACGGAACTCTTCCCGTTCTTTTTCCTCCTTGGCACAGAAACGTTCGACAACGGCATCGAGCACGGCATTCATTGCCCGATGGTCAGATCCCGAATGATCACGCTTGCGGCGGTACCAGACATCGGCAAAGGCATTGACGTCATCGGGGGTGAAGATCGCCCATTGCAGCAGCTTGTGTTGCAACTCGGAGAGACGGTGCGGGTCGGCGTTCTCGCCAATGGGGGTAGTCTCGTAATAAGGTTTGAAGGCTTGGTAGATGGCGTCTTCGTCATTCGCGAAATCGAGCACAAAGGTGCGCGCCTTGCCTGGCGCCATTCGGTTGAGGCGCGACAAGGTCTGCACCGCCTGCACACCTGCCAACCGTTTGACTACGTACATGGTCTGCAGCAACGGCTGATCAAACCCGGTCTGATATTTTTCTGCAACAAGCAGAACCCGGTAATCATCTCGCTCGAATGCCTCCGGCAATTCGCTTTCGGACAGCCCGTTGTTCATCGCCACTTCGGTATAGGACGACCCCGGCTCGTCGGGGTCTTCCACGGTGCCGGAAAAGGCCACCAGAGATCGAATACCGGTATACCCATTGTCCTTGATATAGCGGTCAAAGGCCAGCTTATATTTCACAGCGGCTATCCGGGAGCCGGTTACCACCATCGCTTTGGCACGTCCGCCCAGCTCATGCATCACATAAAGCCGGAAGTGCTCGATGATCACCGACACCACCTGGTCGATATTGACCGGGTGCAAATCCATATAACGCGCCAGCGCTTTGGCGGCTTTCTTACGCGGCACCTCAGGGTCGTTTTCCACCTGTTTGATCAGACCAAAAAAACGCTTGTAGGTTATATAGTGCTGCAATACATCCATGATAAAGCCTTCCTCGATGGCCTGCCGCATGGAGTATTCATGAAACGGCGCAGTGCCGGAGGGGCCGGGCTCATCGAATAGCGCCTTGGTCTTGAATTTGGGGGTGGCAGTGAAGGCAAAGAAACTAAGATTCGGCTGGCGCGCCCGCTGCAGGGCATCCCGCAAAATAGCCGCCTTGACGTCTTCGCTTAAATCATCGTCTTCTTCCTCAGACAATTGCGCGGCGATGGCCGATTCGATGCCGGCCTTGTTCAGCATGCCCCGCAACGCGGCGGCGGTTTCACCGGTCTGGGAGGAGTGCGCCTCGTCCACAATGACCGCAAAACGTTTGCCGGCAGTATCGATGGTGACGCCCTCGCCCTTTTTTTCCAGCGTGCTCAGAGCCTGAGAGATGAACGGAAATTTCTGGATGGTGGTAATGACAATCGGCGTGCCGTTCGACAGCGCCGTGGCCAGTTGCTGGGTGTTTTCCTCTATTTTTTCCACAACCCCGGTCTTATGCTCAAACTGGTAGATGGTGTTTTGCAACTGCTGATCGAGCACGCGCCGATCGGTGACCACTATCACCGAATGAAAGACCTTGTCATCGTTGGCGTCGTGCAGGCTGGCCAGCCGGTGCGCCAGCCAAGCGATGGAGTTGGATTTCCCCGAGCCGGCCGAATGCTGCACCAGATAATTGTGGCCCGAGCCACTCTCCCGGGCATGGGCGACCAGCTTGCGCACCGCATCGAGCTGATGATAGCGCGGAAAAATCATGGTTTCCTTGCGGACGGTACGCACGCCCTTATTGGTACTGATCTTTTTCTCCGTCACCTCCAGATGCATAAAGCGCTGCAGGATATCCATCAGACTATCGGCCTGCAACACCTCGTCCCATAAATAATGGGTTTTCCAGTTGTCCTCCACCGGCGGGTTGCCCGCACCAAAGCCATGGCCGCGATTGAACGGCAAAAACACGGTTTCCTTTCCTTTGAGGCGGGTGGTCATCCAAACCTCGTCCGGGTCCAAAGCAAAGTGCACCAGGGCGCGCTTTTTAAAGGCAAACAATAAGTCTCGCTCGTCGCGGTCGTTTCGATACTGGGTGATCGCATCCGCCGCGCGCTGGCCGGTAAGCGGATTTTTCAGCTCCGCCGTGGCCACCGGCAGACCGTTCAGGCTGAGGGTCACATCGATTATGCAACGGCGGTGGGTTCCATCGGCCTTCTTCATGGCCGAAGTAAAGGCCACCTGGCGGGTCACCGTCAGTCGGTTTTGGGTATACGCCTCGGCTGCTTCCGGGTTCATGCCGGTGTTGGGGCGAAAGTGCGCCATACGGAAGGTTTTGCCGTAACACTTGAAGCCATGGCGCAGCACATGAAGGCTGCCCTTGATCTCCAGTTCCTTGTTAAGACTGTCAAGCAGCGTGGCCCCGGTCTTGTCCCCCAGCAGGGCTTCCAGTTGGCGCCATTTGTTCGGCTGGCTGTCTTTCACAAAGCCGGCAACATCCTCGGGAAATAAGGCCAGGGATTCATCAAAGGCCGACGGCGCGCGCTTATCATATCCGCCCGTGCCCACCAGTCCCGCTTCGATGGCTTTTTCAAAGTCGGTTTCAGTATGGCCGGCCATGGTTTAAATCTCCTGTACCGAGGTGTTCTGGAGATCGGCCAGGGCCTGACCGTTCACCTCGTCAAAATGGTAGAAACGTATCGAAGGGTCAGCGATAAGTTGCCGATTGACATCCAGGTAAACATCGGGATTGTCGTTGGAGGCAAAGACGAATTTGCGAAGGTGAATTTTGCGTTTGTCGCCGGTGTACTGCTCAATGGTCCGCTTCAAAGCGTTGACCCAACGGCTGCCGGCCTTCAATTGCGGCACAATCTTTTCCGCGGCCAGGCTTTTTGATTTGAATTCGATACAGTCGGCATGAAACCGCCGCCCATGAACGTAAAAAATGACGAAGTCGCAGCGCTTGGACCACGGTTTAGCCGTGTCATCCAAAAAATGAAAGAGTGGCGGCTTGCTTTTTCTCTTTGCCGTTTCAAAGCTATCGTGATCAAGCTTGAAAGCCATTCCGGCACCAGGAAGGATAAGCTCGATCTTCCGCTCCCGGGGTTGTACCTCTTCGGGCCGATAGTATTTTTCGGTTAGAACCACTTTGCCGCCTGCTCCGTCGTGCATGATGTATTGGCTATTGAGATAGGCCTTGAGGTGCTCGTAATAGGTTTTAGCGGCCAAACTCATTGCAGCCCCTCAATCTGTCCTGTTACCGCTGAAGTTATTATGGCAGACCGATATTCCATCAACTTTCCACAAAGGCTGCGATCTTTGTGCTCAGCTAAATCCCGTAGTGCTTTTGCTCCAAGGGCACCACCAGTTGTTTTTTGAATAAGCCCATAAATACGTTCCGTTTTTTGATCAAGGAATTTTGATATATTTTTTTGCACACTCAATGGAGGAATCGAAATGAAGGCGTTCTTCATTGCATTCTGTCCAAGGCCAAAGCGTGTAACGCCATTAGCTGACGTTTTGAACTGATCGTTCAGAGGACCGGATCGACAAAGCCAAGAGAGATAGCTCCCGGACAACTCCGGACCCGACTCAAACACCGACAAATGGTAACCACAAACTACGTCTGGCATGTCCTCGGTCACGAGCGCCGGAATTCCAATATCGTCCCATCCTTCGCTGTCTTTGGTAATTATGACCTGACCGTGTTTAAGCCGAAATTTCTCAATTTCCATATCAGTGGCAGAACCTTCCATGAATGGAAGATCTGGTGTTATACGGTCGTTGTAATAGACATCGGTGTAATTACAGAGCCTGACCGGAGTTTCGTTGTCGCCAATCGTCTTATCAACATTACTATTCCTCACATCTGCAAAGAACTTGAGTTTTTCAAGCCGCCAACCGTCAGGAAGAGTTCCGTATGCTTGACGTATAGTCACTGGTATTTTAGTCATCCCACTAAGCCCTCCAAGAGCTTTACTATCTCGCCTTCGAGCCCACTAATGTCGGCCTCAATCTCGAGGAGCGGGCGCGGCGGCTTGTAGACGTAAAAATGCCGGTTGATGGGGATTTCGTAGCCCACCTTGGTCTTTTCATAATCCACCCAGGCATCGGGTACATGAGGCAGCACTTCCCGTGCCATGTAATCGTCAATAGTCCCACGAAAGGCCTTCACCAGTTCGTCATTGGGCTTACCCGGCCCAAAAGCCATGGGCAACGGCAGTTCTGTGCTTATGGGCAAGGGGATATTCTCGGTATCGCGCAACTCGCTGTCCGGCTCCGCTCGGCCCTTGCCGTCGTGGCAGATTTCGGCTTCAGGGTCGCGTTCGCCCAGGGCGTTGAAGATGGCCTTCTTGATCGGAGCCGGGAGTTTGATCCCGGCGGCCTTGGCGGTGCTTACCAGATCGGCCTCGAACACGGCCCGGTCGGTGTACCGGCCTTTACTTGCCAGGGTGGCCAATGCGTCCCGGATACGCGCCTGTTGCTCGCGGCCTTCCTCTATCTCACGTTCAGCGGCAGCCTGATCCTTGCGCTTTTTCGAGGTGGCGAGGTTAACAAAGGCGGTCTGCTCATCGAGCCGGTCGATTCGCTCGGGCGTGGCCTCGAAGTTCATGCGCAGGGGACGTTCCACCGTGACCTTGAGGTAACCAAACTCGCGGTTTTCAAAGATGCGCGAGACCACGCGGGTTTCCCGATCGCCGTTCTTTTGATCCATTGTGACTTCCACAGATTCACCGTCCTGATAATTACCGTACAGGCGAGTGAGTTCGTGGATCTGTTCTTCGGTAATTTCGTTCCGTTTGTTGTTGAGGCTTTTCTTCATGCGCTGGAAGAACCGGGTGCCGTCGATTAACTGCACTTTGCCGCGCCGTTCAGGGGCCTTGCGGTTGGTGACTATCCAGACATAGGTGTAAATGCCGGTGTTGTAGAAAAGCTGATCCGGCATCGCGACAATGGCATCGAGCCAGTCGTTTTCGATGATCCAGCGGCGTATGTTGGATGGGCCAGAACCGGCATCACCAGAGAACAGCGGCGATCCGTTGAATACGATGGCGATTTTTGAGCCGACAGCGTTGTCGTTTCCCTCCCGGAAGGGGTGCATCTTGGAAATCATGTGCTGGAGAAACAGGAGCGAGCCGTCATTGATGGCGGGCAGGCCTGCGCCGAAGCGGCCGGCAAAGCCCAGCTCCTTGTGTTCTTTCTCCACAGTGGTCTTCTGGTCTTTCCACTCAACACCAAAGGGCGGGTTGGCCAGGAGGTAGTGGAATTGTTCACCCTCGAAACCGTCGCGGGTCTTACCGTCTCCCAGGGTGTCGCCAAGCACGATGCTGCTGGTATCTTCATCCTTGATCAGCATATCTGAGCAACAAATGGCCCAGGACTCGTCGTTGTATTCCTGCCCATAGAGGGCGAGGTTGGCACTTTCATTCTGGCCGAGAATGTATTTTTCCGACTCCGATAACATCCCGCCGGTACCGCAGGCTGGGTCGTAAATGGTGCGGAATATGCCCGGGGTATAGACATCCTGCTCGCCGGTATAAACCAGGTTGGCCATCAGGCGGATCACCTCTCGCGGGGTAAAGTGGTCCCCGGCCTCCTCGTTGGCCTGCTCGTTGAAGCGCATTACCAAGTGCTCGAACAGGTACCCCATCTGCAGGTTGTCAATACGGTCAGGGTGAAGGTCCACGTCCGCCATAGCCTTGACGATGGTAAACAGCCGGTTGCTGGCATCGAGCTTTTCGATCTGATCGCTAAACTTGAAACGCTCAAAGATCGCACGGGCCGTGGGCGAGAAGCCGTTGATGTAGGCCACCAGATTAGGGGCAATATTTTCCGGATCTCCGAGCAGGCGCTGAAAGGTAAAAGGGCTGATGTTGTAAAGCGGATGTGTTCGGTCCGGGTCCGCCGCCTTGCCCAGCAGGCGCTCCATGGCGTTTTCCGGCATCTCCTGAGCGGTTAGCTTCTTGTATTGCTTTAGCACATTGTCCTTGGTGGACTCCAGTACGCAATCCAGGCGCCGCAACACCACCATGGGCAGCATGACCAGACGATATTGCGGAGGGCGGTAGGGGCCTCGGAGCCGATTGGCGATATCCCAGATGTGGCCTTTGAGTTGTTCGTGTAATTGCAAATTCATGTACAACTAATCCTTAAGTTTTTCTTGACGCCAGCCTTGACTCGATTTCACCGACGACTGATGAGAATGACCGCCCTATGTGAGCGCGTATAACGGCCTGCTCACCTGCCGGTGTGGAGCGGAAGCGAAACACCGGTCAGAGTGCAGCAGGAATGTTGGAGTTTATCGAGTGGTTCTCCATGTGATCTCAGTCTTACCCATCGGCTTGAGTACCAACACCGTCAACGGCGGTGCAGCAAGCGCCTAATCCAGTTCGTAACCCACAACTTGAAGCGATCCCAGCGGCTTAAAGTTGGTGTAAGTGCCTCAACGGCTGCTTTTCTGTCGGCGGCAATCGCGGAAAGATGTTCTTCGTCAGACATCTCTCGTGCCCATCTAACTCGGCCATTTCGTATGATATAGTGTGACCGACAGGGCTGACTTGTGTTGCCAATTGATGGGCTGAGTGTTGGACCATTGCTCTCTTGCGAAAGGATCCAGCGCCCTGGTCCAAGCGGCGTTACGACTCGGGTGCCGCAACCGCAGCAACATAGGTGGGACGCAGTTTCAAATTCATAGGAAACATAAAGTATACCAGATCGAAACTTCTTTGGCATCGTTTCGACCGCCTCCATCTTGATGGTTTCAATGGGGAAATCCATTACGTAGACTCACTAACGATACTGTTATCGAATATAGAATACACATAGTAATGGCTGTTCTCAAAGTCCTTATAAAACCCAAAGATCTTTTTGAATCTGATCACTGCAAAAAGTGCATTCAACGCATTCATATCTCCGACCTGCACATTGAAATCATATTCATTCTCCTCGGGAGTTGAGCATGGAATGAAGCTCTGTTCGACCGCCTTGTCCTTATTGGCATCAGTAATCGAACTCATTCGTACTTGTCCAATCAACTGCCCATCTTTCTCTTGAAGCCCCATGCCAACATCAATGAAAGGAATATTGCCCGTCGTCAAATGCGAGATCATTGCTGCCTTGGCTGGTCCACCGTCAAATGCCATAAAAACGAAATCCATTTGGGAGACTATTTGGGCGTTAGTTTCATCTATCGCCACGGGGTGAGCGAGAATGCCGGTTCGCATAGGTTCGTATAGTTTCTGTAGGTAATGGACTTTTTTCGGTTTCTCTTTCAGTTGTTCGAGCGACGCAGCACCAGGAGCTCTGAAAGCATTGTGCTGATTAAATGTGTCGGGATCAAACAGGTGGATCTCCTGTATGGGCAATTTCGCGAGTTGGTCGAGAATGTAGGCTCCTGTGCCGCCAAGCCCAACAATTGCCACACGTTCCACTCTTAGTTTGGACATCGCAAGGACGATTCCAGCACGTGTTGACGCGGTGTCAAGATACTTGAAAGGAGATGATTGGTCGTCATCCTCGAGTGGATAAAAAGTCCGGGCAGTGGCGCTGGGGTCGATAGCCTGTGCGTGCCCCTCAAGCATTCCAATATAAGTAACCACTTTTCTGTAATGGTTTCCATAATTCTTCGGACCGTTTGTCGGCTTCTGAGAGAATTGATGCTTAGCGAGGACACCGTCTATTAATTGCTTGCTTTTTGGACGCACCAATTGAGATAGCGGACTGCCGTTTGCATCACAAGGATCCGAACCGGTAAACCACATTGTGTGATTTCTTGGTTTCGAGTCAGATTCGCCAGACAATTCGTCCGCAATGATAGCTCGTTCTACTTCCCGCTTCGACGTGACGAACGGCACATCATGAACAAGAAGATACCCGCCCCTCGTTTCAACTTGGTAGCCCTCATCGACCAGACGCTGAATCGATGGATTATGATCGAGTAGTTTGCGTAACATCGAATATCATCTTATTCTTGATCTTCACCGAATCACCTTCGACTAGTGATCCTTGCTCGTATTTGCTCGGCCCACGCTTGTATGTGACGGTAAAAAACTTGTTCGGCTTGCCGTGCTCGCCTGGAAATGCCAAATCAACAACGCGTCCATAGGAAATCTCGCCGTCGGGTTCCTGAAACTCGTCGCCATTGACAAAGATTGTTACCAGCTTTTCGGGTTTGGATTCAGGTTTCATTTTAAACACTCCTTTTTTCTTTGAACGTCAAGTTTTCAACAACTTGTCTTTTCATACTGACAAAGGGCTCCAACGGGCTTTTCAGCGGGCGCGGGCTTTTTGCGCTCCGCTGGAAAAGCATGGTTAAGTGTAAAAACTCAAGTACTTCGCTCTTTGTGCCTTTTTAAGAATTGTTTGTATTCCGCTGAATTTTTAAATCTCTCTGCCTCAAGCTCCTTAATTTCTTCAAGATTGACTTTTCTCTGTTCTGATTGTATTTTAATAAGAAGTCTTTTAGTTGTGGGTTCGGGCAAATCGTCAGAGTAAATTGAAACCTCCATAGCACAATCAACAGATTCCAAAGCTCCAATGTAAAAACGACTATGTATCCATTCAGTGCTTTGTGGCTGAACCTTTTCTACTCCTGTCTCAATTAACCAATAATCCGAAATTCGCCTGACTGTTAAATCATGAGAAACTCCTACATTTTGAACTTGATAATTTATGTGGCCAAAAGTGGAGTAGCTGGATTTCGGAACCTCCGGCATATCATATTCATCCAAGGCTTTTATTATATTGTCTTGATCCTTAATCCTTACCTCGATTCTGACATCTTTAGCGACTACCGAGCTACTGTTTTTTATTGCGAAATTGATAGGGGAAAGAAGCTCGTTCAGAGTAGTAAATTTGACAAGTTCCCGGTAATAATCATAATTAGGCCGTTCAGTATCAATGCTGTAACCCCAATCCGGCCTTCTACGTCTATCTCCGTTATAGTCGGGAATTTCCTTTTGAGGAGGAGGTTCTAAGGCAAGTGAAAATAGATTCCGAGTATCAGGCCAAAAAAGCCTATTCTCCTTATCAGCAAAGTAAAGCTCCAGTGTTGGATGCTTATCTTCAACTATAAAAGAGGAGGTCCCCATGCGTGCAATTTCATCCAACTTCGCTATATCAGTTGAGCTTCCTCGTTTTATATAGACGGTTTCTTTCTTTAATTTTCCATAATCGTTTTTCAAGTAGAACGGCCGATTTTGTATTGGAATATGTATGATTCCAATACATTTACCTTCAAAATCAAGATTACGATAGGAGAACGCGACAGGTCTTTGTGTCTTACTGTTTACAAATTGTTGGATGGTAGCATCATCCAATTTTTCATTGATCCCAACAACTTTACTTCTGCCACCCTTAATTTCTTTCACTCCTATCAGAATAAAGGCATCACTTCTTCGCCATGAATTTGCGAAGGCAATGATATCCTTAAGCATTTCTCCCTTATCTTCATCAGAAGCTTTTACAAATTTATATTGCTCACTCTTAAAGTCTAAATCATCCCCTTCCTCGCCATAAAGAAGGTTTTCGATTAGATCTTCATTAATTATCATTATATCTCATCCTGTAATCACTTAACGTTGCCGGTCACCGGTTGCCATGGAGTGCAACGGGATGGCAATCCGGTGCACTGGCTGGTTCGACATTTCTTAATTCTATTCCAGGAGACGGCGTGAGGCCTCTCTTACATCCTCAGAATCTCGGTCTCGCAGAAGAAAATTTTCTAAACCCATGGATACTCTTTCTTCTATCGCTCTCTTTGCATTTTCAGAACCAATTTTTTCTGAGAGGGACATACTGTAATCGACTTTCTTTGTGAACAAATCGAATTCCTTCTCTTCTGCTTGCAGTTCCTTAAGACGAGCTTCCGCCTCTAATTTTCGGAGCAACGCTTCTCTACCTCGCCCATATACGAGAGCAACCGTTTTAACGACAGACAGATACGAATCTTTTAGTTTCGACCAGACAGTTAGATACCAACTTCCGGGCGCAAGGCACTCAACGAAAAGTTGCTCTTCGGGTTCAAGCAAATCTTCAAGATCTCGAACCGATTCCAGATTTTCTTCAAGCAATTCAAGTCGGTCTGTGTCTGCCAATCGAATGATGGCATAAAGCTGCCGCAAACCAAATAGACGCTTTTCAAGCAAGCGGGCCGGCAGCCTCCGTTCCTCATCTACAAGCTGCAAAATAAGTGGAGGAATTTCGCCTTTGTTAGTAGTCGAAATGAAGTTGACGTGCAAGCCTTCAGGGGTCCAGAAGACACGAATCATCCCTTCACCACTGAGTCCGAGTTCAAATCTATCTTTTCTCCAATCCGCACCGCTGACCACGCTGCGACCAGAAACAATATTAATGAACTCACCGAAATTAGATCCTTGAGTTTCACCAAGTTCTTCTGCCCCTAAAGAATACTCGGTCATATTTCATGATCTCCTTCTGTCGAACGCCAGAAGCCAGGGGCAGCCAGGGCTTCCACAGGCTTGGTTAAAAGCATTTGTTGTTCAATTTTTCCGGTTTGTCAAAAAGCCGCCGGCCCTGGCTTTCCGCTGGGCTGACTAGTTAGCCTCGGGCAATTCACAATGCTCCTTCCAGGCGCAAGAGCGCAAATTGTGTCAATATAAGGCTAAGCTGTCGTAACAGTCTAGCCTGGTCATCCTCTGCCATATACGGATGACCACCAGTATGACTAAGCAAACCATATATTTTGTCTACCGCCTCACGCTCTCGTTTCTCTAATAATCCTTTGTCTTCCAAGAAGCGTCTTACCTCCGCCGGACGTGTCAAAGTAGATTCAGGTAGGGCTGTTCCAAGTTTCTTAAATGAATACTGGGCAGCAATTTGGCTCAATATCGCCTCAAAAAATTTTCTGGCATTGGCAATGCTATCACTCCATCGTCCAGCTATGAAGTGATCTTCAGCAAGCTTTAGAAATTGAAATGTCTGTTCTTGATCTGGCAGCCCCAGAGAAGCGTGCAGGTGATGAAGAAGTGTTCGCTCTTGATCTACATTGAGAATATCAGAACCAGTGAAGTAAAGGGTATTGTCCCTGTAGACATAGCCATCAAGCTCGAGACGGCGGAGAAGCTCTTTATGTTTTTGCACGTAAATGCGTACAATCAATTCACTTTTTTCTTCTTCGTACCAATTTAAGATGGATTCAGCCAAATCCGTCAGATATCTCTGCCCTAATTTCTCCCGTTGCTGCCATGACCAATTTTGAGTTGCCTGAGCAAGAGTTTCACCCGTATGGAGTTTAAGAATCCAATCCTTTAAATTTCGTGGCAGTGTATTTGTTCTGGCTGCATTGCAGAAGTATGCTTGATAGCCGTTTTCGTAAAGAAAGTCATAGATTCTATCTTTGTAAACCCTGGCTGGACTTGAAGAGGATCGCGACCCAGTAAATCGGCTGGTGTAAAAGTCCGCAATCGCCATTGCAGTTCTCCGTGATATCATGTGCCTCTCAATTCAGCTAACGCTGCCAATCAGCCGCGCGAGGAAGGAGCGTCGGCTGCATTGGCCTGGTTCGACTTGCCTTCAATCGGTCAGGTACACAGCCGAAGTGTCGAATGCCTCCTCTGGAGTGCCATGCCAATCGCCATTGTTAAACACGCACGGTTCATATTTTTCATGACTGTATGTGTAGAAAGCCATAGACCAATTGTCTTCGTTACCAAAGTATCGAAGGCGGCACAAGTGAGTCGGGAATTCGCGTAATTGGGCAATACGTTCATCGCGTGATTTACCTCCATAAAGTCCTGGATCGTAATCCACAGGGACAAATGGTTCTGTATAGGCATCGACATAGCAAAACTTCCCACTAAATCGTACCTCGATTCGGTTATACTTTCCTGCATAATGTTTTTGTGCGTGTGTAAGGATGCGCTGGCGAATGCTCGGCTTTATGGCATCTGGAATTTTCCTGCCCCCAGACTGGGGATCATATACCCAGACTTTTCTTGGCATTTTGTCATACCTTTTCTTTTGGTCGAACTTATTGCTCACTGGAGAGGGCCGTTTTTTGGCCCGAATCCAGTGCAGCAAAAGGTTATGTCATACTCTTTAGTTCAGGGCAAAAATTGACACTGCCAAAATAGTCTTTAATCATGAAAGCATTGATTTCAGGATAATCACCGCTAATCGCACGTACTTCTTCTACGAAGTCACTGTTTTCCATTAAAGTTGATGGTCCTAACCGCCTAGTATAAAGTACTAACATTGTAGCATAGCAATTAAGCAAATTTTTGGTTGTTGTCAGTTGCTTCAACACGCGCTTATCTTTATCTTCAATTTTTGTAATAACATTATTTCTAAACATGGCACGCCACCAACTTGGTATCAGTGAATTTCCAGTCGGAACGCCGGGTGTCGGCTTAGGATTATTCTCAACGCGTATTGTTTTCAATTCAATTGCATATTTTCGGCCTGACAAAACTGCTGTAAAGTCTGCAGCCTTTAATTTTTTTTCGGCCTTCCTGATGAAATCAGGAAGTTTTTCAATGTTAGAAAAACCATGTTTATCAAGATCGATAACGATCAACGGTTCTGCAAGAATGTCATGAATCTTCTCAGGGTCTGGAGATAGAAGGTCATTTTTAAAACCAAATTTATTGCAAAAATCAGTCTCACTTATGGAAAGAATCCTTTTTGCATCGAGCAGACACGCCTCCAATCGTTCTAACCGTTCTAATTCTTTATTTTTTAGAGCAATTAGAAGATCGCTATCTTCAATTATATTGTGATCTTGCCTGTCAAGCCAAGACAGGTATTTTTTAAAGCAGGTTTGAAGGAAAGGGAATTGCTTTAAAATTTCATTCATCGGTTCATTCCGTTTGCATGGACATAACGGCCTGCTCACCTGCCGGTGTGTAGCGACAGCGGAACACCGGTCAGAGTGGAGCAGGAAGGTTATGCAGAATTCTCTTTTTCTCTTTTCAATTCATTAAGCCTGTCAATCAAATCATTTTCTCCTTCAAGCCCCTTGCCTAAAGCCATTTTATAGATTTGTTCAGCTCTATCGTAATCTGGTTTGATATTCTTTTTCATCGGCCAAAGATACATATCCCCCCATCCAATATACCCCCATATATTTTTTGGATATTGTTCGATCAATTGCTTGAAGTATCTATTTCCTTCATCAATATTTCCAAGTGCAAAATTAGACTCAGCTATAGCTCTTTTCATATTATGCATTAACAATTCATCAGAAGCTGGAAATATTGAACAAAATTCATCACAATAAGCTATTCTTTTCTGAAAATATTCTGGGTCATCAATACCTGCATTCCCAAGTTCAGCTTCAAGGTCCTGACACCAATTATAAATGAGCTCACAGCCGGAAAATATTGTTTCAGCTTCTTGAACATCCCTGAATTCAGGTTTGAACCTTTTTTTGAGGCTATCCCATAATTCCAGCCACACATCACATGCCTTTGTAGTTTTATTTCCTTGAAGGAGTGACCAACCTTTTTCCATTAATACATCAAGTTCATCACTTTTTTTTTCTGATAGTAAATCTAATTTTGGTTTATTTAAACAACATTTTTTATATTTTTTCCCACTTCCACAAGGGCATGGTTGATTTCTGCCAATTTTGGCCATATTTTCTATCCTATTTAGTATTTTTCACTAAGCATAACAATGATTATATGCCCGAAGGGGCGTAAAAAAAGACGCCTCTTCGGCGTGAATATTGGGATATGCTTTAATTTTTGAGTATAATACCACTATTTAAGGTGATATCCAAACATTTTTCCTTGATTTGAAATTCGGAATATAATAAGAATATGACAACGTGAACAAATGTTCATTAGAGGAATAAAACGTTTTTCCATCAAAGCTTACAGGAGGGGTCATGGAGCAGCCAAAGCTTTTGGATCAGGTCAGAAATCTGATCCGTACCAAGCACTACAGTATAAGGACGGAAGAGACTTATGTGGGCTGGATACGAAAGTTTATACTGTTTCATGGCAAAAAGCACCCTGAAGATATGGGCGAAAATGAGATCAGCGCATTTCTTACGCATTTGGCGGTTAACCGGAAAGTGGCTGCTTCTACTCAGAACCAGGCTTTTAACGCTCTTTTGTTTTTGTATCGCAACGTTCTTGGAATTGAATTCGGAGAATTAAAGGATGTGCAGAGAGCCAAGAAACCCCGTAAACTGCCGGTTGTTTTTACCAAAGATGAAATCCGGCAGATTATAAATCAACTGGACGGGTACAAGTGGATAATGGCGCAGCTCATGTACGGTGCCGGGCTGCGGGTCATGGAGTGTGTACGATTGCGGGTCAAAGACATTGATTTCGGATACAAGCAGATTCTTGTGAGAGACGGCAAGGGCAGCAAGGACCGTGTTACCATGCTGCCGGAGGTTTTGAAGGAACCGTTAAAGCTCCACCTGGAAAAGGTAAAATCTGTTCATGACCGGGACCTGGAGGCCGGTTTTGGTTCGGTTTACCTTCCGTTTGCGCTTGAAAGAAAATACAAGAATGCAGATCGTAGCTGGGCCTGGCAGTATGTCTTTCCCGCAACAAAGCGCTCCATCGATCCAAGAACCAGGGTGGAAAGGCGGCATCACATAGCCGAATCCGTCATACAAAGAGGCATTAAGCAGGCCATACGGAGTGCGGGTATACCTAAAACCGGCAATTGCCATGCTCTTCGCCACAGTTTTGCAACGCATTTGCTCGAGGCCGGGTATGATATCCGGACGGTGCAGGAATTGCTTGGACACAAGGATGTATCCACCACCATGATTTATACCCATGTGTTAAACAGGGGCGGCAAGGGGGTTAAAAGTCCGGGGGATATGCTATGGAGCTGACCCCGCGGCAGGAAAGTGTTTACCGAGTGATTTGCAAGTACCACCGGGAGTACGGGTATTGCCCGAGTGTGCGGGAGATTTGCCAGAAACTGGGGCTTGCCGGGCCGGCCGGGGTGCACCGGATTCTGAAAGTGCTGGAGGAAAAGGGGGTGATCCGGTCTGCGGCAGGCAAGAAGCGCTCATGGGTGCCTTTGGGATTGGCGGAAGGGCAGGGCATGCCGGTTGCAGGAACCATTGCCGCAGGAGAGCCGCTGGATGTATGGGATCATCCGGATGAGCGCATCTATGTTGATCCTATGCTTTACGGCAGCCAGGATTGCTTTGCCTTACGGGTGGCCGGCGATTCCATGATCGGGGCCCATATTTTACACGGGGATCTGGCGGTGATCCGGCCGCAGCCGGACGTGGATGACCGTCAGATTGCAGCCGTGCTGGTGAAGGGCATCTTGTTGGAGGCCACATTGAAAAGGGTAAGAAAAAGGGCCAACACCCTGGAGCTGCATTCAGCCAACCCGGCCTATAAAACCATGCGGTTTTACGGGAAGAAAAGGGAAAAAGTGACAATCCTCGGCAGATATGTCGGACTGATCCGGAAGGCTATGTGAGGGCAGGTTTGACGGCGGGGTATGCGTTGTTTGTTTGCGAAGCGGCGCTGATCTGCCGGATTTTCCAATTGACTCGTTTTCCGGTTTGGTTTACTTCAAAGAAATACGCAAGGCATGCGAAAACCGGTTTTTTTAAAGGAATAACAGGTACGGTACAATGCAGGCTCTTGATTTTCTGACAATTGCGGTGCAGGCGGCCCTGGACGCGGGGGCGGCCGCCCTGGCGGTCTATGAGCAGGACTTTGACGTGGAGGAAAAAGCAGACCATTCTCCGCTGACCCTGGCAGACCAACGGGCGCATGACATCATCTCAGCCCGGCTTGCAGACACGGGGATATTCCTGTTAAGCGAGGAAGGACGGGACATTGCCTATGAGGAGCGCAGGTGGTGGCAGCATCTGTGGATCGTGGACCCGTTGGACGGCACCAAGGAGTTTGTCAAGAAAAACGGGGAGTTCAGCATCAACATCGCCCTGGTGGAACAGGGGCGGCCGGTGATGGGCGTGGTTTTCGTGCCGGTTAAGGACCGGCTCTATTTTGCCGCGCAGGATCTGGGGGCTTATCGGACAGAAGGCACGCGCGTGGCCCGTTTGCAGGAAAAAACCGTGCAGGATCTTGTATCTGCAGCGCAAAAGCTGCCTTTGACAAGTCCCGGCAATCGTCCCTATACGATCATGGGAAGCCGGTCGCATGCCTCGGCGGAACTCGAGGTGTTTGTGGCGCAAAAGCGCAAGGAGCACGGGGAAGTGGATTTTATTTCCGCGGGCAGCTCGCTGAAGTTCTGCCTGGTGGCAGAGGGCCGGGCGCATTTGTATCCGCGCACCGGCCCGACCATGGAATGGGATACGGCCGCGGGCCAGGCCGTGGTGGAGATGGCCGGCGGAAGCGTGCTGGAATACGAAAGTGGAAAGCCGCTGCGGTATAACAAGGAAGATCTGAAAAACCCCTGGTTTATTGTGAGTTATGAGTCGGGCTGAGGGGTCAGAATTGAATTCTGACCCCGGGAATTTTGGGAGGCTGAGGGGACAGATTTGAAATCTGTCCCCGGGGCTTTCGAAACATCAGGATATATGCATATGACCGATACGCACACGGATGCCCATGGCGGCGCCCTGGTCAACCTTATGGTGGATGAAGACCGGGCCGGACTGTTAAAGGAAATCGCAATGAACCTGCCGGACGTGAGCCTGTCCGAACGCAACATGTGCGACCTGGAGGTGCTGGCCACTGGCGGGTTTTCTCCGCTGCAGGGGTTTATGGTGAGCTCGGATTACGAATCCGTGCTCGACCGGATGCGGCTGCAAAACGGGCTGCTCTGGCCCGTGCCCATCTGCCTTGACGTGCCCGCGGCGCGCGCCGAGACCCTGGAGGCGGGCCAGTCTGCGGCATTGCGGGACCCTGAGGGGTTTCTGCTCGGCGTGATTCACATCGAGGACATGTGGCCCGTGGACCGGGAAAAAGAGGCCGGGCACGTCTTTGGCACAAAAGATACGAGTCATCCGGGCGTGGACTATTTGTTCAACAAGTCCGGGGATTATTACATCGGGGGGACCATCGAGGTCGTCAGCCTGCCCATCCATTTTGACTTCAAGCAGATGCGCCTTTACCCGGCAGATGTGCGGCAGGCATATGAAAAGCTGGGCTGGCAGCGGGTGGTGGGATTTCAGACCCGAAACCCCATTCACCGGCCCCAGTTTGAAATGACTATCAAGGCCATGCGCCAGTCCCGGGCCAACCTGCTGATCATGCCGGTGGTGGGCATGACCCGGCCCGGGGATTTTGACCATTTCATCCGGGTGCGGTGCTGCCGGCACGTGGCAGAGCACTACCCGTCCGATACCCAGGTCACGACCCTGCTTCCCCTGGCCATGCGGCTGTCCGGCCCCAGGGACGCGCTGCTGGATACCATTATCGCGAAAAACTACGGATGCACCCACTTTATCGTGGGCCACGACCATGCCAGCCCGGGAAAGGACCGCAACGGCAGTTCCTTTTACCCGACCGAGCGCTCCCGGGAAGTGGCTGCCGAGTTCAGCGCGGAAATCGGCGTTGAGATCGTGCCGTTTGAAGAAATGGTCTATCTGCCGTTTGAAGACGAATACCGCAGCAAGGACCAGGTGCCCGGGGGCGCGGAGACCATTTCGCTTTCCGGCTCGGATATCCGCAGACGAATCCGGGAAGGCCGCAAGATCCCGGAATGGGCCACGTTTCCGGAAGTGGTCGAGGAGCTCCAGCGCGCCTATCCGCCGCCGGAGCGCCAGGGCTTTACCGTGTTTTTAACCGGTCTTTCCGGGGCGGGCAAGTCCACCATTGCAAAGGTGATGTACTCCAAGTTTCTGGAGCGGGGCGACCGGCCGGTCACCCTTCTTGACGGCGATATCGTTCGGCGCAACCTGTCCAGCGAGCTCACCTTTTCCAAGGAGCACCGCAACATCAACGTGCTGCGCATCGGTTTTGTGGCAAGCGAGATCACGAAAAATCGCGGCGTTGCCATATGCGCGCCCATTGCGCCCTACGAGGTCACGCGCCGGGAAATCCGCCGTACCATCGAATCCTACGGGGGGTTTATCGAGGTGCACGTGAACACGCCGATTGATGAGTGCGAAAAGCGGGACCGCAAGGGCATGTATGCCAAGGCCCGGGCCGGGCTGATCTCCGGGTTTACCGGGGTGGACGACCCGTACGAGGCGCCGGCTGACCCGGAGTTGCGCATTGATACCACCAACCTCACCCCGGCTGAAGCGGCCCAGGAGATTTTGTTGTTTTTGAGTAATAAGGGGTATATTTAGCTG
>Ga0182239_1000295_pt1 | contig 18850 bp, 16 predicted proteins | sample hydfrate6_PW_210_FD_132456 | JGI IMG/M metagenome (GOLD analysis project Ga0182239, IMG submission 132456) | Subsurface microbial communities from deep shales in Texas, USA - hydraulic fracturing test 6_PW_210 | ecosystem: Environmental > Aquatic > Deep subsurface > Shale gas/oil reservoir >... | reverse complement strand
TAAAGAGGTATCTTGAAATTAATATTACCGCTTATACAAAACGAGGATTTCAGACATGGCAAAAATAAGACCCATTACCAAATCAGAGTTTGCCGGGCGGCACTGGCGCCGCTACACCGACTATGCATTTGCCGCTAATGATGCCATTGTGCCGCTGGTGATGCAGGAGCTGCCCAAGGCGCAGCTCACTATGCCCATCGGCTTTGCGTTCAAGGATGAACAAGCGTTTCCGGTCGCGGTTCAGAGTCTGCAGCCGGGCACCAATATGTTTGTGGGGCGGGACGGGCGCTGGCTCGGGAGCTATATCCCCGCCGCCTACCGGGGGTATCCGTTTGTGCTCGCGGATACCGAAGATGGCAAACAGGTGCTGTGCATTGATGAAGAGAGTGGCCTGGTATCCGATGCACAAGGGGAAGAGTTTTTTACTTCGACCGGAGAACCGAGCGAGGCGCTGGGTAATGTGCTGAATTTTCTGCAACAGGTGCAGCGTGACAGGCAGCGCACCCTGCAGATCTGCGCCGTTCTGCAGAAGCACGATCTTCTGCAGCCCTGGCCCATCAAGGTGAAGCTGGAAGAGGGGGCGGAGGAGAAGAATATTGAAGGGTTGTACCGCGTGGATGAAAAGGCCCTGAATCAGCTCGAATACAAAGCCTATCGGGAGGTGAGCCAGGCGGGGGCGCTGCCGCTGGTTTACTGTCAGCTTTTGTCCATGCAGCATCTGCAGGATCTTGCCAGGCTCCATTCTGCGCGCCGGCAGAAAGCAACTACAGCATCTGAAGTGCCCGATGTGGAGGAAATCTTCGGCGAGAAATCGGCTGATGATATATTCAACTTCGATTTTTAGTTTCAGAGACATTGGGTGGTTTGATGCAGCATACAGATAACGCCTCAGGGGTAAATAGTTCAGATACCGAGCCGGAGCAGAAATTCCTTACCTGGTTCGAGTCACTTCCTTCATGGCAGCAGTGTATACTTGCGCATCTGCATACCATGATGACCAGTACTAATACGGCATATTTCGTTCTAGATGGAGAAGAGGCCCTGCGCCATTTTCATAATGAGGTGCATAAGCCGGATTTCCCGGTGCGCCGGGTAGCGCGCTTGTTACAGATCCGCAGTGTGTTCAGTTTCGTGTTTTACGACGTTGAGTTTGTGCGCCGCTACATGCTGGATAATCCATATTTGGGGAACTCTGTTGCTGTGTTAAACAAACATGAGTGGGATTGGTGCTCTGAGCGCTGGCGTGAGTTATGTGCTAATGAGCTGAGTGACGCATCTCTCCACCACTGGCTTATGCAGCTGGACTGATTCTATTTTGGAACTAACAGCAGGGGGCAATATAGAATGTCCCCTGACTGGGGTCAGGATTGGAGTAATGGGAATAGAAAAGAGGCCTGATCCTCTTGCATAAAAAAAGCCCCCCGTAGGAACGGGGGGCCAAAGACTATAAATTAAAATGAGTAATCATATAATCAGGGACGTTCAGCAATCACGCCGGTTGTGGTGTCTCCACCGAGCCATGCAATAGCATCGGAATAGAGGGCCGGGTCGAGAGTGATCTGCCCGTCGAGGGCACGATCAGCTGTAGCCTGGACTTCTCCTGTGGCAGCGGTTAGCCAGTCAATGGAGTCGAAGAGCAGGCGCTTGACGTAATAGCGGTTATGAGCATAGCCGCCCGGTTCGTGGTGCAGGTAGCTCCAGTTGTGCATGGCACCCCCGTGACCTTGGTCCGTGGCGTCACCGCTGAAGTATGGATAACCGGCGGTGGGCGTTGTGCCAGCATCTTCAAGTACGGCAGCCAAGGCATCAATGGCTTGGTGGTATCTGTGTGCTTCGCGCTCCAGTTCCTCGGCAGCGTCGGTGGCATCCTGCTCAGTGACGACAGTCGGCACGGAGGCCGTGCCATCCCAGAGATTGACGGTGTCGCCGACCTGGGAATCTGCTACGAACAGGGCATGTTCGCCATCGTGGCAACCTACGCAGTTTTCTGCTTTGACAGCTGCGATGGTTCCGGTGGCATCTTTTTCGACAACATCAAATGTGTGATTGGCATCACCACTTTCGGATTCGGCAGTCATGTGGCATTCGGCACATCCGAGGTCGTCGTGTGCAAAGTACGAAACATCACTATAGTCCTGGCTTGGGTACTCATAGCCGATGTCGGTCAGTGATTGGTAAATGGTGCCGCCGCTGGCGAAGTAGTGGGTATCCGTACCACCATTTATTGCTGTACCGGCAGGGTCGGCTGTTGCGCCATCAAGGAAACGGTCCATTCCGCCGCGCCCGCTGTGGCAGTTGTAGCAGAGATTGGACTCTTCCATGTCTGGCAGGGTCGGATTGATTCCATCCATATTGGTGTAGGCCAAGGTTACTTGCCCGGGGTTACGGAGATCGCCAGAATTGTTGCTGTGGCAGCCCCAACAGTAGAGCATCTCGTTCTGGCCGGAGGATGTTACAGTGCCGTCATCGGCAACACTCCAGCCCTCCAGGTGAGAAAAGTCATTGTTGGCCGGATCGTAATTTGCCTGGTCGTCCAGGAAGTTCACGGCGCCGGTGGTGGTGTGGCACATCTGACAGGATTGGCGGTTCCCGGCATCCCAGTCGTAATGGTTCCAGGCAGGGGAATCATCATCCGTAACGCCGGCCAGGCGGATATCCACTGCCCCTGTAATCGAATGGCCATCGGCATCGACGGCTTCTTTAACGTCGAGAATAGTTCCACCGTGGCCGGAGCGTGCCCACTGCTGGTTGATTTCAGTATTGGTTGAGTGGACATTATGGCAGTCACGGCAGGCGTGATCATTTGCGGCCCTGACTACATAGCCTTCAATTTTGCTAGGGGCTGTCCCAGCTGAGTTAGATTCATAGCTGGTCAGCGGGTTGTCAAAGTGGGTGGAAGATATAACGCGCTCATAGCGTGCTGCGTGGTAAATAAGATCACCTTCAGCGCGATCACTGGAGCCGTCAAGGGCGAGCATCTCAGCTTCCCATTCAGCATATGTTTTGCCATCGAGGGAAATCAACTGAGCATCAGCATCCTGATGGCAGTTGGTGCAAGTGGCGTACTCGGTTGATTCTACCAGGATATGATCCGGGTAACCTGAGTCCTGCTCGGGTATCAGCAACTCACCCGCGTGATGCGGATCATGACAGGTGCGGCACTGGATTGCATGGGTGGTTCCCTCAACCGGCAATGTGGCTGACAGTCCATCCCAAGTGGTTACATCCTTGTACTTGCGTGCCCCTTCATCGTTATGACATTTAACACATACCGCTTCATTGCGTCCGTCGGCATCACTGTGTCCGGAAGTAAAGTAGTCGGTGGCAATCATGTCGGCTTCAGGGTGGAAGGTTAAATGATCGTCAGGTAGTTCGTCATGGCATTGTGCACATGCATCCGCTTCCGGCTTGGCGTTCGGCATGGGGCCGACACCGTAGTGATCGCCGCCGGCACCATGGCATGATTCACACCCTACAGCGGCCAGCCCTTCGGTGGGAACATCTGCCGCATCAATAAAGGCTTCGAGCGCGGCGCCGTCGCCAATGGGATCATGGCATGTCAGGCACCCGTCGGCTTCATCCGCTGCGGTGATATGATCGCTGTGGATCACGTGCGCACCCATGAGGTACGCGTCTACTATATCGGTGCTCCAACTGATGTCATCATGGCAGCCGATACATTTTTCAGTACCGACATATTCAATGCCGGTGGTTGGGTCTGTCCCTTTGTCGTCCGCGGCAGGGGCGGCACTCTGGTCTCCCCCGGATCCGGAGTTGCTTCCGCAGGCTGCAAGCAGCAGAATGCTGCTCAGCACCGCGAAAAGTGATAACCATTGTTTAATCTTCATTCAGACCTCCTGTGTCGGTTTGGATTTTAGTGACATTTACGGCAGGTTCTGCCGTCACTAGCGCGCTGTAATCTGCCTTCTATGTCATCCCAATCCTTCGGATGCGGGTTTACTCCCAGACCACTGCGGGCACTGTGGCACTTGACGCACACATCGCCTTCGGGATGGCATGCCTGGCAGGTAACCAGGTTTTTGCGTGCTTCGCGTGCGTGACCGCGGGTCCACTCATGCGTGGGGAGAATAGAATCAATATGACAGATCTGGCACTGGTCTTCGTTGAAGCTGTCATGTGCCGGGCCGGTGGGGCCCACTGTCAAGCTGCTGAAACTACGCTGATGTGATATTCCGGTGAGAGAACCGCGGCGGAAGTCGCCATGGCAGTCACTGCAGTAGTCAGGTTCGTGACAACTGCTGCACAGCTGCGGATTGGTGCGCGCTGCGAGCGGATGGGTTACGTGAAAATCGCTGGTGTGAACGTTGTTCATGTTGTTACTTATACTGCCCATTTCGTCAGCAAAGCCGGATGCGTGGCATTCCAAACATTCGTTCTGCTGATGGCAGGCATAGCAGGTTGTGCTGTCGCTCTTCGCTTCAGCGCGGTGGCTGAGCGCCCAGGTTGCGCCGTGGGTTTTCAAACTCGGATAGGTTACTTCTTCAATCATGGCCGCGTCGTGGCATCCCATACATACATCATCGGCGGGAACAATGCTTTCGCTCTGTTCCACATGACAACTGGAACAGTCGTTGCCGCCTAAGATCGCGACATGATCGTCGTGATCAAACGATGCTGCCCAGACCGGGGATGTCACCAGCACGACCAGGATGGTCAGACAAAACATTAATCTGTGCTTCATACGTGACTCCTCCCTAGAAACGGACATTCAGACGAACACGACCGCGGTAGTATTCGTCCCACAAGTCGCTCTCGATCCGTTCAACTTTGGCCTGCAGGTTAACCGTGCGGTTAAATGTGAAGGTACTGTCGGCCCAGATGCGGGTGTTGGTGGTTTCGTCCTGATCCTCATCCAGGTAGCGTTCCATAACATCGAGGTGTGCCCCGAGACCGAAACGCAACTTCTGGTTGAGATTGGCGCCAAGGTAGGCCTTGGCCCCGGCGAGATCCTGTCCATCCGGATCCTCGCGCCATACTCCGCTCAGGTAGCCGTAAAAGCGCTCGGTGCGGATCTTCTCGATCCCTGCTTCGTACACACTCGCGTCGGAATCTTCTTCGTACATCTCCAGCGCGTAGTTGACGAACATGCGCCACCCGTTGCCGAGACGACGCTCGTACTCGAAAAACAGTTCCTCGTATTCATCCACGGCGAATACCGAGTAGATAGAGGTGGATGAGAATACCGGCAGCGAATAGAGATATTCGGCGCGCAGAGACCAGTTTTCACTCTGATGGATTTTGGCCCCGCCGAGGAAGTAGCTGACGGTATCGGCCAGGTAGTTGAACTGGGTTTCGCTGTAGAGATATAAAGCGTCAGCGAAGTCATAGTCGAGATCGAGGCCGAAGATTTCGTTGGCCAGTTCGCTCTCGTCCCATTTCTGCAGATAGGAGAGACCGACATTGAGCTCGTCAAAGAAGGTGCGGCGGATTTCAACGCCCCCGATCAGGTCTTTGGCATTGTAGCCATCGTAGTAGGCGACATCACCACCTCCGAACAGGGTGATGTCAAATGCTTCGAGCCCGGAGTAATCCAGATGCAGCCCATCCATGATGGAAGCACCAGCGGTGGTCGAGATAAACTGGCGCCCGAACTTCAGGTCCAGATCCTCGAGCAGGTCATTCTTTTCGATGTAGGCATAGTACAAGCGGCTGTCTACATCGTCTTCATCGGCCAAGTCGTCCGCGAGTCTGCCGTACCCCCTGAATGCCATGCCGTCGTTGTCAATATCGTGCACATTGAACAGCATGTACTGATAGAAGGGTACGGCGGTATCACCGTCGCCGGTGTCATACCACTCGATCTCCGTACTTGACCGCCCCGATACTGAGAGCCCGAATGCGCTGTCCGGCGGTGCGGTTACACCGAGAAGGACAGCCACGCAGACAAACAGTCGTAGCCAATCTTTCATTCTGCCTCCTTTTACGTGTGTGTTGATATATCTTGGCTAAGTTAAAACGCAGTGTTTTGCATTCCCCCTTTCCCCAGGCTCTCTTTAATGAACGAATAGTCTCTCAATTGAAGGTGCAACGTTAGAATGCTTGTTCCTGCCTTTGATAGTGCACTTTTGCACAGATTGCAAGTGTTTTTTCCAACCATTAAGGTGCGAATTGCCACGGTACAAACACGTTGGATAATTTGCAGATTTACCTTGAAAAAGGGGGTACAGCTCTAATGAGTGTGGAGAGTCCCGCAATAATGGATGTATAGAATAATATGTATAGGTAGATGGCTTATTTTTAATCAATAGAACAACCTCGACATTGTCAAACTATCGCGTCAAGCTGTGCCTGATGATTTGTGTAGCGCAGGGTTGTTTGCCGTTCAATTTTTTTGCTTATTTCACGATGCTTTCTGTTTTTCAGACATCGGAACCTGGCATGTTTCCGAGAAAAAGGGAAAAAACAGTTCAGTTGTGACCTGGAATGAAGTATCCTTTTTATAAACGCATTATCAGACAAGATCGCTTGCAGGTCTTCTGATTAATGTTTTTTATTCCCTCTGCAGAGGTTTTTTGTCTTCCCTGGTTCTTTACGGTGGATGGCATGGCAACTCTTGTAATGTTTGATGCTTTCGCAGAAAGTAAAAAATCAGATGGCTAAGCAAAAAGCGCCAAATGCAAGGCGCGTGATTGTCTTTGTAGAGACGTTGCATGCAACGTCTCATACGTACGTCGAAGCAGCGAGACAATTGCAGCAACGCCGCAGTTGGTGAGTTTTTGCGACGCTGTCAATGTTTCAAGATCATCACCCCATAGCCGATGCATTTTGTTTCAACCAAAGGAGGTCAATTATGGTGGGTCGTGTTCTGATTACGGGAATATTGGTGGCAGCGCTGATCCTTCCCGGTTGCGCTACCCGGAACATGGGGCAGAAACAGAAATCAGGAATGGCAGTCGGAGCTCTGGCTGGAGGACTGGCCGGGAGCTTTTTCGGTGGTTCTGACAAAGCCAGAATTGCGGCAATAGCTGCCGGGGTAATTGCGGGGGCCACTCTGGGCAACTATATCGGCTCCATTCTGGACGAGCAGGATCAGCAGGCGGTTATGGCTGAATCGGTACGAACCCTTTCCCAGGAGCCGGATGGTCACACCAGCAGATGGTCCAACCCGGAAAGCGGCGCCTCGGCTGAAATTACCACCCATCAAACCGAGCATATCACACGCAGCGTGCCGATTATAAAAGAAAAATATGTTGCCAGCCCTGGAGAGCTTGTCCTTATCAACGCTCCTTACCAGACGCTTAAAAATTCCAATGTGCGCACCGGCCCGGGGACAGACTACAAAGCAGTCAATCTGTTGCAGCAGGGTGAGGTGGTCACCGTGGTGGGTCAGGTAAAAAATCGCAACTGGTACATGGTGGGGCGCGAGGGACGCTCCATTGGTTATGTATATGCATCTCTGCTTACGGCAGCGGACACAAAACCTCAAACCCGGACGCGGATAGCTGAAGGACAGGAAGTCTCAGGCGCGGAACCTGGGATGAAGGATTCTCTGGCGGGTGCCAGTGAGGGGGTTTTGCGTACAGAGGGCTTGGACCTGCAGGATATAGAGGCGTCCATGGATCTTGAATCGCAGGGATGGGTGGCTGAAGAGGTTGTCGCGGAAACCGAAGCGCGTACTGTTACCGTTCAGGTAGAGAACAAAGCGGGGCAGAGCGAGACCAATACCTTCCGCGCCAGCAGGGGAGGCGATGGTGTCTGGGAAGTGATCTGATAACAACGCTTAGCCAAAACCCCTGAAGCAGGAGGAGGGACGCATGCCCCGTCTGATTTTAATATGTCTGGGACTTGTGCAGTGCCTGACGGGATTTTTCGGTGGGATCTCAATCACCTATGGGGCTGAACCCATAGGGGGCGAGGTGATTGCCTGGCGTGAGCTGGTTTTTGAGACCCCGCCGCACTGGTATCGTATCCCCGAAAAAGAAGGCGCGGACAACACCATGGCGGTTTTTGCTGCTAAGTCTGATGGTGTGCTGGGCGTGGTAACGGTCTCCCTTCTCGATGCTACCGAGGAAGATTCAGGGGGCGGCTTATCCCTTCTGCGGAACCTCAACGATCAATACAAAACCAAAGCCGGTTACACCGAAGTTCAGCTGGAGCAGCAATCGGGCGTTTCAGTACTGGGGCAAAAACAGAGCCCTTATCTTACCTATGCGCGCAGTGGCCAACGTTATTTTGTTTTTTTCCCACCCGGTAGCGGCGAAAAATACAATATCAATGTGGTGCTGCCCACTGCCGCCGGGCAGCAACTCCCCGGATTCGTGGGGTATTTTCTGAAGCGGATCCATACTGCCACAGACTGGCGCACAGCCCAGGAAAAGTCCCTTGCAGAAAGTCTCCAGGCTATGCAGCAGATGCGTCTGCAACTGCCGCCGGTGCAAACTTCTCCCTTCCTGGAAATTGAGTCAGTGACCCAGAGGCAATGGGATGGAGCGGTCGCGGCCGCGCAACAGGCGGTAGCCATGCTCTACGGTCGGCTTTCAGCTGAGGAACAGAAAAAGTTTGATGCCGCCTGGGCCCCGATGCGCGGCTATCCCACCCAAAAGTGCGTGGACTACCTCAACGCTCTCAACCCGCTCCTGGGGGAATTTCTCGCCCTGCGCACGGCCATCAACCGCACCAGCGGCCAGTTGGAGCAGGCCATGATCGAGGCTGGCTGGGCTGCGGAACTGGACGCCGAATCCCTCACCCGCCAGTACCTGGCCCTGGGCGCGCGTTACCGCAATTTTTTGTATTCCCTGCAAAACCGTATGGACACAGTGGCCCAGGATATCGCCGCCCTCGGCGACCCCCCGGACGCCAAGGCGCTCATGCAGCAGGCCCAGCAGCACTACCAGAGATCCAAGGACTACATCCGCTCCCTGGGGCGGGTGGAAACCGGGCCGGAGGGGGTATGGGCAGGGTATTTTGTCCCAGAGAAAGGAGTTTTCGGTCTGAACAATATTAAAAAACAACCGATTTTATTCATGATTTACAACACGGCCTCGCCGGAAGAACAGCCCCGCTTCCGAGCCATATATCTTGAAAATGATGATGAGGCATCCACCGCCTGGGTTGACGAATTTCCTCTGGAAAAATTGGGCCTCCTTGAGCTTATTGGTCCGGATACGATCGAAGGTGAGATTGCTGACGAGGACGATACCTGGCCCATTTATGCCGAACGCCAGAGTGACAATGAAATCCCGGTTTTTCCCGGTGCAGAACTCGAACTGTTTGAGGAAGAAGCAGCGAAAATAATCGAGGCAGCAAAGGAAAAAAAGCTCCTGCCCGCCCCACCATCAATGACTCTTCAGACCCTGCGGCTGTTACTCAATTCGTCAAAAAAGATACTAAACGTCTTACTGAGCATATAGTAGACATGATGTTATCGGTCACATTTGCTGAATCCGCGCTGGACGACGCTCGTTTCCACTACCGCATGCGCCCTTATTTTCTCCAGGCTGCGCGGCAGATGTTAACCGAGCGAAACTGGGGAGGGAGTGTCGAGGATGACCTCTACACCATGCAGGCCCTGCTGCAAAAATACAGCGGGCAAACACCGCCTCCGCCCGAGGACGACGGCGACGAAGGCCCCACACAAGAAACCAAGGCGAAAGAAAAAGGCGAGAGCGAAGAAAAAACCGCTGCCCCCGAAGCCCCGATCCCGGGAATCCCGGCCTCCCTGCATCTCGTCGACGACAAAACAGCGACCGAGCGCCGAGAGTTGGACCGGGAAGCCGTGGACTTCCACGAGCGCAACATCCAGAGCATCCGCCGCAACCTGGAGCGCGACCGCGAGGAACTGGCCGAGGAAACCGATCTGGACCGGCGCCACGCCCTTGAGCAGCGTATCCTGCATGCCCAATCCGACATTCAGTCCGAGCGTGACCGCATCGCCACCCTCAAAACCGGCACCCTGGTCCACTCCCGCTCGCCCTTTGATGACTACGCCAAGTCCCGCTTTATCCAGAACATCGCCCGGGACCAGCGCAAGATGGAGACCATCACCAGGGCTACGGAAAACGCCTACAAACTCGCCGAGCGCCTGCCCGAGGACAAGGCCCGCCAGATTCGCGCCGCCGCGGACAAACACCTGGGCCCGGAACTCATGGCCAGCCTGGACGCGCAACAAGCCAGCGACGTGATAAACACCCTCTCCTCCGTGGCCCAAAGCCATTGGGAGGCAGAGCGCTACAAGGCAGATGCCGACGCCGCCTGGGCCGATGCCGGGCTGCAGACCGCCCTCTCGGTCAAGAACCGCGCCGACCAGGCCATGGAATACGCCTCCATGGCCGGCGGGCAATCCGTGTACATGGCCTACCAGGGCGCCACCGGCTACATCGAGGGCGGGCCCAAGGAGGCCGTGCTCCGTGTGGCCGGATCCTACAACAAGGTTACCGGGACCGTGGCCTCGGCCTACCGCGGCTACGAGGAAGACGGGGTCAAGGAGGCCTTCCTGCGGGTGGCCGGTTCGTACAATGAGGCCACCGGCTGGGCCGAAGATTTTTACCGCGGCTACCAGGCCGCGGATGGCGACCTGCTGGAGGCCATGGGCGGGGCTACCTGGAAGATGACCAAGGCCATGGCCATCAACAAAGGCACCCAGTTCGCGGCCAACCGGATTTCGCAGCGCTACGCCGCCGCGCCCAAAAATGCGAGTTCCGTCACCAAGATCGCCGCAGGCAAGAAGACCAAGACCGGCAAGCGCCCCACTCAGGCCCTGGGCCGGTCCAAACAGAAACCCAGCGACCCCAATGCGGCCTTCAACCGTCCCCTGACGGACAGGGAGATCAAGGCCTTCCGAGGTCAGGTCGCCGACGGCCGCACCCGGGTCACCTCGTACAAAAAGACCTACGCCAGGCTGCAAAGGGCGCGCAAGGCCAAGGCCCCGCCCAAGGAGATCAAGAAACTGCTGCGCGAACTGGACGACCGCGCGGCTAAGATCCACGGCTCGCCCCAGGCCAAGATCATGATGAAAAATCTCCAATCGAGCCCCCAAAACAAGGATCTGGTCAAACGCTACTGCAACGCCATGGACCGGGTGCACACCCGGACGGAAAAACGCTTTCGCAGCAATATGGCCCAGAAGGGCTGGAAGACCCAGAACATGGTTCCTATCCGCAACAAGGCCAGCGGCAAAAGCGTGAACATGGACTACGACATCGCCCTCAAGGAGGAGCCCTGGTTCGACAAGAACGGCAAGCCCAACCCCTGGCTGACCAAAAACGGCAAAAACGCCCCGGTCGTCGCCTGGCAGGCCGAGGCCCAACAGGAGTGGAACACCGCCTTCCGCACCGAGACCGGCCAAGACCCGAGCCGGTCCTTTGAGACCGTGACCACCTCCACACACCATGAGGCCTACGCCGATTTGAAGGTTCTGGAAAAGAATGGAGTTCTGGATGCGGACAAGGGCTGGGCCCAGCAGACCGGGGACGTCTCCCAGGCCAAGGCCTGGGACCTGCGGGCCAACAAGAAGATGGGGCGGGCAGAAAAATACGTGGAGATTGCCCGCGGCACGGCCAAGGACGCCAAGCGCAAGCTGCTGCCGCTTCTGGACAAGAACAAGCCCAAACAGGGCACGTCCAGCTATGGGGTCTGGGAGAAGCACAAGAACTACTGGACCAAAGTTTCCCAGGTCATGGAGGATATGGGCTCAATGAAACTGAACCCCATGGAGGCCGATCGCAAAATCCGCCTCATCACCGGCGGCAAAAGCGTCGTCGAGGTCACCGAGGACATGGGCCAGCTCATGTCCGCCGGCATCACCCTGGGCAAGTAGGTACGCAGAGCGTTCGGCATAGCAGATAAAAAGGAGCATACATATGGGAGAAATAGCAGTCGGCATTTTGGTTATGGTCGCCTTTATCGGCTTTGTGCTCTGGAAGAACAAGGGCAAACCAAAACGAGAGATGAGCATGCAGGACAGAATGAATGAGCAGTGGTGGGCGGAAAAGGAGCAGGAACGCAAGGAAGGGCCGGTGATTGTCAGTGCGGACAATGATGACAACAGCGACAGTGACGATTGAGGGTCAGGTGCTTCTTCGGTTTGATGGAAAATGGAGGGAACAGATCCTGAAGGCCACCCTGGGATACTCTTCAAAACCGGTTCCGGGTTGCGCCTTAGTGGGATTGTTCCAAAAACAGGACACAGATGAAGAGTTTGACGAACAGGGCGCGGATTGAGATCGCGCGACGGATTGGATTGCAGGTCGGGATTGTTACGGCGGCGATTCTCGGCATCGGGCATGGTCAGACCCTGGCTGCTCTGGCTAGCCTGAGCGCCGGTCTGGCTGTCTATATCGCCATTCCACGCCCGCAACTCGCTGCAGATACGCTTTATGCGGCGCCAATCCCCAGCATTTATGCCCCCGATTTTCTCGCCGCGCTGCTGGCACCGGTGTTTCTGGCCCTGCCTTTCATCGTTGCTGCGCACGAAGAGAACACCGGCCTGATCCCGGGACTGATGCTGATGGCCTGGTTGCCGGGCGCGATGGTGCTTTACATCCACTGGATCGCCGCGCGCTATCAATGCCTCTGGCTGCAGATCGAGGCCGATGGCCTGACCCTCGGCACGATGCGCGGAACCCGGCATATTTCCTTTGCTGATATCGACTCGGCACGGACAGCGCTCAAGCGCCCACCACGCTGGCTTGCCTCGGCTCTGACCATCTTTGGCGGCCTGCGCGGGGCCGGCATCGCCGCGTTGCACGGCCATCGGCGTGCGCATTGGTTGATCCTGCATCACCACAATGGCACCCGCACCCGCATCCCGCTCGACGTCTTGCTGCGCCGCAAAGAGCTTCTCCATGCCTTGGAGCGGGCGGGCAAAAAGGTCGAGCCCGAGACAATGGAAGCCACCGCTAACGTGTAAGACGACTCAACGCCTGCAAATGTCTACTCTGGCCCTACCATAGATGAACGTGCCAAAGCTTTGGCTACGTTGGGTAAATGTTCCACCCGCCCGGCTATGGTCAGCACCAGGGTCGTCAGCCGGCCCCTGGCATAAGGGAAAAACTTGTATACTGTGTTTTCGCTATCGAAATAACGCAGGTACATGACCTGTTTGCCGTTAATGGGCGCCAGACCAGCCGTGTAGTCCTGTTGAAAGCGGCGCCGGTGTTCAGCCTCGATACCGTTTTCCAGCTGGATGCGTTCATCCTTATCCGCATAGGTCTGTACCTTCTCCGCGACCAAAACGGTAATCCGGGGCCAGCCCTTGCCGGTGAGTTTGTTGATCCCGGCAGGCAGAACGGCGCCCTCACCTCCCAGTTCGAGTTCCCGGGTATGATCCATGCTCCGCCAGCCCGAACTTTTGCCATACCGCAGGTAGAGCCCCCCCGTCAGAATAACCCCTTCCAGTTTCCCCCCGCCTTTATCAACGGGAGAAGCCGCCACGGCCTCAGGGTCACCGGTTCGGGTCAGATCGAGATCCGATATATCCCAGATAAGCAGCATCCCATCGCCGGTGCCGGCCAGGGCATAATGGCCATCAGGCGTTACCCCTACAGCCTCCAGTTTGTCATCGGCGCGTCCCTTGAGAGTGGCCAGAACGCCGGAGCCGTCCGTAGCCAGCAAAATAGCGTCGCCATGCCAGGGAGACCCAGCTAACACCCCCTTGCCGTCCGGGGTAAAGGCCAGAGTCTGAACAGTAACGGTAACGGCCTCCAGGGGGCGCACCTTATCCCCTTGCTCTATGTCCCAAATCCATACCGTGGGCGACTTTTTCTGATTCCGGGTGTATGCCCGGGTTCCCCAGGCTACATAGTTGCCGTCTGCGGAAGCAGTAACTGTTTCCGGTCGTCCCGGAGCGGCCGTGGATTCAAAACGCAATGCGCCGGTGGTCGTATCCCAGACCCGCATGGTCTTATCCGATTCCACGGCAACCGCCAGGGATCCGTCAGTGGCCAAAGCCACGTCAGCGGGTCTTTGATCCGATACAAAGGTATTGATAACCTTTAAATCAGGCAGGGAACGCAGGTGCAGATCTGAGCCACTCGCCACCAGGGCAAACCGTTCATTCGGATCAAACTCCATATGGAACTCATATGTCCCCTTTATTTCTGCTGCCTGCACCGGCTTCCCTTCCGGTACCTGCCATAAGCGCAGGGTGCTGTCATAGCCGGCAGACAGGAGGCGTGAGCCGTCAGCGGACAGCGCTAGAGCTTCTATTCTGCGTTTGCCGGCTTTTAACGTCATCCGCGGGTTTCCGTCCGGTACCGACCAGGCTCTGATCCTTCCATCTCCGCCGGCGGTATATGTCGCTTTTCCGTCCGGCGCCACGGCCAGGGCGTAGGTATGCTGATCATGGGCCTCAATGACGTGCAGAGGCTCCAAGGATAAAGCCCTGGCCGAGGTACTATAAAAAACAAGCTGGAGGCCTATCAGCAGTACAATTGAAAAAAGTTTGCCTGGCTCCATATGTAGTAACCACGAAAACTTTGGCATATTTCCGGCCGGGATGGCGGTTGAGGATGCCTGGCGGTTAAACGTATATCTGATAGTCATATAATCTCCCTGCCTGTCTCTGGTGATAGACTTGAAATGGGAAATGATGAAGAAGAGGATGCTTCATCGCTATGCCATTGTATTTACCTTGTCCGGTCGTTTGTCTGTCTGCCGGTATTCCTGGTATACGAACACTGTTCTTCTGTTCTGTCAACAATGTCAGCACAGGGCCCGCGATCATCAAGCTCCCCTTCGTCATTCCCTTTCCGTTCAACGCCCATGTTCGATAATCTGTGATATGCTTATCCCGTATTGAAACGGTGTAAAAAATACCATCCTCGCTGCTGTTTGAGGTGGTTTGCGATTCTGCTGGGGTTAGAGGTATGAATAAAAAATTCGGCAGACTGCTAATGGCTTTCGGAGTTGTGCTCCTCATTGTTGCTGGGGCGTTGTTTCTCTTTCGTACCGCTTTGGTTGCACACGCCTTAACGCTGATGCTTGAAAAGCAAGGTGCCCGACAGGTGAGTCTGGATGTCAGGCAGATCAATGCCACGCAAATACATATCGGGCATCTCAATTTAGTCCTCCCCCGCGATAGTAGTTTAGTAGCGTTGAAATTTAAAAATCTGACAGTAAGTTTCGCTCCTGAGGAACTTATTCACGGACAAGTAAAGGATATCGCTCTGGAACAGCTGATATTGCGCCAATCTATTGCACCAAATGGAGAGGTCGTATCATCTGAACCATTTCAACTTGCAGATTTATTGACTCAATTGAGCAGTGACTGGCATAACCGGCTTCCGTTCAGAAGAGCAAGGATTGCCACGCTCCGGTTGTACGGAAAGGATCTGCCACCGGCACTGGATCACCATTTGATTTTGACTGTTGTGCGTACAAATTCCGGAGCCAAAGTAACGTGCAGATCTGCTTCGTCGTCCCCTTCAGGCGGTGTTGACCTGTCAATGGAAAAGAATGGCGGAACCCTGGCCCTGCAAGCTGTTGCCGCCGAAGCAGGCGAGTTAAACGTAACCCTGGTAGGGGCACAAATTGAGGGCTCCTTTGTTCTTGATGCAGCGCGTCTGAACCCTCTTCTGGTTATCCTTGGGAGGGATACGGTTCAGGCTTTTGACCAACTTGGTTTCGCCCCTGTGAGCGGAAGTTTTGCCGTGAATCTGAAACGCTGGCCGCTTTTTGATATGCAGGCACAGCTTGCGACAAAGGGATTGACCCGGGGCGCGACAAGGCTTAAAGGGCTTGATTTGAAGTTCGAGTTTCAGGCTGACGCCTCCGTTGCGATGGAGCAGGCACTTCAGCGCGGCTGTGTTCGCTTCGATATTGAGCAACTGCGTCGAGCCGACTCAGCCCTGACCGGCGTCAAGGGACAATTTGGCATAACAGCTGCGCCAAACGGCAACTATCGTTTGAAAGAAACCTCTGCCTTGAGGATTGCGGAGTTCAGAAACCCGGAGACCTCTTTTCAATCAGCATCTTTCCCCCTGAGCGGGACTCTTAGCCTGACGGAGAATAAACAATTCAGGATGCAACTGACAGGAGCGTCTCTGTGGCGATTTCGCGAGTTTAAACATGCTGGCGTCAGTATAAGAGAGGCAGCCGTTCGTGCGGCGCTCAATCTCCATCTGGCGCAGAGGGAGGGCCGTATCACCTTTCCCCCGGGATTCGATGTTACTCTCGACCAGCTGAAATACAGCGATGTGCGTGTCCAGTCACTTAGTTTACGCCCCTCAGCCACAGCGGAGTTGCGTGCCTGGCTGGATGATGGGCTGAGGTGGAGTCTGGAGAGCAGTCGCTGGCTGATTAATACCCCGCTGGTCGAAAACTCTCGGATGCAGGTCAGTTCCGATGAATTCGTTCTCAGCCTTAGGCAGTTTTATGCTGAAGATCACGGAGTTTTCCTTACGGGAAAGGTGCAGGCGCAACGGATCGCTATGGCCGTGCGCGCGAGGAAGATCGGGGTGCGTGATCTTACCCTGAACTTTTCCATGTCTCCGCAAGGGATTGAAGGAGCGGGTGATTTCCTTATGGGGCTTTATCCGGAGCCTGTTTCTTATTCTGTGGAGCATGAACTCGCAACAGGACGGGGAATGTTCCGGCTGACGACGCTCGCATCTCTGGAGTTAAGTGAGCGGTTCCCTCTCAGTAGCTTGCTTGGATCCTGGAGCTTCCCAGGTGATGCCGTGAACGGCCGCATCAATATGAGCATAGATGCCACCTGGACATCGACACGCGCACTGAGTGCTACAGCCGATATCAGGCTCGTCGATATCACCGGAACCTGGCAGGAGATCAAGTTCAGCGGGCTGTCCCTGGCTCACAGATTCAGGCTCTGGCCTGTATTTGAATCAATGAACCAGGCGCAGCTCACGCTTGATTTGATTGTTGCCTCAGGAATACCGATTACCGAGACCATGGCGACCTTCAGTATCAGCCAGGCGGGCCAGACATTGGATGCCCCGTTTAGAGTAGAACTTGAGGAAGGTCATTTCAGCCTGCTCGGCAGTACTTTTGTGCTGCAGCCCTTCACTTACAACAGCAATGCAGCTGGGAATCAGCTCAGGATTGAAGCCGCCAGGCTTGATCTGGCTCACTTGGCCCCTTTGTTGAAAACCGAGGGGCTAGAGATCAACGGGCTGGTAGAAGCTGTCCTCCCTCTGGAGCTTGGGCGGGCCGGGGTGGAAATCATTTCCGGTACCATCCGCCAGAACGGCCCCGGCCTGATTGTGTACCATCCCCCGAACCCGGATATGCTCAGGCGTGCGGGGATGCCGGATATTGCTATCAGGGCGCTGGAGAATTTTCATTATGATAATCTTGAGATTGGTGTCACCTATCAAACAGATGGACAGCTGGATCTTGCCATTCGGTTGCACGGGAAAAGCCCGACTGCGGGTACCGAAAGACCTTTCCACATTAACCTCAATGTTGAACAGAATCTCCTTTCTTTGCTCGAAAGCCTGCGATATAGTGCTGTTTTCGAGCGTAAAATTGAAGAATATATGCAAAAGAAAAGGTAACGGTCAGTGTTGATGCTTTCGCAGAAAGTAAAAATCAGATGGCTAAGCAAAAAGCGCCAAATGCAAGGCGCGTGATTGTCGAGCAATGAGGCGTACTTACGTACGTTGAAGCAGCGAGACAATTGCAGCAACGCCGCAGTTGGTGAGTTTTTGCGACGCCATCAGTGTTAAGTCCATTGGCGTGACCACCAATCTCCAGAGGTCAGCTTATGAATAAAGTTTTCTGTGTAGCCTTGTTGTTGTTGATTGCGTTTGGCGGCCTCTGCTCTTGTTCTCCCACGGTCAAGGTGGTAGCGCCGGATGAACCGATCACTATCAATCTAAATGTCAAGATAGAACATGAAATCAGGGTCAAGGTAGACAAAGAGCTTGATTCGGTTCTGAGTGAAGATAGTGGACTGTTTTAACGGAGAAGGATTATGAAATTCCTGTTTTCCCTGCTGTTGTATATGTTTGTATTCCTTGTTGTGCCTGCTCTTGCCATTGATCTGCAGACGGCCAAGCAACAGGGAGTGGTGGGCGAAACGCTGACTGGTTATCTCGGCCCTGTTGTCGAGCCGAGTCCTGAGATCAAGGAATTGATCGCCGACATCAATGCCGGGCGTAAGGCCAAATATCAGGAGATCGCTGCAAAGAACGGCATTAGCCTCGACAAGGTTGAAAAACTGGCGGGGCAAAAAGCGATTGAAAAGACCATGAGGGGCCAATATGTCAAAATCGGAGGCGATTGGCGAAAGAAATAGCCCTTAATCTTACATGCCTTAAGGCTGAATAGCCCTCGACATTACCTGGTTATCGCGTTAAGCATAGCCCATGAAATATCCATCCTTTACTCAAGAAAATCCCCCTCTGGCTTTATATGCTTTGCTCGCTACCGCGAGCTCCGGCTTCGGGCAGACCTTTTTTGTCTCGGTATTCGGCGCGAGTCTGCGCCAGGAGTTTGCCCTGAGTAACAGTACGTACGGTCTGACCTACGGGATTGCAACCCTGTGTTCTGCCGCATTGCTGATTCGGGTGGGAGCATTAGCAGACCAATGGGCTCTTGCCCGCGTGACTTCTCTGGCCCTGATACTGCTTGCAGGCGGGTGTGTGGTGCTGGGAATGGCACTGCACTGGCTTGTTCTTATTCCAGGTTTTCTGCTTATCCGCCTCGGCGGACAGGCGATGCTTACCCATCTGGGGATGACGGTGGCGGGGCGCTATTTTCGCCTGGGGAGGGGACGGATAATGGCTCTTACCGCCGCCGGGTTTCCTCTGGCAGAAGCGACCCTGCCTGCGAGTGCGGGTTTTGTGCTGGCACAGAACTGGTGGGGCGGGTGGCGCCTTCCGTGGTTTGGCGCGGCCGGGTTTCTGCTCCTCGTCGTGCTGCCATTGCT
>Ga0182239_1000293_pt1 | contig 18854 bp, 14 predicted proteins | sample hydfrate6_PW_210_FD_132456 | JGI IMG/M metagenome (GOLD analysis project Ga0182239, IMG submission 132456) | Subsurface microbial communities from deep shales in Texas, USA - hydraulic fracturing test 6_PW_210 | ecosystem: Environmental > Aquatic > Deep subsurface > Shale gas/oil reservoir >... | reverse complement strand
TCGCCCCTTGTCAAACCACAGTTTGATACTCGATCAACCCGGCAAAACGTATCATATATTTCACCACAGAGGCCACAGAGAGCACAGAGTTAGAGGTCATTCAGGGAGAACAAATTTGCCCTGGCAGAGATCGGGCCTGGCATTGACAGGAAAGTCGAACGGCTGCCTGTTTTCCCTGTAGCGTTATAAGTCACGGTACTAATCCAAACCATGGGATTTCATTTTCCTGAATAAGGTCCGGCGGTCAATGCCCAGTATATCGGCTACGTGCGAGCGGTGCCATTTATATTCCTGCAAGAGATGCTTGATGTATTCTCTTTCCCTGGCCTCCAAAACTTCTGACAATTTGGGGTAATTATCGCCTGATTTTTCGAATTCAGATTCATTGAGTGTCAGTTTGTGCCCCTTTCCATTGCTCTGAGGGCCCAGAAAATCGATTTGACCGAAGGCCAGATAGCGGTGGATTGCGTTTTGCAATTCTCTCACATTGCCAGGCCATTGGTAGTTCATCATGGTCTGCATGATGTTTTTGGGCATGGTGGAAGCCTGGCCCTGGGCACTGTTTTGCTGCAGGAAGTGGTGGATGAGCAGGGGGATATCGTCAGTCCGATCACGAAGTGGGGGCAGGGTGATGGGGATGACGTGAATGCGGTAGAAAAAATCTTTGCGGATGCTTCCGTTATGCATCAACTGGGTCAGGTCTTTGTTTGTGGCGGCGATGATTCGTATGTCGGCGTTTTTTATCTCCCTGCCGCCCAAGGGAGTATACCCTTGCCCTTCTATGGCCCGCAGCAGCTTGACCTGCATGTTCAGGCTCAATTCTCCGATTTCGTCCATGAACAATGAGCCGCCATGGGCTGCGTCCAGATATCCGGGTTTGTCCGCCTGGGCCCCGGTAAAGGCCCCTTTGACATAGCCGAAAAATTCGCTTTCGATCAAGTTGTCCGGGATTGCCCCGCAGTGAACAGTGATAAATGGTTTCTCCCCCCGTTCACTCAGGCTGTGGATGGTATTGGCCACCATTTCTTTTCCAGTACCGGATTCTCCGTAGATGATGACATGGGCCTGGGAGTTGGCCGCTTTGAGCATTGCTTCATAAACTGTCTGCATAGCCTGGCTTTTGCCCACTATGCCCATGAAGCGGTCGGTCCCGCGCATCACAGACTGCAGTCTCTGGCTTTGCTTGCGCCATTTGGCTTCACTTTGGCGTAAGAATTCCTCGTTCTCTTTGCGCTCAGTGATATCTATCATGATGGTCTGGCACTTGTGCACCTCGCCGTGGGTCGTGTACATCGGTGTGTGAATGACATAGTACCAACGATCATCCATGGGGTTGAAAAATTCGGTCCGCACCGTCTGCCCCTGCCGGGCCAGATCCTGTTTGCACCAGGGGCAGGGCTGGTCTTGGCCGCAAATCACCTTATGGCATAAGCCGGAGGCCTTCTCCAGGCCTATATGTTCCTGCAGTTTGTCATTGACAAACTCAATATGCCCATTGAGGGTGCAGGTAAAAATAAATCCCTCGAAAAAACTGATAATTTCCCTAAGCTGCCCCTCGCTGCGCTTAGAGGCTTCCTCGGAGCGCTTGCGCTCAGCCATCTCCAGGGTCAACTGCTGATTGATTTTTTCCAGTTCCCGGGTCCTCTCCTCTAAGGTTTGCGACGTGGTGCCGACTTCCTGTTCCAGACGGGCCCGATAGGCTTCGTTCTCTCTCTTCAGCCTGGTTTGGTGCAGTGCATTCTGTACAGAGTGCTCTAAAACAGTGAGGTCTGTAATCGGCTTGGTCACAAAGTCAAAGGCCCCATGACGGATAGCCGTAACCGCATCCTGGAGAACTCCGACCCCGGTGATCACTATCACCGGGATGTTTTCATTCTCGCGATGGATTTCGGCCAGGACATCCAGACCGTCCAGGCCGGGCATACGCAGATCCAGAAGGATGACGTCCAAAGTGTTTTCCCGAAAGAGCTGCAGGCCCTGAAACCCGTCTTCAGCTTCATGGACTGTAAATCCACTGTCTTCCAGATAGACCGCCACACTTTCCCGGACTACTGGGTCGTCGTCTATGATCAAGAGTTCGGCCGGGCTGTTTTCTGTTCTGTTCAACGCCTATTGCCTCCTGCAGTCGCATGAAAAGGTGTTATTTTGCTTCTTTTTACTCGGCCCCGGGGTGGACGGAAGATCACTTCCGTGTGCACTACAGACCGACAAATTCATGCCGCTGCCCTAGAAGACGGATTATGAATTTTGTTCCATGCTTGGGGGCGGAATGAACAGTCATGGACCCCTGATGGTTGTTGGTCACGATGAAGTAGGCCACAGAAAGCCCCAGTCCGGTTCCTATCCCCACCCCCTTGGTGGTAAAAAATGGTTCGAATATCCGTTTCCTGGTTGCTTCGTCCATTCCAGGTCCATTGTCCTCAACGGAAAGCACAGTCCAGTTTCCCTCCTGCAGCAATTGGAGGACAATCCTGGACTGGCTGCCCCCTTTTTTGCCCTCAGCCATGGCCTGAGCCGCGTTGCGCAGCAAATTAAGTAACACCTGTTCGATTTCAGTGGGCACACACATCACCCTGGGGACATTGTCGGCAAAGTATCTCACTATTTGGATGTTTCTGAAATCGAATTTCTTTTTCAGATCGTAGTCATGGGCGGCCAATTCTATTGTCTTGTTGATCACATCCCGCAAGTCCACAACTTCTTTCTTCCGTTCGCTGTTCCGGCTGAAGGTGAGCATGTTGTCTACAATCTTGGCTGCCCGTTCACCGGATTCTTTTATCCGGCTTAAGAAGTGCAGAATTTTGCGCTGCTCCAGGTATTCGGCAACCTGGTTCAAATCCAGGTCCAGAGACTGGGCTACGGCAGCATTTCCAGGCAGATTGGGAGAGAGACGGCGGATAATGTTTTGTATATTCTGCAGAATGCCACCCAGTGGATTGTTGATCTCGTGAGCCATGCCGGCAGCCAGCCCGCCCACGGACATCATTTTTTCGGTTTGAACCATGACTTCTTCCATGCGTACTCTGGAGGTGACATCGTCCAATCGGATAACCACCCCTTGAAAGTCCTCTAAAGTGACCGGATAGACCATGATGTCCATAAACAACACCCGGGAACCGAAACTCAAGGCGATTTTCTGTCTGGTTCTGGGTTTGTCCTGCTCAAGAGCAGCCCGGAGCATATCCATATATTCGCCGAATTGGGGAAGGACCTGGGGCAGGGGTTTTCCAAGGGCCTGATCAGAGTGGATTTCAGTGAGATTGGCAGCTTCTTGATTCCATTGGGTGATATTGTGGGCGGCATCAACCCCGATCAATGCAGAAGGCATTGAGTCGACGATATTGCGCATAAATTGGCGCATCTGGGCCATTTCCTGTTCGTTTTCCCGAGTCTGGGTAATGTCGTGGCCGACACACAAATATTCCACCACCTGCCCCATGGAATTGCGCACTGCCTTATTTGTCCAGGCCACCCAGATACGTTCTCCATTGCGACGGACTGTTTCAGTTTCGTAATAGAGGTATTTTTCCGGGAACAGAGCGGCTTGGTTCAAAATATCCTGTGTCCTGCGACCAGTTGAATCAAATTCCGGGATAAAGGTATCCATGCCTTTGCGGCCCAGGATTTCCTTTTCTGCATAGCCGAAAAGATTTTGGGCAAATTCATTAAAAAAAGTTATTCGGCCGCAGGTATCCACGCGCAAAATGATGCTGTTCGCGTTCTGAACCAGCTCCCTGTATTTGATCTCACTTTTGCGGATCCGTTCTTCCACCTTTTTCCGGTCGGTGATTTCTGCCTGCAGGCTTTGTTTGGATGCCTGCAGGTGATCCATGAAGGTATTGAAGTACTGGCCCAACATGCCGACTTCGTCCCTGGAATTGACCTCCATGCGCACGGAATCGTCACCCTTTGCTCCTTCGGAGAATTTGTGCATCAGATCCCGAATCGGATTGGTGATTGTGGCGCTGATGGACCAGGTGATGGGAATGACCAAGATCAAGACCATTGCCATGATCCCGGCAATGATCTGTCCGACCGTGGTCAGGGGGGCATAAAATTCGTCCAGGTATAAAGAGGAGGCCACGATCCAGTCGAATTCAGGGATGGCATGGAAAATGACCATTTTGCGGCGCAACCTTTGCTCTCCAGGGTTACGCCATGGATAGACAATGGTCCCGCTTTCCTCCTTGAGCATGCGCAGTAAGGCCTGTCCGCCGTTTTCTGGCATGACGTCCAGGATATTTTCTCCGGCATAATCTGGATGGATAAGCAATGTGCCGTCGGCATCCAAAACAAAGGAGTAGCCGTTTTTCCCAACGGTCAAAGAAATGATGCTTTTTTTCAAGTCATCCACATTGATCAATTCATTGAATTCCTCCCGGTAGGAGGAAGCGGAGATGATCCAGTCCCAGGGCTGAAACTCGGTCATGTACAAGGCTTTGGGGCGGGGGGTGTCCTCTCCGGGGTTTTGCCAGTTGTACTCCAGGTAGCCTTCCCGCATGGACAATTGCTTTTGGATAAAGTCGTATTTGGACAGGTCTGCGCCCAGGAGATCGTCGAATTTATGGGCAACGATATGGCCTTGACTATCAAGACAATACAGGTAGCCGGTGCTGCCGATATCCTGTGCTCTATAAATTTCCCGGGTCCGTTGTTTGGCTTCTGCTTCGGTAAGCAGCCCTTTCTTGGCCTGAGAATAAAAAGAGACCGCTATTTCCCGATTCTGCTCTGCCACTGCCCGCAGGTGGTTTTTGATGGACAGGTCGGCAGAGTTGCCCACTATATGCAGCAGGGTTGTAGTAGAGCTCTTGAGCCCTTGTTCAATACTGTTTTGGATATGGTTTTTGACAAAGAAAAACATGAGTCCGCCGGCCAGGGCAAAGGCCAGGAAAAAGAGAAGGGAATAGACCAAAAGCAGTTTGTGGCGAATGCCCAGGTCAGAGAAAATGTTTTGCAAGGGCATGATTCCTTCCTTGGCCTGAAGGGAGCGAAGGGCAACAATTACTGGGAAGTCCCTGTTTGGGACACGGGTGTCTCGATCAGATAATATAAACTATTTAAGGGTGTTACAAAGAGTATGAGGTGCAGGTACCCCATTTGAATCCCTGAATGGCATGGCATTGGTCAGTGACTTTGAAAATTTACAAACAAATTCAATCAGATGTAACGATTTTGCCCTCATGGCATATCCCTTGCCTCTCTATAGCACATGTCATGCTGGAAACAAAATGTGTTGTGCGACGAAAAAGGAGGGAGCAGATGGCGGACGGAACAACTGGAAATCCTGCTGTAGTCGGACTGGCTGGTTTTGGACTGACCACTTTGATTTTACAATTTCACAACCTTGGATGGTGCGGTGTCGGACCCATTGTTGCTTTAGGCCTCATCTTTGGTGGATTAACCCAACTTATAGCTGGATATCAAGAGTTTAAGGCTGGAAACAACTTTGGATACAGTGCGTTTTGTTCCTATGGGGCTTTCTGGATCGCCCTGAGTGTGATCTTTCTCATGAATCATGCCGGGATTTACAAATCAAGCACCACGGATGTGGGCTGGTTTCTGGTGGTTTGGACCTTGTATACAGCTATTTTGTGGATCGGTGCTCTGCGCATTCATCTGGCCATGGCTTCAACCTTTACCCTCCTGCTGGCCGGATTCATTCTGTTGGATTTGGCCCATTTCGGCATGCCCGGTGCGACCCCTCTGGCTGCCATCGTCCTGATCTTTTGCGCTCTGAATGCCTGGTATATGATGGCCCATGCTATTATGCTCCAAGTCTACGGCAAGGATATCTTCCCTGTGGGGCAACCGGTTGTTGGCGGGAATAAAAAGGCTACGAAGCAACCGGTTATTGCCGGTGCAGCTGAGACTGCCTAAATCTCTTGATCCAAAGATTCATAAAAATGCCCGCACGGTGCACACCGTGCGGGTATTTTTCATACAAAATTCACCTTACAAAATATAACACAGCCAAGCTGATCGTACAACTCAACAACTGCTATGCCAGAGCATTGAATTCATCAATTCAAATGAATAATCAGGAAGATATCCATTAGGTGTTTTTTGGCCGGCTGTTATGCCTGTTCATTGTCCTCGGCTGCTTTTCGATGTTTGATTTCGTAACGCAGCCCCTTGACCAGGCTGCGGCACATCAAGAGCATGATCACAGTGAAAGGAAGGGCAGCGGCAATGGCCATCTTCTGCAGGGCCTCCAACCCGCCGGAATAGAGCAGGATGACGGCTGTGCAGGAGACTGTCACCCCCCAGATGATCTTTTTGCCTGCCGGAGGGTACAGACTGCCCTGTGAGGTCATCATGGACAGGACAAAGGTTGCTGAATCGGCAGAGGTGACGAAGAAGACGCCCAGAAGGAGGACCGTGATCATGGTCAACACGCCGCTTAAAGGATAATGGGTGAAAAGCCGGAACATACCGACAGAGACATCCTCGGAAACAGCCTTGGCAATCTGGGCTCCTTCCTGCAGTTCCAGGAAAAAGGCAGAACCGCCGAATACGCTGAACCACAAAAAAGTGAGCAGGGTGGGCACGAGAAGAGCCCCGAGGACAAATTCCCGAATAGTCCGGCCTCTGGAGATGCTGGCCACAAAGAGGCCGACAAAGGGGGACCAGGCGATCCACCAGGCCCAGTAGAAGATGGTCCAGGACTGGGTCCAGGCATAGCCCTGAAATGGATTGGTGGACAGACTCATATTAAAGAGTCCAGACAGATAGTCGGCCACGGTGTTGGTGAATACATTAAAGATATAGGCTGTCGGTCCGACCAGGAGCATAAAGCCAAGCAGGGTGATGGCCAGAAGTATATTGGTTTTGCTCAGGATTTGTATCCCTTTGTCCAGACCGGTCATGCTGGAAATCATGAACAATACCGTGACCACAGCAATGACCACAACCTGGGCCTGAAAGGTGGGGACAAAATGGAAGACCTCACCCAGCCCGGTGGTTATCTGCATCGCTCCCAGCCCCAGGGACGTAACGATCCCGAAGACTGTGGCAAAAACGGCCAGGATATCGATGCAATAGCCGGCGACCCCGTAGATTTTTTCCCCAAGCAGCGGATAGAGACAACTGGAGATCAAAGGGGGCATCCCCCGGCGGAACGAAAAGTAGGCAATGGCCAGGCTCATGGTGATGTAAACCGCCCAGGGATGCACGCCCCAGTGGAAAAAACTGTAGCGCATGGCAAATTTGGCCGCAGCATCCGATTGACTGGCCAGATACTCTGGGGGATTGAGGTAATGGCTCATGGGCTCGGCCACACCCCAGAATATCATCCCAATACCCATGCCGGCGGCAAAAAGCATGCTGAACCAGCCAAAATAAGAGTACTGGGGTTTTTCATTATCATTTCCCAGACGGATGGTGCCGTATTTGCTCATGGCCAGCCAGATATTGAAGATGAGGAAGATCAAGGTTGAGATCAGATATCCCCATCCATAGGTTTCGATGATGTATTCATGGACCAGGCTGGAGTACTCGTCGAGCATGGCCGGATCAACCACCCCTAATCCCACCAGACTCAAGACAATGAGCAGGGAAATTCCGAAAACAATCTGTTTTTTCAAATATGCAGGGGAATAAAGTACTTTCATCTGCGATGTTCTCCTGGAACGATAAAGATGGAACATGGGGCCTTGTCGGCTATGAGCTGGGCAGTAGAGCCCATGATCTGTTCAAAGGCGCTCTGTTCGTCGCATTTGCCGATGATGAGCAGGTCAACCCCATAACGTTTGGCCATCTGCACGACCTTGGGTCCAGGGCGGCCGACAACATCCACGGTATTGATCTGATAAAAGGCATGTTCGCATTCGCTTTTGAGCCGGGCCAGATTCTGCTGGATTTTTTGTTTCCGGTCCGCTTCAGCCCAGGGATCCGGAGCTCGTTCGCCCACGTGCAGAATATACAGGGTCTGGGTGGAAAAATCCGGATCTGCCAGGTAGGGCATGACATGGCTGTCTGTGATCTGGAAGTTGGTGGCGTACATGGCTTGACTCATCTTCTGATCTTTGGCCAGGAAAAATGAGTGCTTATAGACAAAAATCGGCAGATCGGCCATCCGGATCACATCTGATTCAATGTTTCCGAGCAGGGCCTTGCGCAGAAAGCGTTTACCCTCCCAAAACATACCAATAAAGTCGACTTCCAGTTCTGCCGCCATGGAGACGATTTCCGTGGCTACATGGCCATGTTTAAAGTACATGTCGACTTCAAAACCAAGCTCCCGCAGGTGTATAGCATACGATCGTATCTTTTCTGTGAGCTGCTGATTTTCTTTGCCACTTGTATTTTGGGTCCGGACGTGAACCAAGGAGGCCTTTTGGGTCCCAAAGTACTTTAAGAGGTTTCCCATGGAAAGAAGTTTCTGATCTTGTTCTTTTAATCGTAAAGGAATAAGCACGTGGGTGAGCATGAAGATCCTCGCTTGTGCACGGCATTACATGAGGGAAGGACTGGATAAAAACATTCCACAAAGGGAGAGATATATCCAAAATACATTTTTTGCGCTCAAGGGTTTTCATCGGACAATAAAAGAATTATTATAAACACAGTACGATAATTTTCACTTCTTAAGGAGGACTATATGAAAATAGCGGTCAGCTCTCAAGGAAAGACCTTGCAGGACGGATTTGATCCGAGCTTTGGACAGTGCGTTGGTTTCATCATTTACGATACACAAAGCCAGGATACATCGTTTATGGACAATTCCCAAAATCAAAATGCGGCCCAGGGGGCAGGGATCCAAGCTGCTCAGGCTGTCAGTCCCTCCGGAGCGGATGTACTCATTACCGGACAGGTTGGCCCAAATGCCATGCAGGCCCTGAGTCATTCCCAAATGAAGATTTTTGCCAGTTCAGCCGGAACTGTGCAAGTGGCGATTTTGGCCTGGGAAAAGAATGAACGTAAGCCTATCACGAGCGCATCCGGAGCTCGCTAAGAAAATTTCAGAAACAGTGATGGTAATCATTGCCAGCTGGGTTTATATGATAAGGAAGCAGGGGTGAACATCCGCGGAAAATTCCTTATTGATCCGGACGGGGTGATCCAGGCCATGGAAGTCTTGTCCCCTCCTGTGGGCAGAAATGTGAATGAAGCCCTGCGGCAGATTCGAGCATACCAGCATGTCCGGCAGACAGAGGCCAAAGAGGTCTGCCCGGCCAATTGGGAACCAGGAAAAACAACCTGTCCATCCGAAATTCCGTCACAAAACACATGGAGGTTACATGAGCGATGATCTGAAATCCAAGACCAAAAAGACGGCTGCCCTATACTTCGATGGAGTGCAGGGAGAGCGGCCGTTTGATTTGTGGAAACATTTTGATAAAGACCTGGCTAAAGATTTATCCTTGTTCATTACCGGAACCATGTACGCCCGGGAAAAGATCCCCCACCAGACCAGACAATTGGTTACAGTAGCTGCCCTCACGGCCTTGGACAAGCCCGACGAGCTCCGGCTGCACATCCATGCGGCCTTGAATGTCGGTTGTACGGCTCAGGAAGTGGCTGAAGTCATTTTTCAGACCGCGGTCTATGCCGGTGTTCCGGCCACCAATGTGGCCCTGAAGGCTTTGCGTGATGTATTGCAGGAAAGGGAGCCCTAGTACACCTGTTCTTAAATAGGGCGTGTCGCAGAAAGAGATTGCTTCGGCGAATACGCCTGTCGAAGACTCCTCGCAATGGCGAGACCATACGTAGTTGATCAGTTTTCAACGCTTAGGATCACTGGCGCGAAGAATGAGCGTCCAGTGCATCCGTATGTTGGGATTTTCTTTCTTCGGGATCGATTTGGATTATGCTAACTTATACCTAGTACGGAATTCTGCAACACACTCTATTTATGTCCGGATATACAGAAAACATTATAGCCCAACAGGGAATAGTGGACTCAGGGTTTCATTTCATCCAGAAACCATTTTCTGCAGCCGGACTGAGCAGGAAGCTACAGGACGTGCTGTCATCATAGAGGTCTGTCTGGCCTTGATTGACCAAGCGGGCGGACATAAGGTCCGGGCATACATTTGAAACCACGATTGCGGCGGCAGCGTGTAGGGGCTGACCTTGTGTCCGCCCAGGTATAAGAGGGCGAATGATCATTCGCCCCTACTTTTTTGCAGCCGGAGGCAAAGCTCGTATGAAACAAGATTTACCTCGAAGAGGGCCTGCCCTTGGGGCAAGGACGGCCTACCTGCGAGCCGGGCTCTTCCGTTAGGCGGGCTTGACCCCAAGCCCTGCCCTTTTGATAGAAAGGCTTTCCCCTAGATTGCCCGGTCAGTCTGATCCCGGTGTATTCGAAGGATCCGGGCCGGGCAATGACGGAGGGGGATATCCCTGCGTTTCATTCGTGATCAAACTGGCGGCTTCTTGCAAAAAACAGATAACTGATAACCAATAACAGGCAGCCGGAGGCAAAGCTGACGACTTACCCCAGTGCCGCTTGGGGCTGATGCCTCTGAACCAGCTTCTCCAGCATTCGGACCAGACCGGCTCCCAGAGAAAATATGGATCCAATAGTCAGATTTTCTTCTACCGTGGCATCAAAAAAGACATGCAGGCTGGATTCCAGGCCTTCTTCCGGATACCAATAGCAGATGGCCAGGGGGACTTTGGGCAGGGGATGCAGGATCAGGGCAATATCTGCGTCGAACTGGTCCCTGCCGTCCCGTCCGCTGAACAGGTCCAGCAAGTCGTGAAAGAGATCAGGAGCTGTATCTGCTATCTGTTTCAAGGGCTTCTCGCAGCGCTGTTCAAAGAGTCCGGCCCACGACTTTCCAGCAGAGAGTTCCCGCAAGGGGACCCATTTGTGCATTGGATTCACTCCGCTGCCGTAGAGGATATAGGTCAGGACCGGAACCGAAACCCAGGCGTTGGTGTGGATTTCGGCAGAGAGCCTGCCCTGAGCATCCACATGAAAATCCTTGCCCAGAACTTTCACCGTCAACTTGCCGTTTTTATACCTGCCATCCAAACGCTTGGCTGCTTCGGCCAAGTCCATCTTCGGGATTTCGGCCTTGAGCTGCTTGACCCTTTCTTCTACTTCCTGGTCCGTGGTGGTCTGTTGACCGGTTTTTTCCGAAAATTTAGCCACTGTTTCCGCATCCAGCTTCGGACATTCGCTGATATCCTGTTGGCCCCGAAAAACGGCGGCAGCAAAGGCCATACACGTAGGCTGTCCGCATTGACGACAGTTTGAATTGTCAAGGAGTTGAAAGATTTCCATGGGATTTGTCAGTTGAGCCATATCTTCTCCTGAAGAAATATTTTCGATAGTTACAGCTTAAATAAAATTCATAAATCATGTCACGAAATTGTCAAATTTGTTATTTAAATCACATGGGATGCTTTCTTTTGTGCATACAAGCGTTGCTGGTGGCAGAGACGGTCTATTTTTCCACCTTTCGTATCGCCTGGATGCGTACTACTGATCCGGTATATCCTGGATGCATGGCCCCAGGCCGAAGGCTCGGGCCGTATCTTCGATGACCAGATACAGGCAGGGGATGAGGACCAAAATAATACCTGTGGCAAAGACCAGCCCGAAGCCAAGGGAAATGGCCATGGGGATCAAAAAGCGGGCCTGTCGTGAGGTCTCCAGGATCATTGGGGAGAGGCCGCCGAATGTGGTCAGGGTGGTGAGCAAAATGGGCCGGAAGCGCTGCATGCCGGCCATGGTGATGGCCTCAAAGACGCTGTGACCCTGACGGCGCAAACGGTTCGCAAAATGGATCAGGACCAGGGAATCGTTGATGACCACCCCGCTTAAGGCCACTATCCCGAACAGGCTCATCAGGCTTAAGGAATAGCCCATGAGCAGATGGCCCAGGACTGCACCCACCAGACCGAAGGGGATGCAGGCCATGATGATCATGGGCTGCATATAGCTGCGAAAGGGGACGGCCAAAAGCCCGTACAAGGCCAGCAGGGCCAGGAGGAGGCCCTGGATCAGGCTGTTGACGCTCTCCCGCAGATCGGCCTGACGGCCTTCAAAACTGAAGCTCAGTCCGGGGTACGTGCTCTGGAGTTCGGGCAGGGCACTTGCCCTTAACTCCGCGCTCAAGGCCTCCACTTTGGATCGGGGCTGAACATTGGCCGTCACTTCCACGATCCGGCGTCCGTTGACCCGGTTGATGCTGGTGTAGGAACGGCCTTCGACAAAGCGGACTGCACTATCCAAAGGAATCTCCTGATCCCCGATCCGGAGGAGAAAATTGTCCAGAGTGGTCATGCTTTCCCGTTCGCTTTCCGGCAATCGGATCCGGATGGTGACTTCGTTTCTTCCGTCCTGCTGGCGCAGGGCTTCGGCCCCGTAGAAGGCATGCCGGAGCTGATTGGCTACTTCCCGGGAGGTAAACCCTATCCGGCGGCCCATATCGGAGAGATGGACATCCAATTGCCGCTTGCCGCTGGGAGAGCCATCATCAATATCCGATACCCCGGGAAACTCTTCCAGTTTGGCGGCCAGATCCCGGCCGGCCTGTTCCAAAAGGTTCCGGTCCCGGTGGCTGAGTTGAACGGTCAAGGCCTTGCCCGATCCGGGTCCGCCCCGGTCTGCTTCGAATTGGATGCTCTCCAGGCCTGTTATTTGACCCACCTGCTCTCTCCAGTACTGAGTAACCCGGGATGTCCCAATGGGTCGTACTTCCGGGTCGGTCAGGTAGATCCTGGCCTCCACAGTGTTTTCGTTGACCACTGTCAGGATTGAGGTGGCCAGTTCAGCTTTGCCGTGTTTTCCAATGATTATCTGCGCAGCCTGGATCAGGCGTTTTTCCACCCGGTGCAGGTCTTCTCTTGCTGCCCCAGCCGGAAGTGTGGCCTGGACGTAGGCATAGTCCGATTCCACGGTGGGGAAGAGGATGATGCCCATGCGTCCGGACTGGATATAGCCAACTGTGGCCAAAAGTATGGACACCCCCAGGGCCAGGACCAGGTAGCGCTGCCGCAGGGCGAAAGCCAGAAATGGACCGAAACGGTTGGAGATCAGGTGTTCGACCCAAGCACTGAACCTGGCCTGGGTTCGGGCCAGGAACTGCAACGGGCCGCCCAGATGCTTTTCTCCGATGTGGGCCAGGTGGGCGGGCAGGACAAGTAGGCTTTCGATCAGGGAGACGGCAAAAACGCAGATAACTACCAGCGGGATGGCCTGAAAAATTTTGCCCATGACCCCCGGGATAAAAAACATGGGCGTAAAGGCCACCATATTGGTCAGCACACTGAAGACAACAGGCATAGCTACTTCCCGGACCCCTTCGATGGAGGCCCGAAGCATGTCTTGTCCCTTTCTGCGGTGGTGGTAAATGTTTTCCCCAACCACGATGGCATCGTCGACCACGATCCCCAGGGTGACAATGAAGGCAAACATGGTGATCATGTTCACACTGAAACTGGTGCCGGAGAGAAGCAGAAAGGAACCTAAAAAAGAGATGGGGATGCCCAGGCTGACCCAAAAGGCCAGTCTGGCCTCCAGGAACAGGGCGAGTAAAAAGAAAACCAGGCCCAATCCCAGATAGGCGTTGCGCAGCAAAAGGTCGGCCCGTTGGAGAAAGATGTCCGACCGGTCCCGGAGGATATCGATTTGCAGGTTTCCGGGCAGGGAATCGTTCAGGTCCTTGAGGATGGTTTGAGCTGCGCTGGATACTGAGCCGGGAGTCTGGTCGCCGATGCGGTAAACTTCAATCATGACCGCAGGCCATCCGTTGACCGTGGCCCAGGATTCCACGTCTTCGAAACCGGCACTGACTTCGGCTATATCCTGTACCAGGAGCTGGGAGCCGTTTTCCTGTGTCAAAACCGGGATTCGGGCGTACTCTTGGGCCGAGTAGCGGCGGTCCATGACCCGGACCATTATATCCCCGGCCCGGGTCTTTACGCTGCCGGCTCCCAGATCGACAGAGGCCCGGCCGATGGTCCGGGCCACGTCTTCCAAAGTCAATCCATAACGGCGCAGGGTATCCTGACTGATCTCAATATGGACTTCAAAGTCCCGAACCCCGTCCAGCTCAACCTGGGTAATGTCCGGATCCTGCAGGAGATCATCCCGGACAATCTCGGCGGCTTCTCTGAGAACAACTTCATTTCCCGCCCCATATAAGGCCAGGGACAACACGTCTCGCTTGTGCGCAGATATGGAGATCTCAGGCTCTTCGGCCTCATCCGGAAAGGTGACGATCCGGCTGACCTCGCTTTCCACGTCCTGCCACAGCCGGCTCATATCCTGGCCCTCAATGGCCTCTATCAGGACCTGTCCCCGGCCCTCCGAAGCCGTGGATCTGACCTCTTTGACCCCTTCCAGCCCCTGGACCGCCTCTTCAACAGCCAGGACAATGCCTTGTTCCACCTCCTCTGGGCTTGCGCCGGGATAGGGAACGACAACACTGACTGTATCCATGGAAAATTCCGGAAAGACCTCCTGTTTGATGTTCAAACCTGTGATCAGCCCGCCGACCAGAAAGAGAAGCATGATCAGGTTTGCGGCCACCGAGTTCCCGGCCATCCAGGCCAAGGGACCATGTGGAGCTGGTGAGGAAGCTGTTTGTTGCTCAGTCATTCGTCCCCAGCGTCTTCAGCCGCCCGCAAGCTCATACCTTGAACCGGGGTGGCCAGCGAACTGCGGATCACCTTATCCTTTGAGGCCAGGCCTTGCCTGATATACACATGGTTTTGGTCCTGCCAGGCAACCTCCACGGAGCGGATATCCAGGCTGTTGTTCCGCATGACCCATACGGTGTGCCCTTCCCGCAGCGTCTCTCTGGGCAGGGAAAAGATATTGTCCATGGTTTTGCCCTGGATGCTGACCCGGACATAGTCGTTGATCATGAGTGTCTGTTGGCCGTCTTGTTGATCCAGTGGATTTGCTACACTGATCAAAAGAGTGGCCATGCGGGTTTTTTCATCCACTTCACCGGTCAGCCGCAAGGTGCGGCCGGTCCATTCACCGCTTCCTGACTGGGAAAAAATACGGACCGGTTGGCCCTTTGGGCTCGAGAGATCAAGGAGCTGCAAGCGGTTGATCTGAATCGAGGCCCGGACCCAGTAGGTCTCTGTACCGACCAGAGTAGCCAGGTTGTCCTGACCGCTGACTTGGGATCCAAGATTGACATTCCGGGCTGTGACCAAAGCATTGAAGGGCACGTTGACCGATGTCCGCTGAAGATCGAGCTTTGCCTGGCAAAGATCGGCTTCAGCGCTTTGCACATCAGCCTGGGCCTGCTTTAGCTGGGGGCGGCGAAGGGCCAGTTCTGTCTCATTGATTTTCAGCTCTCCTCCTTTCCGGAACATGGCCAATTCTTGTCTGGCCACGTCCTGCTTGCCCTGCTCCAACTGAAGATCGGCCCTGGCTCTGGCCAAAGCACTTGTGGCCTTGCTGACCTGAATCTGATAGTCTCTTGGGTCTATGCCCACAGCTGTCTGGCCCTTGGTCAACCTGCCCCCGGGAGTGAATTGATCGGCTATCTCTACGATTTGTCCGCTCACTTCGGCCCGCAGGGTTACCTCCCGGGAAGGAACGACGGTCCCCATGGCTTCAATTGAGGCCCTTATCTTTGTGGGGGAAACGGCGATGATTTCTGCCGGGGTGGCCTTTGGCTTGGGTTTTTGTCTGCTCACACTGGGCTTATGGGTCACAAAATACCAGGCCGCTGTGCAGCCAATGCCGATAATGGCCAAGCCAAGAGCAATCTTGAGCAATCGGTTCATGTCTCAGTCCATCCTGTCCCGCCTCCCAGGGCCCGGTACAAGGCTATTTGGGAGAACAAAAGATCAGCCCTGGCCGCAATCAGGTTCCGTTCTAAACTCTGTACGCTGCGCTGTTGGGTAATAAAGTTCAGGTAATCGCTTTGTCCCTTGATATACCGGAGCCTGGCCTGGTCTCTGGCCTGTTCTGCGGCTTTGAGCTCTTGTTCTCTCCGAGTGATCCTTTTTTTCTGTCCAGCGATATTGGCCAGGCTGTCTTGAACTTCCTTGACAGCTTCCAGAACAGTGGTCGCATACTCGGCCAGCCGCTCCTCCGCTGCTGCTTTGGTCCTGGCTACTTCCGCCTTCCTGCTCCCGGCGTCGAATACAGGTCCTGTCAGGTTGGCTCCAAGACTGGTCAGCCAATTTCCCCAAGCCAGGGTAAAGCTCTCGTTGCTTATGGCCGTGCGGGCTGAAATCGACAGGGAAGGGAGTCTGTCGGCCCTGGCTATGCTGACCATCCAATCCGCTGATTGCAGCCGGTAGTATGCCGCCCGCACATCCGGACGGGACATGAGTAAGCTGCTTGGAATGCCTGTTTCCGGCTGAGCCAGGGGTTGGGGCAGGACGTGTCTATGGACTTCAACCGAGCCCGGATCGGCCTGTCCCAGGAGGAGGGCCAGCTGATTCAGGGCAGTTTTTTCCCTGGCCTCAAGGAGGGGAAGGGCTGACCTGGAATTGGCTACAAGCTCCTGTTGCTGGGAGAGATCCAACGCAGTAGCCATGCCGTTTTCGAACCTGCTCACCTGCAGCGTGAGCAGGTGTTCGTTGAGCCGGATCTGTTCCTGTACGACCCGCATTTCTTCCCGGGCAGCCAAAAGATCTACCCAGGCCCTGACCACCTCGCCGGTCAGAGAAAGCGCAGTGGTGCGCACGTCTTCGCGGGCGGCCAATGTGCTGAGCTGGTCTGCTGCATAGCCGGCCCTGATCCGGCCCCAAAGGTCGAGTTCATAAGAGGCGGCCAGGTCCAGGGATGTGGATTTACTGTCCGCTACAACGTCATAGTCTCGATAGGTCCGGGTTCGACTGCCTTCAAGACTTACGTCCAGGACTGGAAAGAGACCGGCTCGGGCCTTGCGGGCCGATGCCCTGGCTTGGGCCAGTCTGGCCCAACTGGAGCGGAGATTGAAGTTTTTACCCAAGGCCGTGCCTATGAAACGATCGAGCTCCTGACTTTCAAAAGAGTGCCACCATGCATCAATTGGGGATGTTCCGTTCATGTTCCAGGCAAAGGCCGCAGGGAGCTCTATTGGGTGAGAAGAGCGGACTTTCGGTGAAAAGGGGGTGCATCCGCCAAGGGCGGCCAGGACTGTGAGCAGGATGAAGAGCCTGCCCAGATGGTGGCATGATAATGCGTGCATTGACCCGATTATCCACATCAGAAAAGGAAAAGCAAGTCTTTGCTCAAAGCCGGGAGCAGCTTGACAGCATCCTGGCTTCTGTTGAAGATATAAATATTTGTAACACACGGTGCAGATTGGAGGAATTATGAGTGTACCATTTACTCCTATTGGACATGTTCATACGACAGCAACTGATATCCCAAGACACTGGAGCCTTTCCGATGTGGAGGGAAGTCTGGAGATAGCTCCTCAATTCACTGCCGGACTTCAGGATATCCAGCCCGGACAACGGATTGTTGTTTTGTTCCATTTCCACAAAAGCCAACAGTTCAGTGAGAAGCTCCTGGTCCAGACCCCGCCGCACCAAGACCGGGCTTTTGGGGTCTTTAGCATCTGTTCTCCGCGGCGTCCAAATCCCATTGGATTGTCCATTGTAGAGGTTTTGACAGTGGACGGAAGCAGAATTGAGGTCAAGGGCATAGATATGCTGGACGGCACGCCCATTTTGGATATCAAACCGCACATCGAGGGCAAAGAAGAATGTCCCAGCTGGAATAATGAGTGAGATGGCAACAAGAAAAACCCTGGCATGCCCTGAGCATAGGACGGACATACGTCACACCGGGGACGATAAAAATAAAAAATTTGAGAACTCCGGGGTGCTTTTGTTCGAGGCAAGGGACTCAAACAATCTGATGGTCAAATTATCTGAACTTGCCCTGTACGGTCGGTGTTGATAGGATACCATTTGCATTTCTACTGAGAAGAAAGTTTATGAAGTCGGTCTGTGTTACCTAAGTCATGCCAGGAGGAATTATGTCGTATTCGCAAAAACTGTTTCAGGTTATAAACGTAATGGTCCTGTTCGTTTTTTGTTCCACCATCATTCAGGTTCCTGCTCTGCAGGCCGCTATGCTTGGAACAGATTCCGTGCTGCCATCAAAAGCCGAGGCAACCCGCAGTCAGCTCCAAGAGCTTTTGCAGCGTGAAGATGTAGAACAAAGTCTGAAAGAACACGGGATAGACGTTCAAGAAGCCAGGGATCGGGTCATGGCCCTTTCTGACCACGAACTGGGACAGATCCAGGGAAAGCTGGATACACTCCCGGCTGGCGAAGGAGCAGTTGGAGCTATTGTTGGAGGTGCGGTGTTTGTTTTTGTGGTCTTGCTGATCACCGATATCCTTGGGTTCACCAATGTCTTTACCTTTGTTCGCAGCCGTTGAACATACCGGCCAAGACGTATCATGTTCTTATGAAAAAAAGTGGTTGATCTTACAGGTCATCCAGATATCCATATGTTGCGTGTTGTTATGCTGTTCTCTCAGCTGTGCGCCGCATGTTCTGCAAACAAGGTCTGATTGGGAACCCAAAACAGAATCAGTTAAGATTCGAAACATTCCGGCCTATGAACAGGACGCACATCAGTGCGGAGCGGCAGCTCTGGCTTCTGCCCTCTGCTGGTCAGGAATCCAGACATCACCTGAAGCGATTGTGCCTTTGGTCTATGACCCGAAACGGAAAGGCACTCTGCAAAGCAGTCTGATCAGTGCTGCCAGACGGCAGAAAATGGTAGGATTTCCTCTTCGCGGTCCTGATGCTTTATTCAAAGAACTCCAAGCCGGTCATCCGGTTCTTGTCCTTTTGAACAAAGGACTGACCTGGTGGCCAGTCTGGCATTATGCACTCGTCTGCGGTTATGAAGGGCCAAACCAAAGAATTATCATGGCTGGGGGAAAATCGAATAAGGAAAGGATTGCCTGGTCCAGTTT
>Ga0182239_1000292_pt1 | contig 18861 bp, 17 predicted proteins | sample hydfrate6_PW_210_FD_132456 | JGI IMG/M metagenome (GOLD analysis project Ga0182239, IMG submission 132456) | Subsurface microbial communities from deep shales in Texas, USA - hydraulic fracturing test 6_PW_210 | ecosystem: Environmental > Aquatic > Deep subsurface > Shale gas/oil reservoir >... | reverse complement strand
TGCATCAGCTTCAAGTTTGCCCTGTTGCGGGGTCAGGATATTCGGATTGCCCATTTTACTAGAGACAAGGCAAGAATATTCGCACTTCTTTTCCTTATCGAACTGTATCTCCGGGTTAAAAACATTGCTTATGCCGTTTTCTTCTCCTTCAGGGAAACGCAAATCGCCCTGGGTTTCCCAAACGGCACTATCTTTATTATAGCCCACATTATCGTAATTGTGCTTTACTCTCTTTTTTACCTTCTCAAAATCAGCTTCTTGGGTAGCGCATTTGTAAGTCCTTTCCTTTTCCCACCAAGGTTCACAAACAGTAATCCCTCTGTGCTGGCCTTGAATGTTTTTGCAACTTCCCATTGGCTCAATCCCGGTCCAAACACCATCGGAGAAAGTAACCACCCCATCCACTTCCTCCCGAACCAAAGTACAATCTTCATCTTCACTTAGCACTTCACAATTATTTTCAGGTCCAGCTATAACATGACAACCCTGATACATTTCTTCATCGTAATAAAACGATCCGGTATTACCATTAGGAATTGCCGTACAATCGTAAGTATCAGTACATTCCTCATTAAAGACACAAGCGGTTTCACACTCTGATTGCGTCCCAAAAGAATCTCCTGTCTCCGGGCAGGTAAAGCTCCCAACCTGCTCACAGGTTCCGTTGGTGCATCCACCTTCACATTCTGTAAGATTTGAAAAGACAACTTGTGTGTCTGAACACTCATAAGAAGTTTTACACTCAGCGGACGCAACGCATTGGCTGGAACATTCAGAAGCGTCAGCAAAATTTTCATAAGTCAGAGGGCAGGTATAGCCAAAGCGTTCAGCATTACAATTTTCCTGGCATTGACTTTTGGTGGGAAAGCTTTCATCGTTATATTCGCATTTATATATGGAATCAGCATCACTCCCGCCTCCGTGGTATCCGTTATAAATCAGTTCATCAGGGATACCCATAGAGGCTGAAAAACAGGTAAACACATCATCCATTTTTAAACCCCAAATATCTAGGCTGTATTTTATATCAGACCTGTCATCCCCCGCTCCATAACAAGAATACTTATTTTTTTCCCCGCTAATTTTTTTAACATTTTCGACCCGTGTTATTTGAGAAAAACCTGGGGCCAACTGGTTTGCTAATTGAGAAATTCGTGACGAATTAACGACTGTATCAACGCATTGGCCTGTTCCACCAGAGTTCCCATTTCCATATTTATCATAAAAAGCTGGCCCACAGCTTGATCCAACAGTCCAAAAACATTGGCAACTTCCACAGTCCGGCCAATCCCTGCCAAACCAAGTTTCAACTCTCCGCATGGCTTCAACCATGCCTTGAGTAGCCTGGGCCTTGTTTTCTATCTTGCAAGTCTTAAATTGGGTGGTAACAGTATTGGTCATACTATCTTTAAAGGTGGTACTTGCTTCTGTATCTTCCAAGCCCCCCGTATCGAACTTGACTTTATTTCTTTGATTTTTGAGTTTATTTATTTCCTGAGTATCGGAGATACTTCCACAAGCGGCACTTGAGGCTCCATAAAAAATACCCATGAGGGTTCCGGACTTAAACTCATGCCCTGCAAGAGTAAGATCATATCCTGAAGAATTGGCTTTTTTAAGTATGCCCTTGGCTATGAACTCCATTATTTTTTCCCGGACAATGGACTTTTTTACCGGATTGCCACACGCTTTTGAAAAGCAAAAACAGCCTTTCATATCCTGATAGCCAAGAGCATACCCTTCACCAAGATTACCTTCAGAATCCTCATAATTGCAAAAAGTTTCGATATTGCCCTGATCAACGTCCCAACGGCAATATTTTACGTTCCCTTCCCAATTCACCGCACCATCTTTAATTATGCCATTCCCGCAAACACCACAGGCATCGGAAATTTGATGATTACCTTCAAACGAACCGTCCAAGTTAAGATCATACTGAACGGCAATATCCAAAGCCCCGGTTCCACCAAGCGAATCTACGGGCATCAACTGGACCTTGATAAGCGGAGCCTTGCTTGAGCATTGCACATTTGCATCAAAGCTCTGGCTTCCGTCCATCGTTTTCATTTTGTCGGAGCTGGTCATGGGCTTAAAAAAATGTTTGTTTAAGCCATGTGAATCATTGATTTGATTAAACAAATTTCGGCTAGACTTCTTTGCATCCTTCATTATTTCTTCATCCGACTTGTCTTGCGCCCCGGCAAGAGAACAAAAGACAAACAAAGAAATCCAAAAAAGTCCCAACAAAATCTTATTTACTTTACCCATGCTACAACTCCAATAGATTATGACTTAGTATATATTTCCAATCGAATTTTCAAAATCACTAACTCCAACTTCAGGAGAAATAATATCAGGATTTTTAAGTATTTTATAAACGGAATGTTTTCCAATTACATTTCCGTCTTTTGTTTTATACCTACCAAATGCCACCCGCAAAAGAATAGGCTTGGAAATTGCCACACGCTCGGCATCCTCTTCCGTAATGTTTTGCAACCTATATTCTTCCAAAGCACGAATCCTATCAATTCGCTCTCTTCTACTTTCCACAACTTCATTTGCAAGTTTTTCATGTAAATTATCGCAAATATCTTCATCATAACTTTCCGAGTCTTCGGAACAATATGTCTTTAACTTTTTATAAATATCCTTTTCAGCATCCATACGTTCTTGTCTGTTACGTTCCTGAGCATTTTTATCTAAGTCAGGTTCCGAAACAGCTATTTCATGGACATCTTGAACAGAAGCACACATCCCTTTTTCTTTTTGAGGGCAATTAAAATCACTTCCATAAGGCAAAGTCGCACATCCACTCAAAAGTACCATGCTAAACAACAAGCAAAATTTTAAAACCAAGTTTTTGTATTTCATTTTCTACCCCTACCCTTTTTTCTCTTTATATTTTTGATCCAGTTTTCCACTAATGGGTTGCGTAAAGACTATTGTTACATGCCTTTTTGCTCCGATTTCTATTATCGGAAAAATTTCTTCTGCCATGTCCAAATAAAATTCAGACAATGATTCTGCGGCCTCGGACAGCCCGGAAGCTGTTCCTTTTTTGAATCCATCCCCAAAATTATCAATGCTCGGCGTGCTCACCGTACCTTCTGAAGTTGTTACGATAGTATCTTGAGCAGTATTGAAGCCTTCAGCTATCCCCTCGACAAAAGCGGCTTTTAGCGTCTGAGCCAAAAACATGCCCTGTTTTGAGACGACACGGCCCCTCAAACCAATTTTACCATCGGAATCCGCAACAAAGCCTTTGACATTCATATCCAGGACTCGTCCGGTATCCCGTTCTACGCATGACAAATTCACAAGCCGCATATAAGCTCTTTCTGAAGATAACTCGCCATAACCCTCTCCAAGAACTCGACAACCCATCATATTTTGCTGGACCTCATTCGGCAGAAAAGACAGGTCTTGCAAGCGAAGCAAAACGGGGTGAGGCGAACTCCCGGCTTTTGCGCCAGTTGGCGCATCCAGCCCGGTCAAAAGCATACCCTTCACAAAAGACCCGGACGGCACATAAACATCATAAGTAGCATTATCGTTTTTCCCTCCGGCTATATTATGGGCGGCATCAGCCACGCTTATAGAGCCAATCGAAGAGCCTTTTTGAACTGATCTGCCCTGAACCTCCCGGCCACCGGATTTCGTTGCGTTTCCTGCCTTGTTTGCACCCTGTTTTTCTTTCTTGCCTGAAACAGGCGGGGCCGAATTAGGCACTTGGGACTCTGACTTTCTTTTTTTATACTGCTCTACTGTGTTTTCACCCTCTACATTCTGAGGAAGTTCAAGGTTATCCCAATTTGGTTTCTTTACCGGAGCAGATTTAATCCTATCTTTAATTTGAGCCAGAATATCTTGATCAGAACCTTTATCTTTGGAGGGCTTACTAAAGCGATCTGACTTTTGTTTTTCAATTAAACCACCCTGTTTTTGAAGCCGACCTTCCAACTCTTTAATGCGTTTCTCCATAGTACGCATATTTCGTTCCGCTTCACCAAGCCATTTTTCTTTAACATAGTTATCTTCGCGAAGCTTTATAGAGTTGTCCGTATCGGCTTTTCTATCTACATTATTATCATCACTAAAGCCTTTCAGCATAATCAACAATAAAATGACTATGCCTATAGTACCGAATACTTTTATAGCGGCTTTTTTTCTGGCCGGGATAGCGTCAAAATCCCGTTTATATTTTTCCAAAAAATTAAATCTCATTACTGCCTCCCGGATTTTTTCAAAGCGGCAATCAATAAGCGGTCTTTATCTACGTTCCCTTCAAGGAATCCAGAAGCTATAAATTGATAACCATTTTCAATTAAAAACTTTTGAATCGAGTTTAAAGCATCCTTCTTGTTAGACAACGAAACGGCATCAAACAAATAAATACCCTCATTGCGGGTATCCACCTTTTTTAATATAGTGCTTGGGCCTAATTCCTTAAACATTTTATTGACCCGCCATGCGCCAGACATTTTATTGTCGTAAAGCATAGCCAGCATATTAACGATTTTGTTTTCAAAGTTTTGGCCGGAAAAACGCACATCTTTTGCGTCAACGTCCATCTTGGGAGCCTTCATCTTTACAAATTGTCCCGGCAAACCAGCATCGAAAACCAAGTTTATTTGGAAGACCTCGCCGGAACACCGGACGATTAAATTTGATAAAAACTGATCCATAGAATTGTTGGGAGCCTTGACGTACACATTTTGTTCATCAAAAAAGATTTCGATATTCTGATTTTTATTATAAAGAATATCTCCTTCAATTTTGCCAGGGCAATAAATACGATTCATATAGTTTTTGCCGACCATGATATTTGTAATAGCTTCGGATTCGGCAGTTTGATAGATCGTGCCCTTATCTACAGAATCAATAATATCTGCATACTCAGGCATTTTTTCTTTTATAATCTGACTGTTGTTTATCCTGTTTGAGTCACTTGGCTTTGTGGTATTCCGATTTGCAGAAATTTTTTGCAAGGAAGTGGCTTTTGCCCTTTTTCCTTCTTTGTTATTTGAAGAATTTTTACCTTGTTTCTCATCTGAAAAAGCCACAATCGGGTTAAAATTGTTATTACAAACCCAACCCTTATTTTTTAGTCTAAGCATCGTCCCGCCAGGACACACCATCGACTTATCTGCTTGAACAATTTCGTACTTTTGAGCTTTGTTGAAAACTTCATCCTTAACCAAACTAAATCCGTTTGTGCCTTCCTTGAACACATTTATAGAGTTGTATTTAGGGGCAACAAAATGATATGGTAAAGCATCCCCGGCCACCGCAAAACCCATTGCCAAATGACTAACGAGCAGACAGGTCAACATACTCTTTATGGTCAATCTCGTGATACCCATTTATGAAAATCCTCCCATTTTTAAATTCAAAGTTTATTTTTATAAAGACATCTTCAGTATTGATTTTGCTATTATTTACAAATCTTTCTGTCTCACCTTTAATCACAATGTGCTTGTCGGTAATATGAAAGTCTTGTATCATTGCACTTTGCACAATACCCACCTGCTTTACCCTCTTCATTCGTTCATCCAAAGACTTACGAACCTTGGGTAAAACCGTGGGTTCTACAAACTTATAAAATTCAGAATACTTCTTTTGAATATTGTACTCTGAATAATCATAAAGAAGGTCAAAGAAGTAACGAGTCATTATCTGCATATATTCCTTTCCGGCAGTAGAACCCGTTACTGATACCCTTTCGGAGATGCCTGTTGGGACAATTATTGTTTTTGCGTTTTTGCTTAGTTTATAATTGGTATAGAGTGAAAACCCAATCAAAGCACACAAGACAACACAGATTGTCTTGTAGAACTTCAACGCACGATCCATGTTTTTCCAGGATTGTAAATATGTTTCTAATTTCATTTTTTAAAATCCTTCTGAACATAATAGGGCATACGTTTAATCCTATGTAGTCCGACAAGATATGCGACATTATACAAAAAACCTCTAGGTAAGTGCCGCTTTAGCTTGACCAAGAGAATTGTAGTGCCAATACCCAAAATAAGCGGAAAAATGGATTTAATGATAATTGAAAAGACCAACCCTAAAAGCATTGGTGCAAGTTCATCAGCCTCCCAATACAAGATTTGCACAGGCGACTTTAAATACCTCGGCCACCATAATTTTTGTTTTTCTGAACTCATTTGCCCACTCCTTACTCCTATTTTTTTTTATAAAAACGTAAAAACTACTTTACCGATAACATCTTTTTTATATATAAAACCATAATAACGACTATCGTATGAGTTTCTTGCATTACCCTTAACAAACAAATGCTTTGCAGGAATCTCCCCTTCGTACTCCCACGCATCTACTTTATTTCCTTGACTGTCATGGCTTTGTGCAATCGGACTCGGCATATTGTTACAAGTTAATCTTGTTGCATTAGAAACTAAAAAATCACCTTCGGAACAAAATATTTTTTTTGTCAGCTTTTGGCCCTTTTTGATTTTTTTATTGGGATCATCCTTGGTCCAATTAAAAATTACATAGTCTCCGTTTTCTACTTTCTCCACATTTTCCGAGTAAACGGCGAAATGAAAAGGAACGCTTTGAGTAGAGACAAAAGCCAAATGATAAGGACTCAAAAATACCCCTAAATATACAACGAAAGTGATTGAGAAAATGACAACCAACCTCACCCATCGGTTCATGTCATTTTCTCCCAAAATTTTAGCCCGTTTTCTTCTGCCTTGATTTGTTCCTGGCTTTTTGGATCGTCCCATTTGGCATCCAAATTTCGGATACAAGTAAAAAGCGATTGGCAAAGCATAGCCCATTCATCTCTTGCTTTTTTGGTTTCCAACCTGACTGTCTCAGCTAGAAATAAAAGAAAATGCAAAGCATCCACCACTTGAACATCCCTTGAATCAAACCCAACCGAGCTTGTAGCGTAAGCGGCTTTCCGTTCAATCTTGCGAATTTCTTTTTCATTTGGAATATGAATTTGGTTTTTAATTCGATAACTGCGGTCGTAAGCTCTTTTCCAAGCCCTAATAGAGTTTTTAGTTAATTTTTGGCCTTCAATTTGTTTTTCTATAACTTCAAAAAAAGCCAAAACGACTATTTCTCGTTGCTTATACGAAGGTAAAGCCATTATATTTCTCCTGACAAATTTGAAATTAAGACATACAAAGGTATAGATACGCTCCCGACAATAATTGTCATCCAGACTGCGGGATCGACAAACGCAAAATTCGGACTAGGTAACAAATTAGGAAAAATAGCATTTAAAGTTACAAAATTTGGAACAAACAAGAATAAGCCGACCATACCAATCAATGCGCCCACGCAGAATTTGACGGAAATATGAAATCTAGTTGATGAAAGGTTTTCAAAGTTTGCCACTTTCTGATTGTTTCGTATCAGACCTTCACAAACAACGAACATTAGAATGATCAAACCAGCAAGTAAGTAGGTAAACGATCCGGTTATTCTTAAAAACTTTATCGAAATATAATCAGCAAAATATTTTAGCTTTGGACGTAGCTCTGCATATTGATCTAATACAGTATCCACATAGCCAATATCTCTCTGCTTATATTGACCTGCTTCCCAAATAAAGTCAGGCCAATATATTTCATCAGCGTTTTGGGCTTTTTCTGCTAAAATCATTTCTCCCGTCGGGTTAAAGGCGGCATAATAGACAAAAACACCAAAAGCGATAAAATCAATCAAAAAGAGCAGGACCAGAATACGGCGCAAAAAGCTCACGCCCGTCTTTATACTTTGGACCCCGGCCTTCCCATCCTTCATAGACATATTGAATCCTCCCTAAAAAAATTAAGCCTGTATAAAATACAACGAAAAATTCGTTGTAAGGATAAGAGCTTCAAAAGGAGGAAATTATGAATTTTAATTTTGGGTATTTTTTGAAATACGGGATCATGGAGATGATTCTTACTGCGGTATGGTTTGTACTCTGTCGTGATCTAGTTGAGTTTTGGATATGGGCCGGGGTTGGAACAGGGATGAGTCTTTTGACTGTATTTAGAATCTTTCAATTTTTTACTCATAAGGAAAAAGTTTCGGTCCTAAATAAAGGGAATTATTTTAATGTTGACCCCAATGCTTTGCAGAAGAATTTAAAAAATAATCCCGACAAAATATACCTGGGCGAAGGATTTATTTGGGAAAACAAGCATGTCCAGGGTTACAGCGACATTTTAAGACTTCCAGAAAGAAAGGAATACATAAATTCCGAAATGGAAAGCGGAGGGTATGATTTTCTTCACAATTTGGGACATGAAGAAGAAAAGAAGCAATATATATCTAAGGATGAATTACAACATTCGGTGATAGCCGGAACGACCAGGGTTGGAAAAACCAGATTCATCGAGCTATTAAGTTATCAATTTATTTGTGATAGGGAAGAGCCGTTAATTATTATTGATCCAAAAGGGGATGATGAACTTCTAAATAGTGTTTACAACACTTGCGTTCATGTAGGCAGAAAAGAAGATTTTGGTTTCTTCTCATTGGCCCACACATCCAAGTCATTTTATTTTAACCCACTTTTAAATTTTGGCGGTGCTTCCGATATAGCCGACAGGGTAACTTCGATTATGCCATCTGGAGGCAGTTCTGAGCCATTTGTTAAATTCTCATGGCAAGTCCTTGAGACAGTTGGCTCCGTGCTTTTAAGCATAAATGAGCCTGTTACCCTGGAAAGATTACAATACTATTCCCTTGGAAAAATGGGAGAATTGGTAGATTACGCAACGGAAAAAGTTTCCCATGTGCCGGAAGACCGTAGAAAATACGCAGAAAGCTCAATCGAAAAATTAGCTGTTTTAGCACAGCATCCAAAAGACCATTTTCAAAAAATGATAACTTCGCTTGGTCCTGTTTTGTCTGCCTTTAATACGGGAGACATAGCTGAACTTCTCAACGCTGATCCGAACGAATCTAATTCCTGGTCAAACATTATTAAAAACAAGAAAATAGTTTATTTCGACCTTTCTTCAATGTTGCGAGGTGAGGTAGCAAATAGCGTTGGGAAAATGATTATCCAAGATTTGCTTTATTACATCGGAGAAATTTACGCATTTGAAACCTCTCTTGGAAAAATCAATTTAATAATTGATGAATTTTATTCGGTAATGTTTCCTGGCTATGTAGACATTTTAAATAAGGCGGGCGGGGCCGGTTTAAGAGTGTTCCTTGCAATGCAAACGACTTCAGATATTGTTTCGGCAACCGATAAAATGGCAATGGCAAAACAGATTCTTGGAAATATAAACAATAAATTTTATCTTAGGGTTCCCGAAAAAGAATTAGCAGAAGAATTTTGTAGCCTGTTTGGTAAAGTCCAGATTAAAAAAATAGAAAAAAGCCGTGATGTAAAATCTGACGCAAAGTCCACGGCTGAATTATTCCGAAGCGGACACACAACAAGTCTTTCTTACGACGAAACGGACTTAATAAGTCCCGAAATGATCATGCACCTTCCCAAAGGACAGGCATACGCCTATACGCAGGGCCGTGATCCGCTTAAACTACGGTTGCCATTACTTGATCATTCCAAAATAGAAAACCAGGGATTTGCCGAAAAACTAAAGGATAATAATGTAGGATTCGAGGATTTCACACATTCGTCCTGGGCCGATTATGATGGCTCAGATATTGAATGGATGGATGAAGAAGTTTTTAATCAAAACCAACGATAGTTTTTCACGCATAAAAAAAGGCGGGATATACCCGCCTTTTTTGTTTCTAAAGTTTATATCTAAAAATTAAAAACCCAATCACTTAACCAGCACCCCAGGGCAAAAATTCCTGCTGCACACAAGACAACAATGCTTCCGTGTTGCAACAATGCTCCGATTTTGACTTTCCTTTCTGTCGCTGGCTCACTTTCAATATGGTCCGAAGATTTTTTATTGGAAGTTAGATTTTTGTTTTTAGCCAAGCCACTAAGAAAGCTGTGCTTCTTGATTAAAGAAGCTATATGGTTGCCAGCCGCAGTCGGCGTATCAGCGGAATAATCAGAAAATAGATCAACATAATGCCTATCGTCTGTATGACCCAGGCCAGCTATCCGATAAACAGGGAGATCGCACCAAGCGGCACACAGGTCTTCCTGGTCATAAAGGACAAAATGACTTTCATCCCCTCCCCCACGCAAAAGAACAACTGCCGCATACCTTTGAGCATTGTTTTTAATTTGTTTAAGGACATTGATTATAGCCTCTCGATTAGAAACAGCCACATTGAAATGGACAAAGCGGTCCCAAAAATAGTCAGGGACATTTTGCTTTATTTGCGACATAAAATCCTGCAATGCCTTGCTATCGCTACTGGCTATAACTGCTATTTCTCTTTTCCCCTGCCCCCCAAAGCTAATATCAAAAACATTGGACCTAAAATTAGGGATAATGCCTTTTATGTTTTTGTTTCCCTCTTTTTTTGTATTATTATTTTCCGTATCACCCCACCAAGCATTTACAGCATTAAGGGAGATATTCAAGTTGTTCCCGAAATTATAAGCACTTATGCCCCCTCTTACGCACAACACACGCCCCTCATCATTTTTTTTAAGAACAAAATTTTTAGGCATTAAAATAGTGCAAGAGGTATTAGTATCAAGATCAACAAGAGAACATTTATACCTAAGTGCAGTCTTGGTCTTGCGAATATTTTTCACAATGCCCTGGACGCTGATAAGACCAATTTGATCACTATTCTCTCTCTGAAAGCTATACTCAAAATGCTTTATAAGAGATTCGTTAAACTCATTTACACTATAGATATTCATATTAAATCCATTTATTATTTGTTTACACTCTCAAATACTGACTTTGCTGATTTAGCATCCCCGGAAAACGGCGAATCACCGCCATCATCTTTGACACTACCAGGGACCATTGCTCCCTCTGAGTTTATTTTTTCAACTTCAAAATTAACTCTGGCATTTTGCATATTCTGAGGATTTATATTTTGACCACCACCAGCATTTAACACGGTCGGGAACGATCCCGGCGCATTGCCGCCAATAACAGCCGCCTTACTATCTGGATTGCTTCCATCCGGCTCAATCATGTTTTTGCCAGATTCATTACCCAAGAAAGTTTTTGCATTTTCATTATTCAGCCCACCACCAGTATAATCATGGCTGGCAAGCTTATTGTTTAAAGCCTCATTTTTGGCCGATTTTGAACCATGAATTTCGTCCGCAAAAACTCCATAGCCGGATTTATCATCATGGTAGTTGGATAAGTTGTCTTTGTTTATCTGGCTTTCAAATTGAGATTGACCAGACATAATATCACTCTTTGAAGCACCATCCATAGATGCCCCCTGAACGGCACTCACATCATTATGGTATTGCTCATACACACTCACAACCGTATTTGCGCTTTGCTTCATATCGCCCGATGAATTATCAGCTATGGCTTGAAAAACTTTTTGTTGGTCTTGAGTTGAAGACTCGGCAAAATCATGTCCCATAGCAGATTGTAATTTTGCCAAATTTGTTTCTCCGTTTTCCATTGCACTAAAAGTATTTTCAAATCCAGCTTCCTTCAAAGTGCCTTTAATGCCAGTATAATCGAATTGATCCATATTTGCAACTATAGCACCTGCATTAGCCTCTACCTTCCCCCCTAATGATGAACTTTGTTTTTGAGATTCAATCAAAGAATCTACATTGGCATCACTTTGGAGATATGATTTTTGAGACTGAAGTGCATTAGAATAGGCATTTTGTGTTTGCTCCGTGGTTGTAAGACCATCTTGACCACTAATCCCTGTTGAAGTGCCGGAAGCAACTGATAAAGCATTTTGCTCTGTTTTAGACACTATATCTTTTAATTCTTGTTGTTCCGAGTTGGACAAGCCATATTGCTCGCTGAACTCGTTTATATTAGCCGTCCTGTCTTGCTTTGACCATTCCCCCCCAATTCCAAGTCCCCCACCTTTTCCTGATCCACCTCCTATCGAGCCGCCGACAGTTTCAACAAACATATCCTGAATTTTGTGCTGATCTGTAACCCCATGACTTTTAGCAATATTTTCAAAACGTCCATATTGCTCACTAAGCTGTTCGTTCTGACTCATGTTTTCCTGGAACGTATTATTTTCAGACCATGATTTCATCGTTTGGGCCACAGCTTGCCGCCCTTCACTCGTAGTCATAGCCAGGGACATATTTTGAGAGGCATTTTGAGCGGCCTCGGACCGTTGCATTTTAGCTTGCGAAACAGCCTTTTCGTATCCACTAGAAAAAGAACTCTGTATGCCCATTTTCGGCAAATTACTTGATTGCCGATCCATCGTTGTTCCGGGCTGTTCCCCTTTTTCAGTTCCAAAGCTTCCACCATGAGCGAGGAATCTATTGCCTGTATTCTGTCCAAACTGGGAAAGGTTCTGAGGCCCGGCTCCGCTACTCCGAATATCAGCCCTTTCAGCCTCAGCCGCAAATCCCCTTTCTGCGTCGTCAACTGATCTTTCAGAAAATGCACCACTCGCATTTTTATCTGCCTGACCTGCTATCCTATGGCCGGCCATCATCATGCCGCTTAATGATCCAATCGCTTTAGGCATAAGCCATCCTACGACCATCGAAGCAATGGAGGGAAGCATAAACACCAGCAATTTATACGCCCCGGTTTCGTCTCTATAAAAATCAAGCAAATCCATTTTATTAGAGAATGTAATTCCACCGCCTGTACTTACAATCAAGTCACTTAGAGGCTCAAAAATTTTATAATTGGCTATAGAATGAGCTATCGCTTGAGAAGGAAGCCACATAGTTACCCAAGCTATTCCTGCAAGCCAAAATTTGAACGGCATACCATTGTTAAAAAAGAAAAATAAACCAAGGAACGGAAACAAAATAATTAGCAATATAAGAAGCATCGGACGCAATTCAGAAAAATAGTTAATATATTCCATCGCCCCAAGCATATTTTCACCGCCTCGGTTGTTCGCATAGGCCGCCGCTTGGTAACTTAACATTTCAGGATTATACTGTGCTAAATTAGTCTCCAATCCTTTAATCCATATCATTTGCTCAAAAACATTTGTGGTTTGATCTTGATAGCCCCCGTGCAATTCTTGATAAAGATCATCCATGTTTGTTCTGATTTGAGCAACTGACTTAATATGTTTAGGGTCAAGCTTATTTCTTAATCTATATGAAGGCGTTCCCTGCGTTACCGAACTAGCCTCCGTATCAATAGCCCCTGTAAGTTGTGTATAGGCGTCATCACAAGTCATTATTGTTCCATCATGGCCGTTCACATACACAGGAGTAAAAAAAGCGGTGTAAGAAAGATTTAAGTAATTTTCCAGGTTGCCGCTATTCGTTATATCCGAAGCAACTAAATCACCGTTGGAAATACCGTGCAAAACGCAATTTTGTATAAAATCAGAAACAGTAGATAAGATTCTATCGTTGCCTACAATTTCGCCACTATTTACTTCACTTAACCCTTGGATATGACCAAGAAAGCCCCAATCCTGAAATTTGAAATTGTAATTTACTGGATTAAGGTGTGTATCAACTTCATCTATCAAGTTCGTTTCTATTACGGAAACAAGTTGAAGCGGCAAGGCTAGTCCTAAAGGTACGTCATCCACAGTATAAGACTCAGAAGGATAATAATTATCAACTATATTTACATTAACTGTTGCAGACATAACCGCACAATAAATTAAAATAGGGGCAATAATCCCTTTTCCTAAAGCCAGGGGGTCCATCCCCCTAGCAGAGATAAGCCCCCATGCAATAACGAAGGTAAATGTTGTGAAGACAAGCCCATTCCATTCCGAGCCACCCAATATATGACATACGGTAAGCAAGGCATCATTCAATTCCTGAGTATCTTGAAAGCCGTGAATGACAACACTCATATCAGATTTCCTTTTTATTTATTCCTTGCAGTAGCAAACCCTTTAGACAAATCAGACGCCAACTGGTTGTAAATCATATTTTGATCCAGCATCGCCGCAAAATTAGCCCTCAACTCACGCATGGAATCTGCATAAGCTTGATAAAGCTGTCCTTCTACCGACTTAATTTTACGATTAAGTGAATCTGTTGACGTATTCCAAGCGGTTTCTGGAACTGGCTCTACCTCAGCGGCATTAGATAACAAGCTTGAATATTGATGTTCTAAGTCATAAGCCGCACTAACTATTGTATCCAAAAACCAATAAGCTTGGCTAACCGCCGCTACTTGGGATAAAGTTTCTTTCTCCGGGCAATTACTGGTAAAGCCCTTTCTTAAAGAAAGAGTATTTATATAAGTCCACATAGGCAAAGCCTGTTGATTTATCCAAGTTGTAACCTCACCTTTATTCACTCCGTCAAAATCGCCTTGAGCGATTGCCTCGACAACCCTATCCATATTTACCTGGGCGTTTTTTCCAAAATTCAAAAGATCAATCTGCAAATCTTTTGGATTAAAAATGGAATCCCCACCTTCAAGCAAGGTCATGCCTTTAAAAGTCAAAGTTGCACTAGAATCAGTTGAGAGCATTTGCATAAATGACTGCTTAGTTGATTTATTGACATATTCTGGAGCAAAATAGACAGCGGTTCCCAAATTTTTAATTTCATCCTTATTACTGTTTTCAGCCGGGGCAAAATATATGTCTCCAAACATCCCCCGGAGAAAAACTATCATATCGCAATTTGGGTCGTCACTACATCCCTTGAATATCGTGTTCCCCTTATCCGCTTCCATAGTCCCGACTTTACTCCAAAAAGTATCTCGCTGGTACACCAGGGACAGGGTTTTTTCACACTTACCCCACACTCCATCACTAGCTCCTCCGCAATACTGAGTCGCATAGAACTTTTCCAATTTGTTCATCATGTTTTGGTCGAGCCAGTTTGTTGTGGAATCAGCCGTGGTACTCACTTTATTTGCTACCCTATTAAAAAAGCCTTCATCGCTTTCACTTCCACTTTGGGCATCCCTACTCATCTGATTATTAATCCAGTTTCCCCCGGCATTTGCCAAAGCTTCCGTAGCCCCACATTCATCCATAGATATTTGGTTGACCAAATTTGCCATATCCTGAAGGGAACTCATTGCATTGTCGCATTGTTCACACATCGTTTTAAGGCCAATCTTAAAAGCAAAGGCTGGGGCCGCTTTCATTATTTTTTGAAAGGACTGAACAAGATATTCCGGGTTCAAATAACTAAACCCACCCCAAAACCCCTCAATGCCGCCACATCCTGAACGCATGTTGGGAGCTTGCAATGTAAACAACTGGTGTTTGTCCATATCTTGACGCATGGAAACACTTCCAAACGAATAATAGCCACGTTCCTGAGTTTCAAAACTAGAAGGGTTATTGACTATTGCACTTGAATAATCATCGAACCAGCTTTCGGCAAAAGCAATACTTGATGAAGTTAATTGAACCCCAATCAAAAATAAAACAAAAAGTCTTTTAATTATCATCTGCGCCCCCTGTGGAATTTTGGAAGTTTTTATGTGTTCTTTGTTTTATGTAATCATCTATATAGTCTTTAGGCTTTACAAGATGTTGAAAAACTTCCGGCTTCTCATATCTTTCTCCACGATACCACTTATAATAAATTTTTATAAGCTCTTTTTCTATATCGCCCGTTGTTGCAAGGCCAGCAATCAACCTTTCCTGCTTAATTTCATTGTTTACTTGCCCAACAACCCATATTTCAGGAACTATTTGAATTTCAAATCTCTGTTTTAATTCTGGTCGCCTTCCAATATCAAATACTGTAATATTTTCCCAAGACCAACTTTCTTCAAATAGTTTCAAAATCTTTTTTTGTTTATCACAATAAGCGCATCCGGCAGAAGTAAAAAGAAACAAGCCCATTTTCTTTCGCATGAAAGGAATAATTTCATTTTTCAATTCTTTCTTCTTCAGCGAACCGATTAAACTGCCAACCCGTGTGGGCGATCTCCCCGCAGACAAGCTAGGTAGACTTTGGGCTACATCAGTTACTTTTTCCTGAAATTGCTTTGCTCTAGTCATAGCAATATATTGTAAAACATAATAATCTTTTACATAATGGCTATTAGGATTTTGCACTGCTTTTTTTTGCGTTTCATTCAAAGTTTTTTGGAATTTATCAGGGTGCATTGTCCATACCTCATCCCAAGGAATAATTTCTTCTTCAAAATCCTTTTTTTGCTTCTTTTTAGGGCTTGGCATTTGTGCCTGCTTTTTAGGGGTACTATTAGTAGCATTTGTGGTCTTCGGTTTCTTATTCACTTCATACCAAAACCAACCTTTTTCTCCCTCCCGGCCACGAAATTGACCAAAATCTTTAGCCTGGGCCAAATTAACCCCACAAACGATCCCCAAAATAGTGATTAGACATAAAATTGGTAACTTATTAAAACTAGCCATTTCAGACTTCCTTCTTTTAAAATTTCCCCTTTCATTTACAACGAAAAAAAAGGGAAAGAGCTTTTGGCCCCTTCCCCTTTTCTTTTGATCCTTACTTTATGCTTTTAAAGCAGGTCGCTGTCCCACATTTGGTAAAAGGTATCGTCTGAAGTACCCATAAACCTGCCTGGACTCTCCCCCGGCCTTACTTGTTTTATCATCGGCTCTGGCGTTATGGCCGACACCTGCCTTTGCGAGCTGAACTTTTTGTTTTTTGTCGGAAACAACACATGAAAAATTTCATTCAAATTCAAAATCACAATCATAACAATCTTTTGAAAAACAGACATATTTTTACTCCTTCTTATTCTTCGCTTAAAATTCCAGGGAAGCTTTTGTGCGCTTCTGCCCTGCTGATTTTTTCTTGCTTCTTTTCATTTTCGGGCTGGTCCGGCAAATCGTTTCTGGCCCTCGCATTACCTTCTCTCAAACAATTCAATCCCAAAGTAGCCAGGGAACGTAATCGCTCTGCCCTATGCCTTGTATCCATTCTTGCTAATTCTGCTTGTAATTCAGGGTGTGCGTTTGAAATGCGAACTACTATTTTCATTTTTTTTAATCCCCTGATAGACGAGCCAGAGCAATACATCCAGCGTCCCAAAAACCATGTGCGTTAGCAACTACGGGACGATCCGGCTGGATGCACATGGCACTTGGTTCAATCTGACCAGCCATCTCTTTTAGATATTGCGCCCCGCCTCCGACCATGATGATTGCGTCAAAGCTGGCATCTTGCTCTCTGATATGCTCTTTTACTTCTCCAACCAAGTCTTGCAAGACATTTTTAGCGGCCCTCTTGATATATTGCCCATAATCAATATTTTTTTGAAAGGCCATAATGTTTTTTTGATTTCTAACGGCGTGTTCAAGGTCGTTCCGACTGAACTTTTTGCCAAAATCCTTTTGGAGCAGACTGCACGTTTTTTCAAGGATTGTGGACGTCGCTTGCATGGATGATCCAGACCAAGCCCCCTGCATACAATGTTTGGTTATGACGCTCCAATCGCTAGAGAAAAAACCAATATCCAGAACCAAAACTCTCAATTCGTTAAGTGGATAATCATGGGCCATATTAACGGCACAGTCATAGTAAGCACCCATTGGTTGCCCCACGGTCATTATCTTTTTTACATTCACGGAGACTGCATCGGTAATTTGATGCCCACCCTGCATCCAGGAAAGCTTTTTACGAAAGTCAGAGTCCAAATATTGGTGCATGGGCAAACCTGTTACCAAAAGGTCTATTTCTGGCCTCTCCATCTTCAAAAGACTGGCATAAAAAAGTGCCTTATACTGATCCGAGTCAACATAGTCTGCATCCAGCACCCGCCTCTTTCTTTCGGACAAAACAGGCTCAACTCCGGCAACCCAATTTTGATCGCCAACATTTACCATAATTCCCTGATCTTCTTGTCCTGGCATTAACAAATCAAGATAATTGGCATCTACGGGCATAGCTCCAACCGGACAACAAAATATATCGGGCGCATCTGCATCATGCTCACCACTCACCAGTTTCAGATTTGAATAGCCAATATCAATTCCTGCAACAAACATTTTTACCTCCTAATTTTGATTCCATCATACTTCATTTTTGGGGATAGGTCAACAACTGGTCGATAAATGGCTTACTAATGTCCAAATAGGTAACGAAAACTCACTAAAAAATTACACACACAACATGGCCGGGTATGCTTTGGTCGAGAAATGGTTCACGGAAAGGCACATTCAAAAATACCTTCGACGGACATGCAAGCATCATAATCACACCAAATATCAAACCGCTCACAAAGCCCTTGAAGAGAGTTTAAATAATGTTGAGGACAAATAATTTCGCACATGAAATAATACAAACGAATTTTAAAAAAGCTATCACCTTCTGAGGAAATAACGCTATAATCTTTAAAAGAGACTTCATCTAAACTATTTACTATTTTTCCATATCCATTAAATTGACCAAGCCATTCTTGATAGACTTTCCAGGCATTGCATTTACGCTTTTTTATCCCTGAATCATTCCAAACAAAAAAATCTTTTGCGTTTAAAACAAAGTTGTCATCTAACAAAGTTTCTTCTTTGTTTGATACAAAAAAACGAAACAACTGGCCTAATTTAATTTGAATATTTTTTTCGTAATTCATAGCTTTCTTGTTTAAGTTTTTCCAAACTAGGCAAACTATTTTCTATGTTCAAAAGCCCCCGCTTTGAACTGGTCAACTTACGATGTAGCTTAGTCAAAATTTTTAAACGATTATCTATATATTTGAATGATGCCTTGTCAGCCTTACTAATTTTCCTTTTATATTTTGCGGGCAACTCCCCAGGCTTGAAACGCTCATCGAACCAATAAACCTTTTGATCTAACCTACGGATAAACCCCCAATACATAGCATATATATTCCCATTTCTTCTTTCTGGACGCAACAATAAAACCCGATT
>Ga0182239_1000290_pt1 | contig 18963 bp, 17 predicted proteins | sample hydfrate6_PW_210_FD_132456 | JGI IMG/M metagenome (GOLD analysis project Ga0182239, IMG submission 132456) | Subsurface microbial communities from deep shales in Texas, USA - hydraulic fracturing test 6_PW_210 | ecosystem: Environmental > Aquatic > Deep subsurface > Shale gas/oil reservoir >... | reverse complement strand
TCCTGGAAAAGGTGAAAACGAGCGGTCACCAGAACAGTCTCAAGGCCTCTTATCTTGCTGAAATAATAGACAAAGATCCGGTCCCTCCAAATGTTGAAACAAGTTGCAAAATTCTCAAACAAAAAACCGCCGAGCGCCAACTTTTAAACTCTTGCAAAACCATTGCTCAGGGCTGCTATGAAGGCAAAAACGCGCAGGAGCTGATAGAGCAGGCACAAAAAGACATTGATTCCGTAAAAGGGTACATAGAGACAACGGTTGATCAGGGGCTGCGGACGGCTTTTCGATTAACTCACCTGGCAGGTTTGGAAATGCGCTCTCCAGACTGGCTTATTTCAAATTATATGGAATGTGATAGTTTAGGACTTCTCTTCGGAGACCCGGAAAGCTGCAAATCTTTTGCCGCCGTCGATATTGCCTCTAGCGTTAGCACTGCAACGAATTTCCACGACTTGCCAGTAAAGCAGGGACCAGTTGCCTATTTTGCGGGTGAAGGTCAAAATGGTATAAAACGACGCTTTCTGGCGTGGGCGATACGCCATCATATCAACATTGACGATGCCCCCATCTACCTATCCAGCGCACCAGCGAACTTATGTGATCCAGATTTTATCCCAGAGGTCTTAAACGGAATTCAGAAGATGCAAATGGACGTAGGTAATCCGGTTTTAATCGTTATTGACACTGTGGCACGTAATTTTGGGCCTGGTGACGAGAATTCAACCCAGGATATGAATCGATTCATCGCGGCAGCAGACAAGATCCGAATCCAGACCGGCGCCACTGTTTTACTCATTCATCACAGTGGACATGGGGATAAGTCCAGGGCCAGAGGCGCAATGGCCTTGAAAGGCGCACTTGATTTTGAATTCCGTATGACGCGGACTGACAACCAAATAGCAATAGAATGCACGAAAATGAAGGATACGCCAAGACCTGAGCCAATAGGTTTTGAAATCCGCAGTGTAGAGCTTGGAATAACAGACGAAAATGGTGATCCTATCACCTCGGCAATCCTGGACAGGGTAGGCTATGAACCGAATCAAACAACCAGCAATGCCGGACGAGGCAAGTGGCAGATTACAGCTATAAGACTTTTGCATGAATTGGTCGAACAGCACCGGGGGAACTTGGCAGCTGGCGGGTACAACCCGGACCAAGCACGGGTACGGATAATAGATTGGCGGGAGAAATGCTACGAAGCCGGAATGGATCGGAGACAATTTCATAAGACCAAAAAATCATTAGAAAATATTGGGTCAATCAAAATTGATAATGATTATGTCAATATGCAATGACGTCGCCTTTGTCGCGTCGCCTTTGTCTCCCCCTAAGGGGGGAGGAGACAAAAGCGACGGCGCCAGAATTGGCAAAGGTGACGATAGCGACAAAAAAGTGACGGAAAAGGCTACAAAAAGCGACGACTACAAAAATGGAACTTGAAATTAAAAACAAGACCTTTTTGCGGCAAATGAAACCCGAAACACATCGGGCGATCCGGGCCAAGCCTACCGTGTCGAACCCGAAATCCCAAGAAGCCGAAAAGGTGGGCCGCTCGACGGACAATTTGAACCGTGAGTTGCGATTTTACCAGGAAACCTCAAATAGCCTTACTAGTCCCCGGGGAGCCGGCCGGCAAATATACGCATTATACAAACGGCATGGCGAACAGGTCGAAATCGTTGATAGGTGGCGAGCCCTGCCAGCTGCGGACTTTAAATTCCATGGACAACTAAGGGGATTTCAGGAGTCAGCGATTGAGAAGTGTTTATCTTGGGGTTTCGAGCTCTTATCTACCCAAACCGGCAGCGGCAAAACGACAACGGCCCGTTACACGATAGCACAGCGGCAGCAGCCGGTATGCAGCAAGACGAATACGCCGATTTTCGATATGGATCTTTGCCCAAATTATCACTGGGCAAAAAATCAACCGAAGGTCGGCAGCTACATAAACGAGGCATGATGCCTAAAAAACCTTAATGAAAGGAGTAAAAAGATGGGAAAAATCGAAAGAAAGCGAATCATCGGGATTTACACTGAGCAAAATGTACCAGCAGGTGAAATGTTGTGCCGGAACTGTATGCAACCCGCACATTGGCAGAATCTTTTCCAAAAAGAGATTCTTGTTGGATGCAATGACAACATTCTGTTTTTTTGTAACAAATGCGGACGACAGTTTAACAAAGGAGGACGGTCAATCATCGGCGAACTGTACAAGATTGGTCTCGGTTTTTGTGAATCAATATTTGAAGGAGGTTTTAATAGGGCACTGTACGTAGACGGTCTTTCAGAAATCAATAAGAAGCAGGCAAATGCCGTAAAACAAAATATGGAAGAAATCATAGCTTGCCTATCCGTTGAACGCCAGATTTCCAGGCGCTCAATTGAAAAAGCCTTTGAGGAGATAGATTAAAAAAAGATCACCGGGGTGTGGATTTTCCACATCCCCGGCTAACAAAAGGATAAGCAGCGATGCGAACTACCTTGACAGTACACCGGAAAGCCGAAATTTGGAACCCCCCACAAGGGTTGAAACAGCAGATACAAAAAGCAATGACGTTACCAAACCCGGAATTTACGCAGGCGGATAAACACGGGAGATACACCGGCCACCTTGAGCCTGAGCTTAAATTCTATAAAACTCAGGGCGACCGCATAATTCTTTTACGCGGATTTGCACGGCGAGCCGCTGAAGCTTTGCAGAAAGCTGGTGTTAATTTTGCCGTAGAAGACCACAGGAGGACCCTGGAGCCACTAAAAATTAAGTTTAAGGGAAGCCTGCGACCGTATCAACAAAAGGCTGTTGAGGCTGCCCTTAAACGCGATCACTGCGTTTTAGAAATGCCCACCGGAGCAGGCAAGACCACGGCGGCGCTGTACATGGTTGCTGCCCGTCAGCAACCGGCGCTTGTATTGGTCCACACCCTGGAGTTAGCGTACCAGTGGATTGAGCGGGCCAAGCAGTTTTTAGACGTGGAAATTGGGTTTTTTGGCCATGGCAGACAGGAAATCAAGCCGTTAACCATTGCCACCCACCAGACGGCAAGGAAGCACCTTTACGAGCTACCCCGGCATTTTGGCTTTTTAATCGCGGATGAAGTACACAGGGCACCGGCTTTGAGTTACAGCGAGATTATTCAAGCCTTTGATGCTCGTTACCTGTTAGGTCTGACCGCCACCGGTTACAGGAGGGATGAATTAACCCGGCTAATTTATCTGTTGATGGGCGACCGGGCTTATCAGGTTGACCGACAAACCCTGGAAGAAGAAGGGGCGATTGTAAGGCCGGCGATTGTCACCAGGGAAACACACTTTACATATCACTATGAAGACGATTACCCGGCCATGATTGAGGCGTTGACGCAGGACCAGACGAGAAACCGGCAGATAATAGAAGACATAAGACAAAACATAAACGGGGGTACGGCGCTTGTTTGCAGTGACCGAGTGAAGCACCTGGAAATCCTTGCTGATATGTTACGGATGGACGGGCAGGCCATGTTGACAGGGCAAACCCCGAAGGCAGAGCGGAAGCGGATTGTTAACGACTTAGGCCGGGGGGAGATCCGGGTTTTGTTTTCCACAACGGCGTTGATCGGAGAAGGCTTTGACAGCCCCGGGCTGTCAACCCTGTTTCTTGCAACACCAATAAAATTTAAAGGACGGCTTATTCAAACCGTAGGGCGAATCCTGCGACCGGCACCAGGCAAGCAAGCCTTGATATTTGATTATCAAGACATGAATCAGCCTGTTTTGAGAGCAGCAGCCCGGGCTCGGCAGCGGGCCTTAACCGGGATTGCAGAAAATATATTATGAGCATAGACAAAAAGGTTTCCAAACGGTTTCCAATGTTTCCCTAAGAATAAGGTGCTGAAACTATGGCGAAAGCAAAACTTGATTACGAAAAAATACGCGAACTGAGAGACGAGGGGTGGAAACTCGACAGCATCGCAAAAAAGCTTGATACGAGCAAAGGGGCCATCTCCAAGGCGCTCAAAAAAATGGAACGAGCGGTCACAGCCGCAGCGGTTGAAGCCGCCCCCCGATATGAAAAAAAACGAGACACGGCAACCGAGCACCTGCTGTATTTATGCGACAAGGCGAAAGGCGAGCTTGAATGGATTGAAAACACTGTGCCGCCCGCAGAAACACCGGATTACCGGGAATGGCAAAACCAGAAGTTGAAGTTCGCCGCAGAGATGCGCAAGCTCATCGCTGCTGTAGCAGACATAGGCTACAAGTTGTTTCAAACCGAAGAAGTACGCGAAATACTGGATATTATTGACGAGGAGATAAGCCATGAAAGCCCGGAATGTCAGCAAAGGATTAGAGACAGAATTCAGCGGCGCCGGCATCTTCGATTCCCTGCTCAAATCGATTGATTCCCGGTTGGGCAACACCACGGGTTTGACGAAATATCAAAGCGATCCAGTCGGATTTGGCCGGGAAGTCCTGGGCGATACCTTTACCGATGACGTAAGTCGTTTGCTTGAATCTGTCCGGGATAATCCCGTCACTATCGCACAATCGGCCAATGCAACCGGAAAAACCCATGCCGCAGCGAGGGTGGCCACCTGGTTCTATAAGTGCTTCCCCGACAGTCAGGTTTATACCGCAGCAGCACCGCCGGAAAACAATTTAAAGCGTTTGTTATGGGGTGAAATCGGGGCAATAATCGAACAACATCCGAACTTGTTTGCCGACGACCAGGTTAAATCCCTCCAAATTTCCAAATCAGCACAAAGTTTTTGCTGTGGCGTCACCATCCCCATGTCCGGCACCGACGCCCAGCGCGAGGCCAAGTTTTCCGGCAAACACGCCCCACACCTGCTTTTCATAATAGATGAAGGCGATGCTGTACCGGATGAGGTCTACCGCGGAATCGAGTCCTGTATGTCGGGCGGCTATGCCCGGTTGCTTGTCATGTTCAACCCCAGGGCCGAAGTCGGCGAGGCCTACCGCATGATCCGGGACGGCCGGGCAAATGTGGTCAAACTGTCGGCTTTTAGCCATCCCAATGTGGTCAACGGTCAGGAAGAAATCCCAGGTGCCGTTACCCTGGAAACTACAATTCGGCGCATTAACGAATGGTGCCGGCCATTGGCCAAAGGCGAGACTCCGGACACGGAATGTTTTGAACTGCCCTCTTTTCTTGACGGCCAAACCGCCGCCAGTCAAAGCGGTCAAGTTTACCTGCCACTACAACCCGGATACTATAAAATCGTCGAGCCGGCGTTTAGCTACATGGTTCTCGGGGAGTACCCGGCGCAGGCTGCCACACAGTTGATTTCGCGCGAGTGGATAGCCAAGGCCAGGAGCCTTTGGGATTCATATGTAGCAAAACATGGAGAGATCCCGCCACAGGGAGCCGGGGCCGTAATGGGCCTGGATGTCGGAGAATTCGGGACGGATGCCAATGCCGCCTGTTTTCGTTACGGCGGTTTTGTCGAAAGACTGATTACCTGGTCCGGGGTGGATCCGGTGGCCACCGGCGAACGGGCTTCGACTGAATACCAGGGCCGCAATGTTGTTTACTGTAACGTAGACGCAACCGGCGTTGGCGCCGGTGTCGCCCCTCAGATGCAACGCAATCATTGCTCCGCTGTCGGCGTCAAAGTGGCATCCGCCCCGACCCAGACCACGGAAATGGGGCAATTTAATATTATGCGGGATCAACTGTGGTGGGCTTGCCGGGAGTGGTTACGGACAGATCCCGGCGCCATGTTACCGCCGGATGAAACCCTAATCGAGGAGCTGCAAACCCCGACCTATGAAATCCGAAACGGCAAAATTCGGGTAATGGACAAGCCGACAATGCGCGAGTTTTTAAAGCGAAGCCCGGACCGGGCAGACGCGCTTTGTTTGACGTTTGCAGAAACCGGTTTCTTTGCCGGCTGCGATCTGACCTGAACCCTCGACTAAAGGAAAAAGAAAATGGAACAGACAAAAAGCATAATCAAGCCCGTCAAAATGGATGTTAGAATGACGCAGGCCATGCGGGATTGGGCCGACGTAACCGGGCAGGAGGCCCCTCCGCCGGAAATTTATTTTCAAAATATGGAAACCGGCGCTGAATATTACCATATCGCCGGCGGTATTGGGTGGCCGGGATTTGATCCGTCCGCCCCGGGATACGGGGTCATCATGGCGGTTAAAAGAAGCGATGAAGACCGGCCGGCTGTTATCTGCCTGGAAGAGATCGAGGAAGCGGATGCCACTACCCTTCTGGAAAAATGTATGGCCATGCGTGAAAAATACGGATTCGGCCTTTATGAAGGGCTGCTTTCCCATTTTTACGGCGCCCCCCGATTCAATGACCTGATTACCCGGGAAATTAACATAGGATCGGAGGAGGAAAGCCGTTTTGCCGTAACCAAGCCGCGTGCTTTTTCCGAGCCCAACGCCTTCGAGTTGTATCTACAGCGGCTACGGCATGCAATGAACAAGGAAAAGCGGTTTCATATTGGGAAATGCCATATTCTTTTAAACCGTCTGATGTCCCTGCCCCCTGATGCGGCCAAGGACAGTCCGCAAAGACATCCGGCCGTTTTTGCGGCTGCCGGGCTATATTACACCTTGGCAGAACAAAAATCCTGGAATCCTTACGGGCCGGGAGCATTTGTCATTGACGATGAATTTGAATAACATCTGAAAAGGGAGGAGACTCGCTGTAGTCGAAGCACCGGGAATATCCCACCGACACAATAAGAGCTGGAGCGGATTCATACTGCAGAGGACCTTGTCAACAACCGGTTTGAAAAAATCAAGGAGTGGCGGGATAAGTATGAAGACGCATAGCGCGACGCCATTCAGAATTTGCGGACAATTTTTGGCAGCTCCAATTTTCCGGATCGGGACTGCCAGTGGGAAACACGAGTGACTACGAGGATATCGTGGATTCCGAGCTTGATTGTGACCTGCCGAACATGCCGGAAAGTCCGGATTTAAACCTTGAGCGTCCGGGTCAGCCGAGCAAGATCGGAGAATTCCAGACTGTCACGCTACAAGAAATCCAGCAGTTTGCCGAAGACCTGGACTAAGTAGGCCCCGGACATCAATTTCATTGAGCGGGTCTATCAAAAAGGGTATCTATCAGATGTGATCGGAGTCAGTACACTTTAGCTTTAGGGTTGATTTACTCGCCAACTCAGTTGCGTACATTTTTTGCTCGTCCTTTTCAGAAGGCCAACCTACTATATTTGCATGGCGCCTTGGCTTGTCATCTGAAACCAAATTTAACCCAACGTTGTTCACAATCAAAGGAGTTATTTCCGCTCTTCCGTGTAGGGTCCTTTTTTGTGACTGGGCGCTGAGGATTGTTTTATTTGCTAACTCCCAAATCTGGCTTTCATCTAACCCCCCCGTCCTGAATACCGACACTTCTTTTCGGTTGTTGGGTGGCATAAAAGCCCTTGGTTTCACAATGTTTTTTCGAGAATTATAGAGTTTTTTTGAGAACAGGAAACGATCTATTGGTTCATTCGCCTCAAGTGGTAAAATTGTGGCGGCTTTAATTTTCTTGCAAAAACACTCTATTAATCTTTTCCAATATCTCTCCAGGAAGATCATTGTCGAAATACTCTTTCCCGTGCGCCTTATTAATTCCAAATAAACCTGCATACGACAAGACGCCCTTCTTGCTGAAGCTAATAGAGAGCATCCTATCAGATCCATTAAACCATTCCAACGCAACCTCTCCATCTGGGTCTACGTTGATTTCGGGTTTCGGGATATTTTCTGGCAAAAAGCTAAAGAATTTAGCTGCAACAAAAAAACTATAAATATCAAAAGGTTGTGCCCCAAATCCGTCCCAATTTTCTTCAAGGCATTCTTCGAGAATTTCATTGAAGTATTGATAAATTTCGTTGATAGTTCCACGATAAGTGATGGTTTGGTTTATGTCTTCCTCACTTTCAAATGAGAAAGCCTTCTGCAAATAAGCGGCTTCTTCGCTTACGCCCCTGTCATCGCCCATGAAACCTTTAAAAGGAGCCAAACCTCGAAACGATAGTTCAATTCTTGGCATGTAACCGGCAAAGGCAGTCATTCGAATAACCTCACAGTTTTTTCGGTTAGACTTTTAAAGAAAATATCATTTTTCATTTTTCGTAAATTTTCAAAAATATCCCACATTTGTTTATTTTCCGCCCTATAATTGACATTCTTCAACGTATCAATATCTAATATAACATTCAAATTTTGGCTGTCACTGCCCTTTTCATCTGAAGCTTGGGTTATGTTCGCTATAATCTGATTTTCCGGTTCAATTATAACATTTCTGCTCTGAAACTTAATAAGGCTTTGTGGCAGGCCTTCGGGAACTGTAGGAGGAGCTGTAAAGAAATCGGCAAAATTATCAATTGGAAGTGGCAGCTTGAGATGATTAATATAGCGTACAGCCAACCGTGTTATTAGTTCAAGGGATGTGATTTCCTTGTATAATGTCCACAATCTCCTCGCTTCTTCAAAAATGGTTTCCCAATCTGAGTATGGTTTTAAATGATTAAAAGTAAAGCCATCTAATCTAAATTGCGCAATTTTTATTTTGTCGGCTGTTTTAAAAAAGAAGCCCTGGACCCCCATATCCTCGAAGGAAAAATTCTTGGGCTTCCCCTCCTTAAATGCATGGCTATGTTTGAATGATCTTTGTTCTTCGAAGATCGGGTATTGATTTTCAATTTCTTTTTTTATCGGTTCAAATTGACTGATTTCAAATTCGTCTGGCAATTTTACACGAATATCAATAAGCGCTTCTGTAATTGGTGCGTTTTTAAGATGTCTTTGTTGTGCCATAGGATAAAATTGTAGATAATTTTTTTTAAATGGTCAACTATCAAAAGAGCTTCGGGCCAGAGTGTTTCTTATATCATGAATTGACGGAGAGTGTAAGAATAAATGCACCACCCTCCTTCAGGCTCCACTGACTCCGATCACATCTGGCAGATACCCCTTTAAATACTTGATTCCGTAATTTCATCGTTAATCACTCGTTCAGCAACCTCAAGGACTTGCGACAAACCCGCTTCCGCTTTTTGTAGTCCTTCCTCATTAAGCCGAATTTCCAAGGTATAGCCCTTTGATTCAAAGGGTATATGGGCAAGAAGTTTTTTCCATAGCGACTCGCGAACGTTGGGGTCTTCAATATACCTTAAATAGGCTTGAAAAAAAGGGACTGGCGAAGTGTTGACCCCAGGAGGGTAACCGTAGAAAAAAGTGGCCAGGCTCCCATCCTGAAGATATGCCCGGATGCTGAACCCCTTCGTCCCCCAAGCTATGAAAAAGCCACGTTGTTCCGCTTCTGAAATCAACCTTGTAAAGAAACTTCTTGTATTTTCAGGACAGGCATCAAGAAACTCCTCTCTGGTGGTCTTTTTTGCACTTGGCCGGGTGTTCCTTTTTTGCTGGCGGGCTGATTCGGTCTGACCTACAACCCGTGGAACCAATGCCTGGATATCCTGCCCCGCATACTGTCGTATCTCCACCCCCAGAACCTCAACAAGCGGCATGTGCTCGTTTAAATACTCTATAATCCGTCGTAATTCCGAGGGAATTTCGTCTGCAACAAAAAGCAGCCGCACTTGTCCGCTTCTGAGGTTTTGCTCCACAGCATTCCAGTATTCATCAAACGGATCACGCTCTTCTTCGGGCGACTCATCCGAGCCTATAAATTCTCGCAACTTGTTGTTAAGCTCTTCTAATCCGCCGAAATTTTCGATAGCAAGCTCCTTGATCTGATCCGGCGGCCAATATTTCTGGGCATTCGCGGCATAATCCAGCATCTGGCCTACCACTTCGCGCCTGATCCTGCTGTCCGAGCTGCGTTTAACCTCAACGAAGGTCGGGCGGCCGTATTGATCGAGAAATAAATGATCAACTGACAACCTGTTCCCTTCATCCTCGGAACATGGGATACCCGCTTCTCTTCTTACCACGATCCATTCCGGAGGATTTTCCGGATTGATTTGATCGCCCACCAGTAGCTCCGGATGCTTGTCCACAATTTCGTGTAAAAGGCTTTCGTTTTGGTACTGCTGATGCGGAATCCTGTCGAGTCCTCCCTGAGTATTAACAAGAAAAATGCTGTCAGTGTCTTTCATAGCCTTGCCTCCCTTCCGAACCACTTCATACCGCCACCCACTCCTTACAGAGAACTTCGGCTTGTTCCAGAACGGTTTGCGTTGCCTTTTCCTGCTTATCAGGCGGATAACCATACTTACGCAAGATCCGTTTAACCATCACGCGGATCTGGGCACGGGCGTTTTCCCGAACCGTCCAGTCTATGGTCACGCTCCGCCGAACGGCCTGGACCAATTCCTGAGCAATCGTTTTCAGAGTCTCGTCTCCCAGCACCTGAACGGCACTATCGTTGACTTCCAGGGCATCATAGAAGGCAACCTCATCGTCGGACATGCCGAGATTTTCGCCACGTTTCTGAGCCTGCCGCATCTCCTTGGCCAGCTCGATAAGCTCCTCAATGACCTGGGCCGCTTCAACGGCTCTGTTCTGATATTTGCGGATGCTCTTATCCAGCATGTCTGCAAATGACCGGGCCTGGACAACGTTTTTCCGGGATTTGGTTTTGATTTCATCTTTGAGGAGCTTATTTAGCGTCTCCACGGCAAGATTTCTATAGGGAAGCTGTTTGACTTCCTCCAGAAATTCATCCGAAAGAATTGAAATATCAGGCTTTTTCAAGCCTGCTTCTGCGAATATATCAACAACGCCTTTTGGGGTCACAGCCCGGGACACAAGCTGACGTACGGCAGAGTCCAATTCCTCCGGTGTTTTCCCCTCACCGTTTGACGTGGATTTGGCCAAGCCGGAACGCACTTCTTGAAAAAAACCGACTTCATCCCGGATTTTAAGGGCCTCATCGTGGGGGACTGCAAGAGCAAAGGCTTTAGACAAAGATGTCACTTCCTGGAGAAAGCGCTTTTTCCCGTCTTCTAACTGAAGAATATGTTCCATGGCAGCAGCAATTCCAGAAAGCCGATTTTGGGAGGATTCCTGGAGAAGCGGAGAGTAATCGAATCCATGAAACATGGAAGCCACCACTTCGTATTTTTCCAGCATTATTTTAACAGCTTCCTCCTGAAGGATTGCCGCTTCACCTCTGCCACCTGCCTCTGAATAATCGTTAAGGGCCTGCTTGAGTTGGTCGGCTATTCCCAGATAATCCACTACCAAGCCGCCCGGTTTGTCCCTGAACACCCGGTTGACCCTGGCAATCGCCTGCATCAAACCATGCCCGCGCATCGGCTTATCAACATACATGGTGTGAAGTGCCGGACAGTCAAACCCTGTCAACCACATGTCCCGAACAATGACAATTTTCAGCGGATCCTTGGGATCCTTGAACCGTTTGGCCAAGGCTTCCCGCCGCGTTTTATTGCGTATATGAGGTTGCCAATCAGGTTGGTCAGATGCCGAGCCGGACATGACAATTTTAACTTCTCCCTTTTCGTCATCATCACTGTGCCATTCCGGCCTGAGTTTCGTTATGGCATTGTACATATCCACACAAATTCTGCGGCTCATGCAAACAACCATGGCCTTGCCGGTCATGACCTGAACACGCTCTTCAAAATGCTTCAACAGGTCTTCTGCAACAAGGGCAATCCGTTTGTCAGTGCCTACCATCGCCTCCAGGGCGGCCCATTTGGTGCGCAGCTTCTGCTTTTTGGATTCCTCCTCCCCCTCAGTTATTTCCTCGAACTCAGGATCGATCCTGGGACGTTCCTCCTCCTGCAGATCGATTTTTGCCAGCCTGCCTTCATAGTAAATGGGTACGGTCGCCCCATCCTCCACAGCCCGCAAAATGTCATACTTATCAATATAATTCCCGAATACTGCCGGAGTGCTACGGTCGTCCCGCTCTATCGGCGTTCCTGTAAATCCGATAAAAGACGCATTGGGCAGAGCGTCGTGCATATGCCGGGCAAAGCCGTCAATAAAGTCATACTGGCTGCGATGGGCTTCATCGGCTATAACCACAATGTTGCTGCGTGAAGACAATTTTGGATATTGCTGTCCCTTGTCCGGCAAAAACTTCTGAATCGTAGTGAACACGACTCCGCCGGCAGGGACCTTGAGCAGGTCCTTTAGATGTTCCCGGCTTTCTGCTTGCACCGGAGCTTGACGGATAAGGTCCTGACAGGAAGAAAACGTGCCAAAAAGCTGATCGTCCAGATCATTTCGGTCCGTGATGACAACAAGTGTTGGGTTTTCCATGGCTGGATGCCGTATGACCTTTCCTGCAAAAAAGGCCATCAAGAGGCTTTTCCCACTGCCCTGGGTATGCCAGATCACTCCGATGCGTCGATCGCCGAAATGTTGGCTGTCTGAACCATAGGGAGGCTGTTTTTCCTGTACCGAAAAGGGATTATGCTCGTCGTGGTCTGGAAAGCGGGCATACAGCAACCCTGAATCCGTTTCTATCCCGCATGCGGACAAAGTGGATTCGATTGCCTTGTTTACCGCGTGATACTGATGGTAGGCTGCTGCCTTTTTGGCAATAGATACGCCGTCGTCATCAAACACCGTGAAATTTAAAATCAGGTCCAAGAAACGGGTTTTTTCAAAAACCCCTTTGAGCAGCACCTCAAGCTCCACAGAGCCTCGGGGCGCCACTTCTTTTCCGTCAATGGTCCGCCAGGGCATGAACCGGTCCCAGCCGCTGGTGATTGTTCCGGCCCGGGCTTCGAGTCCATCCGATATGACAAGCATCTCATTATAATTGAACAGATCCGGAATATCTGTCTTGTAGGTCTGGATCTGATTAAAAGCATGGTGAATCGTGGCTTTTTCATCAGCAGGGTTTTTGAGTTCAACCACAACCAAGGGCAGGCCGTTTACAAAAACAACAATGTCCGGCCGCCGGTTTTTTCGGTTTTGAAGCACAGTAAACTGATTGACCGCCAGCCAGTCGTTATTTTCCAGATCCTTTATGTCCAGAAGCCAAACCTTGTCATAGACTTCCCGTCCTTCCTTGATATATGAAACATCCACTCCGTCTGTGAGCATCCGGTGGAAACTCCGGTTGCTTTCAATCAGGATAGGTGTCTCTGACCGGGTAACCTTCCGTATGGCCTCGTCAATACAATCTGCTGGGATGTGGGGGTTGATGTGTTCAAGGGCTGTCCGGAGTCTACCTGTAAGCACCACCTGATCGTAGGAATCGCGTTCGCATGCCGGGCCTTCCGGGCTAATGTCCGGGCCGAAGGCGGTTTGCCAGCCAAGGGAGTCAAGCCAGGCAAGGGTGGTTTGTTCCAAACTATTTTCATTTAAATCATTCATTCAGCCTCTCCCTCAATGTGCTGGGACAACCACTCGACTATTTGATCAATTGCATTTCCCTGGATCCCTTCCAAGGAGAAGAGCTTGGTTAGCTTCTTAACGAAAAGGCGTACTTCGGAACGTGTAGAATGGCGTTTGCTCCAATCAACAACAGCCATGTCTTCCATGGCGTTAAGCAACGTGTAAGCAAAATTCTGGACCTGAGTTGCATATCGAGAATTACCGTTTAAAAGCGAATGCAAAATGAATTCGTAAAGCGGAGAAACCTGATCTGCATATTTTCCCTGGTAATCGGTGACAGGTTCAAATTTTTCCGATAAAGACTCTTTTGTACCACCGGTTTTCTCCGCTTTTTCAGCCTTTCCTTGTTCAGTGCCTGCCCCCTCCTCTTCAGGTACAGACTCTTCCTCGGCTTCCGTCGTTATACCCCGCAGCGCATCCAGCACGTCTACATAAGCCCGCCGATCCAGATAATAGAGCAGTTCGCTTGCTGGAACGCGAATATTAAATCCATCCTCCAGACTGCCGGCACGAAAGGACAGTTCGACAACACCGTCTTCGTTTACCCAAGCCTCAACTTGGGTCGCCGAATCGATCCTTTCGTTGTGGTGAGAAAAACGATTGTGGGGTTCCCGGGTCTTGAGAATGTAGGGTTCCACGCCATCGTATGCCTGCAACAACAAGGCAATAATCGTATCTGCTGATAACAGGTAAACACGGGCATGCCGATCCGAGATCGCATCAACAAATCCGTCTTTGCCGTGGGCAACCGAGCCTTCCTGATTGCGTACGATAGTCAGAGAATCCGCAAGTTTATTATAAGCAGATAACACCTTGTCAAAAGCGCTTGCCCCACGGGTATTTCTCAGCCCAAGCTGATCAAGGGAGGCCACAACATAATCGGTGGTTGAACCATTTGCCGGGGCATTACCGCCAAGCTCGTTAATTATGGTAATACATATGGTTTCAAGAAAAGATTTGCACAACTCTATCAAACTGCTGCCGTTATTTTCAAAAGTACTGGCAATATCAGCATAATGTGCCTGAATATTCGGGGCTTCCGGCCAACGGTTGGCTGCCGCACGGAAAGCAGGAGCGATGTCGTCAAGTCCGCTGCTCATAATCCGGCCTCTTCAAAGAACTTATCGATATCCGGCACCCGCAGTTCTCCTGAAATGAGCTTGGGGAGAAGGGTGTCGCGTAATTTGCTTAGTACAAAGTTTTCCACAGAGTACAGTTTTTCAAATATGGTCTGATTCTGCGTATAAAAGACCTTAAGAATTTTTTTTGGTGGGAAAACGATTTGGAAACCTGCCATAAGGCCTTTTGAATCAAGATTTGGCACAGAAGTCCCTGTTATGAAATCCTGAATGCTTTTATCTAAGAACTTCTCGTAAAATAGCCGATCAAGATATACTGCATATTCAGGGCCAGGGGTAGAGAATCTTTTTACGAAATTTGAGTATATTACTGGTGCTTTGTAATTTTGTTTAATTAAAGGCGAACACCAAAGCGGGCGTCCACATGGTCCCGCCCCTGATGCAGCTATTAGGAGATCGTTTTCTCTTGGTAGCCTTTTTTCAATTGCGCTTTCCTTCATGAACCGCACAGGGGCTTTAGGCGCATAACCTTCATTGCGCAAATCTTCCATGTCACAGCCACGCAGGCATATCGCAGGTACTAATCCTTTACCAGGTTTCTCTTTCCCCCACTGGCCTCCAAGAGCCGTAGTTGCTATTTCCCCCAATACTTTAACCTCCCACCCTCTCGGAATCTTCCCAAGCTCCGAATCCTCAAAGCTATCAGGGAAAAGTGCTGCAATTTCCTCAGGCAATCCTGTATCCCGGCCCTCAGCCTTGGCACGAACCGGGTCAAAATCCACGAACCAAGATTTGAAAATAGTTCTGGCCATGGCCTCCAGGGTTTCGTTCATCTGGCGGTTGAGTTCTATTTTGTCATTAAGGGAGCCGAGGATATAGGCGATTACACGTTGTTCATAGATTGGGGGGAGATCTACTTTAATGTTTTTAATTGCCGATGCTTTTAGATATGGAAGAGCACTACCCTCAGCAATATTGTTAAAGTCGATTTGACAGAAAAGAAAATATAAGAAACCGGGATCAATAATTTCAGGATTTGGTACAGCAGACATCATATTATTATCAATAACTGTATCTTGAGTCAGACGGCGGCGTCTATTATACGTTAAAGCTATACCAATTTTTGCAAATACTATTGCACCTGCTGGATGTATAGGTGCTTTTGTCTTTTGAACAAGTTCTTCATCTATCCAATTGTTAGCTTTTCGGATAAAAAATTCGTTGCCGGGAAGATTCATATCACTAACTTTTATGAAGGGATAATCCCCTTTTAATCTGCCTTGATGCTCTTTCTTAAAGGCTGCACCGGCTTTGAAGTGACAAATTTTCCCCAAAGAAACTCTTTCCCATTCACCCCCCATAGCCCAAGACCTCCAGATTCTTCTTAATGGTCGCTTCGAGCCTATCGGACTCAGCAAACTGTTCATACAGATTAGCTGTGAGTTCAGACATCTTTTCCTCAAAGGGTATGCCGTCGTCTTCGATTTCGGCTGCGCCCACATACCGGCCGGGAGTCAAAACATATCCATGCTCCCTGATTTTCTCGATTGAAACGTTTTTGCAAAATCCCGGTACATCTTCATATTCACCTGCGTCTCTCTCACCGCGCCAGGCATGGTAGGTTGCGGCAATCTTTTGTATTTCTTCATCAGAGAGTTCTCTGTGCACCCTGTCTATCAGGCTCCCCAAGTTGCGGGCATCAATGAAGAGCGTATGCTGTTGTCTGTTTTCAAACCTGCCGTTTTTTTTATTTCTGGACAAAAACCACAAACAGGCCGGGATCTGGGTGGTATAGAAAAGCTGCCCTGGCAGGGCGATCATGCAGTCGACCAGATCGTCCTCGATAATCGCCTTTCGGATTTCGCCTTCACCTGAGTTATTGGAAGACATGGAACCGTTGGCCAGAATGAAACCGGCGATCCCGGAAGGAGCCAGGTGATAAATGAAATGCTGAATCCAGGCGTAATTGGCGTTGTTTGCCGGTGGTATGCCGTATTTCCAGCGGGCATCCTCCCGTAGCCGCTCACCACCCCAGTCGCTCATGTTAAAGGGCGGATTGGCCAGGATATAATCTGCACGCAGGTCTTTATGCAGATCATTGTGAAAACTGTCCGCATTCTGACCGCCCAGATTGGCGTCTATGCCCCGGATAGCCAGGTTCATCTTGGCAAGACGCCAAGTAGTGGGGTTGGACTCCTGGCCATATATGGAAATATCGCCCAACCGGCCGCCGTGCTCTTCCACAAATTTTTCACTTTGCACAAACATGCCGCCAGAGCCGCAACAGGGGTCAAACACCCGGCCTTTGTAAGGTTCAATCATATTAACCAGCAGCTTGACAACGCACTGGGGGGTGTAAAATTCACCGCCCCCTTTGCCCTCAGATGCGGCAAACTTGCCCAGAAAATATTCATATACCCGGCCGAGGATATCCCTTGATTTTGCTTCATCATCGCCGAGTCCGATCTTGCTGATAATATCGATGAGCTCACCCAAACGGTATTTGTCCAACGAGGGGCGGGAATAGTCCTTGGGGAGAACACCTTTAAGTTCCGGGTTCTCCTTTTCAATTGTCAACATTGCCTCATCAATGACTTTGCCGATGGTCGGCTGCTTGGCATTGGCCTGCAGTTTGTCCCAGCGGGCCTCTTTGGGAACCCAGAAAATATTGGCTGCTGAGTATTCATCCCGGTCTTCCGGGTCAGTATATTCAGTGTCTTTTGTTGCTTCCAGCTTCTTGTACTTGGCCTGGAAGGCATCGGATATGTACTTTAAAAAAATCAGACCGAGAACCACATGCTTATATTCCGAGGCGTCCATATGCCCCCGGAGCTTGTCAGCAGCCGCCCACATTTGGTTTTCAAAGCCAAGATTAGCACCGTTGTTGTTTTTCTTTGTCATATGTTTCCTCGAAATAATTTTGGATTTTTAACATGAACCTCATGTACCGATTATTAAGTCTGATTCAATTACCTGCACCGTTTGGGGTGAGATTTTGTCCCGCCTCAACTTGGGCCTTATCCTTCTTTGATTGCTTCATCTCGTCCAGGCGAAGGATGAGTATCCATAGCGGCATCCAGGAGGCTTTCTGCTTCCGCGTATTCCCTGGAAGTGAGATTTAATAGATTCCGTGCGTTTTTACCGTACATGTACTCGGCAAGTTCGGGAGCCGTCTTTCGGAAATCCGGTCCGTTTGTTCCATAATCAAGGAAATGGTCAAACGTCACTTCCAGACCACGCTTCCCAGCCGCCCTCAACTTATGCGGGCCAATCCCCATCCAGTTTACTTTTCTTGCAATGCCGTTAGCTGTAAAAACTCTTTGGAAAGCGGCGAAAAAATCGGAAACCCAAGGGTAGCAATTGGCACAGACTTTCTGCAATGACTGCAGACGTCTGGTTGAAGCCGCGATTAATCATCGAATCTATTATAAGGGTCCCTGTAATCTTTGTGCGGATTATAAGTTTCACCGTCTGGCAGCATCTCGCCCGGGGTATACTCCCGGCCGGTTTCGCGGTCATAAAGAGTGTTGCCCTGCTCATCGTAGCGGCGGCGCTTTTGTTCATGGCGCGGGTCGTATTGATTGTGGAACCGGTCTTTGTTAATAGGATCGTATTGATCCCGGGTTTCTTCCCACTGGGATTCCGGCTTTGAATAATCGTGAATACGGTTGTTTTCGTTATCCCAGGCAAAGGATTCAATGGGGAAGAAAAACATTAAGGCGACAAAAAGAGGAAATAAACGCATATCGGGCTCCAGGAATAAAAGGGTTATGGCGATTACAAGTAAACGATACCAAAAAGATTACAAAAATCAAACAAAAGACAAAGGAGGACAATGATGGCAAAAATTATAATAGAAAGAGATGAGGAAGGTTTATTGGTGGGACATATTGAAGGCGATCTGCATGAAAGTTCTCCAGCATGGGAGATTTCAGAGCATCTCAAGCCGGATGGAGTAGATTGTGGGCCGCCAAGTTATATTTCTGATTGTTTTGGAGAAGTGAGCGAGAATACTCGTGTAGGGTATGCTGAATTTAAGGGGCTCAGAGATTAGGCTAATCTACCCCAAAAACGCCCATATCAAGCCAGCTAGCTGAGTACAACCGCGAAAAGTTGCTTTCGTATATCAGATGTCTCCGCAGCTAAATCTACGGTTGCAAAGCGGATTCGATGGCCCTGGATAAACACCTCCTCATCGACCATGGAACCGACAGACGGATGCAGCAGCAATCCTTCAGCTTCCAGGGAAACGGGATCTCTTGGGTCTTCCTGTGTGCGCAGGTAGGCGTACATCTGGTAGAGGTACTTGGCATCTAGCCTGTCCTGCTGGAAAGCATTAGAAGTCAGGACCCGGGCAAACTTCGTGTCGATAATTATGCGCCTCATTGTCTTTGTATCATCAAGGACGATATCGGTCACCATGCCCGGAAGAATTTGTTCAGCGCCTGACGAAGCTTTCGAGACAGGCCAGCGCTGAATTCCCCCGGGCTTGACTCGCCAACCATCTGGCCCCAGCGTGGCTTCGTAAAACCCCGATACCGCTTTCTCAAAAAGGCGCCGCAGCCAC
>Ga0182239_1000289_pt1 | contig 18996 bp, 27 predicted proteins | sample hydfrate6_PW_210_FD_132456 | JGI IMG/M metagenome (GOLD analysis project Ga0182239, IMG submission 132456) | Subsurface microbial communities from deep shales in Texas, USA - hydraulic fracturing test 6_PW_210 | ecosystem: Environmental > Aquatic > Deep subsurface > Shale gas/oil reservoir >... | reverse complement strand
GATGGCAGATCCTGGTCAGATAGGCGGCAGCTATCCCCCGCCAAAACCGCATGGTCAGAGAAGTATGGGCCAACTTGGCGTCAGCAGCCAGGGCAAAAAGCCCTGCCCGCCAGTCAGAGACAAATCTCTCCCGTATACGCCGTATGGGCGGCGAGTCAATGGCTTCCTGATCCGAACAGTCAAAAACGAGTTTTCCCTGCGGGTGAAGTCGTACTTCGCTCATAAAGAATGCACATCAAAATGTTACGAGGTGAATGAATGTGGCTTCCAAATCTTTGCGCAACTGCTGCATTTTCTGCAGCCTGGGCAACAGATCAGCCCTGCCTGAAGGGAAAGCTTGGCCTATCATGTTTATCTGCCGAGGGCAAAGATACCAGGCACACAAAAAAGGCCGCATATCACGAGGCAGAACACACCCTGTGCTGCTCAGAAACAGACATGTCTGACCTGCTTTCAGCCTGGGTTGATGCACAGGCAGTGCCTGCTGTCGGCAGTGGAGAAACAAAAGATCCCGGAAATCATAACGCACATCGGCATGCAGGCAGCATGGCTCCGGACAAGAAGAACAGGTCGCGGCACACAGTTGATCCATGACCGGATCCACAGCCTGGAGATTGTCGGCTATATCCCCTGCCAGGGATACAAGAGCTGCATTCTCAGGGGAACAACGCCGCATATGGTAATCCAGGGTCGTGTGCACTTCCCGCCAACTGCTGGGTTCTAACCACAAAATGTCCGCTGAAAACATTGACCTGCACCTTGCACTCTTTTAGCCTCAAAAAGGCTTGGGTAATAAAGAATATCCATATCAAAGCTCAGGTTTCATCCTTGATCAATCCGGTAACTTGCTTTTTTGCCCGCTTTGTGGCAAAAAATACTTCAGATTTACCGGGCGGCAAAGCTGAACACAAAACACAGCGTATGTACTTCGTCTCCCTTCACCACCAGATCCGGCTGGATGTCAACCTGCCCGCCCTGGCTCCCCTGGATGGCCGCTCCGAAAACTTGCTGCGCCAGGCCGCCGGAGTACTCATGCCCAAATACTTTTCCCCGATCCGATATCGTCAGGTTGCCGATCTGGCCCCAAACCATTTTCCCCGATTGGGGCCAAGATACCTGTACCGGGGCAAAGCACGGCAGATAAATCTCTTCCGCGAGCTGAGACTGCCTCATCCCCGGACCTATGTCTATGAAACACCTGACCAGGCCTTGCATACTTGCCGGGGCGGCAGACTCCCCTTTTCTCCCTGTGTACTCAAAGGGGACCGGGGCGGTGGGGGATCGGCCGTCTTTCCCATCCACACCTGGTTCGACTTTGAACGATGTTTGCAGCTCCTGCCTGCCCATGAACCGGTCCTGCTCCAGGAATTTGTGGACAACCAGGGCATGGATCTGCGGGTAGTTGTGATCGGCGATCTCACCAAAAGCTATTTCCGGATCGGAAATGGATCATTCTACAACAATGTGGCTCAAGGCGGACGCATAGATCACAACCTGATGCCAAAAGAGCAAGCAGAAGGTAGAAGTATGTCCCGGTCCCTCTGTCTTCAGGCAGGCATCGACGTGGCCGGGCTCGATATTATGTTTCCACCCAGCGGCTCCCCGCTCTTTATTGAAATCAATTTTCTGTTCGGACGCAAGGGCATTGGAGGACGGCCAGGATATGACCGGCTTTTCCATCAGGCGGTGCAAAGCTGGATGAACCGGCTGCAAAACACCTGAAGCAAATGAGCGCTCAAGTTTTGTTATTGTCTACAGCTTTTGGCTCCGGGCCGCTACCGGCCAGGATATTCCTGCTTTCCAATTCGGCAATTACGCGAAGTTTTTTGCCGATTTCTTTTATCCTTCCCTGCGTATCAGGACCATCAGGGTCCGTCACGGCCGGCAATGCATCACCATTAAACGCCGGGGCAGCAGGCATGCTCCTTATGGCCCGGGACAAAGCCGAAGAAGCCGGAATAAAAAGATGCCAGGTACGGTTGCGCCACCGCATGTGTAGGCGGGGGCCAGGGAATCGCCACGATTATTGAACGCTGTACGGAGTTAACCACCGACATTATGCCGAACATCAAATCCAAATCCGCAGAACTCGCTTCCAGGGTCATCAGTTTTCGCCGTGACCTGCACCAAATCCCGGAAGCAGGAATGGCCGAATATCAGACCTCGGCCTATGTGGCCAAACAGTTAACCACCCTGGGTCTGGAGGTGTGTACCGACATTGCCGGTACGGGCATCAAGGCCGTGTTGCACACCGGACGTCCAGGTCCCACCCTCATGTACAGGGCGGATATGGACGGTTTACCTGTTCAGGAACAAACCGGACTGGCCTGGGCCTCCACCCATCCGGGCATGATGCACGCCTGCGGGCACGATGCACACATGGCCATGGCTTTGGGCACAGCCACGCTCCTTTCGTCAATCTCTGATCACTTGCTGGGAAACATGGTCTTTGTCTTTCAGCCGGCCGAAGAAGGCCCTGGTGGAGCACAGCCCATGATTCGAGCCGGGGTCCTGGATGATCCGGAGGTGGATGAGGCCTTTGCCTTTCACCTCTGGCCCGACCTGCCTTTGGGGGTTATTGGAATACGATCTGGACCCCTCATGGCCGCCATGAGCCGTTTTCAGATCACAATCCTGGGTCGGGGAGGTCATGCAGCCATGCCTCATTTGTGCGTGGACGCTCTGGATGTGGGGGTTCAGGTAGTCAATGCCCTGCAACGTATGGTTAGCCGACAAATTTCTCCTTTACAACCAGCCGTCCTGACTGTAGCCAGTTTCCAGGCCGGATCCACCTTTAACGTCATCCCTGATCAGGCCCAACTGGCCGGAACGACCAGGACCTTTGACCGGGAGACGTGGGCATCATGGGCCGGTCGTATCGAGCAGATCGTCTCCGGCGTGTGCAACTCTATGGGGGCAGAGTACAAACTGGACTTTACCTCTGGATTTTCTCCCCTGGTCAATGACTCCGGGGTCGCAGAACGTATGTTCCGGGCTGCGGAAAACGTTGTCCCCCCAGAGCAGATTCAGGCACCGGAACAGACCATGGGCGGCGAAGACATGAGCTTTTTTCTGGAAAAGGTCCCTGGATGTTATGTCTTCCTGGGTATCCAGGACAGTCGAAAAGCAGCACTGCACAGTCCCTGTTTTGATTTTGACGAATCGATTCTGTCCCAAGGAGTGGAGTTGGCCTCCAACTATGCTTTCCAGATCCTGGGCCGGAAATAACACTGCAAAAGGATGCGTATGAGCGGCAATCCACCAAGAGCAACTGTGGACAATTTTTGGCTGACCAAGCTCAGCCAAGTGCAAAAGGAGCTACACAACCGAAACTTTGGGGCCCATATTGCAGACACAACGGATCAGGCCAGGGACCTGGTTCTCAACGATATCCTGCCCGGGCTGACCTTTGACACCATGTCCTGGGGAGATTCAATGACCCTGGCTGCAACCCGCCTGGTACAGGACATTCCCGACAGGCACCCAACAAAAGTCATCAAGACCTTTGAAGCCGGCGTTCCCCGGCCGGAACTTATTGAACGCAGACGGCGGGCCCTGCTGGCCGATCTCTTTCTGACCGGGTCCAATGCCTTAACCGAGGACGGCCGACTGATCAATCTGGATATGGTCGGCAACCGGGTGAGTGGAATCACCTTTGGCCCCAAACATGTGATCATTTGCATCGGACGAAACAAGATCGTGCCCGGACTACATGCCGGCATGGCCCGGATCAAGCATCTGTCCGCTCCGGCCAATGCCCTGCGCCACGGGTTCAAGACTCCCTGCGCAAAGACCGGAAAGTGCCATGAATGCAACAGTCCCCAGCGGCTTTGCAACACCTGGACAATAACTGAACATTCTTTCCCCGCCCAGCGGATCCAGATAGTACTCATCAATCAGGAGCTGGGACTTTAGAATTATAGGGCTTGGCTGAAGCGAAGTCCTCTAATTTTCTTAGACTTTCTTTTTGCCCACCAAGAGAGCAAAATGCTCAAATGATCGGTCATAGGTCCTTTCCGCATCCCTGGGAAAGCAGCAGGCCGGGAGTTGCCTGCTCTTGAGGTGATACTGGATGCACTCGCAGCATACACCTTTGCGGTCGCATGCCTCATACGTGCAGTTGCAACGGCTCAAGTTCTCCTCTTTTTTGCATTCCATGGTTTCCTCCTTTTTTTTGTTCAGTCAAGACGGTTTGACTTTCCCTTCCAGCCTCAATATCCTATACAAAAACAGAGGGCTAAACTTGCCTTTCAAATCAGTCCCTGTTTAAATAACAGAGGAGCTGGAAAACGGCCTGTATGTGGCTTTACGCTTCGGCCCGGAAGATAAAGGTCTGGCCAACGCGGAAATAGAGCAGTGCAGCGAGGTGGTCTCTGTTCCCACGGCCCCGGGTGCCTGGTCCTTAAATCTATCCCATGCGGTCCTCATCCTGCTCTATGAGTGCTTCACATTCAAGCCGTCCGGCCTGAAACGCAAACTTCCGGTTGATACAGACGACCTGACCACTCAGGCAGAACTGCACCTGCTTTTTAAGACCATGCAACAGGCCTTGCAGGCCATAGATTTCTTGCCCGAACAAAATACGGACTATTTCATGATGCCTCTACGCCGTTTTTTCGGCCGGATGCATTTAAGACGTTACGAATCCAACCTGCTCATGGGCATCTGTCGTCAGGTCCAGTGGATAGCCGGACAGTCTTCATCATCTTTCTTCAAACCAGGACAGGAAAAATGAGCACACAAACCCTTTTGCAAACAGCTGTTAACGCTGCCTTAGAAGCCGGCAGGGTCATCCTCGACATCTATGATACCGACTTTGCCGTCCGGCACAAGCAGGATCAGTCCCCCCTGACCCAAGCAGATCAAGCCGGCCATGAGATTATATGCAAGCATCTGCAAACAACCCACATCCCTATCTTGAGCGAGGAAGGAGCCAATATTCCCTATACCCAACGAAAGGTCTGGGATAAGCTGTGGATTGTCGATCCACTGGACGGAACAAAGGAGTTTATCAAGCGCAACGGAGAATTTACGGTGAACATTGCCCTGGTCCAGGATCAACAGCCTGTTCTGGGGGTCATTTTCATCCCGGTCAAAAGGACCCTGTACCTGGGAACCGAGGAAAACGGCGTCCTTCGCTGTCCGGATATCTCCCTTGATCCAGGCCCAAACCTGGAAGAGATAAAACGCCGTGCCGTCCGACTCCCGGAGTACCGGGAAAAATCAGGTCCCTTGACCATTGTCGGAAGCCGTTCCCACCCCACTTCCGAACTCCAGAAGTATGTCCATGAAAAAGAACAAGAAAATGGCACCGTGCAGTTTGTCTCTGCCGGCAGTTCCCTCAAATTCTGTCTGGTGGCCGAGGGTCAAGCCGATATGTATCCCCGCCTGGGACCGACCATGGAGTGGGATACTGCCGCAGGTCAGGCCGTCGCCGTGGCGGCCGGGCGTACCGTGCGGATATGGAACACCAAGGATCCTCTGGTCTACAATAAGGAAGACCTGCACAATCCATGGTTTGTGGTCGAGTAAGCAGGAAGGAATCCATACCATGACCACATCCAAAGTATTGGCCTGGATTGCACTGATTCTTGTTATTGGTGCTGTGATTTTTAGTGTGGTCAGCATGTATCACGGCCGCATGGAACAGGCCATGCTCTTCACCCCCTTGCTCTTTGTTCTGTATATTTTCGGCCTGGGAGTGCAGAAGAAGATGGATGCCGGCTCAAAAGACGAAGAAAGCGAGGATAAAGACCAGGATAACGACCAGTCACCTGATTCGTAAAGCTGGTCAATCTGGGTTATAAATTCCCTTTGGAGAATCTATGCAGACTTTTACTGAATGTATACCCTGTTTTGAACGTCAGATCGAAAAACTCTCTACCCTGGCCGCCAGGATTTATGCCCAGGCAGCCAAGGTCAGCGGGCAAAACGATTTTTTCGCCCAACATAAACACACGGCCAACACCAAAGTCCTGGAACTTTTGCCCGCACTTGAGGAATGTATACAGGCCAGCCCTGATTGCCTCTTGACCGCCCTGCGCTTTTCCTTGATCGCCAACTCCATCGATGTCGGGGTTGATGCCGAGTTTGACTGGGAAGCCGCCCTCACTCAAGAAAAGTCTCAGGAAGAAACGGGGGGTTATTTCACGCTTCGCCAAATGTTGGATGCAGGAAAAAACCAGGTCATGATCCTGAGAGACAATGCCGGCGAGATCGGCATGGACACCTTACTGGTCAAACAGCTGCGCAGCCTGGGAGCAGAAGTGAGCTATGTGCCTGGAAACAAGGAGTTGCCGACCATATGACCCAGAGTCCATCAAATACAGCCAGCATGTACAAAATGATCGGGAATCATACTTTTGACCAATTCATCAACATAGCCACACAGTTTCACAATTATCCTGCGCCCGGCCTGCTCATAGGCGGCTATATGGTAGAGGAGGCCAAGTTGCATATCCCCGAAGGCACCCTCTATGAGGCTCTTTCCGAAACATCCTGGTGCCTGCCGGATGCCATTCAGATGCTCACTCCCTGCACCATTGGCAACGGCTGGCTGCGGATCATGCATTTCGGGCTGTTCGCCCTGAGCCTCTATGACAAATACACCGGCAAAGGCGTGCGTGTCTGGCTCGACCTGGACAAGATTCCCCAAGCCTCGGAAATCATGACCTGGCTTTTGAAGCGCAAACCAAAAGGAGATCAAGACTCCGATCGGCTGCGAAAAGAAATCGGCATGTTCGGATCCGACATCATGTCTGTCCGGACCATTACGCTGCAGGACGAACTGCTGACCAAGCGCAGGAAAGGGATCATCGCCCGCTGTCCCGTCTGCGGTGAGGCCTATCCCTCCAAACATGGACCAATCTGCCGCTCCTGCCAAGGAGAATCTCCCTATGTACAGGCCTCCAGCCAAAAGGCTTCAGCCGCCTTTCCCAGGTGATTAATGGCCGATCGAAATAACCTACATGCCTGCCAAAAAGCAGGCACAACGAAGCATGAAAATCTAGCCTTCCTGAGATTCATGGTTATCTTTTCCGGAGAAACACAAAACCTTAAGACCCGGAGGAAGACAATCATGAATCAAGACAAGACTAAACAAACTATTTCTGTTGTCCACCCTGTATGTTGCGGTTTGGATGTGCACAAAAAGTCAATCTCTGTTTGTTTGATATTCAAGGAGGCTAAGCCATGATAGATCTTCTTAAGCCTAGTTGCCTGCTTGCTGCCAGTCCGAAGAACTTCAAAGGATCTCAATCAAAAAAGAGAGGTCGAAAACGTAAAAAGTATGAAATACCCCATGCTGAGGATCCTGAAAATGAGAGGGTTATTTTCCCACGGAACAAGCGAATTCACACCTCCGGCACCAGTCGGTGACAAGGATCGGAGCACCTTCAGAATCTCTTTGGCCGCTCTCAATAGGATGGGCACGATTTGAATTGAGGCGTTGAATACAGGTGGGACGGTCATATTGCCCTTGGGCGAACGTATCTTCAGGGCAGGCTTTTCGGCAAGGGATGTCACAGCCTTGGCAAGGCTGAAAATCTACCAACTGACGGCCGGGCGGAAGACTGCCTTCGATTAATATCGCGCGAAGCCGGACACTGGGTCCCCATTTGCTGTCCAGCAACAGGTTGTTTTTCCCCACCACACCCAGTCCTGCGAACACGGCGGCATCTTTGAGATACACCCCTCCTTTTTCCATGTGGTAAGGCAGGGGCTGAGCACGAACCCCATGAGTATTTAAGAGCCAGGCTGCCAATTCTTCTGATATTTTCGTCATATGACGATTTCCTGCGGTATTGCCGCGGTCAAACCAATCCAGCCGCGGATCGTCTTCTGGATGATGCATGGCTAGTACCAAAAGAGAATGGGCGTTTGGCAGCCATGGAGTAGGATTTTCTGAATGACCGGTCTCCCAACTTCCCGCAGCTTCAGCCTTGTAGGATGGGCCGCCCAGCACTTCATCAACAGCGGCGATCCCGGCTCGAAAACCATCTCTTTTTTCTGCCTCGGCAATCAGTTCTTCAGCCAATTGACGATGTTGGGTCATATTTTCTCCTGTGTTTTAGGTTCCGGCCAACCCTGAAACCGCTATTATTTCTATATAGCATGTCCATGGTAAAAATGCAAATTCGAAAAAAAGGCCGTGTCCATTGGACACGGCCTTTTAACTATCCATTGTAATCAATTACTTAATACTGTCTTTTCATTCAAGCGGTCTTTTTATTGATAAGCAACTTCTCTACCAGAGAACCGTCTTGAGTCACAATTGTGGCTGCAAAAGCACCATGATCACCCTTTTCTGTGATTTGCCCTACTTTCAGATTGGGATTTCCAGCTACATAGTTTTCTGCAAGCTGTCTGGCCTGCTCAGCATTCATGGGAGCTACTGGCTGCTGTTTCCCACCTAGGGGCCGTATTGTCCGCCTCCCCATCCTTGCTGCATACTAAATTAGATGATAATTTAAGATTTTCCTTCATGTTTGAGTTTCTTGGTCTACCTTAGACAAAGTCGTGGGCAGCAAATGCTTTCAGCTGGTCCACGGCACCAAGGAAGCCATTCAGCACCAAAGAAATCCATGCGAAGACAACTCCCCTGAGATATTCAGGAATTTTGATCAGAGTACGGAGGTCATTGCCAAAAAACGGACGATCAGGCATTTATACCGTATCTCACATACATTATCTCAACATTTAGCACTGGCAGCAGCATGGCAAAAAAAAGGTAAACACAAGCTTACTCCCGCCGAAAAGCGAGAGAAAAACAAACGCCGGGCAGAGTACAAGACTGTCTTCCTGAATGGCAAGCAGAAACGAATCAAGCGAGAACCAACAATAGACGGAATGAGTGTGGATGAGTTCATTCGCCGCAATGCCGATCCGATATGGCTGCACCAGAATGAAATGTGGGAATATCTCCATGAACACGAAGGAAGGGAAAATATGAATATCAATCCTGATCTTATAGCCCCCTGCGGACTGTACTGCGGCGTATGCGCCGTGTACATCGCCCATCGGAATCAGAATCAAAAATTCAAGGAGCGACTCCTGTGCGTCTACAAGGGCGAGATCCCTGGCAAAGGCAAGCTGCCCAACAGTGAAAATCTGACAATAGATGACATCCGTTGCAACGGCTGTCTGTCCGATGATATTTTCATGCACTGCCGGCAATGCGCGATCAGGGACTGTACTCAGGAACGAGGGTATGCCGGATGTCATCAGTGCGATGAATTTCCCTGCCCTCATATTGACGACTTCCCCATGACCATTGGCAAAAAAGTGATCTTGCGGGCCATTCCGTACTGGAGGGAAGTGGGCACCGAAAAATGGATTGAGGATGAAGAAGCCCGCTACATCTGCCCGCAATGCGGAAATACGCTTTTTCGGAGCGTGGTTACCTGCAATCGGTGCAAAGCCGAAGTGGACCTGGACTGATACAAAGGTTGATTATGAACCAATCACGCCTATTGAGCCGGATGTCCGCTGTCTGGAAAAAGATGTTTGGAAACCGGGAAACCAGGCTGGAAAATGAGCTTACCCGCCTGACCAGAAAGGATGTGGCCCAGCGCTTGATCGCCCTGGAACAGAGGAAAAATCCCCGGGCTTCACGAGCGGACTGTATTCAGAGCGCCTTGCAGAGACTGAAGCGGGATAGAAAATGAGATTAATGAATCTCAGCATCGACAGCACGTTTTTTAGGTCGGCATCAATATGGGTTTGAACAAGAGTATGAGCAGCCATGTTGACCTTCTTGGCATGAGCAATCCCAACGTAATGTACATGATTGATAAAATTAATCAATTCGTTTTTTGTGATTTGGAGCAAAGAATATTTCAGAATTTTCAGTTTGTAGCCCAAGGAATGGCTTATGAATAAACCCGGAAAAATCAGCCGGCGCAGTTTCCTTCAAGGCCTGGGAGCTTCAGCGTTTTTGCTTGGCATGCAGACCGCATTCTCCCTGCCGTCCTGGGCCAGAACGGGAAAATGGGGCCTGGAAGGCTTGCCCCCGGCCAAAAGCCGCTATGACCTGACCATTGGTTACTCGCCAATAGTCATCGACGGGCGGGAAGGGATTTCCACTGGGATCAACGGCACGGTTCCAGGACCTCTGGTCCGGCTGCGGGAAGGGGACGAGGTGGTCCTGAACGTGACCAACAAGATGATGGATACTGAACACTCCTCCATCCACTGGCACGGTATCCTGGTGCCCTTCCCCATGGACGGAGTGCCGGGGGTCAACTTTGCCGGGATTCCGCCCGGAGAAAGCTATGAATACCGCTACAAGGTCATTCAGGCCGGGACCTACTGGTATCACAGCCACTCCTTTCTGCAGGAACAATCAGGGACTTACGGACCTCTGATCATCGACCCCAAAGACGGAGAGCCTTTCCGTTTCGACCGCGACTACGTAGTGGTCCTCTCGGACTGGTCCTTTGAGCAGCCGGAAACAATCTTCCGGCACATCAACCTCCTGGGACACTACTACAACTACCAGCAGCGTACCGTGGGCGACTTTGTCGCTGACATCAAAGATCGCGGATTCCATGACACACTGGCCGAACGTATGGCCTGGGGACGAATGCGCATGAGTCCAGTGGACATCGCCGACGTCACCGGTGCCACCTACACCTATCTCATGAACGGACAATCCCCGGCCATGAACTGGACAGCCTTGTTCAATCCGGGAGAGACCGTCCGGTTGCGCTTTATCAACGCCTCGGCCATGAGTAACTACGACGTACGTATCCCGGGTCTGGATATGGATATAGTTATGGTGGACGGCAAGGCGGTCAAGCCGGTGAGTGTGCACGAGTTCCGCATCGGCGTAGCCGAGACCTATGACGTCCTGGTCCGACCCATGCAGGACAGGCCGTTCACCCTGTTTGCCGAATCCATCGACCGCAGCGGCTATGCCCGGGGGACGCTGTCCCCGGAACCCGGCCTGGAGGCCCCTGTTCCTAAGATGCGCAAGCGCCCGATCCGCTCCCTGGAGGATATCGGCATGGGCATGATGGATGACTCCATCTTCGGCGGCATGAACCACGGGGAAATGGAACACGGAGATATGAAACATGGAAAGATGTCCATGGATAAAAACGGGCCGAAACAGGATCCCCGCATTCCGGGACCCAACGGCCCCGAGCCTTTCCTGCCGGATCGCAGGGATTCGGCCAGCACGGCCATGATCATCAACAATCCCAGCTACCGCCTGGATGAGCCCGGCCTGGGACTGGGTGAGGACGGCTGGCGGGTTCTGGTCTACGACGATCTGGTGTCTGCCGAACCGCAGCCCTATAAAGAAGATCCGGACCGGGAGATGACCATCAACATCACCGCCAACATGGAACGGTACATGTTCTCCTTTGACGGAATGAAATTCAGCGAACATCCAGGGCCGTACCTGTTTCGGCACAATGAGCGACTGCGTCTCTTTTTGGTCAACCATACCATGATGGACCACCCCATTCACCTGCATGGGATGTGGATGCAATTGGAAAACGGGGCCGACAGGCTGCCCTTCAAGCACACGGTCCTGGTCAAGCCGGGCGAGGTCCTCTCGGCCCTGATCACCCCCATCGAAAAGGGCGACTGGGCCTTCCACTGCCATCTGCTTTACCACATGGAAGCCGGAATGTTCCAGGTTGTCCGAGTCGCTTGAAAAAGGAGCCGTTCCCATGAAACAACTCTTGATGATCCTGTTCGTGTCCCTGTCCCTGTCATGCCTGGTCCAGATTTCAGACAGTTCAGCCCAGGACACAAGGAACCCAAAATATCCGGCTGACTACCGTGAGGTGGAAACCGACCCTCAGGTGGGTGAAGGCATCCAAAAGTACGCTATCGATGGCCAGAAAGGCCCCCAGAAGAACTTTGGGGTCCAGCCCATCCACGACAATCAGGTCTTTGCCACCTTCAAGGCTGATCGTTTCGAGCATCAGTGGCGGGAAAATGATGAAGAGCTTCTGCTCTGGGATGTCATTGGCTGGGTGGGCAACGACTATAACAAGCTCTTTGTGGAGAGCGAAGGTGAGTATTCACTGGACCGGGATGAAATGGAAGAGGCCGGAGTGGAGCTACTCTATGGCCGGTCCATCGCCAAGTTCTGGGATCTCCAGGCCGGAGTCCGACACGATTTTGAACCGAGCCCGTCTCGAACTTTCCTGGCCTTCGGTTTTCAGGGCCTGGCCCCGCAGTGGTTTGAAGTCGATGCCACCGGGTATGTGAGCGAAGACGGGGATGTCTCGGCCAAGCTCGAAGCCGAGTATGAGCTGCTCCTGACCCAAAGGTTGGCTGTGTCCCCTCGCCTGGAAGCCGGCTTTTCTGCCCAGGACGTGCCGGAATACGAAGCCTGGCAGGGGATCACCGACATCACCCTGGGCTGCCGGCTCATGTATCATTTTCGTCGGGAGTTTGCCCCATACGTCGGAGTAACCTGGAATCGAAAGATTGGAGAGACCGCGCACAATATCGACAAAGAGGGCGGCGAAGTAGACTCTGCAGCCTTTGTGGCCGGGCTGCGCTTCTGGTTTTGAGATTGAAAGAGTTTTTTGGGACAAGCACCTCATTATGGAGGTGTAACCCGACCGGTATAGAACGGATCACAATCTTTATCTGTGAACAGCCCTACCCCCCGTTCTATTATGTCCATGAGCGGTCCTGCCAGGGCTACCAGGAAGTTGGGGGTGTCTACCATGGGGTTCTGAAAGTCGCCCTGAATAGTTTGTTCAACGACCGCGCACCCCTCAGGGTCAACCACTGCCACCTTCAGGTCCTGGAACTGTGAGTTTGCATAATCAATACCACCCTGCAGCGCGATTCGGTTTTTTGCAGTTGAGAAGGCTACATCGTGGGCCTTGGCCACACCATCTTCAAAGTCCCATTTAGAAACCAATTCCCGGATCCGGGTCTGCTCGCCGGTATGAGCGAAGAGACTGGCAAAGCCGTAGCCCCTGGTAATGGCAACTCCGAGCGGACCGGCCACGAAAAAGGCAGCCGCATCCACAAGCTGGAACTGCTGGGTGGACTCATAGTTGGCCAGCTGCTCATCAATATTGAGTCCATACAGAATAATATCTGTTCCGGTAATCTCTGCCTGGCCACTCAGGCTGGCCACGATTTCAGAGGATGATGTGCCTGAGGAATTGAGCTGGGTGATGAATGTGGCTGTGCCTTCAGCCCCTTTTTCTTCCCGGAAGGTTTGAATGAATTGTTCGATTTGGAAATCTGCCAGTTCAAGCTCAAGGGAATGATGGGGATGGGATCCGGCAAAATCGCTTTTCATCCAACCTGTAAACCCTCCTCCGAGCAACTGTCCGGTCACTTGGCTGATCATTATTTGTTGGCTTTGACCGGATATTTTGGCCTTTACTCCGGTCGCTTCCAGGTTCGAGGAGGTGATTTGGCTGCAGGTCAGATTGCTGTTGAAGTCCGGCAGATTCAATTGAGGTCCATCAACCTGGGCTGGACTCCATTCCAGGTCGTGTCCACTCCAGTCACAATTTTCAACTGTTATCCGTTTGTCGGACATTTGGTCGGTAAAGGACAGGTTGAGATCTACGATCTGAAAGCTTTGTATGGTCAAAGGTTGTGCCTGTCCTGAGTCCTCAGGCTCATGGTCAGTGATAAAGTTAAATATTCCTTTTTTAGTCCGCTCCAAGCGGAGGTTCGGTTCCACCAGATCAAGAGAGGTCAATTCCAGCCGGCCCCGGATCATGGGCATTATCCGGGCACGGACTTCCAATGCCGAGGCCTTAAGCCACTCAGAATCGCCTTTGCTGATGCAAAAATCCTCGAACCGCAGTCCGGGTACAGGCCACAGCAGGACCCGGGACGAGCCTTGGACCTCTGCTCTCATTCCCATAGCCTTCGAGGCGGTTTGCTCCAGATGACCTTTGAAGTCATCAGAATCAATATACAGCCAGGCAAGGAAAACAAGCAGACACCCTGCCAGGAACAGCCCGAAAAGGATAAACAAGAATATGCGTGCAGCCTTGGGCATAGACACCAACCTCCTTTTTCGGATCTGCACCATTTTTCAGACTATGCAGAGTGATAACCAGGGGTAATACGGGTATTCATCTCCATAATAATCAAGAGCCACCAGGCAAACTTCTAAAGTCACTCCATCTTCGGCCATGGCAGACATGAGCTGGTCTGCCTTTTTGAGCATTTCCCTTTCTTGTGGCGAAAAGCTCTCCCTGTTCTGGGACAGGAGCATGACCGACTTGTCCATAAACACAACGGCAAATTCCGGTTCACTGTCAGCGTCGCGGACAGCCTTATCTTTAAACGTCTCATGAACAAGGAAAAGGTGGTCAACAACATTCTCCGGATCACCGCTTCTGATGTCAAAAACGGCTTTGACATCCTCAACATCCTGAAGTGCGGTATAATCTTGGGATAATACCGGGCCACTGAAAATAAGCAAAGAAAACAAAAATAAGGACACTCTGTGTGCAACAAGGCGACACTTCGTGAGCGCCACTTGCGCCACACTGGGACAGGACGATCGGTAATTCTAAAGAGTTGCCACTTACAAAGACGCCAAGAACGCAGCCCAAAAAGCTCTTATCTTCTTGGCGATCTTTGCGCCTTGGCGAGAGAACATACATAGTTTGGCCAGAAGCCCTGGTTCTGGTAGCGCAATGACCCAAAAGGCCTCTAATGGCCAGTTGCAGAAAGCTTCAAGGATGAGGTTTGAGGACTTCTTGCAGCATAGTGTAGGTGTTGCTATCTTTTCTCGGGCTTTCGTTAATGACTAATGCGTACATCTACGTTTGGGTCAGTCTTCCTCCGCGCTCGCCAAAAAGGTGCCCACAGTGTTCTCCACCAATTCCAGGGCAAAATCGGCAATTATGGCAAAAAGGGCTGCAAGCACTGACCCCTGCAGGATAAAGGCTGGATTATCAGAGGCCAGTCCGGTAATGATCGGGGCCCCAAGCCCCCCAGCCCCGATTGTTGCCCCGATTGTTGCCGTCCCTATATTGATGACCACTGAGATCTTGATGCCGGTCATGATTAACGGCAAAGCCAGAGGAAATTCGACCTGGCACAAGCGCTGCCAAATAAGCTGCCACAAGCCGATCCTGGAATAGAGATATTCCTCCAGGCCGGGATACACAGGGGCCAGGAACCACTGCCAGATTCCGCCCCAGGATGCGAGAAGAATAAGGGCCAGCAACGGAACCCCAAGTTTTACAGCCTGCTTATATGCGGCCGGCATTCATTCCCCCGGCTGCATTACGATTGCAGGATATCGGCAAGGCGAATCTCCCCCTGTATCCTGTATTCCCGATCCACAACCGGAAGACAGACCACCCCCTGTTGTACGAAAAGGGAGAGGGCATGTTTCAGGCTGGAATGGGCGAAAACTGAAAAGTCGTCTGGATCGATGCCCACAAGATCCCGGTTCAAGACAGCCCCCGTTTCGTGCATGGTCGTACCGTCGATCCAGCCGATAAGACGCCCGTCGGATTCAGTGACCCACAAATACCGGGCACAATCACTGCTCTCCATTCGCTTGAACTCTTGTTCCACAAGGTCAGAAGACGCATGACGCTGTACCCATAAGGCCGGATGGATGAAGTCTTTGGCCGAGAGTCTGGAGAGTCGTTTCAGGGCTCGGTCCAGGCCCACGAACCTTTTGACAAAGGAGTCGGCCGGCGAGGACAGAAGGATCTCCGGTGTTGCGTATTGCACCAGGGCCCCGTCACGCAAAAGTGCAACCTTGGACCCCAAGCGGACGGCCTCGTCTATATCATGGGTCACAAATACAACCGTTTTATTCAGCTCGTTTTGGAGGTCCAAAAACTGATTCTGGAGATTTTCCCGACTGATCGGGTCCAGGGCCCCAAACGGCTCATCCATGAGCAGGAATTCTTCACAGGCGGCCAGTTTGATTGTACCTCCTTCATTTACGTACCGGGCCAGATCTCCAAGGGTGGTCAGGTTGTGTTCCCGGGCAAACGCCTCCCGGACGGCCAGGGCCCAGGTATTGTCCGCCGGAGCAGGGGTCAGCCAGACCAGTTTGTTTTTTTTATAATCCAGAGTCTTGACCCGCTCATAGGCCTGATCTCGATTTTTCCATATCCCTGCGTCCTGATCGCTGAAGAAAAAGGCTCCATTGCCGGTGTACTCCGGATAGATATCAATTTCCCCGGCCATAATGGCCTTGCGGACAATCGGCGTCGGACCGAATTCGGTTTTGTCCTTTACGGCCAGACCGTTGTCTTCAAGCATCAAAAGGATCATCTGCCCCAAAAGCGCCCCTTCTGTGTCGATTTTGGAACCAACGGTGAGCACCTTTTTCTGGTCTGCCTGGACAGTCTGTCCGAGACAGGCAAACGTGAGGCACACGACGGTGATGAGAACAAGATAATGTCTCCACATAGCTTCCCTCGCTGATTTTTTGTGACTAATGTTCATAGGGCATTGCATACCAGGGCTTGGTTCGTGTCAGCGGCGAATGATGACTTTTTAATACATGCTCTTTGTAACTTTCGCAATTCTGCCTTTGAAAAGTACATTTACAAAAAAACGATATTCATCATTTCAGAGGACTTTTCCCATTCCGGCCTGTCGATCCTTTGCCTGGGATGCCGCCGAGCCAGACCCATCCTCGCCCTGCACTAAAAGACTGAAAGCCTGGTTTACGCCTGCGGAAGCTGATGGACTAAAGGCCGGTCCTGAAGAACCAGGGCCAGATCGTCTTCACCTGATGAAAGCCCTAGCGCCTGTTCTTCACGATCAGAGATCAAAAAAAGTCCTGCCATTCCGCCGTAGACCTGGTTGCCGGTCAGACCGTGGGGGTGCGGATGGTACCAGTAGGTACCATCCCTATTGTCGACCTGAAAATCATACACATACTCACCTCCTGGAAACACAGCCAGCCTGTGGTGTCCGTCGTCTTTGGGGGCAACGTGCAGGCCGTGCCAGTGGACGTTGGATTCCTGGGGGATAAGGTTCTTGAACCTGACCCTGATCCGCTGACCTCTGCGAACCCTGAAATGTGTCATTCTCAGATAGTCGAGAACTTCAAGAGCACCGTGCACAGTCGACATCAACTTCCGGTCATGGATAATAAAGGGTTGGACGGGATCTGTGAGGGCTGCCACGGAGCCGGCAGCCTGCATCTTGAGGTCGGAGGGGGGCGTGATGCCAATATCATCGATCCAGGGGAGACCACGGCCCCCTGTTTCCAATGCCATCACAACATCCAGGCCCGGGTTCTTCAGCGATACAGCCATCCCATTTTAAAGGGCAAAATGAGCTGCACTGACTGCCACAGTCTCCATGGTCAAGACATATTTTTACCCTCCGGCACCCTGGTGGGTGGAAGCCGCCCTGTTTGCAGAAATTGCCACCAAGAAAAGGCGGCTCCAAAGGTTTTTGAACACGAAGCCCTGCGGGAGGGCTGCACTTCATGCCACAACCCGCACGGCACCATTAATGAAAAGATGCTCGTCCAGCGGGATAATAATCTGTGTCTGCGCTGCCATGGACAGCTCTCTTCAGCAGGTTCAATCACCATGGGCGATTTCTCACACACATCCAGGCTTGCTGAAGGAGTTTGCTGGAGTTCCGGCTGCCACACGGCTGTCCACGGCTCCAATATCAACCCTCATTTAAGGTATTGAAGGGGGAGAAATCATGAAAAGCCTTTGTATCATCTTTTTTTTGATGACCGGGATCATGGTGGCTTATCCCCTGTTTGCTGAAGAGCTGAAAATGAACATATCACCTGCTGTCGGGACTGTTCATGTCTCAGGTGACGAAAGCAAGTTCCAGGAGGACTGGTGGAGACAGGATGGCTTGAAAGGAGGTGTTGAAAAGTTTTCCTTAAAAAGCTCTTTGAATGACCAAATCTCCCTTCAAGGGCATGGACATGCCCATATCGCTGATAAAGACTATGCTGCAGAGCTGGAACTCCGCAGCGAAAACACAGCGTCTTTTCGGGCCGGCTTTTCCCAATACAGCAAGTACTTTGATGATACCGGCGGCTTCTACAAGCCATTTGCTGATTCCTCCTTTGACCTGGATAAGGACCTGGAGCTGGATATCGGCAAGATCTTCCTGGAAGCCAGACTGATCCAGCCCGAGCTGCCCAAGATCCTTCTTGGATACGAGCACAGATTCAAAAAAGGCGAGAAATCTCTGACCGGGTGGGGTGGAGTCACCCAGTCCGGGGTGACCAGAAACATCTTCCCCGCATTCAAAGAGATGGATGAAACGGTGGATATCTTCAAGGCCGAGGTCGAGCACACCTTCAAAAAAGTGACTCTTCGCGATCGTTTTCGCTATGAGCATTTCCAGAGGGATAACACCCGGTTCGAGGAACAACGGGACCTGGATGCCGGAACGCGAAAAACCGTAGAAGTCGATGATTCTCGGAGTCATAACAGCCTGTTCAACACCTTGCACACCGAGATGAGACTCAGTGAAACGCTGTATGCCTCCATGGGGTATCTCTACTCCGATCATGATGGAGACGGGGATTTCAAGATGATGACCACTCCTTTTGCAGACTCCTTTGACAAGAATTGGACTGCTTCGCAGATAGATCTGAATCAGGACTCCCATATCATCAACTTAAATGCCATGGCTGGTCCATACAAGGATATCCAGGTAAGCGGCGGGATCGAAGGAGAAATCACAGAGACTAAAGGAGATACGGACGCTGTCCTGACTGAAATCGGCTTTGGGGGGAATCTGGAGGAACCAGAAACCCGGATTGCAACCCGAAAAGATTTGGACGGACTCAAAGAGACACTTGGCTTGAAGTATACCGGTTTGACCAGAACCACACTGTTTGCTGAGGGGAAGTGGATCCAGCAGAATATCGATCTTAAGGAAAAGGAATTCGAAGACAGGAACTTCTTGAGTTTTGAAAAAATAGTTCCTTGAAGTATCAGGATGTTGGCATAGTTTCTGCTAGGCAGCAAAATCTAAATCCTCCTCTTGGACTTCGCGCATGTTCATAAGTTCGTACCGCTTCTT
>Ga0182239_1000288_pt1 | contig 19027 bp, 31 predicted proteins | sample hydfrate6_PW_210_FD_132456 | JGI IMG/M metagenome (GOLD analysis project Ga0182239, IMG submission 132456) | Subsurface microbial communities from deep shales in Texas, USA - hydraulic fracturing test 6_PW_210 | ecosystem: Environmental > Aquatic > Deep subsurface > Shale gas/oil reservoir >... | reverse complement strand
GTAGAGGATACCAAGGATCAGGCCCACACTCGCCAACACCGCAAGACACCCCATCCCAACGATTTTCACCAATAAATTCACGTTGCTTAATTTCATTTCGCTATTCCTTTTTGGATTTTCCAATTATACAGTCCCCGATGGACGCACGAGACTATTTACGGGCCGTGAACTTGTCAAAAAAAGCGGGACCAGAAAAGTGCATCTGGTCCCGCTTATATTCTACCCTATAAACGAGGGGGCAAGGTTAAGCATTTCCCCCAACTTCAAAATCTATTTTAGCCTTTTGATTGTCTTCGACCTTAGACACAAACCCAATGGTCCAAAGGGTGTAATAGATATAGCTTTCTATCCATCCCGTGTATTTATCGCCCAACTCGTTCCTGACAAGTAGGTGTGCGTCAGTAAGATCATACTCGCCTAGCCACGGTCCTTCATCTGACTCTGTGCTGATGCTTTGGATTTTGTTAATCAAGTTTATGGCTGAGGGGGATGCACAAACCGGCATCATGTCGAATGTGTTGCTGTTCATATTTTTTTGTCCTTTTGCATGTGTCCAAAAGTACCCTTGCCCAAAATCCGCTCCTATGTTCCGTGCAAGTAAAAAGTCATCAAACGATTCTATCCACTCTACGACGATCTCGATATTACTTTTTTGGTACGCATCGATGATGCAGCGGAAAAACTCGATTGAAACTGCCATAGCCTTTGATCGCTGAAAGAGGTGTCCATCGAGCTTAATCACGTCCGGGGAGAGCAAGCAGCTTTTGCCTAGTCCATCCTCGCCGCGCCCATAGTCGTCTATGGCCAGCATAAAGCCGTGCCTTCGACGGAGGGCCTTGAGGCGATCCGCGACCTCCGGCAACTTGTCAAGCGGAGTACCGTCTTGCCTCTCCGTCCATTCCAGACATACGGGGAGTCGGCGCATATCCTCCATATAGTCGGTTATCTGGTCATCAAGCACATGCCGCGAGTCGAGATTTATCGAAAGGCGGTCCAGGCCGTGCGTTTGACAGACCTGGGCTGCGATTACCGGCATGATATTGTACCACTCTCGCCATAAAGTCATATCGAGACAGCGAGAGTGTTTAAGGAGTAATTCCGCCCACCTAAATGAGCTACCGGAGAGGCTCACGATTGGCTCGATGCCATATACAAAGTTCATGGTTACACTCGCTCAAAGTTAGTCGTTTCCCTTACCCTGTATATCGCAGACGCAAACAAGGCCCTGGGGTTGACTGTCATTACCGTCTAGCCGTACAAGCGTCTGAACGCAGAACCGGTTCGCCCTCACGGGGAGGACACTCAAACTAAGGAGAGGCCAATGCAGCGGATCATCTCGATCACCAACCAAAAAGGCGGCGTTGGGAAGACCACCACAGCGCAAAATCTTGGCGCGGGGCTACACCGACTAGGGAGGAAAGTCCTGCTCATCGACTTTGACCCACAAGGCAACTTGACTGATGCGATGGGGTACGCTCCCAGCGAGCTTGAGCAAATGGTTGCCAATTTTTGCGAGGGTGAGAATTTTTTGGACGTTGTTCTGAATTACGATGACGGCCTGGACTTGCTTCCGTCCAATCTTTACTTTTCTCGCAGGGAGATTGCTTGGGTTCAAAAAATGAGCAGAGAGGGGATATTGAAACGGTCCTTAGATCGGTCACATGAGTACATTAAAGATTATGACTATATTCTTCTTGACCTTCCCCCTTCGTTGGGCCTGTTCACAATGAATTGCCTAACAGCTTCTAACGAAGTCATAATCCCTGTTCAGGCAGAATATCATGCCATGTCTGGCTTTGATTTAATCATAGAGTCTATTGAGCTTATTCAGCAAAACACAAACCCGAACATTGAACTGTCAATGGTGATCCCTACAATGTACAACCGGACCAAACGCCTCAACCGAGAAGTGACAAAGGCACTACGAGAAAATCTTGCCGACAAATTAAGCGAAGTCGCTATCCGGGAAAATATAGCTTTGGCGGAAGCCCCAAGTTACGGTCAGGATATTTTCAGCTATGCTCCGAAATCAAACGGAGCAATAGACTACCTTGCGCTCAGTAAATATGTTGACTCAAAAACAAAATAAGTCTTACAGGAGAAAACCATGAAAAGTGCCAAAGACACCTTTAGGAAAAACAGGGAAAAAGGGAATACTTCTGTTAAAGAGGAAGAATCAAATTTAGAGAGAGAAAAGAAGAAACATGAAAGCGAACTCTTCGGCATCTCTCACGAAGAAGAGGCGCAAAGTCAGGAAGGTACAAAGAAGCCTTCCGAGGGCAAGGGCAAGAAAAAAGTGCCAGAGGGTATGCGACGTTTACACCTGCTTATCCATAGCGATCTGCATATCCGCCTGAAGCAATTTACGGTACTAAACTATGAAGACATAGAGCTAAGTACAATTCGGGGAACCATTGAAGCCGCCTTGGATGAATACCTAAAAAAGCGAGGCTTTTAGTATGATGGGGCGGGCGGCCTTGCTTACAACCTTGCTCATCCTGGTGAGTTGCCACGTTGCGCTTGGGTGGACGGGCAAAGTTGTAAGGGTCATCGACGGGGACACTATCGTTGTCCAAAAAGGACAACAGAAATCTCGGGTAAGACTTTACGGGATCGACTGCCCGGAAAGAGCGCAGCGGTTCGGCAGCGTGGCAACTGCATACGCATCTTCGATGGCGGATCAAATGACCGTGGAGGTGACACCGCTGGATCAGGACAGGTATGGACGCATAGTGGCCCTGATTGCTCCTGAGAATGGCGGGCTTACCCTAAACGGCCTCTTGGTCAAAAAAGGACTGGCGTGGACATACGACCGGTATTGTGGCCGTTCATTTTGTTCCCGGTGGCGTAAATGGGAAAAAGATGCTCGGAAATCCAAGGTTGGCTTGTGGGCACAAAAGCGGCCTGTTGCACCTTGGGAGTATCGGCATAAACACTAAAGGAAACAAGTCCAGTGAGTTTAGCGTCTAAAACGGACACAGAAGGGCTCTTGCCCCGTATCCCTGGTGTTCTTCTCTCTCAGGAAGCTATCCAGGTCAGTGAACATGATCTACCGACCTTCATCTTTGAGCATGAGACAGGGCACTCCCTTTTTTTGGTGCTGCCCGATGGAATGACATGGGAAAATTTGGATACCGGCCTTACAGGGAAAAGAATCCATTCGCTAATATCCAATCATGGGTTGCAAATCGAAAAAGTTAGGGTTATTGCAATTCATAGGCGCACTGCCTATAATGTCTCTAACGCAGCGATCAGCTATCACAAGGTTTTATTCAATTACGACCGTCAAAAAGAAACCATAACAAACCTTGAAGGTCGCTATCTCTGCAAGAAAGACATTCCGCAGGTTGTTACAAGCGGACATTTTTCCATGAAAGAAGGAGGAACAAGATGGAAGATCACATGAAGCAAGCCCTGGAAATCGTGAAGGCCCAGGCGGGTGTTCGGACCATGAGCGAGGAAGAAATGACCTCGATGGTTGCCAACATTGCCAGCAAGCTCAAGAGCATTGAGGCCGGCGAACAAGAGCCCCAAGAAGAACAAACACAAGAGCCGGCTGTCGATCCCAAGAAGGCGATCCGGGAAAAGAGCGTGGTATGCCTGGAGTGCGGCAAGACCTTCAAGGTCCTGACCAAGAAGCATCTGGCTACCCACGGCCTGACCCCAGCAGAGTACAAGGAAAAGTGGGGCTTCAAGAAAACGCAATCCTTGATTGCAAAATCTTTGGCTCGTGAACGCAAGAAAAAAATGCAAGAAATGCAGCTTTGGAAGCGACGCGAGAAAAAAACTGCATAACACAGTCTAAATAACAAAAAAAAGCCCCAAGATTAAAACCTTGGGGCTTTTTTTTGTTATTTGAGAAGTTCATCTAAATTCAGGTTTCTGTAAGGGTTTGAATCTTTCCCATGAGCAAAAATCTTTAGCCCTTCATATTCAAACAAAAAAGTAAAGTTAAATTCAATTCCGCCACAGGTGCATAAACTTTTTCCACATAGCTCTTTGTTTAGCTGGTCTATTTGTTCTTGAGAAAGACCATAAAGAGTATTGGCTTTCGCCATAAAAAGACGCTTAGGCGTGACAGTTGCGTGTACGTCGTGAAAGGTATTTACGAAATACTCTTTTCCTGTTTCAACCTCCACTATCGGATTATTTTTATATTTTCCCAATATCACAGGTCTATCTGAGTCAATAAATTCGCGCATTGATTTTAACATAATTTGGTTGATAGATATATCTTCTTCATAAGCCCGCCTTCTTAATTCTTCGTGCAGATTGTCCGGCAAACGCACTGAAAATCTCTTCATGGATTGACCCTCCTTAATGAGCCCAAGCCGGAAACCCGGCTTCCCGTTAAAAAAAAGTCAAAAAAAAAGTGGCATCATGGCATCATGGTGTCATGGCATCAGGAGCCATAGCATCATGGCATCATGGTGTCACTTTTTTTTAAAAAAAATTTGGCCGAGAGGCAAATCTCCACCTGGGAGCAAAAAAGTTAAAAAAAGTGGCATCATGGTGTCAATGTCGTTTGCCCGGTAATGCAAATCATCCAAAAACAAACAGAAAGCCACGAAACGCTGGTTGCCTTTATATCCTCCGCAAAGACTTGCGAAATTGGGCGGCAATCTAATATCAATCTGCAAGAACCGATATGCCTTAAAATCGACTCCATTGTCCATCTATGACCCCGTTAGTTGTAATTGGCGATTGACAAGCCCCGGCCCGGACCTCAAATTACTCGGTAGTGCATACCTCTCCTTGCGCCTAAAGGAAGGTTCTCCCCGTGTAAATCCCTTCCTTCCCCCCAAGAAACCAGCGGCGTAGCTGCCAATGGCTTCTTGGGGGTTTTTTTATTGATGAACAGCAAAACGGGGCTTGAAATAATCCCGCAGCAATCCGGTATTCCGGTCTACCGCTCGAATGATCCCCGATATGTCATGGGCAAAATTAACTTCGTCAGCCTGAGCCATTTTCTTGAAGTCGAGCGGGGTGTGATAGTGTACCGCCTCCAGATCCATCCGCAACGACAAGGGGGTTACGTTATCTGTATAGACCCCCATAATTTCCGCCCGGTTCAGAATTTCGCCCATCCAATGCTCTTCCTCTCTGGACAATTCGGCAAATGCCGGTTCTGCAGAAATCTCCTGCTGCTTTGACTCCATCGTTTCCTCCTTTAGTTACGATACGATTTCCCAAAATTTTTTCCCGAGCCGAGTAGCCTGACGCTGGTAGTAACTGTCCGGGTTCTCCCAATCAGGATCAATATGGGACACCAGAGTAAAAAGGGACCCGGCCAAAAGCTCCCAATCTCGCTTCGACGGGACCGCATCGGGCCTGACTGTCTGAGAGATTTCTTCCGTCAAAAACAAACAGAGGTGACAAACACTACGCAGATTAACCTGCTCAGACTCGATCTGCTGCATCACGGCTTTGACCTTGTTGGTCATTGCCCGCAGCGGCTTCTGCCCATATCCGGCCAACGGCTCTTTCATTCGGGCCTGACGGGTTGCGATCCGCTGATATGTCCTACGGGCCTCCCTGGGGACAGCCGACCCGCTAGCCTCCAGCATTGCCCCCATCTGCTCGACCAGCAGCAAAGAAATAAACTGTGCCTGCCTCCATTTTGGCATTGACTTATGCCCCATTTTTCTTCGCTCCCTTCCGAGTTTTTCCCTTACGCTTCTCAATTTCCAATAATTGCTTAGTAATATCTTCTTTTTTCCAAGAGCAATAAGGTTTATCCGGCGTACCCCAAATGTTGCAGACTTGAGTCATGTTATTAAAAGTGCAACATTCTTGACAAACAGCTTCAGGAACGTCCTTAATAAGCATTTTTTCGTGTTCCATGCCCGTCCTCTCAATTTGATTCCCTTAATTGTGAGCTAATTATATCACAACACTTCCCCCTGCTCAAGCGGCAAACAATAAAAAACTACTCTGTCTAAACAAGACAGCACAAATAACGTATTGAAGCATATCCTTCTGTGGTGTATAATTCTCGAAATCTTTACAGGAGGTGATGTTCAGTGAAAAGACTCGTTGCTATGGGTGAACTTTGGGCTCTGAGAAAAGGGGTCAAGCATATTCAACTGCTCTCTCCATATAGCGAGCCAGAAACAGGCTACATAATTTACGGGGAAACTATGAGGAAGAGCGTCATGGCTGTGGTCTGTCTCAAAGAGACAAAAGAAGATTGGCTTGGTAAACTTGCTCCAGCCCAAAAATGCGACCTGAAATTTATCCTTACCTCAGCGAATGAAGTTGATGTGCCCCAGGTTCCCAAAGGATGGGGACTGCTTTGGGCCACCAGATTGCACATAAAAACGATCCTGGACCCCCGGAACAGCGGGAAGCCCCAAGGAAAAGACCAAATGCTCTCGATGGCCCTGCGAAAGTTTCAGGCGCGGTGTTTTGAGATCAAAAAACGGACAACAAAAGGAGTGCAATAATGCTCACCGAATCAGTCACTAAAGAGAGGCGGACAACCCAAGTGTCAAAGAAACAAACCGATTACGCCAAGGTCGCACACCGGCTTGCCCGTCAAATGTCCGATCAGGACAAAAAAAACTTCTTTACCAGGTTTGAAAGTTGGGAAGTCCTGCTCCAGACAATGAAGGAAGCCTTACAATATGAGCTAGGGGACGATTTCGACCCGGAACGACTGCTCGATGCCCTGAGCCACGATATAAACCTCTGGACGATCAGAAAGGGGATGCAATGGTGTGCAATGTACGGGCAAGAATTTGAGGATTTGGTCCGAGAAGCCTTTGACTGCCGCGAGGTGACTTGTGAAACGCCGGATAAAATCTGGATTGAAGATCCCCAGGAAGGGCAATATCTCAACGATAACCAGCTTCACCTTTTAGCTGCCTATATTAGAGAGTAGAAGGATAGACAAATGGGATTAAAATTTATACCAAAACGATACGACGATGGTGTTTATCATTTCGTCTATAAAGATGATGTTAAAGTTGCCATGATTTCAAAAAGCAGAAACCACTACATAATTTACGATAGTGAACATAATCTCATCCGTGGAAAGACAATACGGACAAAATTTATATACCTGAAAGACGCCCGTGAATGGTGCAAAAACAACTTATAGCGAGGGCTCAATATGGGCTACGACCTAGAAAATAAGGGCGCAGAGCTTATTGGAGAGGGAAATCGGTTAGAGAATCTTTCTGGTGAACAGAAAAAGGCGGTGAGTAAACTTCGTCAGCTAAAAGTTTATCAAATAATGAATCTGGATCAGGTTTATTCGTTTGATGATTATTGGTGGCGTTGTTTGCACGAGGTAGATATATATGCAGATGAAGGGCCAGAGGAATCCCCGCTAACAATGCAAAATGCAAAAGCCGGAGCGCGTTGGTTGCGGAAATATCAACATTTGACAATGTGTTTGCAGAATGTTGATAGCATCCCGTTTGGCTAATAAGGGGAAAAGACAAACCATCCGAAATATATAAAGGGGGGAAAATGGAAGGCAAAGTCAAATGGTTCTCTGAGGAAAAAGGGTTCGGTTTCATAACTGGACATGACGGGATAGATCGCTATGTTGGAGCTAGAGATATAAAGGGTGCTACCCTGCCAAATAACGGCTCCCTTGTCGAATTTGAACACACAGAAGCAGCAAAAGGGCCAAAGGCTATCAATGTCCAGATCAAAGAAAAAGGCGAAGGGATACAAAACGAAAGAGTTACTTGCCCTTCCTGCAATAAAACAATGATACCCCGACTTTATGGCAATCCACCAAAAGAATCTCGCTGCCCATTTTGTGGCAATGTCTATAAAAAATTCCCCCTTTCAACGGGGGAACTAATAATACTCATCACTTTTATTGTTGGATTACTTATATTCTTCCTGTTGGTTATCGACCGGATACTAAACTGACCTTAAAGTTTTTAATGAAAAAGGAGTCCCAAGGCGGGCTCCTTTTCTTTCGTCCTTCGGTCAACGATCCGCCCCAGGCGTGAGCGCACAAAAAAAGAGGGGCAAAGGGCTATGGGGGGGGTGAAAAGCAAAATGGTCACTTTCACGCCGCTTCCAAGGACTTGCACTTGCTATCTAGCCCCTAAAGCCCCTCTTTAGCAAACCCCCTGAGTTTCGCCGGACACTCTTTTCTACCACAGCTAGTACAGGCCCCTCGTGGCACGCAGGAAAAAGTCTGTTCCCTCTTCTTTTTTCGATACCTACTAAACTTAATTTTTGTCCAACATGGACAAAAAGGAAATAATATAAAAAGTATTCCTCTCTATCTTTATTTATGATACAATCTAACCACTTTAAGCGACGAGAAAGGGGGGAATATGTTTCAGTCTGATTATTTTCAGTATTTTTTACAAGAAAACAAAAATAGCTTAATTTTCAACCCTTACCAAATACTACATGACAATGCTCAAACGAAACCTGTTTGCTTGTGCCCAGAAGAAAGGAAAAAGCCCATAAAAAGGTGTATCAACAATTCCTTTGAAGCCTTACTTGAAAAGGACATTGCAAATTATGTTGAAGGCTTTTTGTTTTGGCTTTTCCCGATCCCTCATGCCTGGAACGAAACCTACGAGGGGGCCTGGATAGATTTCACTATCCCGGACAACCAAAGTTCGATTTACTACGGCATGGTAATCCCGAAAGAAATTGTGATAATCGCAGCAACCTTAGAGGAATGGTCACTTTGTACCGGAGTGATTCAAACTCTTGCAATGACGCGAGACATACAAGCCAAAAAGCAGGTCTTTAGTTTATTTCAGCAGTATGGATACATAAACAAATAATACACGGAGGGTCTATGCAACCTACTCATACTGACGATACCTGCATTTCAAAATGGCAAACAAAGCAACGGGGCAAGCTGGAAGATGAGTACCAACTTTACCGGACTTTGGCTGATGACGGAACCGGCCATGACTTAGCGACAGGGGCTCCGCTATTGACTTTCGATGAGTGGCTTCAGAAATAATCCTGGAGGCAAAGAAAAAATGGAAATTTTCTCATGGATATATCATAGTGTCCTATCGCCACTTTGGCTGTCGATCCCAGGCCATGAAATGGTAAACATATTTTTATTGAATCTGATTTACGATTTATCAAATTTTAGCATGTCAGACACGCTTTGGACATTTGCGATTTGTCAAATAATCGGGAGTTATTTATTGGGATGGGTAGTGTCCTATATGAATCCACTATACGAAGGGCCGGATGACATAGTTCCTGATACGTTCAAAGGTGGCAAGCTGACCACTGTGGCCTTTTTTACGCCCCATGCCCTGGTTGCCCTACCTCTGATCTGGCACATTCTCAGGCTATCGCTAATGGGGCCGAAGGCACGGCGAGGCAAGTATGGCAAGTGCATAGTCGCCACCCTCTTTATTTACGGGCATTTCGCGGCAAGCTACTCGTACCTCAACATTGGCAACTTCAATGAAGCCGCGATTGTCTGGCTGGAAGCTGGTCTATCTGGTTAAGCGGCTAAGCGGGTAGACGGTAAAACGGCTAGACGCACAAGCGGCAATGTCTCAAATGGACAAAGGTAGCCTGCAGAACGAAAAAGCCCGGAGGCTCAGGTAGAGTCTCCGGGCTTTTTCGTTCGATAAATCGAATCGTTGCCGGGTAGTGAGGCCAGGGGCGGGGGGGACGGACCTTGCTGCGAGAAAAAAATCAGGAGCATTGCCCAGGGTCAGGCTCAACTCCGCTTCAATGAGGCCCGCGCTTGGGCGCGGGTAAGACCAAGGCTTCGCCTTGCGGCTCGTAGCAGGACCCCGCCCTATCCCTTCAGTCAACCGAAAAATTCAGAAAAACGTCCCTCTTTCTTGGCACTCTACTGTCTATGCAGGACAAAGGAAAAAAAAACTTTGAGCTTACTTTTGCTTATGGTACAATATACCTACAACAACGCTAGAGATTATCGACTGACAGCAAATTGGCTAGAGCGAGTGAATTGAGCTACACACAAGGGGTAATTATGCAGCCAAGACAACACAATCCGGTGAAATTTACACTTGAGGAAGTGAACCTTGTCAAAAAGGCTTTAATGCAATTTGAAACCGAAACCAAGGAAGCCATGTTCAGTCGCCAGCAGCCAATATACTTCGATGAAGATGCTGGTGTGCATGTCGGCCCCGTCCAAGACTTTTTCAAAAACGCTACTGACTTCGGAATTTTGTCTTTGTCTGAACAATTAAGAAAAAAAATGCCAAATAGAAGGTCATATTCAAAAAACAAGGTCACTGAAATCGAAATGCCAGAAATGGTCACAAGGTTTGTACCCTTCATCTTAATGGCTATGCACTATTACAGGTCAGACGAAGGAATAGAAGATCGCATCAGGCGCCATAGAGAAATAGAGGAATATCCAGAACAAGAAATCGAAGTCTGGCAGTCATACGAGGTTAATCATAAGCTATTTAGGCAAACAGCCAAAAAAATCGAAGCAATCGACGTATTCAAATAAAGTATCACGATCAAACTTAAATAGAGAGACATGACATGGAAACTTACATTATCCCGAAGGCGAGCATTGACGAACTTGTTTTGAAGCATGACGAAGCCCAAAAAAAAGCCAAGGAAAGTCTTGAAACTCTTTTAGCGGTGCAAAAAAATTTGGCTTCTTCTCTTGGCTCACATTTAGATTACGTTTTTCCAAGCGAATATAAGGAAATGAACTGGAAACTACGATATAGCATCCGGAATGATGTTTTTAAGGATGTTCACAACCATATCAAAAGAAATTTTTGGAAATACCTTTTCGATTCTTCAAAAATTGCCACCTTGATGAGTCCTGAAGACAGAGAAAAGGTTTATTCCTTTTGCTACAAAAAAGAGGACGTTCCAGATTTCACACATGAGAATATAGATTTAACTTTTTCCTCTTTATACAACCAAAAAGAGGAAATTTTCCAACAAAAACTTAAAAGCCTATATCGCTGGCTCCGTCCATGTTCACATGCCCCAACTCATGTTACCAACAAAGAAGCAGTTTACAGACTTCCTACAAAGGTAATCGTTGTTAATGCGGTGGAAAGATTTGGCTTTGGCGGTTTTTTTGTGAGCCACAATTTAGACACTCGCTTTGATGACTTAGAGCTTATTTTCTGTGCCTTTACAGGGGAAGAAAGACTTAAAGAACCGCACAATCTTGCGACCCAACTAAGAAACGCAATTAACAACGGACAAGAGGCTTATACCTATACCCGTGAGAGCTTTGGGATTAGCTTCCGTTGGTATAAAAATGGAAATTTGCATATCAAATTTAATTGCTCACAAGATTTGCTTTCAGAGATTGATTATTTCGCCAACTATGGATCAAATAAAGTCACCCCTGGGACTAAAACCGCTGCATAGGTGAGCCATGATTACATATCTTCCTGCGAACAAATGTGTTTCCTGGTTCTTGGTTCATTCGTATTTATATTATCGCTTAGACCGGGCAGAGATTACCGATTCCGAATTTGACCAACTTTGCCAACGGCTCATAAAGGAATGGGACGAGATCGACCATAACCATAAAGGACTGATCGACATTGAAGCACTAAAGGCCGGCAGCGGGTTCTATTTAACAGAGGACGATTATCCCTTGATCGTGAAGAATATAGCTCACCGTATCCAAAATGGGGACAAAGATTTTATCCAACCCTTTACTGATCCAGGGTGGACGCCCTCTCCGGGGGGAACGCCCTCGCAGCCGGCTCAAGGCGAACCTAAAGACTCCCCGCCATTGCGGGTAGAAGACCTCCTGAAACCTTTCAAATAAAGGACTGATAAAAAATGGCCTCTCTCAATGTCTTTCTTCTTTGCATGGCCGCCGTAGGGCTTGTAGCCGGTTTCGCCGGATGGGTAATCCACGATTACCGGGAGGCCAGTGCCGAATCTCCCTCTAATGCTTACCCATACTGGCTCAAGCAATCTATCGTAGGGGGCAATGAGTTGGCTTTCTTCCGGGCTTGCGAGCTGGCCCTGGGTGTCGATTACAAAATCTGCCCAAAAGTTCGCCTACTGGACATTTTTGGGATCAACGACGGGCTAGACTTCGCAACTTTCGATGTCGCGGAAGAACGGCTGATGATGCAGCGGATTGATTTTTTGATTTGCAACAAAAAAGACCTAGCCCCTGTGCTTGCCATAGCCCTCAAGTCTGTCCCATACGGACAAAAAGGCAAGACAACAAACGAAACGCTGAGAACGGTCTGTGATTTCGCAAATCTTCCCTTTTTAGAAGTGGAATCGAAAACCAAATATACCGCTAGCCAAGTATTTGAAATGGTTTCCCAAAAATTGGGCTTATCTCAAGACAATAATGGGCAAACGACTCCGCCCATGTGCCCCGAATGTGGGGCCGTGACGGTCAAGCGACAGGTCAAAAGCGGTCGCTCCAAGGGCAAGATTTTTTGGGGTTGCATCAATTTTCCGAACTGTCGAGGGGTCGCAAAAGCCCCTTCTACCGAATCTAAAAAAGCCAAAGGAGGGCAAAATGGTTGAAATCACGAAAAACAACGGGAAAATCATACTCAACAGCCCATATCATCCTGTACTTCCCGGGAAAGCGAAAAACTATAGATAAGCTCTTATCGTAATTTGCAAAAGGAGGTCTTATAAGGATGAATACTACAAAATGGATTCGTAAGAGATTTTTTGCACTAATTAAGCCCCTCTTTTAGTCTGTCCAATAAAGACAGAAAAAGAAATATAAATTTTTTCTTTTACAAATTCCTGTTTTTATGTATAATATGGGGCATCTTGAACGGTACAAATCCAATGTCCACAATCAAAAGGAGCCTCATTATGGACAGCAAGAAGGTTTGGGGAATTATTCTGATCGTTGTTGGAGTGCTTGGAATACTTTTCGCTTGTTTTGGGGTCGTATCAGCTATCCAGGCACAGCAGCAGTTGTAAGCCCTCGACAGCTTTTCTGGAGGCATGGCCTCGCAAATGGGTTTAAGTAGTGGCTCAATGTACGCTACGCCCGCCATTTTTGGCATCGGGGGAGCAGTCGCGGCATTTTTCGGCACGAAAATGCTTAACGCTGCAAAAAAAGCAACAGCCGAATAGCGGCTATTACATATACCATATCAAAGGCCCCGGATCAGGTTTTCTGATTCGGGGCCTTTGATATGGGACTACGAGCCTACCTTACTTTCTTGATTGTTGGGAAAAGCTCTGCTTCTGCGTCTTCCCAGGAAAAGCCAATCGGGAGCGGGGGTATCCAACGTAGCTCACGCTGGCGAAGCTCGGGCTGTTTCCGAGGCCCGGTCCAATAAGTATGCCAGTGCGCCTTACGGATGTGGGGAACTCGCTGTCCTCCGGCTCCCTCGCTGTCCCCTGGCCCTTGGGTTGTCCTTTCCCGCTGCTGCTTGATAAATTGGCCCAGGCGATAGCCGGTTTGCCAGACAGTGGGCTTGGGTGGCGGGTAATACTTTGGCCCCTTTTTGGTCTTTTTAGGACTTGGATAAGCGGGCTCCCGATCCGGGGCCTGATCCGACCAAATATCCATTGAGTCCGAACAAAGATAGAGGATCAAAGACATGATTTTGCCAAGCATGGCTGCCGAAAGCTCTTTTATATCGTCCTCAGCTTCTTCCATCCACTCCAAAAGGCTATCACTGCCAACTTTCTTTTGTTGAGCTTTTGAAAAACTTATCCCTTTTTCGAGTCCTGTCTTAATATCCCCTTCAATATGAATTGGGATAGAAAACAATTCATTATCTTCAGTGTCCATCAAAATTCGCAACTCTGGATGCCCGTCATTCATGTCATGCTCTAAAGCGACAAAAACCCCATTCATTCCTCCTCGCTCTAAAACAATATATACGCACCATTCAGGGAGGCGAAATAGCAATTCACTAGGCATGTCTCCCGTAAAAGGAGTCTTGGTCAATTCATCGAACAAGGTTTCATCAAATCTGTAAATTCCTTGTGTCAATCTCCAAGCCCCAAGACAGTGCATCTTCGCTACGTCTTGGCTCCTTTCTATGTCGGTAATCATGCCTCCTTGGGAGACAACACCATAAGATGCAGCCACAGGGACATAGCACCAATTAGGCCAATCTCCTAATTTCCCTCCCTTGTGGGCTCGCATCATCTCAAGCTGTTTCCAACATTTAGGGTATTTTTGTGCCATTTCAGTCACATACCCCTGGAGCCGATTTACCGTTTCTTTATTATCGGCCATAGCCTTTACGCCCCTTACTCTTCGATCTCGTCTTCTTCAGGAAAGTCAACATTTGACTTTTTGTATTGGTCTGAGAAAAACCTGTAAGCCTCGGCGGTCCTCTCAAGCATAGCCTTTACGATCTCAAATCCTGATTCTTCTCCCAAGGCTGTCAGAAAACCTTTTTCATCGAATTGCTCTAAAAGGCTCACGGCTTTTCCATACTCAGCATGACCATATCCTTCCAAAGCACTCAAAATAACCTCTTCCACGTTTTGACCTTGCAAATCTGCTGTTGCTTGTATCTGCTTGGCATATTCGCTTGGGATGGTGATGGTTAACTGGACAGTACCTTGGTCTTGGCTGCATTGAGTCATACTCCCCCCTTTTTCGTCCTAACTAGACAGACCATTGCGCTCACTCAATTATGCCTTTTGCTTAGGTAAGGGGACTTATCTTCGTCAACTCATTTTTCTCAGCGGGGCTGCCCCTTAATCGTCAAAATGCGACCGCAAATATCGCACAATTTCTTCTTCGGGAACCTGCTCCGATAGCATGGATCGCACTCGCTCCAAAACGACAAAGGCTTTTGTCTGGCGGGCCAAGTGATCCCCTGTCGTTTCACGGTACAAGTTCGCAAAGGCTGCAAACTGCCGCCAAACCTGGGGCTCAACCCCCCGGACCTGAGCTACGGGCATTTTTTTGGGCTCTCGCATTGCTTCCCTCCAATTCCTAATGCTTTACCGGTCAAGCGGTTGAGCGTTTAGACGCTTATACGCCTGGACGCCTGAACGCCTGAGCGTACTAACTCCTTAACCAACCGAAATTAAACCAAATAACAACAAAACCACGCCGACAATCAAAGGACTGAAACAAAAAACATAGTCGGCCAGACTTCCAACTCTAAGAAGACTCAAAGAAAATCTTTTCCCAAAGGGTGTCCTTATGGGGATTCCATAATAGGTTAGCATATCGGTCAGGCAATGCACCAGCCCCCCCAGGGCAAGCCAGCCAACAATGTCCAATCCAGACACCCACCCCCCGACAGCAAGCATCAGGTAGACTGGAGGCCAATGGGATATGGTCCGATGGATTTCCTTCCACACCTGTTGAGATCCAAATGAAAAAGCCCGATCCATAAGATCGGGCAGAATTGAACCGAAAGCGAAAACACCTATGGGCATGATCGAGCTTCCTGAAAGCAGCCCCAGGCCCAGGCCAAATGCCAAATGGTTTTTAATCTTCATGGGCACTTAATTTTGTTGTCTCGTGTGTACTTTCATGGGCAGTCGGCCATTCTTCCCGCGTGGGCTTACGGTAGTAGGCATAGCAGCCTAACTCACCCACATGGGACTCAAGGTGGTCCCCATGATTTTCCACGTCTTTTTGACTTAACGGAAAGGTTCGCCCAAAATTCAAAATGACTACAGGTTGCCCATAAAGCACAACTGGCTCCTTGAGCGGAGGTCGCTTAGAGTAGGGGACAACTATTCTTTTTTTCCGCTTCCCCTGGCGACGGGTTCCCACTTTGAGTTCTTGAGCCCTAGTCCGGGCATACTCCAACAAATCCCGCAACTCTTTTGCTTTGTCTGGATAAGACTCAATAACCAATTCACGAAGATGGCGAACGCCTCTCTCGTAAATTGCCCCCCGCTCTGCACTTTCCCTCACATATCCAAGCCATTTCGTAATTATGGCAAGGTGCTTCCTTTCCCCTGCCTGTTTAACCGCCTCTTGCAGTTTTTTATATTTTTCCGGGTACAAATCGGGGAAACCCTGCTCACGCAACCAATCGAGTCCATCGGAATAAACATAATCCTCTTGATCTGCTTTATATCTGACCAACGCACAGATTCGGTTTAGCTCATCTCTCAAAGTCTGATCCTCAACCTCTTTCTGCCGAGATTGGGCAGTGGAGGATTCGGAGGATTGCTTCGGGGAGCAAGGGAGATCACAAAAGCCTTGTAGAGCCTCATAGACCTCTTCTGCATGATCGCCCCGGAACACCTCTGCCAAGGCTTGTCTGCGCCCTCCTGGATATTGATACGCTGGCTCTCGCCGGTGGATACGTCGAGCAACCTCTCGGCCAAGTTCCCGGAGTTCAGGGTCGGAAATATACGGACCTGATGATTGCAGCTTTTCAATAGAATAATCCCTCATACGATAATCCATTAGCCTAATTGGGGTCTTGATCGTTCCAGGGGCAATCCATGCAAGCTGATGGTTGCAAAAGCCCGCCTCCCTTGCCAGCAGATGAGGCGTTAAAAACGCCTCCATGCCGGGGCCGTTGCCGATTGCTGCGGCATTGCTCATAGCTCAAACGAGCGTTAAGCCGCTGACAAAAAAATGTGTGCTGGCGCAGCCAATTTTGTTTGTCCTCCCATGACACCGATACGGCGGCCTTATCGCTATCCCTCATCGTCCACCACCTCGCCCAATCTTTGAAGCTCTTGCCCGGTCTTTTTAAGAGTCGTGCCAAAGACTTGCCTTAGAGCCTCTTTTTCCGGGAGAGTCACCTCAAAGATCCCCAGGTCCCCTCCCGACACTTCAACCTTTTGTTTCTCTGAACCATCCTTTTTTTGCTCGGTTGCAGCGGCAACTTGCCCACGCATTTTCTGCTGCAAGGAAGCAGCCTTATCCTTGGCCTCATCAGACGTAAAAATCCCTGGTCCAAAAAGTGTTGAAAGGATCATGGCCCCGGCCCCTAATTTTATCACGGTTTTAATCATACGAAGTCCTCCAATCTGGATTGCTCTTTCCTTGTATATCGCAGATTAAAAGAATTTGTTATTTCAGCCACATAAAAGACAAGAGGGGAGGGAATCCCTCGAAGCGAAAAAGAAAGGCATGAGAGGGGATTATGGACAAATGGAGAGAGGGAAAAAGGGGACAAAGGAGGGGTTTTGCGTTATAGAACTAGCTTTTCAGGACATGAACCACGTTAAAAGCCCTAGTTCATCACCCAAAACGGGAAAAAACCGTCAGAATAGGACAAAAAAGGGGCATCAAAAGGGGATTTGAGGGGAAAACAGGGGAAAATAGGCCAATTTATCGACAGCTAGGAACGACTAACCGCTCAAGCGCAAAGACGCATAACCGGCTAGTCGTTTATGCGTCTTTATTCTTTCGGGCCATCCCCTTCTCCGCCATAAGGGTTAAATAGATCAGATGCACTTTTCCCTTCTGACAACTTTCGCAGATTTTTTTCATTCTTTTGAATCTGATCTTCTTTAGTGTTGTGCTGTACTGATACAGATGAATACTCTCGTGGCAACAAAGGTCCACGACCAACATTTTCCGCCAAGTACATTTTGTTTGTATTTTCTAAGCTGCCAAGGGGTGATAAAAGTTCTTTTTTTGCCTCATTTTCTTTCATCTTGCAATGAAGCTCTTGAATTAAAAGAGGATAAAAGGCGTCAAACTCTGGAAAGTCGGTTCTAGTATCATACTTTCCCTTCGCAACTCTGGACTTTTTTATTTTAAGCAGGCGATTAAAAGACTCTTCATCAATATATGTTGGCAAAACTTCCAACACCCTCTTTGGTATTAAGCTAGCTCCATAGTATTTAGATAGGTAATTATCAATTAAAATACTATAAGTGTTCCTATCAAATTTAGGCAAAGGATTTATCTTACCCTCTACAATCTCTCTTTCGATCCTATCTATTAACAACCTTGTATTTTTGATTTCCTTTAATTTATCGAAGTCATCAATTTTGAGCGTGCCTTTTTTGTAGGAATCAATTAAATATTTTCTCAGCTTTTCTTCATTAGAAGCGTAAAGCTCGACTCTCAACTCTATATAGTCAACTATTTTTTGTGGAACCTCATCTTTGTAAACGAGTGTTGGCTTGGTCATCTTTTCCGACCCATTTTCAGCTAACACCCTATGTTTTTCCTCGGTGCTTATTTCAGCATCTTGCGTTTTAGGATTAGCTTCCATGCTTTTGTTGCCTCTCTTCAAAACCTTGAAAGAAACAGAATGATAAGCTCTGCCTTTTTTAATTAGACTATAATTGAAATGAAAGTTTAACCTATTAGCAAAGTTACGCTTTGCCGATTTCAATACATTTTTCTGAAACAAATATGGTCGCCTGTAAGATTTTGGAACGCAAAGAATGTCATATACTTTGCTAAGTTCAACATTATAGACCTCCTCTCTTTCTAAAGAGGAAAGGTACTCGAACAGTCTATGCTCGTGAAAAGTAGCAAAATTACATATACAGTCTATTCTATACTCTGTGAAATTTTCACTATTGAAAAATAAGTCCCTTGCGATTGGAGTCATGTGTAAAATAATATATTTTTTATTTTTTGAAATAGCAGATAAAGAAAAAATAGACATTACAGCATCAGTGTACCAATTTTTGGTTGCTTCACTATAATAGTCCACATAAATTTTCTTCTCGTGCATATTGTCTAATGCCATTCTAACCTGTTCGTATCCTGCCCCCCCAAGCCTCTCTCCGCTAGTATTACGCACCAAGTCCTCCACAGGAATTTCAAATACCCCTTTCTCTCCTTCATGCTCTAGGCCCTTCGTTGCCATATAAGCAAGAATCCTACTTTCCCAAACCAAAGATTTTTCCGTTTCCCATCGGCCATGCACAATTTCATTTGCTTGCCGAACGATTAGTTCGGGTAAACTACCTTGATAATCTTGGTCGGTCTTTCCCATGTTATGCTCCTATCTGACTGGGCATCTTCCCAGTGAGGAAATTTTTACCCCTTTAGGGCCTAAGCACCAGATATATCTGACGAAAAGCCGAATTGAGGAAATTTTTACCCCTTAGTGAGGAAATTTTTACCCCTTTAGGGCCTAACTCCCAGATATATCTGACGAAAAACCGAAATGAGGAAATTTTTACCCCTTAGTGAGGAAATTTT
>Ga0182239_1000285_pt1 | contig 19046 bp, 10 predicted proteins | sample hydfrate6_PW_210_FD_132456 | JGI IMG/M metagenome (GOLD analysis project Ga0182239, IMG submission 132456) | Subsurface microbial communities from deep shales in Texas, USA - hydraulic fracturing test 6_PW_210 | ecosystem: Environmental > Aquatic > Deep subsurface > Shale gas/oil reservoir >... | reverse complement strand
CTCAAGGACGGGGCCCGAATTGAGAAGCAGGGCCATACCGGCGGCCTGCGGGATGTGAACACCCTGCGCAACTACTTTGCCGGAAACGCCATCTTTTCCCTGTTCGATCTGCCCTGGACCCCGATCTATCTGGCGGTCATCTATCTGATGCATCCGGTCTTGGGCTTGACCGCCACCGCCGGGGCGGTGGCCATTTTTCTTCTGGGCCTGCTCCAGGATGTCCTCACCCGCAAGCGCTACGACCAAGCCCAGGCCATCGGGCGGGAGAGCCAGCAGTACATCAATTCCAGCCTGCAGCACGCGGAGGTTGCCCGAAGCATGAGCATGACCGGGGGCATCCTGGAGTACTGGAAAAGCCTGAACGACCGGATTATGCTCCTTCAGACCCAGGCCAACCGGCATGCCGGGTTGCTGCAAGCCATAACCAAGAGCCTGCGTATGTGCATGCAGGTGCTGATCTACGGGGTCGGAGCCTATTATGTATTGGAAAATCAAGCTACGGCCGGCACCATCATCGCTGCTTCCGTCATTATGGGGCGGGCCTTAGCCCCTGTTGATCAAGTGATCGGCACCTGGCGGCAGACCGTGGAGGCCAGAGGGGCCTATAAGCGGCTCGATTCCCTGCTGCTAACAGCCGCAGAGGAAGAAAGCATGGATCTGCCCGCCCCAACTGGGAAGCTGGATGTGGAAGGGGCTGGCTTGGCGGTGGGCGGAACCCAGATCCTGCGGGGCATCACCTTTTCCCTCCAGCCCGGGGAGCAGATGGGCCTGATCGGACCCAGCGGAGCAGGAAAAACAACCTTATGCCGTCTTTTGCTGGGCATATGGCCCTCAAGCGCGGGTACTGTGCGCCTGGACGGGGCCGATGTCTACTCCTGGAATCAGGAAGAGCTGGGAAGATATATTGGTTACCTGCCTCAGGATGTCGAGCTTTTCCCCGGAACGGTGAGTGAGAACATCGCCCGCCTGGGCCGGATAGATTCGGAACAAGTGGTTCAGGCGGCCCAAAAGGCCGGCGTGCATGAGGTCATTCTCCGTCTGCCCCAGGGCTACGATACGGAGATTGGGGAAGGCGGGTCGGCATTGTCCGGAGGGCAGCGCCAGCGGATCGGTTTGGCCCGCGCTTTGTACAGGACTCCGGTGTTCCTGGTTCTGGACGAGCCCAACTCGAACCTGGACGACGCCGGGGAACGAGCCTTGATGCACACCCTCAAGGCCCTGCGGGAGAATGGGACAACAGTGATTATGGTCACCCACAAGCCGGCTCTGCTCTCCGAAGTGGACAAGGTCCTTATGCTCAAGGCAGGGCAGGTGGCCATGTTCGGACCCAGGCAGGAGGTTCTGGCCCGGCTGATGGGCCAGCAGCCGGGCCAGGGCGGCCAGCAAACCGGAGCCCAGGGCAAGCCCCAGATCTCCAAGGTCAAGTAGTTAGATTTCAACCCTGTGAACAGCACTACAATTTGAATTTATTCATTTTTATCAAGAACTCGTCTGGTTAACTGTCGTGCCACGTCATTTGGGGATTGCCTTATAGAACTGGGCCATTCTTGCTCTGTTTCCCCTCCCTGCGGTCGCTTTGGGCCGGTAGAGCTGGGCCATTCTTGCTCTGGTTCCCCTCCCTGCGGTCGCTTTGGGCCGGTAGAACTGGGCCATTCTTGCTCTGGTTCCCCTCCCTGCGGTCGCTTTGGGCCGGAGGGAGGGGCCAGGGGAGGGTTCTTCCAGTGCGACACAAAAGGTGGGTCTGGCACTGGGCCTGTAAATTCTAGTTGACCAAATCAAAAACCTGAATAAACCTTCAACTCTAGAGTTGTGAAGCTTTATGAATGATCCATCCCAAGCTAAGATCCTGCGGACCAAGCCCACCCTGTACATCGCCGCCGGGGTGGCGGTCATGTTCATATTCTTCGGCGGCCTGGCGGCCTGGTCCGCCTTTTTCCCTTTTCGGGGCGCGGTCATCGCCTCCGGCTCGGTCAAGGTCTCCAATGAGCGCAAGACGGTCCAACACCTGGAAGGGGGCATTATCGATCAAATCCTGGTCCGGGAAGGGGATATTGTGGACAAGGGCGATGTGCTCATCAAGCTGCAAAGCGCTCAGGTCAATGCTGAGGTGGAGCTGTTGCAGGGTCGGTTGTGGGCCAAGCTGGCCGAAAGGTCCCGGCTGTTTGCGGAAACGACCATGGCCGAGGATATCATGTGGGAGGAAGAGCTGCTGCAGAAAAAGGACATCCCGGAAGTGGAAAGCGTGATGGACAAAGAAAAACAGATCTTTCAGTCCAGACGCAAGGATCTTCTGGGCAAGATAGATCTGCATCGCTCCCAAATGGAGCAGGTCCGGGAGCAGATCAAGGGAGCACAGGAAGAGCTGGCCGCCCAAGAGGAAATCATTGCCAAGCTGCAGGAGGAGCTCCAGGCCAAGGAGTCTTTGCTGAAGGAAAAATACATCGACAAGGCCCAGATCCTGGAGCTGGGACGGAGGGCTGCCGAGCACAAAGGCCGCAAAGGCCGGCTGAAGCAGACCATCGCCGAGTCCCGGCAGAAGATAGAGGAGCTCAAGCTGCAGATCGTCAACCTGCGCAACGAGTACCAGGAAAAGAGCGTCACCGAGCTGAGCAAGGTGAACAATACCATATTCGAGCTCCGGGAGCAGCTGCAGCCCAAGTTGGACGCCCAAAGGCGGCTGAAGATCACTGCCCCGGTAGCCGGTGAGGTCTTGAATATGCAGGTCCACTCCGAGGGTGGGGTCATCAAGTCCGGCCAGCCGGTTCTGGACATCGTGCCCACCGATTCGGAGCTAATTATTGAAGCCAGGATCAGACGCCAGGACATCACCAACGTCGAGGTGGGCCAGGATGTCAAGGTCCAGCTCAGCGCCTTCAACCGGCGGACCACGCCGCCCCTGCCCGGTGAGGTGACCTATGTCTCCGCCGACCAGCTGACCCAGGAGACCGGGACCGGGCAGCAGTCCTTCTATATTGCTCATGTCCATGTCCAGCAGGATGCCCTGCAGGGCAGCGGGGCCTACCTGTCCCCGGGCATGCCGGCGGTGTGCTATATCGCCACAGAAAAACGGACCATCTTTGAGTATCTGACCGACCCCATCTTCGAGGTCATGGACAAGGCCCTGCGGGAGAGCTAATGCCGCGTCAAGAGCACTATGTACAAACCCACATGCCTGCCAAAAATCCACAGGCTGCGTCGAAGAACCAAAAGCGATTTCGATCCTGATTCCGATATCCAGGAAAAAAGCATTTTCATACAAATGGGTGCGAAATGTTCTTTACATTTAAACATGATATTCCCCGATGGGGAGGATGCATCAAGGCAGAAACAGTGCAAGCTCGGCTTGAGAAAAAGAGGCAAAGCTCATGTGCATGAATATCACTTTTGGGGATGAATGAATAAATCTGGAATAATGCAACGTGGTCTGTGTAAGTAAGAGGGGTTATAAATCAAGGAAGATGTAAAGCCGTGGAATCTGATCAGAGATACATTTTTGTCCATATTCCTAAAACAGCTGGGTTGAGCATCAGAAGGATTTTTGAATCAGCTTTTGGAGAGAATAACGTCAGCCAGCCGTTTGTCGTTTCCAGAATCGATTCCCGTCAGCGGGCTGATCTTGATCGGTACAAGATGATAAGTGGGCACGTAAGTGCACTTGATGCACGCCATTTTCCGAATAGACAGCTGATCACCTTCCTGCGTGACCCGATCGATCGATGCCTGTCTCTTTACAGCTATTTTCGTAGTCAACCAAGTGCTCCTCTGATACCCTTGGGCAACATCTCGAACAGTAATCGAAGCGATGAAGCTATCTCTCTTGCGCGCCAGTTGGATCCTGAAGCATTTTTTTCTCATGATCATCCTCACCTGGTTCAAAATCTCCACAACAGGATGACCTGGCAGCTTGGGTATCATGCAGATTATTCCTATCGATCTGCAGTCTCCGATGAAGAAGTGTATTATCGCGCATTAGAGAACCTAAAGAGCTATATTTTCATAGGCTTTTATGAAAATCTGATGGAGGATGCTTCCCATTTGCAGCGGCGTTTATCAGCAGAGGATCAATTTGTTTTACCCAACTTGAATCGGACCTCCAATCGATTGCATCGAGAGGATGTGTCTGAAAGAACAATACTCCGTTTGGAAGAGATTACGCAATGGGATAGACGCTTGTATGATGTCGCTCGAGCCTTTCAACCAGTAGGTTGAAGCATTAAATTTCGGATGAACGATGAGTCTCTTTCCTTGAAACTTACCGCAACGGACTATCTTCGAATATTTGGTAACCGCTCTTCGAGGTCATGGACAAGGCCCTGCGGGAGAGCTGAGATCGATGATATCGCCTGGAGATCGTGGCTGATATGTGCGAGGGATATGCTCAGGCCGAGGAGGTGCTGGGGCGGGTTTCATGCAGACCCGGCTTTAAGAGGGCTTGATATTGCTCCAGGTATTTCTGACCCATCTTATCAGTTGTGAAGTGCTGTTTGAAACGTTGGTTGGCTTGACGACCCAACTTTGAGGCCAGCTCGGGATCCTCAAAGAGTTGCTCCATAGCTCTCCGCAACGCCTTGGGATTGCTGGGCTCGATCACGAAGCCGCTTTCCCCGTCGGCGTTGGCAAAGCTCGTGCCTGTACCGATTTCTGATGAGATGATGGGACGCCCGGCCATGAGTGCTTCCAGAATGGTGATCCCGAAGGCTTCGGACCGCATGTGGGAAGGAAAGACCACTGCCCTGCAGAGCTCGTACAAAGCCATTTTGTCTTGGTCAGACTGAAAACCGAGAAAAAAGACGTTGTCGAGTCTTTTTTCCATGGCTTTGCGCTTCAGTTCCTGCTCTATCGGTCCAGCTCCAACAATGACCGCTTTAAAAGGCGCTTCATGGAGGGCCTCCAGAAGGATGTGGAGGCCTTTGTAATATCGTAGCACTCCGACAAACAGGAAAAAATCCTGACCGATCCTGTGGCGCCAGTCTTCAACCCTGGCAGGGTCAGCCGCAGGGTAGGTCTTTGGGTCGATGCCCAGAGGAATGATTCTGACCTTGTCCTGGTAGCTTTGCAGGATCGGGCTGGTGTTGGCATAGTTGGGCGAGGTGGCGATGATGCGGTGCAAAGAGCCCAGGAACCTGTGCATGAGGGGGGTATAAAGTCCTGCCAATGCCTTCTGGCGCACGATGTCAGAATGATACGTGGTCAGGCTTGGGGTCCGAATTCGGTACAGGCAGTGCAGCAGGTCGGCAAAAGGCCAGGGAAAATGGTAGTGGATCAGGTCTGCCCATTTGTGAAACTGGCTGAATGCTGTCAAGGCGGAGAAAGAAAAACCGCAGGAGGCGATTTCAAAGTTGCGTTTTAATGGGAACACAATGGCTTCTGGCCGGTTCAGAGCCTGGTTGCTGCCATCCTGGGATAGGGTCAGGACCCTGTTCTCAACTCCCATGTTGGTGGTTGTCGTGCAGAGCTGGAATATTGCCTGCTCCAATCCTCCGTATGTCTCAGGAAGATAGCTTTTATAGACGTGCAGAACTTTCATGGTAGACCTTGGTCATCAAGTGGTTGATTCTTAAAGAAAGTATGGTCAAAATCCGGCTGGCTGTCCAGCCATTGTAAGCTTCGGTCGCAGGTCTGGAACTTTGGCCGTGACAGTACCGAGAACCCCAGGATGTAAGGAAGAAGAATGAAAAGAGCGCTCATCACCGGAATCACGGGCCAGGACGGGGCCTATCTCGCCTCGTGGCTTTTGGAGAACAATTACATGGTCTATGGCGCGTTCCGCAGGGCCAGTTCCTGTAACTTTTGGCGATTGCGGGAACTCAATGTCTTGGATCACCCCGGACTGGAGCTGGTGGAGCACGACCTTCTGGATATGGGCAACAACATACGACTCCTGCACAGGATCGAGCCGGACGAGATATACAACCTGGCAGCCCAGAGCTTTGTGCAGGTTTCTTTTGACCAGCCCGTGCTCACAGCTCAGGCTACCGGCCTGGGAACGCTGAATATGCTTGAGGCTATCCGGACGGTCAATCCCAAGATCGCCTTCTACCAGGCGTCCACATCTGAGCTTTACGGCAAGGCGGTTCAGACGCCGCAAAACGAAGAGACCCCCTTCTATCCTAGAAGCCCCTATGCAGTGGCCAAGCTTTTTGCCCATTGGTCCACGGTCAATTATCGGGAGGCCTATAACATATTCGGGGCCAGCGGAATACTTTTCAATCATGAAAGTCCGTTGCGGGGCAAGGAGTTCGTGACCAGGAAAATCACTGACAGCGTGGCCAGGGTTAAGCTCGGTCAGCAGGAGAGGCTGGAGCTCGGCAATCTGGATGCAAAGCGCGACTGGGGCTTTGCCCAGGAATATGTTCAAGGCATGCACCTCATGCTTCAGGCCGCAAAACCTGATACCTATGTTCTGGCCACCGGCCGGACCGAGGCGGTTAGAAACTTTGTGGAGCTGGCCTTCAGGGCAGTGGACATCCAACTTGTTTGGGAAGGCAAGGGCATGAAAGAGAGGGGGGTGGACAAAGACACCGGCAAGGTTCGCGTGCAGGTCAATCCCAGATATTATCGCCCGGCTGAGGTGGATATGCTCATTGGCGACCCGGCAAAGGCGGAAAAGCAACTTGGATGGAAGCCCGGGACAAGCCTTGAAGAGCTCTGTCGGATGATGGTCGAGGCTGATATCAGGAGGAACGAAAATGGGCTCTCCTTCTGACCAAACAGTTCTGATCTTTGGCGGGGACAGCTTCACCGGAAGGCATCTGATCCCCCTGCTCCAGGAGCAGGGCTATGATGTCCACGGAACAAGCCGGAAAAAAATCGCCAAAACAGGGGCCCATCAATGCGATATCACTGTTCTGGAACAGGTCCGCACGGTCCTGGAGAAGGTCGGGCCCAATTTCATTGTTGTTCTGGCCGGGCTCTCCTTTGTAGCTCATGAGCAGCCTCTGGAGCTCTACCACAGCAATGTTTCCGGTCCTCTCAACGTGCTGCAGGCCTGCCGCGAAACCGGGATGACCCCCCGGAAGATCATATTGGCCAGCAGTGCCGCCGTGTATGGCCGTCGGGAGGGGGCTCTCTCCGAGGACCTGTGCCCGGCGCCGGTGAATCACTACGGTGCGAGCAAACTGTGCATGGAGCACCTGGCATCTCAATACTTCGAGCACTTCAACATTGTCATAACCAGGCCGTTTAATTATACCGGGCCTGGTCAGGGTGAGAAATTCGTCATCCCCAAGATCGTGTCCCATTATCAGCGCGGGGCGGAACGTATTGAACTGGGCAATATCGATGTGGTTCGGGAGTTTAACGATGTACGGGATGTTGCAGATATATATGCCAAGTTGTTGATCAGCAAGTCTGCTTCCACCGTGGTCAACATCTGCACCGGGAGGGGATATTCCTTGAGACAGGTCCTTACAACCCTGGAACAGATTACAGGGGCAAGTCTGGAAGTGACCCGCAATCCTGACTTTGTCAGAGCTCATGATATTGCTGTCTTGACAGGAGATTCCACCGGGCTCAAAAAAGTGATCGGCGAGTTTTCCGTCTATACTTTGCAAGACACCTTGAAGTCTATGCTCATGCATGGGCAAGTCCCTAACTTAGGTAAACAATCAAGCAGCTGAAAATCCTCTCATGTACTGGGGGGTGATTCAGGAATCTGAGAAGCTTGTGGGGAAATTTTTCAATATTCTGAGGATGCTCAAGGCCCTTTGGGCTTATCGCGGATTTGTGTGGGCCAGCGTGAAGCGTGAGTTTCAAGCCAGGTACAAGAACTCCATGCTTGGGGCGGCTTGGACGGTTATCAATCCTCTGGCCATGATCACGGTTTACACTGTGATATTCTCCCAAATCCTGCGCGCTAAGCTGCCGGGGGTTGAGAGCTCCTTTTCCTACAGCATTTACCTCTGCGCAGGTATCCTGACCTGGGGGCTCTTTGCTGAGATTCTTGGCCGGGCCACGAATATTTTTTTGGAACAGGCTAATTTCATCAAGAAAATCAATTTTCCCAGGATCTGCCTTCCAGCCATTGTCGTCTGCAGTGCCGGACTTAATTTTGCAATCATTTTTGGTCTCTTTCTCGGCTTTTTGCTTGTCACCGGCAATTTTCCTGGCTGGTCCTTTTTGGGTTTTTTTCCTGTCCTTGTCGTTCAGATCGTCTTCACCATCGGCCTGGGGACGCTGATGGGGATTTTGAACGTCTTTTTTAGAGATGTGGGGCAGTTTATCTTAATTGCTCTTCAGTTCTGGTTCTGGTTGACTCCCATTGTCTATCCGGTTTCCATAGTACCCGATTATGCCCTGGAACTGCTCAATCTCAATCCAATGGCCAGGGTGATCGAAGCTTATCATACCATCTTCGTCTATGGTCAATGGCCTGACTGGAGCGCCTTGTGGCCGGTGGGTCTGGTTGGTCTTTTCTTGAGCTGGGTCGCTTTGCTGACCTTTTATAAACGCAGCGCAGAGATGATGGACGAACTCTGATGACAGTCCTCAATGCATGGGACCTGGGTAAGGCCTATAAGCAATACCCCAATCGTTGGTCACGCGTCCTGGAATGGTGCCTTCCTTTTCTCGGGCCCAGACATTCTATGCAATGGGTTCTGCAGAATATAGAATTCCAGGTCGACTCCGGCGACGCTGTTGGGATAGTCGGTATCAACGGAGCAGGCAAGAGCACCTTGCTCAAGATCATAGCCGGGGTCACTCAGCCCACTACCGGGACTATTCAGGTTAATGGCCGTGTAGCGGCCCTATTGGAGCTTGGGCTTGGGTTTCATCCGGAATTCACCGGCAGGCAGAATGCCTACACCTCGGCTCAGCTCATGGGCCTGCCCCTGGAGGAGGTCCATGAGCTCATGCCTCATATCATCGATTTTGCCGAGATCGGCGAGGCAATTGATCAGCCCCTGCGAGTTTATTCCAGCGGCATGCACATGCGCTTGGCCTTTAGCGTAGCCACCTGCATTCGGCCGGACATTCTCATTGTGGATGAGATCCTGTCTGTTGGTGACGCCGCCTTCCAGCGCAAATGCTTCCGGCGAATCAAATCCTTCCTCGAGTCTGGCACTGCCTTGCTTTTTGTGGCCCACGACACTGATACCATCAAGAAAATTTGCCAACGGGCCATATTCATTAAAGACGGCTGCATCGGGGAATACGGTTCTGCCAAGACAGTGTGCGACGCCTACGAGCGGTATCTCTTTGGAACCTCCTCCACCTCCAGTATTGAGACGGATACGAGTCAAGAGCAAAATCATGGCCATTTCGATCCAGACCTTCAGGCCAGTTGCCGGCAGGGCTATGGAGATGGGCGGGCCATTGTTGAATCGTGCTGGCTGGAGGATATCCATGGCCAGTCTATGAATGTCATCGAATCTGGCCGGCCTTTTCGATGGTGTTATATCGTCCGTTTTCTGGAGCAGGTACACAATCCGGTCTTCGGCATGATGCTCAAGAACCGGGAAGGGGTGGCCTTGTATGGGACAGACTCCAAGGAACTGGAACCCATTGATCAGGTCTGGACTGCAGGGGACCGGGTTTGTGTTGTTTTCGATCTGGCCAACCATCTGGCTCCAGGACTCTATTACTTGAACTGCGGGGTCCGCATCGAAGATGCAGCCGGCAGGGTGGTCCTTGCTCGAATATTGGATGCAGCCATCCTCAGGGTATCAGCCCAGGAAAAGACGACTGCGTCCTTTGGCATCGTGGAGCTGGCTGCAGCATGCACAGTCCACACAATACACAACTGAAAACACAATGACAGAGAACCCGATATTCATTCATTCCCTTTTTCGAGCCGGCAGCACCTATGTCTTCCATGTTTTTCGCCGGTCCGCAGGGCCTTACTGGTGCTATCAGGAGCCTTTGCACGAGTTTTCCCTCCAGGCCAGGGATGATCCGCAAAGGCTGCTCCGTGAGGATGTTGCCAAGATGGAACAGCTTCGTCATCCCAATCTTGGAAAGCCCTACTATCAGGAGCTTTACACAGTGGCCGAGTCCTGCCTGCCCATGCTGAGCAAGGAGGCAGTCTATGATGCTTATTTCGGTCAGGGCAACGATATAGGGCTCTCTTTTTGGGAAGCCCTCATCCAGGCAGCGCCATGCAGGCCGGTCATTCAGGAGTGCCGGACCTCCTCCCGGATCGGGCCCATCAAGGCTGCCCTGGGTGGATATCATGTCTATTTGTGGCGCAATCCCTGGGACCAGTGGTGGTCGTCTTGTGTCGACGACTATTTCGAAACCATGTACCAGTTGTTCATCAACGCTCCACAGCATCCCAGGATCATTGCCGAGTTGCGTCGGAAAATCAACTTCAGCCCCTTTCAGCACGATGACCTGGAGAAGCAGATCGACCATTTCGCCTGGAATGTTCTGCCCCCGGATGCAGGATATCTTGTGTTCTATGTCCTGTGGTGCCTTGGGCTCCAGGAAGCCATGCTTCACGCAGACACAGTACTGAACATGGACATGCTTTCCAGGTCCGAAGAGGCTCGAAAAGAAGCACTCAACGCTTTGGCTGAAGACCAGATCACAGGGCTGGATCTATCTGACTGCAGCCTGCCCCAGTCCATTTTTACAGATCAGGATGCTGATTTTTTCAAGCCGCTTGAGGAGAGCGCACATGAGCTTCTCCTTGATTCTGGAATGTCCGGTTCAGACCTTGAGCGTATCCAGGAGCTCAGACAGAGCTGCTCTCCCGAGGGTGTTCCGGCAGGATTTGACCTGGTGGACCCCGGTGCTGCCCTTCGAGACCTCCAACGAGTCAGGAGTCTCTATCTGCAGTCCAAATCCAGCCGCTGTCAGGCCCAATCCTGGGCCAGGCACGTCTTGGAGCGCTATCATAACTCAGAGATTCGGGCCCAGCAGGCCGAAGAGCGCCTTGATTGGGTCCAGGGCGAACTGCAGAGTCGCAAACAAGAATTGGCCGGGGTCTATGCGAGTCTGTCCTGGCGGCTGACAACCCCTTTGCGCTGGGGCAGGGCCAAGCTTCAAGATTGGCGGCAATTAGGGCTTTATGCCGGAATACGTTCCGGGGCAAAGGCTGTTCTTCGGGGTGGCCTGCGAGGGTATGTCCGAGCCATGGACAGGACGTCCATTCCCAGATCGATTCTTCACAGACTGGGACTGTACAGGCCTCTTAGATCCTTGTACCGAAGGATGACAGTTCAGGCTTCCCAAACCCCCGAAGTTCAGGAACTGAGCGCTGCCGCCCGCGAGGTGCACGATCAGCTCACCAAGAAAATTGAGCGTTTGGGCAGGGGAAATCGGTGATGCGTATCGTCATGGACTTGCAGGGAGCCCAGACTGAAAGCAGGTTTCGGGGCATCGGCCGGTATTCCCTGGCCCTGGCTCAGGCTATAGCCCGTCTCGATCACGGTCATGAAATGTATGTAGTCCTCAACGGACTCTTCCCTGAGACGATCGAGCCGCTGCGCACGGCCTTTGATGGGCTGATCCCTCAGGAAAATATCCGGGTCTGGTTTGCACCGGGCCCTGTCCGGGAGTGCAACCCCGCCAATGCCTGGCGTCGGAAGACTGCGGAAATGGTTCGCGAGGCCTTTATCGCAGAACTGAAGCCGGATGTCGTTCATCTAAGCGCCTTTTTCGATTCCTTTTATTACGACGCAGTGACCAGCATAGGTGCCCTGGACCAGAAAAGCAGCGTGGTGGTCACTCTCTACGATCTCATTCCTTTGCTCAATCCCAGTGATTACATTGATAGGGACCCATTGCTCAAGCAGAGCTACCTGCGCAGCATTGAGGAATTGAAAAATGCCGAGGCCTGGTTGGCCATTTCAAGCTCCACTGCGCAGGAAGGGATAGAACATCTCGGGCTGGACCCTGATCGTGTTTTCAACATATCCTCAGGTTGCGACCTGCAGACCGATTGTCCGACAGTGGCCACGACTGTCCTCGAAAAGTTCAATATCGGCAAGTCCTTTGTCCTGTGTGCAGGTGGCTCGGACAGCCGGAAGAATCTTCACCGGCTCATCCGGGCCTATGCCATGTTGAGCGACTCGTTGCGGTCTCAGCTCCAATTGGTGCTGGTTGGCAAGATGCCGTCCAAGGATGTTTCCAGCTTGACCCGGACAGCCAGGTCTGCCGGCCTGAGGTCTAAAGAAGTCGTTTTTACCGGGTATGTCTCAGACCAGGATCTGGTTCTCCTTTATCGTCTCTGTAGCCTTTTTGTCTTTCCGTCCTGGCATGAGGGCTTTGGCCTTCCGGCCTTGGAGGCTATGAAATGCAAAGCTCCTGTCATTGCAGCCAACACCTCCAGCCTCCCTGAGGTTGTGAGCCTGCCCGAGGCCCTTTTTGACCCTTTTTCCGTGGAGTCCATCGCGGACAAGATGTCCGAAGCCCTGTGTAGTCAGGCTTTTCGGGACAGGCTTGTAGACAACGCGTCCCAGCAGGCTCAAAGGTTTTCCTGGGAGTCCTCTGCCCGTGAAGCCCTCAAGGCTTTTGAGAGTGTAGGAAGTGGCCATGGACAAGGGGCTGAGGCAGGCTTTATCAAAACCCGTCCCAGATTGGCCTATATTTCTCCATTGCCGCCGGCAAGATCCGGTATAGCGGATTACAGCGCACAGCTGCTTCCTGCACTTTACGATTACTATGACATTGAAGTGGTCACCGATCAGAAGCAGGTGAGCGATGAATGGATCGGTAGAAACTGCCCGATTCGTTCTGTACAATGGTTGAAACGCCATGCCCATGCTTTTGACCGCATCCTCTACCATGTCGGGAATTCAGAGCACCACTGGCACATGCTTGAACTGGTGGCAGAGGTTCCTGGAGTGGTATGTCTGCATGATTTTTTTCTGAGCGGGCTCCTGCGGCATGCCGAATTTTCCCACTGGGAAGAACACGTCTGGTCCAGGGCCCTCTATGAGTCTCATGGCTGGAGGGCGGTCCGCGAGCGATTCCATGCCCCTGACCCCAAGGGGGTCATGTACGCTTACCCCTGCAATATGGATCTTATCCGCGCCGCCAGGAAGGTGCTCGTCCATTCGACTCACGCCGCAGGCCTGGCCAAGCAGTGGTACGGCCCAGAAGTTGGCGAGGGCTTGGAGGTCCTCCCTTTGGTCCGTTCGAGTGCTTGCTTGCCTGGCCGCGAGCAGGCTCGAAACCGTCTTGGGATTGCAGGGGACGACTTTCTGGTCTGCAGTTTCGGACAGCTCGATCAGACCAAGCAGAACCACCGCCTCATCAAGGCCTGGCTGAGCTCTGAGCTGTCACGCGATCCGTCTTGCCGGCTCGTTTTTGTGGGGGGGCATCCTGAAGAGCCTTACGCAGAATCCTTGTCCGATCTTATTCAGGGTGCACCTTTTCCTGAGCATATCATGGTCACGGGATGGGTTGAGCAGGACCTCTACAGGGCCTATCTGGCAGCAGCTGATGCAGCAGTGCAGCTGCGGACCCTGTCCAGGGGGGAAACCTCGGCTGCAGCCCTGGATTGCCTGAATGCTTCCCTGGCTACTATTGTCAATGCCAACGGATCTCAGGCCGAGTTTCCAAAGGATGCCGTGTGGATGATCCCGGACGGGTTTTCCGACTCGGAGCTACGGGATGCCCTGGAAGGGCTTCGTTTTGACTCACAGGCTCGTCAACGCCTGGCCCAGGCTGCTGGAAAGTTTGCCCACATGCATCACACTCCCAAAGCATGTGCCAAGAGGTTTGCTCAGGCCATAGAAGGAGCCTATACACAGCAAAGGCCCAATAGAAACGACCTCATCACCAGTTTGGCCTCAATCTCTGCTGGTCAGCCGGACCGGGACCTGCGGGCACTTGCCGCAGCCGTGGCCCAGAATCAACCAGGACCTCGGCCGGCCAAGAACTTGTTCATTGATGTCAGCGCCACCAGGAAGTCGGATCGCCGGACCGGCATTGAGCGGGTCACGAATTCCCTTGTTCTGGAGATGGTCAAGGCTCCCCCCAACGGATACAGGATCGAGCCTGTTTACCTCCTTGAGAGGGATGGGAACTGTCAATACCGTTATGCACGGGACTATGCTCTTGAGCTTCTGGAGTGCCCTCGCGGCTGGCTGCATGATGAGCCTATCCAGCCCCAGCCAGGAGACGTCCTTCTGGCGGCGGATCTGGAGGCATCTCAAGTCGTTCAGGCTGAAAAGGCTGGACTGTTCGACCGGCTTCGCCAGATCGGTGTGAGGATCAACTTCATCATCTTTGACCTCCTGCCCGTGCACAAGCCGGAGTGCTTTCCGCCCGGCACCCAGCAGGCCTTTGTTTCCTGGCTGGCCTCAGTGTGTCGAATTGCCGACCAGTTGCTCTGTATCTCGAGAACTGTTGCCCAAGACATGCGAGATTGGTTGATGGAGAACGGCCCCTATCGGCATCGGGAGCCGCGGGTCAACTGGTTCCACTTGGGAGCCGATTTTGAGCCCTTGGCAAACCCCATCCCCACCGGGAAAAAAGGCCGCACGGAGCAAGATGAACATGTCCTCCAGGCCTGTACCATGCGTCCCTCCGTTCTTATGGTCGGGACAATTGAGCCAAGAAAGGGTCATCATCTTGCCCTGCAGGCCTTTGAAAGGCTATGGGAGAGGGGCTTTGATCTCAATCTGGTCATTGTGGGCCGGGAGGGGTGGAGCGACATGCCCGATGCTATGCGCCGAACGATCCCCAATGTTGTGGACGCCCTGCGCACTCATGCCCAATCCGGCAATAGCCTCTTTTGGCTTTCCGAAGCCGATGACGCGATGCTCGAACGGCTCTATGCAGCATGTGCTTGCCTTCTGGCGGCTTCTGAAGATGAAGGTTTCGGACTGCCTCTGATCGAAGCCGCTCAGCGCAATTTGCCCCTTCTCGCCAGGGACATCCCGGTTTTTCGCGAGGTGGCCCGGGACCATGCCATGTATTTTCAGGGAGACGACCCTGCTGCATTGGCCTCAGCCATTGAAAGCTGGCTCCGGTTCTATGAGCAGGACCTTCACCCCAAATCCGAGAACATGCCTTGGCTGACCTGGGAGCAGAGCGCGCAGCGACTCAAGGCTCTTTTGTGCCCCTGACACTCCTCTGGCCCGGATACAGCTGGGTTTCATACCCCGAATTCAGGTCGATGAACAAAGGGCTTTGCATTGGTTGGGAATGGCCCTGGGGTTTCTGGGAGTGATCTTTGCCGTCTTTCGTATTCTGAGCTGAACGGAGCATTTTTTTCACCAAAGATCAGATAGGTGTTCAAAATTGTCCAAGCCAAGCTAAAACTTCAAAATATGCCCAAGACTGTATGAAAATTCTCCTCAATGCCTTGCCCTTGACCGGAGTGCTAACCGGAATCGCTCGCTATACCCGCAACCTGTACACAAGCCTTTCAGAAATGGAAGGTATAGAGCTTGAATATTTTGACGGTCGAAGCCTGTCTCCAACCATGCCCATCCAGAACGGTTCACCATCCTGGATGGTCAAGCGCCGTTGGACTTGGGCCATGCCGGATCAAATCATGTTCGCCCTTCGCAGCGCGCATTGGCTGCGCTTTGAAGCCGGGCTGCGCAAAGCCGCCAGGGAACATCAGCCCGACATCTATCATGAAACCGGTTTCGTGCCTGCCAAGGTGCCGGCAGTCCCAATCGTCTACAACATCTATGACCTTTCCCTCATTCATTACCCCCATGCCCATCCCAGGGAGCGGGTCTGGTTCAGCAATTTCTTTCTTCCTCGGCGGCTCGATCTGGCCAGCCATGTCCTGACCATTTCCAACACGGTACGCCTTGAGATTCTGGAACATTTCAAGCTTCCCGAAGAGCGGGTCACTGCCATCCCCCTGGCGCCCGATCCCAATTTTTACCCCCGTACCCGTTCCCAAATCAGCTCCACCGTGAACAAGCTCGGGCTGCCCGATGAGTACCTTCTCTTTGTGGGCACTCTCGAGCCACGCAAGAACCTGTCCAATCTCATCCAGGCCCTGGCCTTGATGAATCACAAGATTCCCCTGGTCATTGCCGGTTGGTCGGGATGGGGCGACAAGTCATGGCTGCAGCATATCCATGATCTGAAAATTTCGAATCGGGTATATCTTGCAGGGCACGTTGGCGAAGAGGATCTGGCCTGTCTGTATTCCCAAGCTGCAGCCCTGGCTTATCCCAGCTTTTATGAAGGGTTTGGGCTGCCTCTCCTCGAAGCCATGGCATGCGGCTGCCCGGTGGTCTGCTCGAATGTCTCGGCCCTGCCGGAAACAGCTGGTGAAGCGGCCCTTTATATCAACCCCCAAATGCCTCAGGATATAGCTCAAGCCCTAGATAGAATTGTTGAGGATCAAAGTTTGGCCAGGGATCTCACCGAAAAGGGGATGCGTCGGGCGGCCGCTTTCACCTGGGAACGGGCTGCGAAAAAAACCATGGAGCTCTTTTTGCGTTTCACTCCAGGCCGTGATTGACAAGCAATACTGGTTGAGATATAAAAATTCACGAAATGAGAGTCCGGCTCACAAAATTTCGGGGAGGGCAATCAAAGCGAAATTCGAGCCTATGGGGCAACTGTTTGAAAAGGAAGGGATTTTCACTGCAGGAACTCAATTTGAAAAAATGAGACTGGCGGGTGGTTTTTGGGTAAGTACAGGAAAAAGCTTGACAGGAACGAGTTTTTCTATTTAGCCTTTAAATCCGAAAGACGTTGAGACAACGTCTCAGGGCTGGTTTTACCATCCCGGCAGCCATAGGTTGATTTGTGACAGCGTGCTGACAATTCTTGGGTATTCCAAGTCATATATATTGGGAAGGCACATTTTTCTGGCAAAACACAATGGGAGGAAAGAATGATCGACAATGCAACAGCAGTTCAAGGCTTGTTCGTGGGCTATTTTGGCCGGGCAGCAAATCCCACCGGGCTTGACTTCTGGCTCAATGGGTTGGAGTCCGAGCAGTTCACTGAAACCGAAATCGCCAATTCCATGGCTACGGCCGCTTCAGGTGAAGCCCAGGGGCTGTATCCCTTTTTGGAATCTGATGATCCGACTCAAGAGGACATCAACGATTTCGTGATTTCAGTGTACGACAACCTCTTCAACAGAACCGTCACTACTGACGACAGCGGCGTGCAGTTTTGGGCGGATGCCCTTGAATCTGGTGCTGCAACCCCAGGCGGCTTCATCTGGGAAGTTATGAAGGCAGCCGAGCTCCGCGATTCTGAAGGAACAGCAGAAAACAACGATTGGGAACAGCTCAGCGCCAAGATCCAAGTGGCTGACGCATTCACCGAAGCCTTTGAAGCCAGTGGTGCTGAATGGGATGCGGAAAATGATCGTGCCTTGACCAAGGACATCATTGCTGCAACCACGGCAGACAACATTGCTGAGCAGACGACTGCCATTGAAGGCGTGGTGCCTGAAGGGCCCAGTGTCCCCGGTGATACTTTCACGCTCACTGAAGGTACGGACACCATCACGGGCACTGCTAGCGACGACAGCTACGAAGCCCACCTGGCCCAGAACCTGGTGGGCGGTGTTTCCAACACACTCTCTTCCGCTGACAATATCGATGGTGGCGCGGGTAACGACAGCCTCTACGCTGAAGTGATTCCTGAGTTCTTTGGTGTGGATGGCGACAACCAGATCGACATTCAGCCCACGGTTACCGATGTGGAAACCATCGAGTTTGAAGCGCGTGATCTGAACGCTCAAGATGGCGGCATCGTTACGGTGGATGCCAAGAACATCCAGGGCGTTGACACCATCGGTTCTACCCAGTCCGACGCTGACCTGGTCATCGAAAACCTGACCACGCTGGACAGCAACGGCAATGCGCGCAACACTGAAGCGCTGACCGTCAGTATGGATCACACCGACAACTTCAATAGCGATGGGGACGCGTCCGACCTGCACGTCTACTTCGACGAAGACTATCTGCTGTCCGGCCAGTCCACGAGCGTTTCACAAGCCAATTACTGGCTGCTCGACGAAGACAGCCAAGACTACATCAATGCTCCGCTGAACAACGTGGAGCGTAACGGTATCACCCTAACCATCGACGGCACGCCGGTTGCCATCGAGATGGACTCTGAAGTGGCGGCCGCTGCCGATACGTGGGAAGCCTTCGCCGCCGCTCTGCAGGCGCGCATCGACCAGATGGTCGCTGACGGCGTGACCTTGCTGGAGGGTATCTCCGTGGTGGTCGATGAGAACAACACCGACTCCACCTACAACGACTTCGGCGTGCAAGTGACCATTCCGGCCATTACCCTGATCGATACCCAGGGCCGTGATCTGATGCCGACCGGCTTCCTCAGCCCGGAAGATGCAACGGGTCGTTTCGATATCTACGGTGATTATGACAACATCCCGTCTGAGCAGACCCAGAATCCGGTCACGGTCAACGTCGACCTGTACAAGGTCGGCCGTGCAGGCGAAGGCGGGAGCCTGGTTGTTGGCGGCAAGGATCAGGGCGATGCAGGCGAAGGCATCGAAGTCTTCAACATCGACGTGCTGGGCGATGCCAGCGAGCCGAGCAACCTGGGGAGCATCACTTCGACCAACGGTGCGCTGCGTACCGTCAACATCGCGACGGCCGCCGAGTTCATCGACGGCGACACCCACGCCAGCCTGACCGTTCGCGGTGAAGAGGTCGGCCCGTTCGGTGGCACCGTCGACATGATCAACGCCACCCAGTTCCTGGGTGACCTGACTATCGGTAGCGATGATCCAGCTAGCAACGTCAACACCCTGAACGCCACCGGCGGCGGCGATGTTGACTTCACTGCGGAGATCACCGATGGCGGTGTCTACAGCTACACCACCGGTGCCGGTTCCGACACGGTCACCGTTGAGCTCGACGGCGACGCCGTTGACACCATCGGCGAAAGCTTCTCTGTCAGCACTGGCGGTTCGAACGACACTGTCAACATCACCATGGAGGAGCCGGGTGTATCCTTTGGCACCATGGATGAGCTGGATAACCTCTCCATCAGCACCGGTGCCGGTGACGATAACGTCAACCTGGATGCCTACGGTACCTTCGACATCACTACCGGTGCGGGTAACGACTTCGTCTACATCAACAGCATCAGCAACGAGGATGTGGGTTCAGCCCCGGTCGGTATATCCT
>Ga0182239_1000284_pt1 | contig 19098 bp, 15 predicted proteins | sample hydfrate6_PW_210_FD_132456 | JGI IMG/M metagenome (GOLD analysis project Ga0182239, IMG submission 132456) | Subsurface microbial communities from deep shales in Texas, USA - hydraulic fracturing test 6_PW_210 | ecosystem: Environmental > Aquatic > Deep subsurface > Shale gas/oil reservoir >... | reverse complement strand
TTGGAACGCACTTCACGATACTGGGGCAGATAGCGTCCGGCCTGGCGCATGAGCCATACCGGCACCTGATCCACCGGCTCACGCCGGCAGGCTTTGAGGAAATTATACTCTGTTGACATAGATAGAATCCTTTTTATTTATATGGATAAGATATAACCAGTTTATTTCATTCGCTGAAACAAATGTCAATAAGGTGCCCTGATTCCCCTTATGACATAACTTTACTGCAGTACCCACATGACGTGGGCGGTGGCCCACACCACCTTACTTTCCTTGCGTGTCCAAGGAAAGTAAGCAAAGGAAGACACCCCTGCACCCCAGCCCTGCGGGTTCCCTTCGCTTATGCTGCCATGCGGCGGATGGGCCTGAACTCGCTGACGCTCAGACAGGCGGTCCATCTTTATCGCCTCCTGGCAGCAACGTTTCGGCTGCGGCACGAAGGGGAATAACTTCGATGTACATCACCCTTGTTGTGCGGCTTCCTGCTCCATGCGCTTACGGGTGCGCGCCGGGATGTAGTTGCAGAACGGTTCTTCGGCCATGTAGTCGCCGTGCACCGCATCCGCGCGTGCGCGACACCCTCCGCATACATTAATGAACTCACACTCGCCACATTTGCCCTTGTACTTGGAAAAGTCGCGCAGTTCATTGAACACCTTGGAGTTGAACCACAACTCCTTGAACGGAATCTGCTTCACGTTTCCGACACTGGAGTGGAAATAAGAACACGGCTTGAGATTGCCGAAACAATCTATAAGGCAGATGGACTGCGCCGCGATACATCCCTTCCCCCCGCCGGTGGAGAATGTGAGGCTGCGACGCTTGAAATTCACCCCTTGAGCCTTCGCCATCTGCGGCACAATGCGGTAGTAGTGTGGCGCACAGGTGGGACGCATCAGAATATCGTCCTCATTCTTCTCCTGCTCGTAATGCCATGCAAGAATATCCTCGTAATCATCCTTGTCCACCAGTTCGCTCATAATCTCCTCTCCGCGCCCGGTGGGGACAATCATGAACATGTACCACGCGGTAGCGCCGAGCTCTTTGGCAAGGTGGAAGGTTCCGGCAATATCGTGCTGGTTACGCTTGGTAAAGGATGAGTTGATCAGAAACTTGATGCCGTTGCGCCGGAACGTTTCTGCCGCGCGCATCACTCCGTCAAACGCACCCTCACACTGGCGAAAGTTGTCGTGGATCTCGGCAGTGGAGCCATCCAACGACAGAGATACCATTTTAATATCCACTTCCTTCATCTTCGCGCAGATCTCATCGGTAACCAGGGTGCCGTTCGTGGCAATGCACATGCGCAGCCCTTTATCCGTACCGTACTGGGCAATATCAAACAGATCCGGGCGCATCAGCGGCTCGCCGCCGGAGAGCACCAGCACCGGTTTTGACACTTCGCAGATGTCATCAATCAGCTTGTAGGCTTCTTCGGTGGTAAAATCGCCTGCAGCCGCCTCCATATCGGATGAACAGCGACAATGCACACAGCTCAGGTTGCAGCGCCGCGTAGACTCCCACGCGATCCACTTCGGGATATACTCTTGTTGTTCAGACATAAATTATTATCTCCAAGGGTGATGCAATAATTGACCCTGATAGTATATTAAAAACATGCCCCTGACAAGTTCGTCAGCACCCGTCCATCAGCGCTGGTGGCGGGCGAGCCAATCCTGTATCAGCCGGGAAGTGGCGTCCCAGCCGGAACCGAGGCGCTGGCGCAGAAAGGTGTGCAGCAGGGTGTCGAACAACTGCATCCCCTCTTCGAGTACATGCATCCGTTCATAGAAGACCGCCTGCTGTTCATCCTCCATCGCGGCACTCTTGTCAATCTTCACCGCCGGGCATTTGAACGAGCCGAACTGAAACAACTCCCCCTTCAGGGTCAGGCGCCACTGGTATTCGTATTTATCCAGATAGATGGTGGCCTCCGACATCTGCTTGCCGCGCCCCAGGGCGACACACACCTCCTCAAAGTTGTCCTGCGGGCCCGATACCGTGACCTTCTGCACCCCTTCGTTACCACTGCCTGCGAGCACCATGCGCTCATCGAGCCAGGCGCGAAACGGCTCTCCCTTTGCCGCCGGGCCGGAGCATTCTACCCGATATGCCGAATCGCTGTTGGTGGTCTGATACATAAGCCAGAGGAGAAATTCGTGTCCCAGCCACGCGTTTTGTTCAATCTGCTGGGTTACCGGCGCCTCCACATCGGTGCTCAGGGTCTGCTCCAGCAACGAGACATACTCCTCCCCCACCACCGCACGGGCGCGCGCCGCCGGGTGACGCACCACGAGGCGCAAGCCGGGAAAACTTTTGCTGAACAAATCCACCACATCATCAATGGCGCGCTTGCTCGTACTCGCAAACAGCACCTGGTCTTTGTGTGTATCCCAGAGCAGATCCAACACCGTGGGAGCCGGGAGTACTTTTACGAGCAAGCGGGTGCGCACTAACTCCTTGAACTCGTCATTTTTATCCTTGGGCACGCGCTGAAAGGTGGGATTCTGCTGGAGAAACTTTTCCTGTTCCCGTTTCAACTCCCCTTTTACCAGCGCAGCCGGGAGACGGCGTTGATCCCGGCGTAGCGAGAAGGTGACATAGTTCTCCCGCCACCACGCTCCCGGGGAGGTAAAGTCGCGCGCCTGAAAGTCATCCAGCTCCACCCAGCCGAGAGAGAGCTCCTCACTGCTGTTCTCAATAGAGCTGAAGGCATTCTGCTGTAGCTGAGCCTCAATCCAGGGGATCAACTCCTGTTGCGGCATCTCTCCCACGACATCAAACACGGTCAGACTGACAGTATTGGACAATAATCCCATAAAGCTATGTACTCCTTAAATGTGCTGCTATGTATCAGGGCGGTGTGCACCTCTGTAGAAAAAGGAAGCGGAGTTCTCCCCTGCACCACGCAGGACTCCGAAAGAGGTTTGACTACCATGCGCCGGGCTATGCAGTCAATGCAAAGAAAATTGAGGAAGTAATCCCTCCCAGAGCTTAAGAAATTACACCTACAGGCCGAAAGATAACTAACAACGGTTATCGTGCTTAACAACTCCGCGAAAGAACCGGGAAGGAAAAGAGATGGGGATGGTACAGCTTGAAGCGATACAGCAGAGCTCAATAGATAAACCCACTTTTCGTAGTCATGCAGGCTCCGGCAAAACCTTTGCCCACACCCTTGAGGGTATGCAAAGCAGCTTGACGGGGGAGAAAGTCCTCTCCGCAGGTCAGGCGCGCATGGTTATCCGCATGGTGGGTGCGGCAATAACGGGGCAGTTCCAGGAGGTTTCCGGCTGGAGCGGCGAGGAAGCGGATGATTTTTTTACCCGCTTCAATATGCTGCGCCCCTATTACAACAACAGTCCCGGCCTGCCCGTCACGACAGCCCCACTCCATGCCCAGCAGGTCAGCCGCGCCTACCGGGACATGTCTGGCGCAAGCGCGCAAACGCCTAATCCGTCTGCATCTGTAACAGCTTCTACACAACAACCAACTTCCTCAGTTGCATCAGCGCCAGAGTCAAGCACACCCCCAAGCACGGCAGCGCCAGCCTCCATCGATATCCATCAGCTCATCGACCGTGTGGCCCAAAAGATGGACCTGCCTGCGAAACTGGTTCACTCCGTGGTTTTTGCAGAGAGCTCCTATCGAACGGATGCGGTCTCCCCGGCAGGAGCCGAGGGGTTGATGCAGCTGATGCCCACCACCGCACACGAAGTCGGGGTTAAAAACACCTTTGACCCCCAGGATAATCTCACCGGCGGCTGTCGCTATCTCAAGCGGCTTCTGAATAAGTACAACGGCGATCTGGACCACGCCCTTGCTGCCTACAACTGGGGCCAGGGCAATGTGGATCGCAAAGGGCTCGAAGAGATGCCCCTTGAGACCCGCAACTATATCGCTAAAGTGAAACAGGGCTTTGAAGGGCAGGTGTGATACCCCAAGACTGCGGAGGGTAAAGCTCTTGATTGGGCCCACAGCGGTGATCCATTTCCCATTGCTCATTCTGGCATTATAGAAACGTCCCCCTTCAGGTCATGCACCCTATCATCCGTATAAAACGCTGCGGGAAGGCATCCACTACATTTCCCTTTTCCAAAAAAAGATCTCCTGACCGACATCTCCTGTTAAATGGTCTTCCTGGGCCCCGTTTTTTTCTATTCGCTCCCACTACATTTGTCCGGACACATAAAACAATATTCATATAAGGGGATGCAGGCCAACTATTTTCGTGTAAAATGTATGCACTCTTAAATTACCGTGCCTGAATCCCCTGAGTAGCGAGACCAAGGCACATCCCCCTGCTTTGGGAAAAGCCATTCCATGCTTGCGGGATGGAGACCATACGGGAGTTCCCGCACTGATGAAGTGGAGCTAAATTGCAGACCGCTGAATTTGTTGCGCCGAGCAAAGGGATGTAGCCGCCACCTCTTGACTCCGGGGATTCCAATGAAACGGAGCCTGCTAAAACCCAACAAGGAGGAAGTGGAAATGAAGAATTCTATCTTAAGTGTAACATTGGTTTTTTTGACTCTTTTCACAGCAATAAATGTTTACAGCCACTGCGAAATTCCGTGCGGTATTTATGATGATTCCATGCGGATAAGTATGCTCCGGGAACACATCACCACCATGGAAAAATCCATGAAAACCATCCAGACCCTGGAAAAATCAGTGGATCACCATGCAAACCAGCTTATTCGCTGGGTCAACAACAAGGAGGACCACGCGAATAAATTTCAAAAGGTTGTTTCCGAGTATTTCATGACTCAACGCATCAGCGCAGATGATGCAAATTACGCAGAAAAAATTCAGACTCTTCACCAAATGCTTGTCTATGCCATGAAATGCAAGCAGACCACGGATGACGCCAACATACAGAAACTAAAAAACCTGGTGGATAAGTTTGAAAAACTCTATTTCGATAAAAAATAACCCTGCGCGGCATAAAAAATCAGCGCGGAAACCAAACAACCCATATCTGGTTAATCGATCCTGACATAAACACAACCGCCCGCCTTTTTGCCTGACGCATAAAAGGCGGGCGGTTGTGTCCTTCCATCTCTTCTTACTTAAACCAACGGCACACTCTTAACCTGTATCACATTGTGCAACCTCCCTGGCCTTACACTGGTGGCTCGGGGTTGTCCAATATTGCCTCAACAAGATTACAATATATATCCTTGCTACAGCTACTTTGTTCATTTTTACTGGCTACATAAATTATTGAACAAAATGAAGATTAAGAGCATTCTGCGCTGTCTCTCAAAGCTACAGGGGCAAGGGATAGTTGTATATATGTTCTCACATGAGGTTTTGCGTACGACACAAAAGAAAGAGCATATCATCGGGATGGATCCAGAGGTGGATAAGCAGTAAACCGGGAGGATAATGCAATCAAGCAAGAACCTCTACCTATTGCGTGTTTGCAAAAACCACTTTGATAGATTATGGAATTTTGTAAACAACGCGTCAAATTCTTACAATTAAGACGTTGTGCCAGAGATCGACTTCTCTCAGAAAACCCTTTCGCTCTATTTGTCAAAGTCGAATTAACGGGGCACTCTATAAGCTTATCAGCCTACAGATACCCAGGAGGCAAAATACAATGTTTAACTGGCTCACAAAAAAACGCCGAAAGAGGATTATCAAAACGCCTTTCCCTGATTCATGGGAGGAGATTATCCAGCACAATGTTGCGCATTACTGCATGCTGGACGATGACGAACGTTCTCACCTGCAAGACCTGATTCAAGTATTTATATCTGAAAAAACCTGGGAAGGCGCAGGGGGCCTGGAAATCACCCATGAGATTCAAGTCACTATCGCCGCTCAGGCATGTCTCCTTCTGCTCGGCCTGGAGCACAATTTCTACCAGAACGTTGAATCCATCATCGTCTATCCCTCTACGGTGATTTCGCCGCAACGTCAGCCGGGTTTCTTTGAGAACACAATAACGCCTGTGGAGCCTGAACAGCCCATCCTCGGGCAGGCCTTCCGGCAGGGCCCGGTCATTATTGTTTGGGATGCTGCCCTTAGAAGCGGACGCCATCCAGAGGGCGGGCATAATGTTATTTACCATGAATTCGCGCACAAACTGGACATGCTTGACCATACCCCCGACGGGACACCTCCCCTGCGCAGTAGCGACGAATACCGCGACTGGGTCCAGATATGTTCACGTGAATATCTGCGGTTGAGACACGACATAAAGAAAGGTAAAATATCGTTTCTCAACAACTACGCTGGTACTAATGAAGCTGAGTTTTTTGCCGTGGCCACAGAACAATTCTTTGACCAACCACGGGTGATGCTTAATCACGCCCCAGATCTTTATCGGGTTTTGCAAGAGTACTACCGCCAGGATCCTGTGGAACGAATTTCCAAGAAGGGCTGATAAAAGGTGAGATGTAAGGATGAAGCAAGAATGGCACATGCGATACTTCCAGGCCCCACTTCTGCTTTTGCACCTCGCTTTTTTATGGTAGTTTCGGGTAAAGCATATTCCCCCCTAGAGACTAAGGCACCATGTCTGCGAATTCTATCGCTATCCTGACCGGCCTAGCGGCCATCTTTTTTGGCGCCCTGATCGGGGGGCGTCTGGCCTCGCGCTTCCATATCCCGCGCGTGACCGGCTATCTGCTGACCGGACTGGTGATTGGCCCTTCCTTTGCCCAACTGGTCGGCTGGCCTCCGCTGCTGACTTCTAAAATTCTTACCGAACTGAGCATCCTGGGAGATCTCGCACTCGCCCTGATTCTGCTGAATATCGGCAGCCTCTTCAGCATCGACCACCTGCGCAAGTGGAAGCAGCGCATCGCCGTGTTCTCTCTGAGCGAAATGGGTCTGACGTTTCTGCTGATCGGCATTGCCACCTTCGGTGTCAACGAACTGATCCTGCACAAGACGATTGCCGACCTGAGCCTGCTTCAGACCTCTTTGCTCTTCTCTCTGTTTCTCGGCATCATCGGCGTCGCCACAGCCCCGGCGGCAACCCTGATGGTAATCCGCGAATACGAGGCCGAAGGTCCGGTTACCGGGATTGTCCTGACTCTGGTCGGATTCAACAATCTGGTATCCGTTCTCGGATTTACGCTCCTGGTCCATTTTCTGCTGACACCGGCACAGAGTCATTGGGTGCTCATTTGGCATATGGGAGGTCCGATCCTCGTCGGCACCGTTTTCGGTCTGATCATTTCCTTCTGGGGCGAGCGCCTCGAACTGCCCAGCGAACACAAGATCTTACTCCTCGGCAGCGTTGCCGCGGTTACGACCGTATGTCAGATGCTGGAGATTGATCCTCTGCTGGCGAGTCTCATTCTCGGCATCGTCGCCGCTAACAGCACACCGAGCTGGCACCGCATGGCTGCCAGTCTGCGTCAGGTCGACTACCTGCTCTATGTCGCGTTCTTCGTCCTCGCAGGAGCCAACCTGCACATCGAGACCCTCGGCCACATCGGCATTCTCGGTGTTGCTTATGTTCTTGCCCGCACCCTCGGCAAGTGGCTCGGTGCCAGGATCGGTGCCGCTATGGGCGGCTTCGGTAAACGCGAGCGTTCCTATGTGGGTCTGACCCTCCTCGCCCAGGCGGGGGTCGCTATCGGCCTCGCAGCCAGTCTCGCGCGCCAGTGGCCCGAAGGGGGCCAGCTGCTGCAAACGGTAGTCCTTGGTTCGGTCGTGGTGTTCGAGTTGATCGGTCCTCTGGCCGTGCGTTTCGGCCTGGTCCAGGCCGGCGAGGTTCCGATCCTCTCCCTGCTCCAGAAACGAACTCCCAAGGGAGCCATGGAGGGGATGCACAGCGTAGTCCACCACTTCCGCTCCTCCCTGGGGCTGCCCGCCTGGAAAAAATTCCGCGAACCGGGGGATATCTATGTGCGGCATATCATGCGCCAGAATGTCGAAACCATCCCCAACAACACCCCTTTCAACGAGCTTTTGCGCATCATCGCCCACAGCCGCTACGACCGCTTCCCCGTCGTCGACAGTGAGGGGCGCTTTCTGGGCCTGATCAACTACACGGAAATCCGCGAACTGCTGTTCGAGCCGACCCTGATGCCGCTCGTGGTCGCGGGCGAACTGGTCTCTGCGGAAAAACACGCCGTACACCCTGATCAGCCCCTGCGCGAGGTGATGGAGATGTTGAAATCCAACAGGAACATCAGTTTTTTCCCGGTAATCGATCCCGATGAACCAGACCGTCTCCTCGGTATTCTCAGCCAGAACGAAATCCTGTCGGCCTATCGACGCTTCGATGAAGATAGTAATGAGAAGTGACTCTCCGGGAACCATAGGCCATGCAGAAATCGCTCGCTATCTTGGGATAGGCCCCCTGCTGTATCGCGTGCGATTCGAAAAAGGGGGGGGGAATCGTGGAGATGAATTACGAGGTGAAGGAGTGGCTAATGCGGTTGCTAAAGCAATAAAACAAGAACGTTATATACTGCATATAGCAAAGCTTAACTCCCCGGAATTTAGAAGAAAAATAGATATAGTAACAGGCTATTTTTTGCGCCGTCTCCTGCTATCAATGTGAGCAAATTTTGATAGTCAAATAGGTTCAAATGTCAGACAGATTAGTTCGATTGCAGCAGTCGCGTCGCATGCGCTGTACCCTGTATCATCCACGCTGGTGTTTCAATCCACGCGCCCGCGAGGGGCGCGACCTGCTACCAGTTGCAGATCATCACCATACTGGGGGTTTCAATCCACGCGCCCGCGAGGGGCGCGACGCACCGCAAGGACATAGCACAGCTGCAAGCCCTTGTTTCAATCCACGCGCCCGCGAGGGGCGCGACCTCCTGCGCTTCTCTATCCATCCTGCTGTGATATAGGTTTCAATCCACGCGCCCGCGAGGGGCGCGACCAGGTGTTGGGCGAGATGAAACTTGTCCTCATTGTTTCAATCCACGCGCCCGCGAGGGGCGCGACCCGCGACCTTACCGGCATGGACGATCCCGATATGGTTTCAATCCACGCGCCCGCGAGGGGCGCGACCAATCCGGGGGCTTCGAGACATACAGATGGATATGTTTCAATCCACGCGCCCGCGAGGGGCGCGACTTCACATCCCAAGTCAAGGCTTACTGATGATAGAGTTTCAATCCACGCGCCCGCGAGGGGCGCGACCTGACCCGCCGGGCTGTCGTCTGTCGCGTTGCCCGCGTTTCAATCCACGCGCCCGCGAGGGGCGCGACAAGTAGGCGCTATCCGCAAGGACGTGCCAAGAGGAGTTTCAATCCACGCGCCCGCGAGGGGCGCGACTATCTGAGTTCGGTAACTCCGTACCTTTCGGGCAGTTTCAATCCACGCGCCCGCGAGGGGCGCGACACAAGTACCATGTCAAAGCGATTGTGGACTACATGTTTCAATCCACGCGCCCGCGAGGGGCGCGACATCCGCAATATGGACCCGCCTCAGACTGTCTATAGGTTTCAATCCACGCGCCCGCGAGGGGCGCGACTATTATCAGGTCAGACAATGATCTATACGAGCCGGTTTCAATCCACGCGCCCGCGAGGGGCGCGACTTCATGCCGAGATAGGCTGAGCCCTGCTTAACTGTGTTTCAATCCACGCGCCCGCGAGGGGCGCGACCAGCTATGTATATGTGGAGGCTATTAGTGCTGGTGGTTTCAATCCACGCGCCCGCGAGGGGCGCGACGCGGGGCACATCTGGGGTTGTCATCTTCTTGGGGTTTCAATCCACGCGCCCGCGAGGGGCGCGACTTTTTCAAGTTGAATATTCTTTTCGCCATCTGGCGGGTTTCAATCCACGCGCCCGCGAGGGGCGCGACGAAAACAATATCGTTGCCAATATTGCAGTAGCAGTTTCAATCCACGCGCCCGCGAGGGGCGCGACGAGCTTGTCCAGGTTGCGATTTTCGATCATTACGTTGTTTCAATCCACGCGCCCGCGAGGGGCGCGACCCGCCATCTGACCCTGTGTGCTCATGTTTATCGGTGTTTCAATCCACGCGCCCGCGAGGGGCGCGACTCCTCACTCGACATTGCTTACTTCTTTTACATCGTTTCAATCCACGCGCCCGCGAGGGGCGCGACAAGAATACGATCCCCAGGATGTAGCCGAAGGGGAGTTTCAATCCACGCGCCCGCGAGGGGCGCGACTTCTCCGGCTCCTCCGTGGCAAGTAACCGCGCTATGTTTCAATCCACGCGCCCGCGAGGGGCGCGACTCCACGCTGCTAACAGCGTGATTTTACAGTTACATCTCTTATCAATTTGCGATCATACTGGGGAGTTAACAAAAACATACCAATACTGAAGCTTATCAGAAATTTAAGTAGCATTTTTAAATACTTACAACAGCGCGAACCTCCTGGGGAATTTGACATAACTTGGGGTTCGCTAAACAATTAATGGGCCTTCCTGGTCCACCCCTTCTTTTGCACCAACATGTTCCACCTTATTACGCCAATTAGCACCGAGGAAGTAAAAACGCAAACTGTCCTGACTGTCATCAATAACGTCAAGAAGCTGTTGGCGCATCTGAGTCCATTGAGCTGGGTCTACAAGGCATTCGAAAACGGAGTATTGAACACGTTGCCCGTGGTTTTTGCATATTTTTGCGACACGACGTAAGCGCCTGGCTCCAGTTCGGCAAGTTGTTGCAACATCGTAGCTTACCAATACCATCATGGTTGCCTACCTCCATAAAAACGGGGGATATTCATCCAAATCACCTCTGAGATAACGATTGAGCAGTTGTGCCTGGGCATACATAGCCATCCCCAGAGGAATCTTCTCCTTTAAAAAAGGGTGCTCAATCTCCTCTTGTTTACGCTTCTGGTATGCTACCAACAATGTTTTACGCGTCTCATCATCCATGATTACCGCGCCTGATTCGGTTGTAGTGAATCCTTTCTTTTTCACCTGCCCTAAATTGATTAAGTGTTGAGTGCCACCACATCGAAGACACTTTTTAGTGCCAGGACATCGTGGACTCAACTGCTGGTTATCGGATTTTATAATCAAATTCATCAACCTGGGTTTTGCCCAGATAGAGCTTCAATTTCTGTTCTTTGACATCGATAGTAGCCACCACGTATTCGAGCTTTAATTTCGGTGCTACGGCAAATATTTCGCCGAGAATGTTGAGCTTAAGGTCACTGCGAATAAGGCGAACCATATGATAGCGTCCTGTTTCGGGTAGCTCCAGGCGCTGCTGAAGCTCGTTCCCCTGATTAGGAAACCTCAGTACTGCCTTGCTTGCTGAAAGTGCCTTGAGAGGTGTTTTACCTCCGAGCTTGCTGTAGCGGTATGAGCTGTTATGGCGTTGTTCAAAGGCCATTGTCCCGGCAGCCAATTCATCGGTTGTCCTCATCATTACCTTGCCCAGAAATTTCTGTTGGTAGTGATCATTGAACTTCTCGACGACTCCGTTGCGCCAAGGTTCTGCCATGGGCACAAACCAGGGTTCCACATCATGCTGTAAACAAAGGCGGACAAACTGGCTTGGTACGCGCGGATATCGCGGACTCCCAATGAAGGATAAGGCATTATCGACTTGGAGATTCTCCGGTATTCCCAGCCGAGACCAGATAGCCAAAGTACCATCCATAACGTCTTGTCCGGACTTGGATGACGAGGAGTGCAGCCCACACCGAGCAGTTGCCGTATCTATCACGTTAAGTCCATAGAAGCGGATGGGGCCGGTTAAATAACACGGACCCACCATATCCATCTGATGGGTTTGGTTGGGTAACAGCGATGGAAGTTTGGGATATGCAGTCCCTTTTGGCTCATACTTTCCGGTTCTGCGATGCGTCAGATCGTTGCGTTTCAGAATCCGATTTATTGTACGTAGCGAAGGCAATGGCGAGATCCCTTGGTCTTCCAACTCCCACAGAATGGCCTGCGCTCCACAGAAAAAATCCCGATTGTAGAGATTGAGACGCACAAACTTAACGATCTCTTCAATCTCAGCCGGTGTGCGATTGGCAACGTTGACTGGAGATTTTGGCAAGTTGCTTGACCAGGCATTGTCCTGATCAGAATACCGCTGGAGCCATTTGTAAAGCCAAGAGCGCGATCGCCCAAGAGATGAGCAGATGGCCTCAGGTTTTTCACCGGAACGAAACCTGCGCACCGCTAAGATTCGTTGTTCCTTTTCATCCATGAACACCTCCAAAATAAATGTAGTGTTCATAGAATGACGTAGTGGCTATTCGATTGTCAGAGAACTATTTTGTCCACGATGTCATGGCACCTTTTTCTGTCCACGATGTGGTGGCACTTAACAATTAAGGAAAGAGCCAGACGGTCGGCAAGCATGGGACGAAACTCTTCTATCAGATCGAGGGCTAATCCGTAACGCCCTGGCCGGTCACGGTGCAGAAAACCTACCGCCGGATCGAGACCCACACTTTCCAGTGCAGAACGAGCATCATGGGCTAGCAGAGTATATATGAATGATAGGAGGCAATTGACAGGATCTAAAGGCGGACGGCGATTTCGCCCGGAAAAGGTAAAATACTCTTTTTGGGCGACAATCAAATGGTCAAACTGGTCAAAATAGTCTCTGGATGTACGACCCTCTATGCCACGTACGGTTTCAAGGTTTTCCTCATTCAATAAGCGTTGAGAGTAGCGGGAGAAAAGTTGGCAAATCCGCTTTATGTCATTTTGGGCAATTTTATCCTGATGGTCACGTAAGATGCGATTCAGAATGATGCGGGAATTTGCAATTTTACCAAGGACAAACATCCTGGCGAGCCTTGCAGATGCTTTTTCGCAATCAGCTTGGCGATACTGTTCACGGCGCAGTAACACATTGCCGCTCACAGGCCCTTTAACCTGGGCAAGAAAACGACCATATTCAGTCATAAAACTAACCGAAACATCGTTTTTGGCACAGTGCCCAAGTAAAAATGGGCTACACAGTACATTGCCAAAACAGACAATGGAATTCAGGGTATGAATAGGCAGGCGTAGCCGACTTTCCTGTTCTACCTTAACAACTACCGTTTCTCCCTCTTTATGCAGATATGCCCCCTGGGTTGTCACGTAGAGGCTATTTAGCATTTTTCTCATCCACTCTCTCCAATCATTGAGGCCAAATAGCGCCGAACCGAAGGTTGCGCCTTGCACTTTCGAGGCATACATAAGTGCAATAAAGAACATTGATCACATTTCTTAGAGTAATTGGCTGGTGGTGTTCTACGCTGTTGTATAAGTTCATGTACTTTTCGAGTTGTTGAAACGGTTAGTTCCCGGAGAGTTAAATCAAAAACAACTGTTTTACGGCGGCGCTTCTGCCCATAAAAAAGAGCCCCTTCACTAATTTCAACTGAAAGCATTTCTTCCAGGCACAGAGCTTGTGCGCACAGCTGCACTTCATCACATTGATCCTTCTTGGAGCGGCCGCGTTTATACTCCACGGGCAAGACCGTTTCGTCTGCGTGAAACTCCACAACGTCGGCTTGGCCGCTCAACCCAAGACGGCTGGAACGAATCGGCAGGGTACGCACAATACGCGCCCCGCCGATTTTTGTTTTTTCATGGCTGTCTACCCGTTCATGCATTATCTGACCTTCAGCGGTGTAGCGATTTTCTGCCCACAGCTGTTCGATGTGGATCAAGGCGCACTGGCGCGGGCAGAACATATAGTGCTGTAACGCAGATAGCATTATGTAGTCGGATTCTGAATACATAGATTTACAGCTTTTCTACAATCTCCACCCCGGTCGGTGCCGCGCCGACTGTCACCTCATAATCTTTGAACGAGCGTGCAGGCCCTTCAGTATGATCATTGCGTTTGATGTCGATCAGGTCGAAGAGTTTATGGGCGGGGGCATTGCCGAGTGCACTTTCGTGCTTAAAAATAATGAGCTTTTGCGTACCCATCAGGCCTCGCGCTGCGGAACGGTCGTGCTCGAACATTTGCATTAACGACTCCCAGAGCAGATCCAAGTCATCTGCGCTAAAACCGGTCTGCCCCGCCAAGTGGGGGGAGAAAAAGCCATGCGCAACATACAGACCATAGGGGACGGTGTTCTTGCGACCCATAGTCCGGTTATCGCCACCCTGTTTCTCAGCTTCTGCTTCAGTTGCAACAGCCATTCGGGTAATTGAGTGCTCCAATGAAACAATCGGGTCTACGGATCGACCGAAAGTCATTTGGACAGGGCCACGCACTTGGCCACAATTGGGAGCAGATTTCAGCGAAAGAACAGCACCAAACGTGCGGATATCAAAATAGTCCGCGCACATTTTTATTCGGCCCATGTTTGACTCATCGGCAGTAGGTTTTCTTGGTTTGGCGTCCCTCAGAGCTGCGTTAATCGCTGAGGCAGTTCCTTTGTCAAATTTTTCATCTTTGATCCAGGCTTTTATAGCCTTTTTATCCGCATCTGCGCTGACAATCAAAAAGTGCTCGCCACCCTTATCCCCCATATCCACAGTCAGTCCGTCGCACAAACTCAAATCAGACAATTTGTCAAAAATATCCCCGGAAATTGATTTTCTCGATTCTTCACCGACATTGATGCCAAGCTCCTTAAATGCTTGGACGTGGGCGGCACCTAGAATCGCCTTTTCTTTAACGTAGATGTCATAAGGTCTCTGGCATTCCTTAACAATTTGTACATAGTTACGCACCTTGCGTTTGAGACAAACATCCGTGACAAGGCCACGGCCGGTTTCAGCATCAATACGTGGAAGGTTGCCAGCATCTGGATCACCATTGGGGTTGCCATCTTGAACATCGAAAATCAGGGCGAAGTCATAGCGATTCTCAACTGCATTACTCATGGTAAATCTCCTTTTATGTTAATTCAATCTTACTATTTGGTATAGAAATCATGCATCTGGTGATAGTAGCCAATGGCGAACCGTCCCTGATCCTCAAGTTTAAGGTGGGCAGGAAAATCTTTGATTTCGAATGCTACTTCTCCGATCAGCCGCTCGAAATTTACGCGACGCCCCTTGCTCTCCAGTTTGGCCAAATGGTGGTTTTTCAACCGCATCAGATTACCGAAGACGGTGACCGGTGAACTTGAGGCCGCCCCGTAGAACTTGTCGCGAATAGTCGAGTTAATTCCCGGATGGGACTCTGCCTGAATCTTTTCCAAGGTCGCAAACAGTCGACCCAACCGATAGCCAATGTTCTTATTCTCTTTATCAAGGCTCACTGTGATTTCCTCCTCGTCTTCGTGGTTGTTGATTCGTATTGTTCGGTTCAAGCATCCTTTAATCAGTGCAGCTCGTGGATAGGTGACATTAGGTAACGACTTGCCAGACTTGGCATCTTTTCTGGCCTGTTCCGTTCGAATACGCCGGATCACCGTTTGCAATAGAGTTTGTGGATAAGGCCTCCCTTCCAAAATTGCACGCATGGTTTCGCCAGCCAGATTGGGCGGGATGTTTTCTGATTTTCCCAAAGAAGCCGTTGAAATTAGCAAGCGGAAAAGAGAGAGGTGTTCACGCATCTTCAAACTGTGACAAATCTGCAAGTCCCCAAAATGTCTTGCAAAATTCTCCGCAATCTCAGATACAGTACCAACTTTCCAGAAACGCACCGATATCCGAGCGGAGCTTGGAGACAACCCAAGAACATAGAACCGGGTATCCTCATCTGTCTCTGAATATGTGCCTCTTTTAACGGATTGCAGCAGGGCGGCCACCGCGCGGGTACCACGATCAGGATCGTCCTTCGGGGGCTCGTTAAAAAAATCCGGGATTGCAGATTCCAATTGAGTCCTGCGCGCCGACCAAAAGACCGTCGCAGCATCACCAATCAGAAGTCGTTGTGTTGATTTCAACAAAGTGTTCAACGCCGTCGTGTAGGCAAATTCTGCCGCTTTGTTAACCGGTGCATTATAACACTGCTTCTTTCCATAAGAGTCGTAGCCTGCATTTTTCTGAAATGCTACGAAGCTTTTAGAATCTTTGCTGATCGGGGTATAGGCGTGTATTCGGGCAATTTTACCAACTTTACCGGTGACGAGGCATCGGCCCGTAATACTCTGCGTTTTTCCATCGGAGTCAGTGTTATCTTCTCTGTGGATCAATGATGATTGATAGGCCTTCACCGCCGGGCGACAAGGAACTGGGTCAGAATCACCTGCCAGGCGGAATGTCATATTGCATGAAGGGATCTTCAAGCATTCCTGCCATTTCGCTGCCAACTGAACTTCGTCAACACCTGCTCCTTGATAAAACGCAATAACTGCACCCACACCCGGATCCCGCTTCAAATCGGCCGGTAAATTTTCCAAAGAACTGAGCCAGCTACGATGCTGGTTCAAAGTTTTTTCAATATTCTTTGGCTCAATAGACTTGGTGTAGTTGAATAGATAGCCAATATGATCCCAGAGTAGAAATGTTGTCTCAAATCCTTTTTGCCCTGTTCTTGTTTTTGATCGTGGCAGAAGAAAACTTTTCCCCACCAACCTTCTCCCTTCTTGTTCGCGGGTGTCCTCCAAGGTGACAAAACTTCCGTCTTTTCTGATCACGACAATAAAAGGAATTTCTTTTTTCTCGAACCCCTCTGGAGCAATCCCGCTATCGAGGTCATCTACCTTTCGGTCATAATATTCCTTAAGTGCTTGCAGAATCATGATCGCACCTCCACTTTGGTAAGGTCGATAGTGCCATTGTCGAGCTGGGCTCGAAAGAACTGTGGCTTGATATCTGAAGAATCCGAAAAATCCATATCATAGAGCATCCAACCAAGGTCGCGGGTATCCGGTATCGGTGTGGCGGGCTCTTTCACCGGATCTACGAGCCGGAAGTCGCAGGAAAACTCGCGGCATCCCAGATAGGGCTGGTTGAAGCACTGCCCTTTCCTGGCCCGCCGCTCGAACATTGCAGCATATTTTGCAGGAGTTTCATCCGGCCGCTTGAGTTCAACGGCTTCAGGGGGATCAACCAACCAGTCAGGCACCGGATTTAAAACCTTCTTACGCTTATTCGGTGGAATAAATTCAAATTCGGCATAAAGCCTGTACCTGACGTCACGCAGGAATAGACCAGCACGTTGCTGACGGTCTTCCTCGATGATGATTCCTGAGGAACGTGGCGAAGCAACCTTGCCCACTTCGTTGCGCCGTACGGAAATCCAACGAATAGGCTCAAGGACTTCGATCTTTTTGATCTGCCAAAAGATGGCGGGTTTCCAAAGAATAGCATCGAATACGGCACGGGCAGCGGATGGTGTAATAACATCGTAGCTGACCCGCTCTACCTTCATTTCCGGTCTCGTGAAACAGGCATATGGCCCGCTGACTTCTAGACAAAAACCTTTCATTTTTTCTCCTATCAAACAATCAGATCATTAGCTGACCAGCCACTACCAAAAATGTTCACCCCAATACAGCGGTCATATTCTGGCGTCCAGCACCAGAACTCGTCCTGCCAAATATTTTCGACAAGTCCCGCTGCGTGGGCTCGTTCAAAGTTAAATTTCGAAAGATTGACTGAATATCGCTGGAGCGCCCGAAGGTTTTCTCGCTTAGGACCGATGAGACTCAACTGTTTCAGCCATTTCTCGCTCTTCCCATAGCGAACAAAGACCGCCTGCCCCTGTTCCTCAACAATTTGAAACTGTTTACCTGCCGTGCGAAACTGGAATGCCAGATCTGGATTGGCATCCCTGATAAGCAGCTCATACAACCACTCCTTGCCGGAATCATTGAGTGCGCCATAAAACAACTCAAAATAGCGGCCGAATGTATCTGGATGTTGCAAGTCAATATCGGCAATCGCCAGAAGTTCACGAGTTTTGTCCTCCCCTTTGCGTAGCAGCCCTGGCGGCGCTGGCTTGGGAGGGATGAAAATATGCACCTGCCCTAAGTTTCCCGCCGCAGTTGATCGTCCTTCCCGGTCGCAACGCCCAGCGGCCTGCACAATGGAATCGAGCCCGGCCAAAGCCCGATAAACAACGGGGAAGTCAATATCAACCCCAGCTTCGACCAGCTGGGTACTTATAACGCGAATCGGCAGCCTTTTGCGCAATCGCAGCTTGATCACGCGAATCGTCGCCGAACGATGGCGTCCGCACATCGAAGCGGAAAGGTGGATCGTGCCTTCGGGCATGGCCTTGTACAGGTCATAGCAATCGCGCCGTGTATTTACGATGCAAAGCACCTGACTATGCCGCTTCAGCTCGCCTGCAATGTCATCCCAGTTTTCAGGGTGTTCCATGGATGGCGGAGGATAGATCTTGGTGCGTCTTAAGCTCCCGTAAAGATCAAGATCAGGCGAAATAATCTTGGTTGCGGGAAGGAGACCCGGAAGTGCTGGCTGGGTTGCTGTAGCAAGGAGCAAGGTCACTCCGTATTTCTGAACCAGATGGTTGATAACCTCAACGCAGGGGGTCAGCCATTTGGCCGGTAAAAGCTGTGCTTCGTCAAGAATGACAATGCTGTTTGTAATGTTGTGCAGTTTGCGGCATTGAGATGGTTTTGCGGAGTAAAACGACTCGAAAAACTGTACGTTGGTGGTCACGACAATCGGTGCATCCCAGTTTTCGGAGGCCATGCGTGAACGCGCAGTCTCTTTTTCCAGCGACAGGTTACTGTGATGCTCCACCACATTTTCCCGACCGAAGATGCCACCAAGGATGCGAGCTGTCTGTTCGATGATGCTGGTATAAGGAATGACGTAAATGATCCGTCGGAAACCATGCTCCGAATGCGACTGAATATGGCGAAATGCAAAAGCCATCGCGGAAAGCGTCTTCCCCCCACCGGTTGGAACAGACAAAGAAAACAAGCCCCGGTCTTTTATTGCCGCCTGCTCGCATGCCATCCGAATCTCTTTCCGAATGATGTTGACCGATGTTGATTTTGCCTTCTGTTCAAGCACAGCTATAAAACTCCAGAAAGGCTCAGCCAGTGCCGCCAAGGTAGGATATCTTCCACGTGCATCGAACTTTTTCCCATCCATGAATCTTTCTGTGTCGAGATAGTCGGCATCGACCAAGCAGGAAAAGAGCATCCGTATCCATAGATGTAAACCTTGATGCCCTCGCAAAAAAGCGTCAGGTCGCCAAAGCCTTCCTGTGTCTTTAAAAGACCTGAATTTGACTCTTTATTGAAAAATTGAACGCTATTTTCTCTAAGTGCACCTCAACGTGCTTG
>Ga0182239_1000283_pt1 | contig 19254 bp, 19 predicted proteins | sample hydfrate6_PW_210_FD_132456 | JGI IMG/M metagenome (GOLD analysis project Ga0182239, IMG submission 132456) | Subsurface microbial communities from deep shales in Texas, USA - hydraulic fracturing test 6_PW_210 | ecosystem: Environmental > Aquatic > Deep subsurface > Shale gas/oil reservoir >... | reverse complement strand
CGGCCAGGCAGGGGTTTGAAACGCGGCTGGACAATCTGCCGGATAAAGAGACATTTGAGAAACCCCGGCAGCGTTTAAAAGAGCTGCGCAGCGGGGATAAATCCGGCGGCTTGCTCGGTGCCGCGGGAAAGGTCAAGGAGGTCCGGGAGGTGAAAGAAGACATCCAGGCCGACCTGGCCGCCCTGCGACAGGCCAAAAAAGACCTGAGCCAAAAACGGGGCGATCTGCAAAACCGGCTTGCGGATCTCAAGCAGGCCCCGGCCCGGGATGCCGCGCGGCTGGCGGAAAAGTATTCGCTTTCTCCGAAAGGCATTGCCAATGCCTCGGCCCTGGTTTTCGGTCCCAAGTACGCGGGCTGGGTGGAAACCGGCCTGACCTGGTATCAGCGCCTGGCACCCTATGCCGCGGGCATGATCCGAACCGGGCCGGAAAAGGAAAAGCGGAGCCGGGGCGAGGGGATCAACGTGGAATTTGCATCCGGCCGCACAGTTCCCGAATACTGGATAAAAACCGCAAAGGTTTCCATGGCCGAAGGGGGCATGTCTGGCTACATCCGGGACCTTTCCTCGGATCAGGCAGCGCTGGGCCAGCCCATGAGATTTACTTTTTCCGGCTCGGAAGCTGCCGAATCCCTGAAAATTCAGGGCCGCATGGATCGCACGAAACCGGGCAGCCCGGAAGATGTGGCCGAGTTTAAAATCCGGCAGTACCCGCTGAAAAGTCTTTCTCTGCTGGACCGGCAGGATCTGTCAATTTCCATGGAATCGGCCCGGGTGAAGACGGCCACGGGGGATATTCGCATTGCCGGCAAGGAATTGGCCGCAGATATCCGGGCGGGCCTGGATTCTGCCGGATTTGCGGTGGGCGCCGAAAAAGCGGATGGTTTTCTGGCAAAGGCCCTGGCAGATGCCCTCGGCGATGTCAGCGCTTTTGACCTGACCGCCCGGGTGCGCGGCAGCCTGCAGCAGCCCGAGATCGGTCTTGAATCCGACATTGATAATACGCTGAAGGCGGCCCTGAAAAAGACGATCGACCGACAGCGGGCCGAACTTGAAACCACACTCCGGCAGACCATTGCAGAGCAGACCAAGGGACAGATCCAGGACGTGCAGGGCGGCTTTTCCGGGCTCGATGCCATTGCGCAGAAGCTGCAGGAGCGGCTGAATCTCGGTTCGGACGTTTTGCCTGGATAAACGGGTTCAATAAACGGTCCCGAAATATGAATAGTGCTTCGGTTTTACGGAAAATCCCATCAGTCGGATTATTGTTCCTTCTGGCGGCGGTTATGGGAGGATGTGCCGCAGGTGCATACGGCAGCCTGCAGCCGTCCCCGGAAGTCACGCGCATGTTTGAAACAAACTCTGTACCGGGTGATTACCGGTATTATTCCATTGGCCGCACGGAAATGCCCTATGCCATTATCGGGATTGCCCCGTCCTGGCACCTGGAATCGCGCTTCTGGGAAGCCGTGGCCCCGAACAGCCCGGTGCTTGCCGGCAAGGTGAGCTTTATCTGGGATCCGCAGGTATGGTATCAGTTTGATTCAGGCCGGGGCGCCTGGATCCGGGATCCGGACGGCAACCGGATCGGCATCTGGTATTCCATGTATCCGCACACGACCGTGGTCGTTGACAAAGAGCGGCACCGGGTCACGGTCCATTCCCCCCACAGGACGGATGAAGACGGATGATGCGGCTTCATGCCGGAAGCCGACCGGCCGCGCGCTTGTTCCCCTGATTTTTATCTGATACAGTCAAATATGATGGCTTCGTAAAAAGACTAAAAAATGTTATGCCCGCCAAGCAATAAAAATATAACTTTTTGATTCTACTTAAACACTTAATCACTTAAAACTTAACACTGCCTGTAAAAAAGACTTTTTACAGGCTCATCAAATATCGCGCAAAGAAAAATCCATAAGCACGGATTGTGAAATCCATGACCGGACCGTATCGGCTGCTGTCAAGCCGCAGTCTGTTTCCAAAAAAGCACATGGGCCAGAATTTCCTGGCAGACCCGTCCACCGCGGAGATGATCGCTCGCCGGGCAACGCTGTCGGATGCCGTGGTCGTGGAAATCGGTGCCGGGGTCGGGGCGCTGACCGTGTTTGCCGCCCATGCGGCCAGGCGGGTGTATGCCGTGGAAAAGGACCGCGATTTAATCGGGATACTCGAGTCGGTGGTGGCTGAAGGCGGGGTGGAAAACGTGGCGGTGATCAACAAAAATATCTTTGATGTGGACCTGCAGGCGATTTTTCAGCAGGAAAACACCCGGCTGACCGTGATCGGCAATCTCCCCTACAATATCTCCTCCCAGGTGCTCATTTCCCTGATCTTCCAGCGGGACATCATCGATCGGGGGGTTTTGATGCTTCAGGCGGAAATGTCCCGGCGCATCTATGCCGCAGCCGGGACAAAAGCATACGGCCGGCTTTCGGTCATGACCCAGTACTGCGCAGCAGTCTCCAGGATTGCGCGGGTGCGGGCCAACCAGTTCTATCCCCGGCCGAACGTGGATTCCGAGGTCATCGAAATCTGCTTTCAGCCGCCCCGCGTTCAGGCTGCTGATGAAGCCCTGCTTTCCGCAGTGGTCAAGGCGGCATTCGGCCAGCGCAGAAAGACCCTCAGAAATGCGCTGATCGGCGGAGAACTCAATATTACCGAATCGCAAACGGATGCGGCCCTGGAACGGGCCGGTATCAGCGGCGCCAGACGTGCCGAGACGCTTTGCGTGGACGAGTTCGTTTCTCTGGCCAACTGCGTGGCCAACATCACCCATCCCCATGTTTGAACCCTGATGAGTCCAGTTTTTTCTTTACACGAATTGCAATATCAGATAATTTTGTTAATTTTGAGAAATATCCTGAGATTTTGAAAAAGCCGTGGCCGGTTTTGCGGATTTTCGGCTTTTAAAAACATTCCAACCGATGCAAGGAGAAAGCAAACTATGGCGAAAATGCAGACGATCGACGGAAACACGGCCGCCGTGCACGTGGCCTATGCATTAAGCGAGGTGGCTGCGATCTATCCGATTACGCCTTCCACCTCCATGGGCGAGACCGCCGATGAATGGGCGGCCGGGGGGCGGAAAAACATTTTCGGTCAGCCTTTGCACGTGCGGGAGATGCAGTCCGAAGCCGGTGCGGCCGGTGCGGCCCACGGCGCTCTGGCGGCCGGCTCTTTGACCACCACGTTTACCGCCTCCCAGGGCCTGCTTTTGATGATTCCAAACATGTACAAGATCGCCGGCGAATTGCTGCCGGGGGTTTTTCACGTTTCCGCGCGGGCGGTGGCTTCTCATGCACTTTCGATTTTCGGGGACCACAGCGACGTCATGGCAGTCCGGCAGACCGGGTTTGCCGAGCTGGCTTCCGGCTCTGTGCAGGAGGTCATGGACCTGGCCCTGGTTTCCCACCTGTCGGCCATTGATTCAAGCGTGCCGTTCGTGCACTTTTTCGATGGGTTCAGGACCTCCAGCGAGATTCAGAAAATCGAGTTGATCGATTATGAGGAAATGGCCGGGCTGATCAATTATGAGGCCATTCGGCAATTTCGCGCCCGCGCCATGAATCCGGAACATCCCCATATCCGGGGCACGGCCCAGAACCCCGATATTTTCTTCCAGAACCGGGAAGCCTGCAATCCATATTACCTGGATATTCCCAACATTGTCATTGAGAACATGGAAAAGGTCGGGCAGTTGACCGGCCGAAAATACAACCTGTTTGACTACGTGGGGCATCCGGATGCCGATCGGGTGATCGTGGCCATGGGTTCGGGCACCGAGACCATTGAGGAAGTGGTCAACCACCTGAACAAAAACGGCGAACGGGTGGGACTGCTCAAGGTTCGCCTGTACCGGCCGTTTTCCATCGAGCATTTTCTGGCCGCGCTTCCCGGCTCGGTGGAGCAGATCACGGTGCTGGACCGCACCAAGGAGCCCGGCGCCATTGGAGATCCGCTTTATATTGATGTCTGCACGGCCTTCATGGAATACGGCGAATCCCCCGAGATCCATGCCGGCAGATACGGCCTGGGATCCAAGGAATTTACCCCGGCCATGGCCAGGTCGGTGTTTGAAAACATGAAGGCGCTTGCGCCCAAGCATAAGTTTACCGTGGGCATCAAGGACGATGTGACTCACGCTTCCCTGCCCGTGGAAGAGGAACTTGATACCGCTCCCGAGGGCACCATCCAGTGCAAGTTCTGGGGGTTCGGCTCGGACGGCACTGTTGGCGCCAACAAGAGCGCCATCAAGATTATAGGCGATCATACCGATCAGTACGCCCAGGGTTATTTTGCCTATGATGCCAAGAAGTCCGGCGGGGTCACCGTGTCCCACCTGCGCTTTTCCCCGCACCCGATCCAGTCGACATACCAGGTGCATTCCGCGGATTTTATCGCCTGTCACAAGGCCAACTATGTGCATGTCTATGATGTGCTCGAGGGCATCAAGCCGGGCGGAACCTTTCTGCTTAATTCGTCCTGGTCAAAGGCGGACATGGAAGAGGAACTGCCAAATTCCATGAAGCGGACCATTGCGGAGAAAAAGATCAAGTTCTACAACATTGACGCCATTCCCATTGCCGAAAAGGTGGGCCTGGGCGGCCGTATCAACATGATCATGCAGACCGCGTTTTTCAAGGTGTCAAGCGTACTGCCCTTTGAAGAGGCCGTGGACTATCTCAAAAAAGACATCCAGAAAACCTACGGCAAAAAGGGTGAAAAGATCGTCCAGATGAACGTGGACGCGGTGGATCAGGCCGTGGCCAACCTGGAGGAGATTGATTATCCCGAGTCCTGGAAGAACGCGGGCCGCGAATCGGTCGTTGAAACCGACGAACCGGATTTTGTCAAAAACGTCATGCGGCCCATGTTGACCCAGAAAGGCGACAGCCTGCCGGTTTCCGCATTTGAACCCGACGGGATCTTTCCCGTGGGCACCAGCAAATATGAGAAACGCGAGGTGGCCATCAATGTGCCCGAGTGGATCCCGGAAAACTGTATCCAGTGCAACCAGTGTGCTTTTGTCTGTCCGCATGCCTCAATTCGCCCCGGGGTTTTTACAGAAGATGAACTCAGGGACGCGCCCGGGGAATTTGAAACCATTGATGCGGCGGGCAAGGAACTCAAGGGATACAAGTTCCGGGTTCAGGTGTATACCCGGGATTGCCAGGGCTGCGGCAACTGCGCCGATATCTGCCCGGCCAAGAAAAAGGCGCTGGTCATGCGGCCCATCAACACCCAGACCGAAAAGCAGGTGCCGTGTGAAAGCTTCTTTGAAAGCCTGCCGGCCAAGGAGAATCTGACCAAGCGGACCACGGTCAAGGGCAGCCAGTTCTATCAGCCGCTGCTCGAGTTCTCCGGCGCCTGTGCCGGCTGCGGGGAAACCTCCTATGTCAAGGTGCTCACCCAGCTGTTTGGCGAGCGGATGATTATTGCCAACGCCACCGGGTGCAGTTCCATCTGGGGGGCATCCGCACCGTCTGCACCGTATTGCACCAACAAGGACGGATTCGGGCCTTCCTGGGGCAATTCCCTGTTCGAGGACGCCGCGGAATTCGGCTACGGCATGGGCCTGGCCGTCAACCAGCGCCGCCGCTGGCTGGCCGACATGATCCGCGATGCCATTGAAGCCGATATTCCGGGTGAACTAAAAGAGGCCATGCGCGGCTGGGTGGAGAACCTGGAGGATCCCGAGGGCTCGCGCACTTACGGCGATCAGATGAAGCAGATTCTGGCCGGCATGGACCGAAGCCCGATGCTTGAGTCCATTTACGACTTTGCCGACGTGTTTACGAAAAAGTCGATCTGGGCATTCGGCGGAGACGGATGGGCCTATGATATCGGCTACGGCGGCCTGGACCACGTGATTGCCTCCGGAGAGGATGTCAATATCCTGGTCATGGATACCGAGGTGTATTCCAATACCGGCGGCCAGTCATCAAAGGCCACCCCCACAGGTGCCGTGGCCAAGTTTGCCGCTTCCGGAAAGAAGCTCAGCAAGAAGGATCTCGGCCGCATGGCCATGACCTATGGTTACGTGTATGTGGCATCCGTGGCCATGGGCGCCAATAAGAATCAGATGATGAAGGCTTTCCGGGAAGCCGATGCGTACAACGGGCCTTCCCTGATTATTTGCTATGCCCCGTGCATCAACCAGGGCCTCAGAGTCGGCATGGGCAAGAGCCAGCAGGAAGAAAAGCGGGCCGTGGAAACCGGCTACTGGCCGCTGTACCGGTATCATCCGGAAACTGAAAAACAGGGGAAAAACCCCTTTGTCCTTGAATCCAAGGCGCCGGACGGCACCCTGCAGGATTTTCTGGCAGGCGAGGTCCGGTTTGCCTCCCTGGAAAAATCATTTCCCGAGGAATCCAAGAAGCTGCGCAAGCAGATCGAAGAGGAGATCAACCGGAAGTATGAAATCTTGAAACTCATGGCCGATCCCAAGTCCATCTGCGAAGCGGGTGAAGGCGAAGACCAGAAATCCGAAGGGGAAAAGAAGGAATAAGCCAACCGGGTATGAAGAGATCGAAGCGCACGAGCTGCGAAGCACGATATTGAGCTTCGCGGGCTTCGTGCGCTTCGTGGTTTTTGGAGACTTTAGCGCGCATGGAATCAAATATGGATAACGCACAGACCCAATGCACCCGCTGCGGGACCTGCTGCGAAAAGGGCGGGCCCGCCCTGCACGCAGAAGACCTGGACCTGGTGATGCAGAAAAAGACCCCGGTACAAGACCTGTATACCATCCGCAGGGGGGAAACCGTGCATGATAACGTCTCCGGGGAGTTGATAAATACGCCACAGGAGATCATCAAGGTGAAGTCCCCAGAGGGAACCACTGCGTGCATCTATTACGATGCCGGCCAAAAAGCCTGCCGTATTTACGATATCCGTCCGCTGGAATGCCGCCTCATGGCATGCTGGGATACCGGACCGCTGGAGGCGGCATATGAAACCGACCGGCTGGACCGGGAATCTGTTTTCGGCAATCTGAAATGGCTGATGGACCTGATCCGCACACACGAAGAGAAGTGCGGTTATGAAAGGATTGCGGCGCTGGCGGAAAAACGGCAGTTCAAGGATGCCGGGGTCGGCGAAGACATCCTGGAGGCGGTGCGCTATGATACGGAAATGCGGCGCGTGGTGCAGGAAAAGGCCGGCGTGGGTGCGGGCATGCTGGATCTGATATTCGGCCGCCCGCTGGAAAAGACCATTCCCGTTCAATTCGGCATCAAGCTGGTGCGCAATTCCTGAAAACTGTGGTCTTACTTGTAAAGTTCGGGGCGGCGGTTGGGCAGAAAGTATTTCATGGGATGTTCGCGCACGGCGTTCAACTCCCGGACAGACAAATCCGCAATGATCATGTTTTCCTGTTGGCCTGTATAACTTCGCAGAAGCTTTCCGGCAGGTGAAATCAATGCGGCCACGCCCGGAAAGTGCAGTCCGTTGCCATTGTCTCCCACTTGATTTACCGCCGCTACAAAGACCCCGTTGTCAAAGGCCCGGGCCGGCAGATGCCGCATCCAGGAAGCAAGCTTGTCCGTCGCATTTTTGCCGGGCGAGGCGTGCGGCATGAAAATGATATCCGCCCCTTTTGCGGCCATGGCGGAGGAAAGCTCAGGGAAATGGGCATCGTAGCAGAGCTGTATGCCCAGGCGGATGCCGCGGGCCTCGGGCAAGGGGGGGATTTCCGATCCTGCGGTAAAATGTTTCCGTTCGGGCGGTCCCAGGTGGAGTTTTCGATATACCCCGGCTATGCCGGATTCCGGCTCGGCCAGCAGGTGGGCGGCAAAAATGCGGTCTTCGGATATTTCCGCCAGGCCGGCCAGGATGCAGATACCGTGTTTGTCGGCCATGGCCCGGATACGATCCGATGCCGGGCCGGGCAGGGGTTGTGCCGCACTGCGGATTGCCTCGCGGACATGGTAGCCCGTGGCACAGAGTTCCGGAAAACAGATGATTTCCGCTCCCTGCCGGGCTGCCGCGACCGTCCACTTTTCCATGCGTGCCAGATTTGCCGGGGTGTCCCCCAGAACCGAGCGGCAGACAACAAGGGCAATACGAACATCGCGGATCATGGCATCTTTTTACTTGAGGTTGAAGTGGGCGCGGATTTTGTAGACCCGGGTGGCCGGAAGGTTGAGAATATCATGGATGCCGGTTTTTTCTGAAATTTCAGCCAGGCTTCGGCTGATGTCGGCTTCTGTCGGGGCGATAAAGGTAAACCACACGTTGAAGGTATTGTCCCGCAGGTAGTTGTGGGTCACACCGGCATAGCTGTTGACCGTGCGCGTAAAGTCTTCCAGGTTTTGCTCCGGTACGCGGCAGGCGCACAGGGTGCTGACAAAGCCGAGCTTCTCGGGTGAAAAATTGCCTCCGATGCGCCGGATGATGTCCTTTTCCTTGAGGCGCCGGACCCGCTCGATGACTTCGTCTTCCGTGAGATCGAGTTCCTCGGCAATCCGGAGAAAGGGCCGGGCGTCGATGGGGAAATCGGATTGAATGCGGTTTAACAGGGCCTTGTCAATATCGTCGATCTTCTGCACCATGGTTGGGGTCACCAGTGTTCAGCCGTTGATCAGGTGAAGGCGAACCCGCCGGCTGCGCGGTCCGTCGAATTCACAGAAAAAGATGCCCTGCCAGGTGCCCAGTTGGAGATCTCCGCCGTCAACTGCCACGTGCACGGATTCCCCTACCAGGCCGGCCTTGACGTGCGCCGGGGAGTTGCCCTCCATGTGCCGGTATCCGGCTTTCCGCGGAACGATTTGGTCGAGCACCATTATGATGTCCCGGGCCACCGCGGGGTCTGCGCTTTCGTTGATGGTCACTGCAGCTGTAGTGTGGGGCACGTAGACCATGCAAATCCCGTTGTCAAAACCGGCACCGGCAACCCGCTGCTGCACCTCAGGGGTGATATCGATGAGTTCGGTTTTTTGCCGGGAACTTACTTCTATGGTGATGCTGTTCATTTCACAGCCCCCGCCTTTGCCGTGATGCGGGATAAAAACAAAAGCCCTGCCGTTTCAGGCAGGGCTTTTGTCAAATTCTGTACAACACGTGTGCATGGACTTGTGTCCAGGCAACAGGCAATTATACGCAGCCCGTGGGTTTCGGCAGGCCGGCCATTTTGCATGCGCCTTTGCCCGGACCGGACGGAAACAGCTCGTAGATGTGTTTGAGCTTGTAGCCGGTGAGCTTGGAAAGCACGCGCACCATCGGGGCGATGCCGTTTTTCTTGTAATAATCCTGAAGCACGTTGATGACTTTCCAGTGCTCGTCGTTTAACTCGTCAATTCCTTCCTGCTGCTTGACGTATCTCACCCAGCTTTCGTTCCAGTTCTCAAAGTTGTCAATGAAACCGTCTTCGTCCACATTAAACGTATTACCTTCAAATTCTACCGTCGGCATTGAATATCCCTCCTTTAGTTGTTTGTATTCAAAAGGCCTCTCTCGCCAATTCTTCTTAGTTTATCAAATAATTGTAAATTTTGTAATTTAACGGGTGTTGCCCGAATTGTCAATATTAAAATATGAGCATTGTTATTGTGCGCACCTAATACTCCTTGGGCGTTTGATTGAGTTGCTGTAGGGTAAAAACAGGACCATCCTTGCATACAAAGTCCTTGCCGGTATTGCAGCGGCCGCACATTCCGATTCCGCATTTCATCCGGTTTTCAAGCGACATAATTATCCGGTCTTCACTGTAACCGAGTTTGTCAAGAACCGGCTGCGTAAATTTGATCATCACGGGCGGTCCGCAGACAATTGCGTACGTGTCATCCGTGCCGGAAGGCGCCTCCTGCTCCGAGATCGTGGGCACAAACCCGGTATGGTGGGGCCACTCGGGATCGTCCGTGGAATCCACGGTAATGTGCATGTTCAGATCGTCCCGGGCGGCCCAGTTTTCGAGTTCTTCCTTGTAAAGCAGCATCCCGGGCGAACGGGCGCCGTAGATCACGTGGATGTCCTTGAACTTTTTCCGGTTTTCCGGATCCAGCATGTAGATGATCGATGAACGCAGTGTGGTAAAGGCAAATCCGCCGCCGATGATGACCACGTTTTTGCCTTCCAGGGTTTCCCAGGGGTACCAGTTGCCAAGGGGCCCCCGGATGCCCATGATGTCGCCTTCCTTCATGGAATGCAGGTAGGATGTGACCTTGCCCGTCTTAAACACCGTGAACTTGACAAAGCCCTTTTCCGTGGGCGAGGAGGCAATACCGATGGGAATTTCCCCGAGGCCGGGGATGGACAGTTCGGCAAACTGGCCGGCCCGGTATGCAAACTTTTCCTCATCCTCGGGATTGAGAAAAACGAACTTGAAAGTCTTCAGACTTTTGTCCTCGGTTTCGGTCTTGATTTCATCAATGCGAACCGGGTATGGAATATATGGATTCTCCACTTCTGACCTCCCCTTTGCTAACTCGCTGTTACTTCGCAGGTGCAGGATTCGGGATCATAGCTGTTCATCATATTGCAGATCCTGCGGATATCGATATTGACCGGGCACAGGCGGACGCATCGTCCGCACCCGGTGCACTGGATGCCGTTTTCGTATTTGTCGACATAGTATTTCAGCTTGTGCATGAAACGCTGGCGAAGCCGGTCCAGCTTGGTGCCGCGCGGATTGTGCCCGGAGGCGTGCCGGGTAAAAAGCGGATACATGCAGCTGTCCCAGTTCCGGATGCGGTAGCCCTGGTTGCCGTGTACCTCGTCCTGGACGTCAAAGCACCAGCAGGTGGGGCAGACATAGGTGCACGTGCCGCAGTTGATGCAGGCAAAGGCTTCGGTTTCCCAGATGGTATCGGCCTCGTAGAGATCCAGGAGGGACTGGCCGGCCAGGTTTTGCGTATTGACCCTGGACTGAATCCGGGACTCGGCATCGGCTTTTTTCTTTTCTATCGCCTCGGCGGCATCATCACCGGCATCGTCGTTCCAGCCGGCTGCTGAGACCAGGCTTTGGCCCTTTTCCGTAAGCACCTTTGCCATGTAATGATCCCCGTTATCCACAAGCAGGAGATCCAGGCTGTCATCGCTGTACGGACCCGAACCCGCACTTGTGCAAAAGCAGGTGGGGCATGGGTTGTCACAGGCGAGCCCGACCAGGGTTGTCGTCTCATAAGCCCGGAGCCAGTAGGGGTCCTTGTAGTCCTCGGTGTCAAAGTTGCGCCGGACCAGCGGGAACGAGTCGGCATCGCACGGCCGGATTCCGACAACCGCCTTTGATTTGTATTCCTTTTCCGGTTCCTTGAAAATCTTGTAGTCCGGGTCGTTTGCATCCATGGAGCATTTGAGGATCACCTCGGACTGCGGATATATTACGAACTTCGGGGAAATCCGGGTGTTGGCATAGTCCATGTCCGGTTCCCGGCCGGGCTCCAGGGTTTTAAACGTATGATAGAATTTTTCCTTGACCGGTCCGATCAGCGCAAAACTCCCGCGGAGTTTTTCAAGTCCGGAAGCCCAGTCTGTCTTGTCAATTTTGATGACTTTCATGATTATTGCCCTTGTCCACTGTTATGTGTTGTTGCGCAGCATCGCTTACTTGATAAAGTCTTCCGGGTCCTTCGGGCTGTAGGTATCCAGGGGCGGGCGTTTTTCGGCGCTCAGCCCCGCTTCCCAGCCGAAGAGTTCCAGGCAGTCCTTTTCGAGCTTTTTAGTAAAATCCCGTACATTGATGCCCACCGGGCAGGCGCGCACACAGGCGCCGCAGTCCGTGCAGCGGCCGGCGCAATGATAGGCCCGCAGAAAGTGAAACGTGCGCACATCCGTGGCATCCATGCTTTTTCCCACCCACTGGGGATTGGATTCATCCACAAAGCACAGCGGGCAGTAGCACAGGGGGCATGCATTGCGGCAGGCGTAGCAGCGAATGCAGTCAGAGAGCAGGTCATCGAAATGGTTCCATTTCTCATCCGGGTCCATGGCCTCGATTTCCTTGACCCGGGCGTAGGGATCAATCTCGTCTCTGCTTTGCTCGGGGACCTCTTCTGCGGCCAGTTCGTCATAAATCACCGGGTTGCGGTGCATGCACAGGCTGCAGTTTTCCTGCAGCACATCGGCCTTGTTAACGGTTTCAGAGAAATTTTCGCCCTTTATGGTGATGGTTCCCTTTTCCTCGTCTTCCGCAACAGAGGTGATATCCCCGTCCGCCATGGCGGAAAGCTTGTGGCGGTCCACCATTGCCTTGCAGGGAATACCGATAATATAGAGCTGTTCCCGCTTGATTTTGCCCTCAACAAGGTGAACCGCGATGTTTCTGGAGTTGCATCCGGTTGCAAGGATACCGATACGTTCCGTGCGGTCGGTAATATAGTTGGCCAGGTTCAGCCCGCAGTTGCTGTCCCAGACAAAGGCATCGACTTCCGCCTCGTTTTGCGCAATATAAGGCTGATGCATCAGGGGCACCGATCCCTTGCGGTAGCCGACAACCATGTCCACCTTATCTTCCTTGAGCAGGCGCTTTGAAATCTCCTTGATCTTGTCTGTGTATGAATTCATGGCTATGCAACCTTCGGTTTTGTTTTGGCGAATTTCTTTTCCTTGTTTTCCAGGGATTTGGCCGCCTCTGTGACCTTGGTGGCCACGTCCACGAACTTGGTGGATTCAGCAGAGGATATCCAGGAAAAGTGCAGTCGTTCCGGTTCAACACCCATGTGTTCCATGAGGTTTTTCATCAGGGCGAATTTCCTGCGGGCGTAGTAATTACCTTCCAGGTAATGGCATTCACCCGGATGTCACCCGGATACCCATACCGCGTCAGCCCCCCGGCGCAGACCGGCCAGGATGAATTTCGGGCTCATGCGGCCGGTGCAGGGAATTCGGATGACGCGGATGTTGGTGGGGTATTCCATTCGGCTCACACCGGCAAGGTCCGCGGCGCCGTAGCTGCACCAGTTGCAAAGAAAGCTCAATATTTTCGGTTCGTTTTCAGACATCACGTTGACTCCTTGTCCATGGGGTTCTCCGTTTATATCCGGTCAACGCGGGCAGCGTTGTGCGGAGAATGTCATCTTCTGTTTAAATTGCCGCATCGAGTTCGAAAATCTGCGAAAAAATCTGGTCCGTATCAAAACCCTTCAGGTGAATTGCACCCGAGCGGCAGGAAGCCACGCACAGGCCACATCCCTTGCACAGGGCCGGGTTGATTTCGGCCTTTCCTGCAAAACGTCCTTCCTCGGCAAAAGAGGGGGCGGAATACGGGCAGATCGAAACGCAGACTCCGCATGAGGCGCAAAGCTGCTGGTCCACCTGGGCGATGGTGCCGCTGGAAAAGACCTTTCCCTGTGCCAGCAGGGTCACAGCCCGCGATACCGCCGCCTTGGCCTGGGCGATGGATTCGTCTATGGGCTTGGGGTAATGGGCCAGACCGCACAGATAGACGCCGTCGGTGGAAAATTCCGACGGACCCAGCTTGGCGTGCTTTTCAATGAAAAACCCGTCTTCGTTCATCGGGACCTTGAAGAAGTTGGCCAGCTTTTCATCGCCATAGGGAATCACGGCCGTGGCCAGATTTACCAGATCGACTTCCAGCTCTACGGGCATCTGGAGCACGTGGTCGGTCACCCCGATGGTGATTTTATCTCCCCCGGTCTTTACCACCGGCTTGTTGTCCAGGTCGTAGCGGATGAAAATCACACCTGCCTGGCGTGCGTCCCGGTAAAGGTATTCCTTTTCTCCGTATGTTCGCACGTCTCGGTAGAGTACATAGACGTTCATGTCCGGGTTGCGTTTTTTGAGCTGCAGTGCGTTTTCCACCGAGTGGGTGCAGCACACCCTGGAGCAGTACATCCGGCCCGGTTCCCGGGAGCCCACGCACTGGATGAATGCCGCGCTGTTAAGATTGTTGAGCGTCGGATCGTTGTCCATCAGCTTTTTATCGAGTTCCAGGCTGGTCATGATCCGTTCGTCTTTTCCGTACCCGTATTCATCCGGCTTATAGGCCTCGGCACCCGTAGCAATGACCGCCACTCCGTGCTCCACGGTCTGCTCACTGCCGTTTGACAAAAGCACGGACTCGAAGTTGCCCACAAAACCTTCCACATTTGTTAACTCTGTATTGAGATGGGCATGGATCCTGTTGCTGGAATCCACGGCCTGGATCATTTCGTTTAATTTTTCGGCTACGGATTCGCCTCTGGCCGTATGGAAGATGTTGCGGGCCTGTCCGCCGAGCTGGCCGGATTTTTCCACCAGATGGGTTTCATAGCCCTGGTCGGCAAAGCTTTTGGCAGCGGCCATGCCCGCAATGCCGCCGCCAACGACCATTGCGGCCTGATGGACCTGGAGCTCGGTTTCCTTGAGCGCCTCCTGCAGGGCCACCTTGGATACGGCCATGCGTACCAGGTCCTTGGCTTTTTCCGTGGCCAGTTCGGGGTTGTTTTTGTGTACCCAGGAGTCCTGGTTTCTGATGTTTGTCATTTCAAAAAGGTACTTGTTTAACCCGGCATCCGTGAGTGTCTCCTGGAACAGGGGCTCATGGGTCTTGGGCGTACAGGCGGCCACCACAATGCGGTTTAAGCCTTTTTCCCGGATAAGTTCAGCCATGTTGTCCTGTGCATCCTGGGAACAGGCAAAAAGCTTGTCCGAGGCAAACTCCACGTAAGGCAGGCTGGATGCGTATTCCACGACCTTCGGCACATCGACCACGCCTGCAATATTAACACCGCACTGGCAGATAAAAACGCCGATTTTGGGGCGTTCTCCCGAGACGTCGGTTTCCGGCGGAAGCTCTCTTTCCTTGACCTGCGTGTTTCTCTGCTCTGCCAGCAGTTCGCCGGCCGCAGCAGACGCCGCGCTGGAATCCACCACTGATTGCGGGATGTCCTTGGGGCCCTGGAAGGCACCGCAGGCGTAAATACCGGGCCTGGAAGTTTCCACCGGGGTAAATGTGCCGGTTTTTGCAAAATGCCCCTCGGTCAGATCAATGTCGAGCTTTTCAGCGAGCTTGATAAGCTCCGGCGAAGTCTGCAGCCCCACCGAAAGTACGATCATGTTGAAGATTTCGGTTTTGAGCTCCCCTTGTTCGGTGACATATCGAAGCTCCAGGTCATCTGAGCCCGGGATCGGCGTGACCGTATGTACCCGGCTTCGAATGAAATTGACCCCGGAGCGGTTTTCCGCGGCGTCGTAGAACCGTTCGAACTCCTTGCCGTGGGTCCGCATGTCCATATAGAAAATCGAGCAGTCCAGGTCCTCGCCCACGTGCTCTTTGGCGATGACGGCTTCCTTGATGGCGTACATGCAGCACACCGAAGAGCAGTAAGCGTTGTCGCAGCGGTTTAAATCCCTGGAGCCCACGCACTGGAACCAGGCGATTCTCTTGGGTTCCGCATTGTCCGACGGGCGGACGACGTGGCCGGTGGTCGGCCCGGAAGCCGAGAGAATCCGTTCGAACTCCATGGAGGTGATGACATTGGGATGGCTGGCATACTGGTAGTTTTCCAGCCCCGCCGGAGAAAAGGGCTCAAACCCGGGCGCCAGGATCACGGAACCGACATTGAGGTTTACGGTTTGTGGCTTTTGTTCAAAGTCTACCGCATCCACCGGGCATTTTTTCTGGCATACGCCGCACTTGCCTTTTTGCAGGTAAATGCAGGCTTCCGGATCAATGCTGTATTTCAGCGGCACGGCCTGTGGATACTCCACATAGATGGCTTTTCGCTTGACAAGCCCGGCGTTGTACGTGTCAATCACCTTCTTGGGACATTTTTCCGCACATGCCCCGCAGGCAATGCATTTTTCCTCGTCCACGTAGCGCGGATGCCTGAGCACTTCAACCTCGAAGTTGCCCGCCTGGCCCGTAATGTTTTGAACTTCCGAAAGAGTGACGATTTCAATGTTTAAGTGCCGGCCGACCTCGACCAGTTTCGGCGAGATAATTCACATGGCACAGTCGTTGGTGGGAAAGGTCTTGTCCAGCTGGGCCATGGCGCCGCCAATGGAAGGCCCCTTTTCCACCAGGTACACATAATAGCCGGAATCGGCAAGATCCAGCGCAGACTGCATGCCGGCGATACCGCCGCCGACCACCATCACGGATCCGATCTTATTGCTTGCCATATTTAACACTCCTGATAATAATATTGCAGGGTTATGGATGCTCCAACTTAGAGAACACACAGAAAGTCAAATTTTCTTGATATCCATAAACAGTTATGTTGTCAATAGAATTTTGGGCTATATCTCACTGAACCTGAAGATAAAATTGTAGAAATTTCAATATAATGCTTTGCATCCGGAAATCAAGTCGCATATTTGGCAACAGGAGCTGGAATTGACGCAGAAAACCAGAATCATCGTTATTTCCGGGCCGACCGGGATCGGTAAAACCGAGATTTCCATAAGCCTGGCGGAAGTGTTTGGCGGAGAAATCGTGGGCGCCGATTCCATGCAGATCTACCGGCATATGGACATTGGCACGGCAAAACCCGGCCCCGACGAGCGCGGCCGGGTCCCGCATCATCTTATTAACGTGGCCGACCCGGATGAAGTCTATGATGCCGCCCGGTATATGCGCGAAGCCCGGGCGGCCGTTGATGACATCAAAAGTCGGGGGCGTTTGCCAGTGGTTGTCGGCGGTACGGGATTTTACATAAAGGCGCTGCTATATGGTCTTTTTGATGCCAAGCCGGAGGATGTGCGGGTGCGAAATCGTCTTTGGCAGGAGGCCCGCGCCCTGAGGGGCGGTGCCATGCATGAGCGGCTTGCTGCATGCGACCCTGAGACGGCCCGTCGCATCCATCCCAATGATACTTACCGGGTGATCCGGGCCCTGGAGGTCTTCGAGCTCACGGGCACCCCCGTGTCTGCCTTCCGGGCGGCGCACCGCTTTTCCGACGCCCCGTATTGCCCCCTGAAATTTGCCCTCTGCATGGAACGCGGGAAATTATACCGCCGCATTGATGCGCGGGTCGATCAGATGATCGAGCAGGGAATCGTCGAGGAGGTCCGGGGGCTGCTGCAGATGGGGTATGACAAAAACGCCAGGGCTATGCAGGCCCTGGGATATCGCCACATCCTCGGCTACCTGGAGGGCGAAACCGATTGGCAAACCGCGGTGGAGACCCTGAAAAGAGATACCCGCCGTTATGCCAAGCGGCAGCTGACGTGGTTTCGCAAGGATATGGAGACAATCTGGGTCCGGCCCGATCAGCAGGCTGAAATCACCGAACGCATCCGGGCTTTTCTTTTTGGTTGATGCGTCTTTTCACTCTCCGGAACCGGCTTGTTTTTCCAGGTCGACCACGCCGATCTGCAGGGCGTAGCGCACCAATATGGCCGTGTTTTTTACCGCCAGTTTTTCCATCAGGTTGGTGCGGTGCTTGGCCACGGTCTTGGGGCTGATGCCGAGGTTGCCGGCAACCTCGGCCGTGGTTGCCCCTTCGGCGATGAGGCGGAAGACCTGCTGTTCGCGCCTGGAAAGCCGGGCGTAAAGATTGGCTTCCGCCTCGGCCTCATCTTTTTTGACAAACGTATTGATGATCTCCGCGCTGATTTCCGGGCTCAGGTAGTATTCCTTGCCGTGCACGGTGCGAATGGCTGTCCGGATTTCCGAAAAGGGCGCGGTTTTCAATACGTATCCCCTGGCCCCGGCCTGGAGGCTTTCGCGCACCTGCTTTTTGTTTTTCCCGGTGGTCAGTATCAGGAGTTCGGAGTCCGGGCTGGCTGCTTTAAACCGGCTGACCCCGTCCGGCCCGTTAAATCCGGGTATCGCGGGTTCAATTATCACGATGTCCGGTTTTTTCTGTCTGGTTTTCTCCAAGGCTTCCGGGCTGTCCGCCGATTCCAAAGCCACCTCCATGTCCGGTTCCCTGTCCAGAAGCGCACGGATTCCCTGGCGAACCACCACCTGGTTGTCCACAAGTATGATTTGAATTTTCATGCAAATGATTCCTTTTCGGTTTCGGGGGTTTTGGGCTGTATTTTCGCCTGCCGGGCTGCGTCCGGTTCAGGCACGGACCGGGATTGTCAAAACGGTAGCGGTTTGCCCGTATCATAAGCCACGGCCTGGCAGGTGGCCACCAGCTTCCGGTTGCTGTCTGTAACCCGTATGTCGTAATTGGCGATTTTCCGGGAACGGCTGATTTCCCGGGCTTCGGCTGAAAGCATTGTGCCCGAGGCCGGGCTGCTGACATATGCGACATTGACGTTTAATGCCACGGCAATGTTGCCGGCCGTCTGGCTGGCGGTTTCAAAAGCCTCGTCAATGAGGGAAAAAATCGCCCCGCCGTGAGCGCGTGAATAGATGTTGGCCATGGATTCCGGGGCATAGTGCATTTCCACCCGGGAATATCCCGCAGCAAGCTCGGCAAGCCGCATGTTTAGCGTACACGCCAGGGGCTCTGCTTCAACCGCCCTGGAAATCGCCTTTTTGACTTCCGGATCAATGGGTTGTTTTTCTTCCAATCAGGTCTCCCCGGATGCGGCTATCGCAGTTGATCCCAGATTTGCTCGGCTTGGGCCATACCTCCTTTTTCCGGTTCTGATTTTAAATAATTTAATATAAAAACAGGTTTGCCCGGATTCAAGGGGAATTTCGTTTTTCTGCCGGAATCGGGCGGACCTGAAAGGCAGAAAAGATTGCCGCGCCTTTTTATTCCCGGCCGATTTTGGATGATAAAAAGCGCGCGCGCATCAGCAGTTCGATCCATTGCGCAAACAGGGCGGCCAGTGGAGCCGAACCCTGGCAGGCGGCATGCAGCCGCGTTTTTTCAAATGCGTCAAACTCATCAGCCAGGGCTTTGTCCCCGGGCGCATCAGCCATCAGGCGGCCGTAGATTTCCGAGGCCTGCTCGAAATGGCCCTGGACGGCATACAGGCGGGCGAGGCTAAGCGTATGCGGCCATTGGGAATTACTCATTCTCGGTGCCCTCCGATTTATCGGAAAACTTGAATACGATTTCCCCGGGAGCGACCATGTTGAGTTCATGCCGTGCCATGTACTCGATGTATTCCGGATCGTTTTTCAACCTGTTAATGGCCCGGTACATCTCGGTGTTCTGCTGTTCCACCCGCGCGTTTTGCTGTTTCACGGAGTCAAGGTCCCGGCGCATGGACTGCAGCGCCATCAGGCCGTGGCCGCCGAAAATGATGATCAGCAGATAGACGCCCATCATCAATGAGGCGGTCCACAGGCCGATATCCACAAGCCGGGTTTTGTTGAATCCTTCCTTCAATGCCGTTTCACCGTGGATAAGAACGCTTTGAGTTCTTCGCGCTGCAGCATTGCCGCGCAAGCCCCGTATATGAT
>Ga0182239_1000281_pt1 | contig 19320 bp, 15 predicted proteins | sample hydfrate6_PW_210_FD_132456 | JGI IMG/M metagenome (GOLD analysis project Ga0182239, IMG submission 132456) | Subsurface microbial communities from deep shales in Texas, USA - hydraulic fracturing test 6_PW_210 | ecosystem: Environmental > Aquatic > Deep subsurface > Shale gas/oil reservoir >... | reverse complement strand
ATTTTGCAGAGTCATATACTTTGTAAAAGGATAAGTGGCTGATAAGTGACTATTTATATGATTAATGATTATAGGGGCTTATCTTGATCCAACCGTCATTTGCGGTTATAGTTCATAACCCTGACTTTTCCCGGATGAACAGATAAAGACTGTCTTGACACCCTCCCTATACAAAAGATACAGTAATATATCAACAGGATTCCCGTTTTTCAAACTGCCGTGCACCCTTAACCCCAACAGGTATGAAAATGCGCAAAATCCAATTTTTCACCTTTCTTGCCGTCGCATTGCTGGTAGCCGGGAGCACAGGCGAGGCCCGGATCTACCATTACACGGACAATAACGGTGTCACCCGTTACACCAACGACCTTTCAAGCGTACCGGAATCCTACCGGAACACGGCGGAAGCCACCAGGGAAATTCCGGTCCGTCCGGCCCGGGCCGAAGATGACGCCAAAGGCATAAAACCCGGGGTCGGGGAAAAGCCGGATGAATCCAAAACCTTCCAGGACATGGAAGAACGGCGCCTGGAACTGGAAGCCAAAAAGCAGGCCCTGGACGAGAAATACCAGGACCTGATGCGGCAGCAAAAAAAATTAAAGAATGCCGGAAAACAGCTTGAAGACAAAAAGCAGGTCAGGGCCCACGAGAAAAAGGTCCAGGCACTCAACGAAAAGATCCGGGCCTATGAGGAGGAAAAAAACGCCCTGAAAGCTGAAATCGAGCAATACAACCAGAAAATGGGCGATCTGCGCGACGACGGCTGAAACAACCCGGCTTGCCTAACGCGCCTTCCAGGATGCTTCTTCCAGCCATCGGGCCAGACCTTCTGCATGCTGCCCGGCCCTGGTGATGGCAATGCCCTGAAGGCTTTCCACAAACAGGTCATGATCTTTGGGAATCGTTGCAGCCACCTTTTCCGGATCCAGACGGGAGGCAATCATGGCCTCGATCTCCGGCTCGCTTTTGTTGATCACAAAATAAAGGGGCCGGTCTGCATGCGCTGCCATCCCGGCCATCCTGGCTGCGAGCTTCAGGGATTCCGCAGTGGGATCCACCACCGCAAGCATCACATCCGCGCACCCGATCACACCCCGGCCGAAATGTTCCACCCCAGCCTCTGTGTCCACGATCACAATCTGCCCGGGCTCCACCCGCAGGCTTTCGAGAAACCGGGTGGAGAGCATGCCCATGGGACAGGCGCACCCCTCTTTGTAATCATGGATCTTTCCAATGGAAACCACACGAATATTGCCGGTTTCTGAAACGCAATCTTCCGGCAAATCCGCCATGGACTGTCCCATGGAAAAGATGCCCTGTGGATTTTCGGAAATAGGTGCGTTTATTTTTTCCTTAAACCCCTTTTTGCCTCCAAGGCTTTCCATTAAATCCATGGGCGGGGCCACACCGATCAAGTGGGCGATACCGAAATTGGACTCATCTGCATCCACCAGCAGCACCTGGCGGCCCATGGCATCAAATGCCCGGGCCAGCATCACCGAAAGGGTGCTTTTGCCGCACCCGCCCTTGCCGCAAATCAATATTTTCATATAACCTCCTGTAAAACTGAAAAGCGCGGCATCACCGCCGCAATTGAAAAACAATGGCGATCTCCAGGCCAATCGGGGGATTCCCGGCATCCGGGGGCGGCGGATCAAAGGGCCCGGCTGCCCGCACGGCTTTTACAGCAGCGTTATCCAGGCTGGAAAACCCGGAACTTTCCACCACCTCCGGATCTGAAACCCGGCCTTTGAAGTCCACATGAAATGACACAATCACCCGGCCCTCCTGGCGGCGCTGTCGGGCAGAGCCCGGGTACTGCTTATTTCGTTCAATGGCTGCCCGGATCCCGGAAAAATAGGCGGCCATAACATCTTTATTCGCCCTTGCGGGCCTGCGTGGTTCCGCGCGGTCTTCAGCGGTTTCAAAAGTTTCCGGGCCCTGCCATTGGGCAACCTGCTCGGACACAACCTCCGGCTGTTTTTCTTCGGGCTCTGCTGCATTCTCGGTCGGAATCTCCGGCGGACGGGGCGCATCCGGTGTTGGTGCGTCAGCCGCAGGGGCCGGATGCGGAGGACGGTCCGGGGGGTTGGGCACCGGCAAGCCTTCGGGTTCTGCTGCTGTATCCACAGTCACCTCAATGACTTTTTCCGGCGAAGAAGGTGCCATCTGCCGAAACTGCCAGAACAAGCCCAGGTGCACGCCCACAGAAAAGATCACCAGCATCCAGAACAGCCAGTTGATGTTTTGGAAATATTTGATAAACCCGGCCATATGGTCTGCGCTCAAGGCCTGGTGCCGGTTTTTTCAGTGGCCAGAAACAAGCGCCCGGCGCCGGCGGCACGGGCAATGTCCATGACATTGACCGCAGATTCAAGATCCACGGACCGGTCCGCCTTGACCATCACCAGACTGGACCCGGATGCGGCGTTCAGCCTGTTTTCAAGCCTTTGCTGCAGATCGTTTAGGGCCACTGATTCCTTTCCGAGATAGATCTTGTTGTCCCGGTCCAGATAAACCGTAATTTCCTGGCTCTCCCGGGCCGCCGCGGAGCTGGATTCCGGCAGATTGACGTCTATGCCGGACTCGGAAATAAAATTGGTGGTCAGCAGAAAATAAATCAGCAGCATAAAAACAATATCAATCAGGGGCGTCATTGGCGCCTGCATCCGGTAACGCTCTTTTTTCTTTCTGTGCACCAGCATGGCGGCCTCCTTAATTGCGTCCGGTCAGGGCAGTGAGAAAAGTCACCGCACCGTCCTGGAGCCGGGCCTCGTAGCGCTCCACCCGGGCCAGCAGATAGCTGTGGATCACCATGGCCGGCAGGGCCACGGCAAGCCCCAGGGCGGTAGTGAGCATGGCCTCCCAGATGCCGCCGGCCAGTACCGCGGCATTGACCTTGCCGCCCATTTCCTGAATCACCATAAAGGCCTTGATCATGCCGATGACGGTTCCCAGCAGGCCCAGCAGCGGGGCAATATTGCCGATGGTGGCAAGGGCCTGCAAATACCTGGACAAACCCCGGACTTCTTCTTCGGTGGCATGAATGATAACAGTTTCCAGAACCTCCCGGTCTTGGTTGCGGTAATCCATTGCCTTTCGCAATACCCGGCCCATGGGGGAATTGCTTTGTTCCGCCATTCGTGCCGCGCCCGGGGCATCACCGGATTTGAGCAGGCTGATGACTTTCTCAGCCAGCCCCGCACCCCTGGCGCGCATGAGGGTAAAGCGAATCACCCGCTCCAGGAAAATGGCCAGCACAAGCACGGAACACAGCAAAATGGGAATCACCAACACTCCGCCCTTTGCAATAAATTCAAGCGTCATTGTTCTTCTCTCCTTCTACCGAATCTTAATCTATCCGTCTGCTTCTTCGCCGGGCTCAGTGTGAATATCGGCCACACCGTCATAATCCAGATCTTTGGATCGCTTCAGCAGCTGCTGATTCTCCCCGTAGGTCTCCCAAACATCTGCCCTGCCGTCGCCGGTGGTATCCCGGCGAATTTCGGAAAGACGCCCCTGTTCATACGAATACCACGCATCCGGAGCCCCGTTTCCGGTTAAATCTTTTTCCGCAAAAACCACCTGCTCATCCTGGTCATAATACCAGGTCATGTTCAAGGACCCGGACTCATCCCCGTGCCGTGTCTGCTGCTTGATCAGCCGGCCCTCTTGATCATACCAGGCCCGGCGGTCGGGCCGGCCGTCGCCGTTTTTATCTGTTTCCACCATCTGTGCGCCAATGCCGGAATCAAGGAACACAACTGTTTCAAATCGGCCGTCATGATCCTTGTCCTGAAAAATCTGACCCTTTTTCTCCCCTGAGTAAAACCGCCGCCAGTCCGTCTGACCGTCAAGATTGGTATCTTTTTCCTCCTGCACCAGGTTTTGATTTTCATAATACCGGATTTTTTCTGCAACACCGTCGGCATCTGCGTCAATGGCCACCCTTTTGGCTTTGCCGGATGCGTCCGGATATACGGTCTGCTCGGAATGGCCGTCATTATCGGCATCGTTTTCCACCCTGGCGGGTTTGCCGTTTTTATAGAACACGACCCGGTCAAAGTTGCCGTCCTGGTTGGTGTCGTATTCCGCCTTTTGCGGCTGCGAGTTTTGAAAAAAAACCTGTTTGTCCCAGCGGCTGTTTCCGCTCTGATCGATTCGCCGCTTTTGTAGTTTTCCGCCACGGTATGTCTCAAGGATATCAAAGTGGCCATTGCCGCTGGTATCCTGCTTTTTGGATACCACCTGCCCGTTTTCATATTCCATAACCGTATCCAGGCGGCCGTCTTTTGTGGAGTCGGACTTTTGTTTAACGACTTGGCCCTTGCTGTCAAAATACAGGGATTTTTGGACCCGGCCCTGGTCATCGAGCCGCTGCTGGCGGATGCGCTGTTGATTATCATAAAAATCGCGGACATCGATTTTGCCGTCGCCGGTGGTATCACGTTCAATGCGCACCAGACGGCCGTTTTCATAATACTGGAAGCCATCCATGTCCCCATCCCTGTTTTGGTCCACCAAAAGCTTGACCAGCCGGCCGGATTTGTTAAAACGGGCAATCTGGTCCACTTGCCCGTCATTATTGGTGTCGCGCTCGAGGCTCCGGTCGTTTTCCGCCTCACCAGCCCAAACAACAGCTCCATGGCCCGATATCCCGGCCACCAAAACAAAAAGCACCGCCAGGACGGCTGCCAAAGTGGTCATTTTTTTTGTCATGCCTGAAAACATACGGATATTATCCAATATTGGCAAATCATAGGGTATCATCTGTTTTAAAGCAAAAAAGCCACAAAGAATTCATTCCCTTTGCCGGGGAATACAAACCTTCGTGGCTTCGTGACCGCACCCTTATTAATGCCGCTCACCCGAAATACACAAATCAAAAGCGGCAGTTTTTGTACAATTAAAAAAAATCCATAAGACGTCTTCTGACGCCGCTAAGTGGATCATTCTACCTTTTTTGTGCCACAAGTCAAGCAAATACCGGTATCGTCGGCACATCCGGAGAAAACCGGCAAGCAGACCATAACAGGATTAAAAAAAGCCCTGCTCCCCGAAAAGGGAGTCAGGGCTTTTTGATTTTCAGAACAAAATCCGGAAAAATTACAGCTCAAGCCAGGAATCGGAATAGAGCTTGCGGCCGAGGATCACGTCCACGGTCTTGACATAGTCGGCCAGTTCTTTTTCATACTGACTGGCATCTACGGGCTCGTCCATGGCTTTTTGGATCACGTCCACGATTTCCGGATGTTTTCCCTTGGCAATGGCGGTCAGTTTCTCATCCAGGGGATCGGAAATCACAGAATACATGCCGTAGCGCTCCAGCATAACCATGTAGGTCTGATTCAAAATGGGGCGCAGATAAGCCGGCGGGCCGTTGGAGATATTGGACAACCCGCAGGTGCTTTTGGCGCCCGGCGCGATATCCTGAAGCATCATGTAAAAATTCATCAGGCTCACCAGCTGTTCCTGCTGAATGTTGACCGGGGTGACAATGCCGTCGACCCAGATCTTTTCATTTGCAATGCCTGCTTCATTGGCTGCATACAGCAATTCCACGCACAGCGCGGCCCGCTCGTTTTCATCCCTGGGCAGCCCCTCAGGGCCCCACATCAGTGCGATGAAATCGGCATTGTACTCTGCGGCAATGGGCAGCATTTTTTCATACCGCTCGGGCCGGGCCATGATCGAGTTGATCAGGGGCGGCTGGGCGGTGGCCTTATAGACCTTCAGGCCTTCTGCAATGGCATCAATATTGGAAGTATCCAGGGCCAGTGGCAGCTCAGTGACTTCCTGCACGGTCTTGACCACCCAGGGCATCAGTTCGGTGCCGTCTTTCTTGGCCGGGCCGAGGTTAATATCTATATAATCCATCCCCCGGGCTTCCTGGTCCTTGACTTCCTCCTGGATGGGGGCTGGATCCCGTTCCTTTAATGCCTTGCCGATTTTCTTGGACATGACATTCAAACTTTCGCCTATCAACAGCATGGAGAACCTCCCTTTGTTGGTTCTGCGTCCGGCACAGACAAAAGGTCCGGGCCGGATTCTCGGTTATTGTCTTTGCTTCAGGAATGCCGGAAGGTGCGGGGCTTCCCGCGGCCCGACCGTCACGGTCCAGTCCGGAAGCTCTTCTTCGATCTCACCGGTAATGGAAGCGGCATAACCGGGAATAATGAGTTCCTTGTTTTTGACCTTGTCGCCAATGCCGCACTTTTTCACAAACATGCCCACATCATCGCCGGCAAATTTTCCGGCCGCCCACGCGGTAAGCACGGACAGGCCTTCGGTGTCTTTGACCAACAGCCAGGCCGGAACCTTGCTGCCTTCAATTTCGCCGGAAACAATAAAATAGGTCAAAGCAAAGTTGGTGGTGATCAGCACCGGTGAATTCTCGTCCGGATTGCCGATGGGGTAGATGTCTTCCACCACTGTCATGGGCCGCTGCGGGTCAGTGAAGATATTGAGCCGTTCGAGCAGCAGTGCAAACAGGGACTCACTGGCAAAATCCGACATCACACAAATGGCGCCATACTTGGCGATGAACATGGAGGCCAGAAGCGTTTCCATGTCCAGATTGGATGCCATTTCGCACGGAAAGACAATGGTGGGATACCCCACCGAGCGGTTGCTCTTTTTCAGGGCTGCCCGGCGAATGTTGACCTGGTCTTCATAGGCCTTTTTGACATCCCTGGATCCGGAATCAATGACGATCTTTTTAAACCCTTCCTCCCGAAGCTTGTCGGTCATCTCCATAAGGCCTTCCACGGAATCGGCCTTGATGGTCAGGGGCAGGTCGTTTTCCTTGGCCAGTGCGGAGAAATCGTCAAAATTATCCTTGGTGGCTGCATAAATCAGGGGATTTTTAAACTTGCAAACCTCCACGGCGGCCTTCATCACATCGAGATTCTCCGACATCAGGATGAGGTTGAATTCCGAGTTTTCAGCAATTTTTTTGGCCTTGGCGGCAAATGCGTCGGCATCGCCGTTGGCGTCTTCCAGGGCCACAAGCTCGGGCCGCAGGGTAAAGCCCACGCGCTCGAACTGGAAAGCATTCCATACCTTGAGTTTCTGGTCCAGCTCCTTGTCATCCATGTCTGACTTGATCTTGCCGGCCAGTGCAGTGGGATTGAAAAAGGTTTTTTCGTGGCGGTACTGAACGGTTTCGCCGCCCACGGTTCTTGCCCGGACCCCTTTGCCGATCTGAACCGGCAGAATCGGGGGGGCCGATGCTTCGGCCAGCTGCTCGCGAGCTTCGTCAGATACATACGGGCAGCTGTCGAGTTCGGCTTTTCCGGAAGCAAGGTTCATTGCAAAGGCAAGACACGTGGGAGCCCCGCATTCCTTGCAGTTGGTCTGCGGCAGCAGCTTAAATATCTGAATTCCGGTGAGTGCCATTTTTTTCTCCTCGCTTTACGCTATCCTGTCATTATAACCGAATCAGAACCGGGCCGCTGTCTGCGGCCCGGTTCCTTGTCTGCTGTCATCAACCCACGACGGATTCCAGCTTCAGCGCCGGATGATCCTTTTCCTTGAGGAACTCTATGACTTCCTCTTCCGTGGTGCCAACGGTCTCATCTGCAATCTTGTCATAAAAATCCGGAACACCCAGTTCCTTGGCCCGGGAATCAATCCGGTCCTTGATCTCTTCTTTGAGCATCTTGGGCATCCAGACGATTCTGAGCAGCCCGCCTTCGTCCATATCCGGCGGACCGTCGCCGCGGATGAACTTGCGCTGGGTGATGTTGAACTTGGAATGGCCCACAAAACCCGGGGACTTGGCACCGCCGCCCATGACACCGGCCAGGGTGGTAAACTTCATACCGCAGGGGGTATCGCCGGTATATTCGCGGTTTACCGTCATAACGCCGTTACAGGTGGGCAGCACCGCAGCGATGCACTCGCAGCAGCCGCAGGTGGTCATGGGATCATAAACGATGGAGTAGAAGTTGTAGCCTTCCACCGCACCGCGGGATGCCTGCTTGACAAACTCATTGACCCCTTTCCACTGACCCAGGCGCGGATCAATCACTTCACCCTTTTTAATGGGCTGGTTGGGTCCCGTGGGGTTGATTTCGTAGGAGGCCTTGCAGTCCATCCAGTTATAGGCGCCGCACAGACCGGTCCGCTCCGGGGAAACCGAACAGACGTGATTGGGCGCAAAGGACTGGCACAGGGTGCAGGAGTAGTAGATTTCCACGTCCTCGTCCTTCATGTTCTCCACCCGCTCATCGCGCTGCTTGTACTCGGCCCGGGCCCGCTCGGTCATCTTTTCCACATCGTCCTTGTTGGTATACAGGGTCACCTGAACCTTGTCGAGGACCTTGCCGAAATCCTGGTGCATCTTGGCATGCAGGACCACGCCGATGTCCTTTAAGGTAAAGCCTTTTTCCACGGCTGCTTTGCTCACCCGAATCCAGGAAATGTCGCGCTGACCGATATGCATCACGCCCTGGATGTAGTTGATCAGGTGGTGGATCTGGCGTTCCAGGATGGGCTCAAAGTCCGCCTGGAACTCCCGGCCGGCGATCTGGACGTAAATGCCCAGCGGCAGGGTGTCGCCTTCGCCGATATCCGTGATATCCTTGCCAACGACCTCAACCTTGCCGTCTTCGATTTCCTTCATGTCAGCCATTTTCACCAGCTCGGTGCACTGGGTCTTGCCGCCGCCCATCTGGGAGTGCAGGTCTTTTCCGCGCACCCGCTCGCCCTCGTAGGCAGGACCGAAGGAACAGGAGATATCGATCTGGGATACCTGGACTTTCAGGCCGCGGACTTCCACGGAGCGCTGAACGATCTCATCATGGGGAACATTGGCCACCACATGCTCATAGGTGCAAATGCCGGTGGGCAGAATTTCCGGGATATCCGTGTCGGCCAGGGTGGGAAAGCCCCAGTTGACGCATCCGGCTGCTGCCACGCCCCATTCGGTACCAATATCGCCCAGGGCGTTGACAAAGGCAAAGATCCGGTCTTTGTTGTACTTGAGAATCTTCTTGTAGTCGCCCGGCTGCAGACCGCCAAAGGCCATGGCCGCACGGTTGGCAAACCCGAGGGCGAAAACCGCAGAGGAGATATCCGGCCCAAAGGGCACGATGCGGGTGTTCCACCCCACCTGAACGTCGGCTTCCAGGAGCTGGTCAATAATGGAAATCCCGCGATGCTGGGCCGCACAGAAGATATAGAGATTGCGTTTCTGGTATTCTTCCACGATGTTCTTGGCGATCTCCGGGCTCGGGGCAGCGCCCACGATGGCGGCAAAACCCGGAGCCGAACCGTCGACAAATTCCACACCGCGTTTGCGAAGCACAATGTCATCTGCCGGGCCCAGCCAGACTTTGCCGTTTTCAATATCCGGATCTTCATGCGGATAGTAGAAATCCGGGTCCTTGACGATCCGCAGGGCCTCCTTGATTTCATAGGCCAGGATGGCCGCCATGCCGGCATCCAGCAGGGGGCCGAGAAACGGCAAATGATGCTTGCCCTTGATATGCGGGGGCAGCAGCTTGCGGGCAAATTCCAGCGGTTTTCTCATGTCCTCCAGTGTTTCCACCTTCAGCCCGGTCAGGGAATAGATGACCGGCAGAAAATACCCGGTGTTGGGAAATTCCACCTTGGTTGAGGCGTCATAGGACTGCAGGGTTTTTTCCAGTTCCCCTTCCACCTGGGAGACAACTTTATAGCCGCCCTGAATGGCAGCAAATGCGATCAGTTTAGACATACGGTCCTCCTTCGTTGAGGATTTGGTGTTGCTTCGTCATCAAAAATATCTTTTGAGATCAAGTCTCTTGTATCCGTCATCCCAAGCCCTTTTATGCTTCGAGCTTCTGGCGATCGGTCATGTCCATGAGCACCCGCTCCCGGGCCTTGTCAATGCCCAGCGCCTTGCGCTTGGAGTCAATGTGGGCGATCATCTTGTGGGCATGCTTGATCGGATCGGGCTCGAAATCCCACTTGCCGCCGTAGATCTTTTCCATGTCCTTAAACAGGTGATCCTGGAACACGGGTGCGCCGCTTGTGGGGAAGGTCACACCAAAAACCGTGTAAAACCCGGATGCCACGAAGTACTGGCCGATGGAGATGGCTTTTTCACTCATCCATTCCGGAGCGCTTCCGGCAACGGGCAGCTCGGAGATATCATTGCCAAGACCGCCCGCATTGACCACTTCTGTAGCTGCCAGTAGAATCCGGCTGTTGTCCACACAGGAACCCATGTGCAAAACCGGCGGAATACCGACTGTCTCGCAGACCTCGGCCAGGCCGGCACCGCAGTAGACGCCGGCAGCCTCGGGGGTGAGCAGGCCTTCCATGGCGCAGGCAATGCCGTTGCAGCCGGTGGTCAGCACGATCACGTCGTTTTTAATCAATTCCTTAACCACTGCGATATGGCCTTCATTGTGACGGGTCCGGGCGTTGTTGCAGCCCACCACGCCGGCAATGCCGCGGATTCGGCCGTTGATGATGTTGTCGTTTAAGGTGTAGTAATCCCCCCGGAAAGTGCCGCCCAGGTGGTACTGGATGGATTCCACGCCGAAACCGGCGATCTGGGTGGCCTTCTGCCGCGGAATCATAACCTCGGCACCACGGTTTTCAAAGTTGTCAATGGCCATTTTCACGATGCGTTTGGCATCTTCCATGGCATAGTGTTCGTCAAACTGAATATGCACCACATTGTCCTGCTCCATCTTGGCCATGGGATGGGTGGTGATCAGCTTGGTGTGAAAGCACTTGGAGACATTGGCCAGGTTCTGGAACACACACTGTACGTCAACCACCATGGCCTCGCAGGCGCCGGTGATAATGGCCAGTTCCTGCTGCAGAAAGGTGCCTGCGGGCGGAATGCCGTGGCGTTGGAGAATCTCGTTGGCCGTACAGCAGATGCCGCCGAGCTGGATGCCCTTGGCGCCCTTTTCTTTGGCATAGTCGAGCATTTCCCTGGACTGGGAGGCGGCCACGATCATTTCGGAAAGTACCGGCTCATGGCCATGGACGATGATGTTGACATGATCTTCCTTCATCACGCCCAGGTTGGCCTCGGACTGAAGGGGATACGGGGTGCCGAAAAGGATGTCCTGCAGATCCGTTGCGATCATGGATCCGCCCCATCCGTCTGCCAGCGCGGCCCGGGTGCCCTGCATCATCATGTTTTTATAGTCCTGATCCACGCCCATGTGGGTGCGGTGCATGATGTCAACGATTTCACGGTCAATGTTGCGGGGAAGCACACCGAGTTTCTCCCAGCGTTCATACAGGGGCTGGGGGGCGCGCTTGAGGTTGATGAGCTCGCCTTCCGGCTTGCCCCATTCACTAAGGGCCACCTCGGCCAGTTCCAGGGCCACTTCATCCAGGTCCCTGTCCCTGGTCTCGCCGTCGGCTTCCACCGTGGTGGCAATGCCCATGGATTCGGCCACCTTGACCAGCTTTACAGTGTCTTTGATCTGGTAGTCGTCGGTTTCCTTGCGGGCTGCGGCAAGAAAAACCTCTGCCACCGTCCGGCCGTGGTCGGAATGCGCGGCCGCGCCGCCTGCGATCATTCGCAGAAAATTGCGGGCGGCAATGGTGTTGGCCGTAGCGCCGCAAAGGCCTTTTCTCGTATCTTCGCCCTCGATGCCGCTTTTGGGCAGGGGCAGGCGGCAGGGACCCATGCCGCAGTTCTTGCAGCAGGTGCCCTGGGAGCCTATATTACATGGTTTCATGCTTTCTGCACGGTCAAAAATGGTATCAATACCAAGCTGCTGCGCCCGGGCAATCATCTGCTGGGAAGCAACGTCCATGGTTGCTCCAACCGGATCTGCTACCTTTTCCTTTTTGGGAGTCGCTTTTTTTTCTTTTTCTTCTGCCATTAGAGGTTCCTCCTCTTGTTGCTTTGAAATTCGGCAAGTATGCATGTCACGCCGGTGTCGGGCATATCAGCGGGTCTTTCCGCCATGGCGCAAGATGTATTGGATGCCTTTGAATACCATATTTTTATCTTCAGACTCTCCGGTGAATCCGGTCCAGTCTTTCCACAATTTTGTCCAAGTGGGATTTCTGTTCCTCTGCCGGTGTGAGGGCTTCGGGCTTTTCTGCAGCGGCCTCGCGCTTCTTGTGAAGCTGCTCGCGTTCCTTGGCCCGTTTTTCCCGCAGTTTTCTTTCTTCTTCGTCCCGCTTGGCCCGCTCTTCAGCCTCGGCCTTTTTCTTTGCCTCTTCTTCAGCCTTGGCTTTGGCTTCGGCATCGGCCTTGGCCTTGGCTTCGGCTTCCTGTTTTGCCTTGGCATCGGCCTCGGCCTTTTTCTTGGCGTCTTCTTCCGCCTTGGCCTTGGCTTCGGCCTCTGCTTTGGCCTTGGCTTCCGGATCCTCTGCCGGCTTGGCAGCCTTTTCCTCGGCTGCGGGCTTGGCCTCTTCGGCCTTGGGCTCAGCCTTCTTTTCTGCCTTCTTGGGCTCAGCCTTCTTTTCTTCCTTCTTTGGTGCAGCCTTCTTTTCTTCCTTCTTGGGGGCGGCCTTCTTGGGAGCGGCCTTCTTTTCCTCCTCGATCTTCAAATCCGGCTCGGGCGACATTGAAGCATAATCAATGTCCACATCAGCCAGCTGCTTTTCGATGGCGGCCACGTCAGTGGCGGCTCCGCCTTCCATAATCAGGTCGATGAAACTTTTGACCATGCGAATGGCCTCTGGATGCCGCATAATCAGAATGTCAGAGCCGGCCATCAGGTGGGTGACCGCGCCCACGGCTTCCATGAGAATGCCCCGGCGTTCCGGATCACCCAGTTCAGGTGCATCATCGGCTTTCTGATTGGCTTCCTTGCATCGCCAGACTTCGTTTCCGAGATTATTGACAATAGGATACTGCAGCTTGTCATCACCCTGCAGCAGGGCTGCCATGCGGATACGTTCCATAACGGAATAGGAGTACTCCATGCCGTAGCCCAGACCGCCGGTGGTGGGATCGATAAGGATACGGTCATTGGGCACGCCAAGGTTTTCGAGCAAAATATTGACCTGCTTGGCCAGGTTGACGTCAATGGGTGAAGAGGAGATAATGGCATGGCCAAAACCCATGGCGCTTGCGCCAATACCCTTGTGATTGTCGTCTTCCACCGGTCCGAGAACAAGGTTTTTGCCCTCGCAGGCCTCGGAGACCTTCTTTAATACTTCCTCGTCTTTCTGCACATTGGCGGTGCCCCAGAGAATCAGCGGCACGTCAATGGCCTCAAGAATGCTTTTGACTTTTTTCACGATTTCATCGGGGCTGGCATCGGTCCCGTTGGGATCGGCGCTTTTGAGCTGCAATACAATCATCTCCGCCCCGTACTGTTCCACGCATTTTTTGGCCCACGCCGCAGGATCCCCCAGTACGTCCTCAAAGGGCTTTTTGGCCGGCTCTGACCAGTCTGTCGGCTCCATGTCCCAGATTTCCATTGCAATCTTGGGCTTATTGGGCATCTCCCCTTCGAACGTATAAAGCGGGAGACAGCTTTCGCCACCGACCGTTACGGCCTTGTCGCCTTTGCCGAGAGTAATCGGCCTGATGCTGCCTGCATAGGATTCTTTAAAGATTTCGAAGCCCAATGTTACCTCCTTATTCTTAAGCGATTTCAGTTGAAGCGGTATCCATTTACGATTTGATCACAAATTCGATTTATTACTGCAAAACAGACAAAGCCTGCACGGCTTTTCTGTGTGACCGCCGGCTGCGCAATTGGGCCGATATTCTGTTTTGCCGCGCAGACAACACCCGGTTGCCAGACCGCACTCGTTACCTTTTTATTCATACAGTTTTAAAAGATAAATTTAATATCAAAAAAAAAACGTTTTGTCAATCATTATACAAGCTGTTTTATGGGTGACACAGCTGCCAGGCTTTCCTGATCACTGCCCGAGCTGCCGGTGCCGTTCATCCATCCGCTTCTTTAATTTTGGAAACAGGTTCTGTTCCGTATGGGGCAGAAACAATGCTGCAATATAGTTGTCCATAAAGGACTGGGTTTCGGAAAGTTCAAAGTTGGTCATCCGGTTTACCGTGGCCACCACATCCCGCCGGATGGTGTTGGTCAGCGCACTCATCCGGGCGCCCATGAGCGATCCGTTTCCGATAAAGGTAACTTTTTCCGGGTCGATTTCCGGCAGCAGACCGATGGTCATGGTTTTTTCCAGATCAATATAGCTGCCGAATCCGCCGGCCATGATAATGCGGTCCAGGTCATTGATGGACAGGCCCACCTCGGAGAGAAGCGTCATGCAACCGCTGTATATCGCCCCCTTGGCCCGGATCAGATTGTCGATGTCAATCTCTGAAAGTACCACGTCCCGGTCAATTCCGGAGACATCCTGCCAGGCCAGCACGTATTCATACACCCCGTCGACTTCCCGGATACGGTCTGTTTCAAGGTCCCGGTTGAATTTGCCCCGGTTGTCAATAATGCCCATTTCAAACATGGTGGCCACACAGGTGATCAGGCCGCTGCCGCAGATGCCTTTGGGCCGGACATCGCCGATGGTGACATTCATGGGCTCCAGGGTTGTCGGATCAACGGAGAAATCCTCGATGGCGCCCTCCGAGGCCCGCATGCCCAGCTTGATACCGCCGCCCTCAAAGGCCGGGCCTGCCGAGCAGGCTGCGCATACCATCCAGTCCTTGTTGCCGATGACCACCTCGGCATTGGTGCCGATATCCATGTACAGGGTCAGTTCCTCGTCCTGATACATCCCGGAACCCATGACACCGGCTACAATGTCTCCGCCCACGTAGCTTGAAACCTGGGGATAGACAAGGGCTGTGACATGATCCGGCAGCTCCAGGCCGATTTCCACGGCCTTGAAGGCCGGATAGATGTTGGCGGCCGGAACGTACGGCGACCGGCGGATGTATCTCGGATTGACCCTTAAAAACAACTGGGTCATGGTGGTGTTGCCGGCAAATGTGATCGTGGAGATCTCGTCTGCATCAATTCCGGATTTTTTGATGATTTTGCCGATCACGGAATTAATCGTGGATATGGCAAGGGAGTGAAGTTTTTCCAGGCCGTCTCCTTTTTCCGCATGAACGATCCGGCTGATGATATCCTCGCCGTAGCTGATCTGGGAATTGAAATCCCCGTACTGCGCCAGGACCTCTCCTGAAACAAGGTCAATGACCTGGCCGTAGATGGTTGTTGTGCCGATGTCCACGGCAATGGCAAAATTACGGTCTGTCGTGTCGCCGGCCTGTATACTGATGATTCGGTTTTTTCCGTCTTCGCGCACCGGGCGGGCAATGGTGGCGGTGACCTTGAAATCCGCCTCGCGCGCCACGTCCGGAACTTTGCGGATCACTGACAAGTCAAACTCCAGGCGGTGCTCGTTGTGATCCTTCTGCAGGGCCTGAACCAAACGGGTGACGTCGGCCTCATTGTCGGTTCCCTCGGGTACGGGCATTTCCACGTAAACCTTGTCCACGGCCGGGACAAACATGCCCTTTTCCTTGAGGTCGTCCAGATTTAACTGTTTAATCCTTGCGGTCTTGCGGGCCGTGGCCTGCAGATTCAGCACCTTGGCATCAATGTAGGATTCCGTGGGAATCCGGACGCTCAAATCGCTTTTGACCTTTGACAGGCAAGCCAGACGATAGCCTTTTTCCTGGTCCTGCTGGCTTAGCTGATCGGAAACGCCGCCTTCGACCTCACCGCTTTCAATGATCACGCGGCATTTTCCGCAAACGCCCTCCCCCCCGCAGGAGGCATTGATGTGAACGCCCGCATCCATGGCCGCCCGGATCAGGCTCTGGCCTTCTTCCACGGTAACTTCCTTGTCATGCGGCAGAAACGATACTTTGTATTGTGTCATAACCTCTCCAATAATGGTGTCGGTTTTTATTTTTATTCAGCTCTTGTTTACACATAACCCATGAGCAGCCATACACGCAAGGGTTTTGAGCATTAACCCAAAATAAGCACCACTTTTCCGATTATCCCATCAATAACCCGCCGCCCTGGTAAACAACAAACGAAGCCATCCATGCCACCGCCGTGGTGTAAGCCACACTCAGAAACGCCCACCGGACCGAACCGGTCTCCCTGGCAATGGCGGCAACAGTGGCCAGGCAAGGGATATAGAGCAGGACAAAAACCATCAAAGACAATGCGGAAAGCGGGGTCATCCCCGAACTTTTCAGGGCCCGGCGCAAGGCCTCGGAATCGGTTTCGCCTTCCACGGCATACAAAACCCCCAGGGTGCTGACCACGATTTCCTTGGCCACAAAACCGGTAAGAATCGCCACACTGCCGCGCCACTCAATGCCGATGGGCTCAAAAACCGGGCTCATCACCTGGCCGATGCGGCCAAGGTAGGATTTTTCGGCATGTTCCACCTGTTTTTCCCGCTGGAGACGATCAATTTGTTGCTGCTGCGCCTGTTTAAGGCCTTGCTTCTGCTGCGGGCCGGCATCGGCGATCTGCGCGGCATATTGCTGATTTACCGCCTGGATCCGGGCCTGGTAGTCCACATCATAATCGATGTTTTTCGGATAAGCGGACAAAACCCAGATGATGATGGATCCCACAAGGATAATGCCGCCCATTTTCTTTAAAAACATCTTGGCCCGGTCCCACATGTGAATCAGCAGGCTTTTGAGCATGGGCACCCGGTAGGGCGGCAGTTCCATGACAAACGGGGCATCGGCTCCGGTGAGCAAAAAACTCCGCAAAAGCCGGCCGGTTAAAATGGCCACTGCAATGCCGGTGAGATAGAGCAGAAATATCACGGTGCCGGCCTGGGCGGCAAAAAAGGTGCCGGCCAGCACGATATACACCGGAAGCCGGGCCGAGCAGGACATAAAAGGGGTGATCATCACCGTTAAAATGCGGTCCTTGGGACTTTCCAGGGTCCGGGCCGCCATAATCGCCGGCACATTGCAGCCGAATCCCATGAGCATGGGGATAAACGATTTTCCGTGGAGCCCGATCAAATGCATGATCCGGTCCATTAAAAAAGCGGCCCGCGCCATGTAGCCGGTATCCTCAAAAAGCGCGATGCAAAAAAACAGCAGCAAAATATTGGGCAGAAAGACCAGCACGCTGCCCACCCCGGCAATAACCCCGTCGAGCAGAAAAGTTTTCACAACCCCCGGCGGCAGCATTGCATCGAGTCCGCCGGAAATCATCCCGATGCCGGCTTCCAGCCATTCCATGGGATAAGCTCCGAGGGTAAAGGTGACCTGAAACATTGCCCAGATAAAAAAAATAAAAATGGGAAAGCCCAGAAACCGGTTGGTCAGCACCATATCAATATTGCGGGAAACATCCACCCGCCGGCGGGTGGAGGATATCATCACCTCCTTGATAATACCCGCAATAAACCCATAGCGCTCATCTGTTAGTACAATTTCCGGTTCCTCGTGGAACAGATCGGTCAATCGGGCCCGGAGCCGGTCTGCGGCTTCCATGAGTTCACGGCTGTCCCGGCCCAGAAATTCATCCAGCCGCTGCCGGATGATGGTGTCGTCTTCCAGCAGCTTAACCGCTGTCCATCTCCGGTCATAGGGAAAATCCGGCCCGGTGCGTTCTTCGATTGCAGCGCGGAGCTCTGCAATGGCCTTTTCTATATCGTTGGAGTAGCGAACTTTCCGGGTTTCCGGGATACACACGTCACTTTGTGCGGATTCCACTGCGGTCTTGACCAGCTCGTCGAGCCCCTGCCCCTTGTTGCCCACGGTAAATACCACGGGCACCCCAAGCAATTCGGAAAGTTTGGCCGCATCGATTTTATACCCCCTGGAAAGGGCCAGGTCTGCCATGTTTAAGGCAAAAATCACCTTGCAGTTCAATTCCCGCAGCTGATTGGCCAGATACAGGCTGCGCTCCAGGTTGGAGGCATCGATGATGTCGATGACCACATCCGGATTTTCATCCAGTATGTAGTTGCGTGCGACGATTTCTTCAATGGAAAAAGGGGTAAGACTGTAAGTACCGGGCAGATCGACAATTTTTAAATGACAGCCGAATTTTTCAACATCGCCTTCCTTTTTCTCCACAGTCACCCCCGGCCAGTTGCCCACTTTCTGGCGCGTGCCGGTGAGATGATTAAAAATGGTGGTTTTGCCTGAATTGGGATTCCCGGTAAGGGCGATTCGTATGTTTTTTTCAGCCATGATCCGTCTCCAGGGGTTCCACGGTAATGGCCATGGCCTCCTTTACACGCAAAGAAACATGCATCCCGCGGGTGGTCAGCTCAAGGGGATCACGCAATGGCGCATATTTTTCAATATAAAATTTTGAGTCCCGGGTCAGGCCCATTTCCAGAATCCGCCGCCGAAGCCGCATATCCCCGCCCACGAATACAATCCTTCCGGACTGCCCCTCTCTCATTTCGCTCAAACGCATGCCGGCATTTTCTCCATTCTATCTTATTGTCCGGGCCAAATCCAGTTTTTGGTCAGGACATTGGGGTTGGCTATCAGGTTCATCAATTATCGGGCGGTATCTGCGCCCTGCCCGGAATTTTTTGCGGCCTCCGGCTCCACGATAATTTTGCCGGCCAGGCCCCGGCCAAGTACGTAACGCTGATTGCCCGCTGCCACCACCACCTGGCCCCGACCGTAATTGGTAATGATTTCTACATGGTCATCAACGCGCAGTCCCATGCTCATCAGGCGCAGCCTGGAACTGCTGCCGCCGGTCAACTCCGTGATCACAACCCGCTCTCCGGGTTTGGCCGCATACAGCGGCATCTGGTGCATCCGCTGCTGCATGCAGTCGGAACAAATGCCGTACATTTCCAGGCGATGCTGCAGAAGGTGAAATCCGTAGGAATGGGCCACTTCCTGCTGCAACGCTTCTATATGCTGATTTTCAAACTCTAGGACCCGGCCGCACTTGGTACATATCATGTGGTCGTGATGGTGGCCCAGATGCCGGTGTTCATACTGTGCTTCTCCGTTTTGAAAACGGTTTTTCTGGGCAAATCCAAACCGGCACATCAGCTCCAGGGTTTCGGTGACAAAATTTTCAGAAAACTGATCTCCGTATTGCTCCTGCAGCTTTTGTTCAAGCATTCCGGCGCTCACGTGGCCTTCGATCTGCAAAAACGCGTCAAGAATCTGCAGGCGTTTATCAAGATAATCAATCTGCTCCTGGCGGAACAATTTTTCAAACTGCTGCCGCTCGTACTTGTGAACATGTGCCATCGGGGGGTCCCTGCCATTATGTTTTCGTTGAAACCAACGCCGAATTCAAAAACTTTCCATTACCTAAATTGAGCGTTTCAGATTTTTAAAAGCAATTAATTTTAAAGGATAACACCAATTTATATTTTAAAAACCTGAAACCCTCCGGGATTTCCAATTTTACCGCAGCTACTGCGTCAGAT
>Ga0182239_1000280_pt1 | contig 19323 bp, 19 predicted proteins | sample hydfrate6_PW_210_FD_132456 | JGI IMG/M metagenome (GOLD analysis project Ga0182239, IMG submission 132456) | Subsurface microbial communities from deep shales in Texas, USA - hydraulic fracturing test 6_PW_210 | ecosystem: Environmental > Aquatic > Deep subsurface > Shale gas/oil reservoir >... | reverse complement strand
ATATTGACAATAATTAACTATAACTTGTACTTTCCCGCTTATATGGCCACCATTTGCTGAAGTCCACTAACATGAAAATCCGTTCATACAAAGGATTGCCAATGAAAATTCAATTCACTGCATGCAAAGCTGTTTTTCTCGGGGCCTGTATATTGATGCTCATGTGCAGGCCGGGCTGGACCGCAAATCCGGATCTGCTCATGGCCACCACCACCAGCACCGACAACACAGGCCTGCTTGACTATCTGGCCCCGCATTTTACAGAGGCCACGGGCATTGAAATCAAATGGACCGCAACAGGCACGGGCAAGGCCCTGGAACTGGGCAAAAGATGCGACGTGGACGTCCTGCTGGTGCATGCCCCGGATGCGGAAAAACAATACGTGGCTGACGGCTACGGTATCAACCGGCAGCCCATCATGTACAATGACTTTGTGGTAATCGGACCAAAATCCGATCCGGCAGACATCCGGGGAAAGACCACAAAGGCGGCCCTCGATGCCATTCAGGCCTCGGGGTCCCGGTTTGTTAGCCGGGGTGATGATTCAGGAACGCATAAAAAGGAAATTGCGCTTTGGCGGGCTGCCGGGCTGACCCGGCCGGACAAAGCGTCCTGGTATATCCAGACCGGCCAGGGCATGCTGCCGAGCATCAACATCGCCGCAGAACAGTCCGGATACATCCTTACCGACAGGGGCACCTACATCAAGTACGCCCATGACAAGGGCGGCAGTCCGCCGCTGGTCATTGTGGTGGAAGGCGGGGACATGCTGCGCAACCAATACAGCGTCATCCAGGTCAGCCCGGAGAACTGTCCGGATGTCAAGGCGGATCAGGCCCGGGCCTTTTCCGGGTGGATGGCCGGCAAACAAGCGCAGCAACTCATTGACGGATTCAGACTTCTGGACAAAAAGCTGTTTATTTCCAACGCGGATCAATAAAAATTGGACTTTATCCTCCAGGGAACGGCCCAGGCCCTTGAACTGCTTTTCTCCGGTGATCCGGAAACCTATTCGGCCGTAGCCGCCACTCTCACGGTGTCATCCTATGCCATGGCCGCCAGCCTGGCAATGGGGATCCCCCTTGGATTTGCCCTGGGTCATCTGGAATTTGCCGGCAAACGCCAGATGCGCCTTGTGGTCGATACCCTGCTGTCGCTTCCCACGGTTTTTATCGGGCTGCTGGTTTACGCATTTGTCTCCCGGCAGGGGCCCCTGGGGGAAATGGGTCTGCTGTTTACCCTGCCCGGCATTGCCATGGGCCAGACCATACTGGCCCTGCCCATTGTCATCGCGCTGAGCGCCACGGCCATTGAAAACACGGATGCCGGCCTGCGCACCACCCTGCTTTCCCTTGGGGCAGGCCGGCGTCACCTGGTGACAGGCACGCTTTGGGAAGCCCGCCATGCCATTCTGGCCGCCGCACTGACCGCCTATGGCCGGGTCATGACCGAGGTGGGCATTTCCATGATGGTGGGCGGCAACATCAAGTGGCATACCCGCACCATTACAACGGCTATTGCCCTGGAGACCGGAAAGGGCCAATTTGCCACGGGCATTGCCCTGGGCCTGGTGCTGCTGGCCATCGCATTCGGGGTCAATGCCGGGGTCTCGTTTCTGCGCAGAAAGTAAAACCATGGCTTTATACGAGCTGGAAAACATCCGGCACCATTATAACGGCACACCAGTGCTGTCCATTGACCGCTTCCGCGTTGCCGAAAACAGCGTCACGGGGTTGTGCGGGCCCAACGGCAGCGGCAAAACCACATTGCTCAGCCTGCTGGGTCTGATCTCGCCGCCGGCCGCGGGATTCATTTATTTCAGGGGACACAGGGCCCGGCCCTATGACGGCCAAATCCGGAACAAAGTGGCACTGTTGCCCCAGCAGTCCTTTCTGCTGAAACGATCTGTATACCAGAACGTGGCCTACGGGCTTCGGATCCGCAAAAACACAGACAACGAATCCGGACAAGTGGCCCATGCCCTCTCCCTGGTGGGCCTGAACCCGGAAAAATTTGCCGGCCGGCCCTGGTATGCCCTGTCCGGGGGTGAGGCCCGGCGGGTGGCAATGGCTGCGCGTTTGGCGCTTCGGCCGGAAGTGCTGCTGCTCGATGAGCCCACAACCAGCGTGGATGCCGCAAGCGCACAGCTCATGCGCGAGGCCGCTGCAGAAGCCCACCTGCAGTGGAACACCAGCTTGATTATTGCCAGCCACGACATGCAGTGGCTCCAGGGGATCTGCCATGATCTGGTTTATCTGTTTTCCGGCACAATTCTGGGAAAAGGAAAAAAAACCATTGTCTTTGGCCCTTGGCAGCACACTTCCGGAGGCGGGGCAATCCGCACGCTGGCAGACGGACAGGTTCTTGCTGCGGAAAACGCCCCAAAGGATCTCACAGGGACGGCCGCCATCCTGGACCCGGATGACATGTCCCTGCACGCATCACCCGATGATACAGGGGCAAAGAAAAATACATTAAAAGGCAGAATTGTCTGCCTGGACATGGAACAGCATACAGGCTTTATACGGGTGCTGGTTCTCGCGGGCCGGAGCGAATTCTGCCTTTATCTGGATGCCCAAACCCTGTCTGCCCGCAACTGGCAGCCCGGCAGCGAGGTGTGGCTGGCCTACCGGCCGGACCGGATTGAATGGAAAGCCCCCGGGCTGCAGTAAGATGCAAAGAAAAAGGTTTTTTCCTGCATGGGGTCATGCTACAAAACAGAGCAGAACATACCAACGGGAAAAGACAAAATGCCCTTCAAACATTTCACCGCAGTCATGCTCGCCTGCCTGTTTATACTCATGGCCCCCGCCACTGCACCGGCCCGCCCCCTGGTACGGGGCTACGGATGTGCAGTGACCGATTATGATACCATACTTGAACTTGTTGAGTGCTTTGGCGAGCCCCTTTACACCGAAGAGGTCGAGGAATACATACAGGTGCGGCCCCGCCAGGTGGTCAAGACCACCATTACCGTCTGGTATTACCGGATTGATGAAAGCGGTTTTAACAACAACGAATTGTTCGCCTTCCACATCCATCAGGGCAAAATCTTTAAAATCGAACAGATCAGCAAGTAAAAAAGCGCCTATGCCGGAGCAGCTGTCTCCATTTTCTGTGCAATCCTGCGGATGGCAGCGGATGTGGCTTTTTTGAAATTATCGGTCTGTTTTTCGGAAAACTCCGTAAAATCAACCAGCTCCGTATCCTTGATCAGGGAGAGAAACTGGAGCACGATTTTTTCAGCCATTTCATAATACCGGGTTTGCCGGGCCTGCTGGTCGGGGAGAGCAAAAATCCCGTCCAGGGTCTGCCGGATGGGTCCCTGGGTTTCCTGCAGCCGCCGGTCAAATACATCAACAATCAATGTAAAAATCACATCCACGGGATTGCTCTTGATCAGCGAAGGGGTGTGCAGAGAGGAAAAATCGGTTTTAACCGCAATGTCGCCCCTGCCTGTATCCATCACCCGTTCAAACCAGTTGACCGTATAGCGCCGAAAGTCGGAAGCCTCCCATTTGCCCTTTTCCCACATATGGGCAAAAAGGATCTGGTCCAGGCTGTCCATGCATTCCTTGCGGTCCTCAAAATCGTATGTTCCCAGAAGCGCTCCGTCCTGGAACAAATCCACGCCCGGGTTGTGCGCCTGTGGGGAAATATCCAGGCAGACAAGGCGGGGCTGCGCCCCGGGACGCTGCAGCAGAATTTTATAGGCCGGACGGCTTTTTTCAATGCGTTCAAGTTCCGGGGCGGACTCCGGGGGACGGATTTTTCCGGCTGCTGCGGGCGGCAGAAACACGGCTGCCACATTCGGGCTGACATCAATAATCGCCAGGGCTTCATCAAATACCGGCCGATCCGATGCGTCCAGGGATACAGCCGGAACCAGGCGGCCCGGTTCGAGATACGGCGCAAACACCTCCAGCAGCGCCTCAAGACCTGCCTGCCAGTGGGCGCTTCTGGGGTCCCTTCCGTTGTCAATCCATTGTCTGACCTTCTCTGATGCGGGTTTCATATTTATCCTCATATATGATGATGCCTTCGTAAAAAGACTGATTGTCAGATGGTTTCATGAAACCCATTAATCATATAGACGATCCTTTCGCCGGTCAATATTGAAAAATAAGCAGATGCGTTTTTGGGTTGCACCATCGGCGAGTTATACCGTTTTTACGCTTTGGCAAACTTTTGCCGCAGCTTTTTCTTAATAATTTTTCCGCTGGGGTTTCTGGGCAGTTCATCTGTGATGATGACTTTCTTGGGGACTTTGTAACCGGCCAGGTGCTGCTTGCAAAACCCAATCACTGCACCTTCTGTGAGGTCCTTGCCCGGAGCGGGCACCACCACCGCAGTGACGATTTCCGACCAGTATTCATGGGGCAGGCCGATGACTGCAGCATCCAAAACGCCCGGGCACTGAAACAGCATTGCCTCAACTTCCTGGGAGGCCACGTTTTCCCCGCCGGTCTTGATCACATCCTTGATCCGGTCAATAAAATAAACAAACCCCTCCTCATCCATGCGCACCAGATCCCCGGTGTGATGCCACCCGTTTCGGAAGGTTTGGGCGGTTTTTTCCTCGTCCCGGTAATAGCCCAGCATCACGGCCGGACCCCGGGCCACCAGTTCCCCCTCCCGGCCCACGGGCACTTCCTTGTCATTGTGGTCCACCACTCTTACCTGAATGGGCATGTGGGCCTTGCCTATGGAGGTACTTTTCCGCTCAAAATCCTCTGGTTTAAGGCTTGTGCCCAGCGGGCTCATTTCAGTCTGGCCGTAATAGTTCATAAACCCTGCCCCGGGCAGCAATTTGCGCCATTTCTCAAGCACCGGGGGCGAGGCCAGGGCGCCGAACACCACGCACTGCTGAAGGGAGCTCAAATCATACTGGTCAAATCCCGGCATCATGGGCAGCCCCGTGTATAACGCCGGCGGCCAGACCCAGTGGGTAATCTTCTCATCCCGGGTCAGGTCCAGGATTTCCTTTGGGTCGGGTGCGTATTCCATGACCGTTGTGGCGCCCACGGCAACAATTGCGGTAAACAGGTACATGGCCGCAACATGATAGAGCGGAATACCGGTAATGATTCTGGCGTCTGCACCGATGCGCAGGTCAAACACGGCGGAAAGAATATCAATGTAATAGTTGAGATGGGAATTTAACACTCCCTTGGGACTGGCTTCCGTGCCTGATGTGTACAAAAGCGTGGCCGGATCTTCGGCTTCGATTTCCACCCTGGGTTCCCGGGCGGGCGTGGAATCGGCATACAGGCTGTCAAAATCCATCCAGCCTTCGGGGACCTCGTTTCCGGCGAGGTTGATCCAGATGAAATGCTTGACCCCGGCAAGCTCTTGCCTGACCGGGATCACGCTCTGCGCCAGGCTGTCTTCCACAACAAAAATCACCGGCTGGCTGTGATTGATGATAAATTCAACTTCCCCGGACTTGAGCATGAAGTTGAGCGGTGTCACAATGGCACCCAGTTTCAGCAGGGCCCACCAGTAAATCACGAACTGGTGGCAGTTGTGGGACAAAATGGCCGCACGATCCCCCTTTTGCACGCCCAGCTCCGCCAGGCTGTAAGCGCACTGATTGACCGCTGCATTCAACTCTTGATAGGTAAAATGTTTGTTTCTGAAGGAAAAAGCCCTTTTGTCCGGATTTCTGGCCGCGGTTCGCACCAGCATATCCCCCACACTCGCCCTTCTGACCACGTTTCTCTCATAAGATGAAACCTGTGTCATAACCCTCCCCTTTTTGTGTATGTATGGTATGTGTGACAGGCAGCAGGCATGTCTTTTTCCGGGATTGCGGATAATCAGTGTTGAACAAAAAACCAATAGCATAAACAATGTTCTTGCGATTAAATAACTGCCATGAATCGGTTGACGTGTCAATTTGAAAGGTTCAGTTTGGGTTTTGATCTGTTTTGTATTTCATTATTGGTTCTGATAATCTGTCCGGGTATAAGGTATGCCAATGTTCAATAACCGTAAATTGCCACCTGCAGGAAAACAACGGAGGAAAATCCATGGCGATTGAATTTGAAAAGCAGGACAAAACAGCCGTATTCTTAAATCCGTTCACAAACTTTGAGCGCGCTGAAGCCAAATGCCAGCTCCGCCGGGATCCGCTCACCGGCCGGACCGGACGGCTGGCCCATTTTGTGGGTTTTTCCCCGCCGGCCGCTGATTTCGCCGGCATTATTGAAAAATCCCGGGAAAACTGCCCGTTCTGCCCGGAAAACGTGTTTTCCATGACCCCGCAGTTCGATCCGGACCAGATCCCTGAGGGCCGCCTGGAATACGGCGAATCCGTGCTGTTTCCAAATCTGCTGCCCTATGACGCCCACAGTGCCCTGGCCGTGCTGTGCCGGTCTCACTTTAAAACCCTTTCGGAATTTTCCGCAAAGATCATCGAGGATGCGGTGATCAACTGCCGCAACTATCTGGACCGGGTCATTGCAGACAAGAAAACCACTTATGGCCTTGTGACCTGGAACTACATGCCGGCAGCCGGCTCCAGCCAGGTCCATCCTCATTTCCAGGTCTATGCCACGCAAACGCCGGGCAATTTTCTCGGGCAAATGATTGATGCAAGCCGGGATTACCGGCAAAGCCACAATCGCACCTATTGGGAAGACTACCTGGCAGCGGAAATAAAAAATCAACAGCGGCTGATCCACCAGGGACAACAAAGCATATGGCTCACCGATTTTGTCTCCTTAAGCCCCTTGACCGATGTGATCGGCATTTTTCCGGGCAAACAGACCCTGTTTGACCTGGACAGGGCCGCTGTTGAGGAAAGCGCCGCGCTTATCAACGCGGTTTTGGACTGGCTGGGCCAGCAGGGGGTATACAGCCTGAACCTGGCCTGGCTGCCGGCTGCCGCCGGCATGCAGGATCACTGGCTGCAGGTGCGCATCTCCCCCAGGCTTTATCTGGCCCCCAACGTCTGGTGCACCGATACCCCGTCGCTGGTCTCCCAGTACCAGGAGTCATTTATGATCCGGGCGCCTGAAGAAGTCGCCGGCGAAATCAAAAGTTTTGTTCAACATCCATCACCTTAAAGGAAAATTTGTATGAACCCGCATTCAAACATGGACCAATACCTTCAGCCCACAGCGTTTATGAATTTTGATCATCCGTCAGTGGCTGCTTTTGCCGAAGAAAAAGCCGGCAGCAACAGCGATCCGGTCCAACAGGCGGTGAACCTTTATTACGCGGTGCGCGACAGCATCTATTATGATCCCTATGCCATTGTGCTGACCATCGACGGCCTGCGCGCATCCACCACCCTGGCGCAAAAGCGGGGGTGGTGCGTTGCAAAGGCCGTCCTCCTGGCTGCCTGCTGCCGGCACCAGCGCATCCCGGCCCGGCTCGGATTTGCAGACGTAAAAAATCATCTTTCCACAAAGCGGCTCAGAGAGCGCATGAAAACCGATGTGTTTTACTGGCACGGGTTTACATCCATTTACGTAAACGACCAATGGGTCAAGGCCACACCGGCTTTCAACATTGAACTTTGCCAAAAATTTTCCCTAAAGCCCCTGGAATTTGACGCAACAGCCGATTCCATCTACCACCCGTTTGATCTTTCGGGCAACCGGCACATGGAATATGTAAATGAGCGCGGCGAATTTGCAGATGTCCCATTGGATCTTATTATTAAAACGTTCCTGGAAAAATACCCGGAAGCGGATACCGCTTGGTTAAACGCGGATTTTGACCGGGATGTGGCCCGGGAAACCGGGGCAGAAAAAAAATGACAAACCGCAACCGGAGCCGCGGATATGAATGAGATAAACCAAAACAGCCTGGCAGATATTGAATTTCAAATGCATTGGATCAGCCCTGAGGCCCAACACACGGACAGTTGCCCGGTCATGGTCAATTTCTGGCGCGATCTGCTGCCGGATGCCGTCTATGAAGGACTCATGGGCGCCGGCATCGGAGATCAAAAAACCTTTGGGTTTGCAGCCGGCGAAGTGATCGCCGCCCCTGATCCGGATCAAAAGATCCGCACAGACCGGAAAAATTTTGATGAAACCCGGGCTGTGCCGGCATTCGGGCGATTTTATCCCCGTGGCGTGCTCAGGGGGGTTTACAATGTGTTTCCCCAGAATGTTGCGCCCATGCGCTGTACAGGGGTGGATGAAAAAATCGTGGACATTGATTTCAATCACCCCCTGGCCGGATACGACCTGGAAATCACAGCCCGGGTACACACCATCTATGACAAACCCTTTGACCGGGGCGGCAACTGCCGGCTGCTCATGGACGAAATTGCCAGCGGTCCGGGCATGCAGGCCCGATGCCAGGGCATGCCCACGGACTTTTTTCATGACAAGGCCTTCTGCCGCACCGATGAGACAGAAGATGCCGCATTTTATGAAAGCCCCAGGCTGGTACAGCATCTGGACCAGCGGGCCATTGAAACCATATCTGCAATCTATGGCCGCTTTATCACACCGGAAATGCACGTGCTGGACCTGATGAGCAGCTGGCAGTCCCATATTGATCAATCAACCGATTTTCAAAAAATGAGCGGCCTGGGAATGAATGAAGGGGAACTTGCAAAAAATGACCGGCTAACAGATTACCTTGTGCATGACCTTAACAAGACCCCCCGCCTGCCCTTTGAAGACCAGAGTTTTGACCTGATTCTCTGCACGGCATCCGTGGAATACCTGACCTCTCCGCTGTCTGTATTCAAAGACGCCGCCCGGGTGCTCAAATCCGGGGGAGTGATGATCCAGACCTTTTCCAACCGGTGGTTCCCGCCCAAAGCTATCAGGCTGTGGACCGAGCTTCACGAGTTTGAGCGCATGGGCCTGATAAAGGAATATTTCCTGCAGTCCGGACTGTTTTCCAACCCCGCAACCCTTTCCTCCCGGGGCTGGGACCGGCCGGAAACAGACAAGTATTACCCGGACATGCCCCAATCCGACCCGGTGTTTGCCGTGTGGGCCGGGGTATAGGGCCGTGTTTGGACTTAGAAGTGTTTCCCCCGGGCCGCAGCCCGGGACCGAACACTGCAAACAACTTTTTGCCCCATGCATTAAACCTTTGGTTTTATTTTTTTGAACCTTGAACTTTGAACTTTGAACTTTGAACGAAATTTCTTAGAAGTAAGTTTTCAAATGGCGCCGTGAAAAGTTCAATATCAAGGCTTGCAATTGCAAGTTGCACAATGATATGAAAAAGGCGCATATTTTGAAAACCGCGCACGGCACAACGGACCACCATGAAAATTCTGCGATTCACAGACAGTGAAGGCATTGTCCGGCTCGGAACGAATCCGGCAGACGGCATGGCAACGGAAGTAATTGCGGCAGGCGACAAAGGCTATAAGCCAACCGGCCAGCTGCGCGCAATCCATTCCTTCCTTGCCCCTGTGCAGCCGGCCGCCATTATCTGCATCGGGCTCAATTACCGGGAGCATGCAAAGGAAACCGGACTGGAACTGCCCCGCTACCCCGTGGTATTCATGAAAAATCCGGCAGCCGCCACCGGTCACGGCCAGCCTGTTGTACTGCCCGAATCGTGCAGGAAAAAGGCCCAGACCGATTATGAAGCCGAACTGGCCGTGATCATCGGCCGGCCGGCCAAAAATGTCCGCCCCGGCGACGCCCTGTCCTATGTCAAGGGCTACACCGTTGGAAATGACATTTCCGCCCGGTCCTGGCAAAAGCATGCCGGGGGCGGCCAGTGGGTCCGCGGCAAAAGCTTTGACACATTCTGCCCCCTGGGACCGATGATGGTCACACCCGACGAACTCCCGGATCCGGACAGCCTTGGCATCGGCTGCCGGGTAAACGGACAGACCATGCAGCAAAGCAATACCTCGGACATGATTTTTGCCGTATCCGAGCTGATCGCATATCTTTCAGAAGACACCACCTTGCTGCCCGACACAGTGATTTTAACCGGCACGCCCAGCGGTGTCGGCTTTACCCGCAAGCCGCCGGTATTTCTTTCACCCGGCGACCGGCTGGAAACAGAAATTGATAAAATCGGCACCCTGGTCAATACCGTAATCTAACAGGATATAAATGTCTGCACAACATATTGAAAATCTTTCAAAAGAACTCTGCAGCCTGGATGATCTGCCGGCATTGCCCCAGGTGGCCCTCCGGATTCTGGAAAATATCAAAAACCCGGACACCTCCATGCATCAGCTCGCAGAGATCCTTGCAACGGATCCGCCCCTCTCGGCCAAGGTGTTAAATGTTGTCAACTCGCCTTTTTTCGGTCTTTCCCGCAAAATCACCAATCTTCCCCATGCCGTGAACCTGCTCGGTGAGGAATCCCTGAAATATATCGCCCTGAGCTTTTCCCTGATCAACCTGTTTAAAAAGAGCCAAAACCGGCTGGACTATTCCCGCTTCTGGCGCAAATCGCTGATATGTGCCGTTGTCAGCCGTCTGATGGCAAAACAGGTGCTTTCCGGGGATGCCGAGGACATGTACCTGCTGGGCCTGCTCCACAACATCGGCATGCTGGTTCTGGCCCAGAGCCGGCCGCAGCAGTACGCCATGGTCATGGAAAAATCAGATTCCCAGGACATGCTGCTGCATCACGCGGAAAACGAAATCTTCGGCTGCAGCCACATGGAAATCGGCGCTTTTTTATTAACAAAATGGAGCCTGCCGGCGGGATTTGCCATTCCGGTAAGCCACCACCATTACCCTGACAGCCTTGAGCCCCCTGACAGCAGATACCTGGCCCGCACCCGAATTCTGCATCTGGCAGATGAAATATTTGCTTTTCTGTATGAAGACAACTCCGCACTTCAGCTGGCCCTGGTTAAAGACCTGCTGGAGCAATACGGCATGGCGGAAACAGTAAACCTCGAAGACCTTCTGAACCAGGCTTTTCTTCAGATTGATCCCTTGCTTCCCTTTTTTGAACTTGAACGGGACTCTTCCATGGATTATCTGAAAATTCTGGAGGAAAGCAAAAAGGAGTTATTCAACCTCTCCTTTGGCCTGACGCGCAAGGTTCAGAAACAGGAGGAACATATCGGCACGCTCAGCCGTCTGGCATACCGCGACGGCCTGACCCGGCTGCGAAATTTCCAGAGTTTCCAGGAGGCCATGGACCGGGAAATGGCCGCCATAGAACGCTACGGCCATACCAGCATCCTGGCCATGGTGGATTTGGATCATTTCAAAGCCGTCAACGACGCCCACGGACATGCAGCCGGAGACCAGGTTTTGCGTTCAGTGGGGCGGTTTTTCACCGAAAACATCCGCAAATCAGACGTGGTGGCGCGGTACGGCGGGGAGGAATTTGTTCTCATTCTCTCCCGGACTCCGGAGGATAAAGGCGTTCAAATTCTTAACCGGCTGTGTGCACAACTGGCGGCGATGGAGGTGAAATACAAGGGGAAAAAACTTTCGGTCACCATGAGTGTGGGCATCACCCGAATGAATCCGGATGAGCCCCTGCCCAAAAGTGAACTGCTGTGGCAGGCAGATCAGGCACTGTACACGGCAAAACACAAGGGCCGCAACTGCTGCTGCATCTGGGGGCAAGCCTAATTTCCACTACGCCAGCAGCAGGGATCCGGATCATTGAAAACATCGCCGCCAGCACTGTGGACAACAGCCAGGCAGGCGCCGCAAACCGGACGAATCGGACATTTTGCACAAGCCGCAGATCCGGTTCGGTAACGGACGGCTTTAGGGCTGTAATAAATTTCTTCCAGGCCCTGTTGATAGATATTGCCGATGAGCGACGGAAACTTGCGACAGGCATGCACTTGCCCGTCCGGCAGCAGAGCGGCAAAATTAAATGCTGCCCCGCATCCAAAGCCTGTACACCCGCCGCCCGGCGCCAGGCCCTTTTGCCAGCGGAGCAGGTTAAACAAATTGTCCTTAAACCCCATGCAGGCACTTTTTTCTGCCGCCGCCATGTAGCGCTCCAAAAAACCGGCATATTCAGCCGGATTCACTGAAGCCAGGTGCGCACCCCGGCCCACGGCTGCCAGGCGGTTGAAGGTAAACAGCTCGGTTCTGCCCTCCAGCTCATGGGCCAGTTCCAGTACCTGGTCCATGTTGTCCCGGGTCAAGGTCAGCATGATCATCCGGTAAATCCCGAGTTCTCCGAGAAGCTCCAGGAACTCAAGGGTTTTGTCAAAATGGCCCTGTCCCCGGATATAATCATTGTGGGCCCGGGTTCCTTCAAGACTGACCTGGTAGAACTCGGGCATCTGCACGCAAAGCATTTTTTCAATCGCAGCCCGTGGCATGGGATTTCCCAGCACTGCGGTCATAAAGCCGCGGCTGGCGACCGCCTGATAAATTTCATCAAAATACGGATACAGCATGGGATTGCCGCCGGTAAAACTCACCTGGCCAGACACATGGTGCCGGCTGCAGAAATCATATAAATCCTCTGCCACCCGCAGGGCGGCAGACCTGGACATATGCGCCCGATCACTTCTGTCATAGCAGTGGCGGCAGTTTAAATCACAGGCCTGGGTGAGATGCCATTGGAGGGTGAAAGTGGGTGAGATAAAATATTGAGAATCGGCAATCTCTCCTGATGGAAAATCCGCGGGCCGATAAATTCGAGATTCCGGGCCGATCAAAAGCCCTTTTTGCCCGGCGGCCCGGAGCACATCGTCAACCGCGCCCACGCTGACACCGCCTTCGGCTGCGGCAGTGCGCGAATCAATGCTTTCTTCCACAAGCTTTAGCGCCAGAAGATCCCGGGCCTCTGCGGTCTGAACCCGGATGTTGCGGCCTTTTGGCCCCACCCAGACCAGCACGTGGGCTTTTCCGGCATCGGGCCGGAAGGATGAATCATCAATAAAGACTTCAAGATTCAGGTAATTAACTTCAATAACTTCAAGCAGAGGATTAATTATTCGGGCATTCACGGCTTCCGGCAGATCCGCCCTGCATGCCTGCAGACGGCCGACAGCTTCCTCGATTGCCGCCAGATCCGGCAAAAACGGATAATTTTTGCATTGCTCCGGATGATTTTGCAAATATTCGGAAAGACACGCGCCCCGGGCTGCAGGGTCCTGCAGGTCAGGACACAAGGACAGACAGGCCTTATACTGTGCACCGGATCTGCTGTCGGGTGCTTTGCTGGTGATGGGTATTTTTTTCAATCCGTCATCCGGGATAAGAATTCCGGGCCGGCGCAAACATGCAGCCGGCCCGGGACTGTGGTTCCAATTTCACGGGACTGCAAACAGATTTTTGCCCAATTCATGCATCCCGAATGATTACTCGCTCTGGTCCAGGCCGCTTTTTTCTGTTTTTTTCTCAACGGCCTCTTCGGCTTTGTCCTGGCCCTGTTTGGCCTTTTCCCTGGCCTGTTCTGCCTTTTCTTCAGCCTCCTGCCGCATCTGGTCGGCATGTTTTTCCTGCTGCGTTTGTTCCTGGTGCTTTACCTTTTCAGCGCTGCCAGCGCTTCCGGCTTTGCCGCCTCAGCCGGAACCGGCTGACGGCCGTTGATGGTCCTCAGTGCCGCCGGCACCATGTTTGGCGCCTCAGCCGGAGCCGGCATGCGCGCCCGGCAATGCAACACCGCCCATGCTGATCAGGCTGGCCACACCCAGACCGGCAAGCAGTTTTTTCAAATCCTTTCGCTCCATTGCAACCTCCCGGAAAAACCGTTTGGGGTTATAGAGAAAAGCCATAAACCTTTCCCTTTTCATTGAGAAAAGATATACGGTTTTCCGGGATTGTCAAAAAAGATGAGCCTGTAAAAAGTCTTTTTTACAGGCAGTGTTAAGTTTTAAGTGATTAAGTATTAAGTAAAATCAATAAGTTATTTGTTTATTGATTGGCGGTTATCTCCGATTTGAGACTTTTTACGATTCCATCAAAAAAGAGCGTCAGAAAAAAAGGTTCCGCTAGGCCAGAACCGTCTTTCTTTTTTTGGCAATGGCCTCTGCTGCCTTAATCAGCGGATACGCCGTGGGCGAAGCGGTCAGCAGGGGATGGGTACCGATCTGGGAGGTGAGAATCCCGTCAACGGTCATTCGGTTTTGGATCAAAAAACCGATGAGGTTGGTCAGTTCCCCTGCGGACTTGCCGCCCGCGACCTCTCCGCCCAGAAGGGTCCCTGAATCCATGCTGGCAATGAGTTTGACCAACTGGGGCCGGGCATCCGGAAGGGTGGCGGGATGGCTGTCCACACCTTCAAACAACCCCGTGACAATTGCAAAGCCCCTTTCGGCAGCCAGTTTTTCGGTCACACCAGCGGCCCCAAAGGCGTTTTGTCCGATGGCGGTGCAAAAAATGGAAATGGTGCCCTGAAAGGTGCGAACCGTGGACAATTGATATAGATTCATCCCGGCAATCCGGGCCTCTGCCCCTGAGGTGGACGCCAGCATGGTGCCCTTCAGGGTACGGGTGATAAACGGATGAAAGGACTTTGCTGTGGTGGCGGCAACAATGCCGGCAGCACTGCCGCCGACAACCAATACATCTGTCTGATTCATTTTCAATCCTCCTTTATGCCGCTATTGATTTCAAAATGATCTGCCAGTGGTGTTCCTGGCAAAAGGAGTCAATGAATTCAAAATTTGTACCAAATGCTGCCGTACAGAAAAAATGAAAAAATATCCTAATCATTCAAAAGGTTATAAATTTTATAAAAATGCCTGAAAAACAATCGTTCTGTGGTAATGGTAAAATAGAACGTTACCTTGCGTTTAAATAAACACCCGAAATCAGAAAAACCGAAAAACTTTGATTTTCAGCATCTGATTCGGTTTTGACCAGATGCGCTGCGGTTTGTGCATGAATGCCGATAAATACGGTTTGAAACCAAATCCATCCATTGAAAACATTTTGAACAAATGCTAATAATATTTGCAACCGGTGAACCCGCATTCATTGACATTTGCCTGCCGGCCCGGTTTACCGGTTACGAAAGGCAAACGGCCGGCAAAATCAACACCCCTGCAACCCGTAACCAGGAGAGGTTTTATGCTGCAGCTGGACTTTGATGAAAAAAAGTGCCTGGCCTGCGAAACACGCGACTGCCTGACCCGGTGCCAGTACATGGACCTGGATGCAGAAGCAGCCGGGACGGAAATCCAAAACCTGATCAACGGCACAGACACCCGGGTTCTGCACGACTGCCGGACCTGTTATGCCTGCGAGGAATACTGTCCCATGGACAATCATCCCTTTTACCTGATTGTCAGCCGCCAGGAAGAACTCGGCATTGCCCCCCTGCCCGATCCCATTGTCAAGCAGGGTATCCAGATGGGCATTGCCTTCCGGGGGGATCCGGAAATCCATGAAGTCAACGGCCCGGTGCTCAACATGGGGGTATTCAGCCCCCTGACCCGACTGGCCCGGGGAAAACTGTTTGAGGGCCTGACCCTGATTTCCACGGACAGCCGCAAGATGCACCATTATTTCTGCCAGCTCATGTATTTGCATTTTGCCCGGACCTCGGTGATCAAAGACCGGCTGCCAAAGGTCATGGACACCATTGCCGCACACAAACCCACGGAAGTGGTCCATTTCCATGATGAATGCTACGGCACCTATACCTCGTTTGCCCCGGCCTGGGGCATGGAGGTGCCGTTTTCCTCCATCCACTTATTTGAGCATCTCTACAACCGCCTGACCGAACTCAAGGATGAAATCCGGCCCTTAAACTACAAGGTGACCTACCAGCGGCCCTGCTCATCGCGGCTGTCACCGGACAAACACCGGTTTGTGGACAAAATATTTGATCTCATCGGGGTCGAACACGTCCAGCGGCAATACCAGGATGAAGACGCGCTTTGCTGCGGCAGCACCATCCTGGCCCAAAAAAAGCCCGATTCCCGACGATTCTGCTTAAACCAGCAGAAGAAAAACATTGAGGACATGAAAGAAGCCGGCGCCGAGCTATGTATATTCAACTGCCCGGCCTGCATGCAGACCATCGGCAAACAAGTGGCCGAACACGGCATCATGCCCATCTGGATGAGTGATCTGTGCCGCATGGCAATCGGCGAGCAACCCGCGTAAGAAAGGTGATGCATATGGACTCTGTTTATCGCGCCCTGGCCGATATTGTCGGCGAGGATTATGTCTCCGCACAAACCGAAGAACTCTTTACCTATTCCAAGGATCTGGGCACCTCTGAACCCCGGTGGCCCGAGTATGTGGCCGCACCCAAAACCGCCGATGAGGTCAGCCGGATCGTTGAAATGGCCAATGAAAAGAAACTGGCGGTTGTGCCCCTGGGCGGGGGGATGTCTTTGGCCGGCCTGGCCCTTGCCCTGCGCGGGGGCATCACCCTGGACTTAAAACGCATGGACCAAATCCTGGAGCTCAATGAACAGGGCCGCTACATGGTGGTGGAAGCCGGGGTCTCCCACGGCAAGGTCACTTCGTATCTGCACAAAAACGCACCGCACCTGATGCATTCCGAACCCGGCGCCCCGCCTGCGGCCACGGTCGGCGGAAATCTCGCCATCCACGGCCAGGGGGATCTGGCCCATCCGTACGGTTTTAACTCAGATATGATCAACGGCCTGGAAGTGGTGCTGCCCACGGGCGAAATCTGCCGGATGGGCTCCTGTGCCCTGGGAAATGACTGGTATACCCTGCGCCCTCTGCCGGATTTGAGCCTGTTTATGGGCTGGAGCGGCTGCACCGGTATTATCACCAAGGTGTCGCTTCGCCTGTTTCCCTGCAAAAAAATCCAGGAGCAGGATGTCTTTGTGGTGGAAAACGAAAACCTGGTCCCGGAAATCCTGTTTAAACTGACTCACGTGGGCATGGCCGAGGACCTGGTGGTGGTCAGCCAGGAAATCCCGCCCCCGTTTAACCGGCTTCATTACATTTTAATCAACCTTGCCGGCGACTCCCGGGAGGAACTGGAATTCAAACGCCAGCTCATCTTTGATCAAAATCTGGCCAAATACATCCAGGAAGGCACCGGCGGCATTGGTGCGGCCGGCCAGGACATCGAGCGTCCTGTGGTGAGCAAGACCTCGGACTGGCGAAAAGGCGGGGGGTTTGAATACGTGGGCGCCATTGTGCCTGTGGGCTTTTACCCGGAAGGTTTTCGGCTCGGGGTGGAAATCTCGGCCAGACACGACATTCCCTACACGGTGCTGGGCCGGGTGGTGGGCTGCGGCCACAGCATGATGTTTTCCTGGACCTATGCATTTAACCGGGCCGATGAAGACACGGTCAGCCATGCCCGCCAGGCCCTGCACGAAACCGATGAAAGGGTGCTGGAAATGGGCGGCACCCTTTGGAAACCCGCGGTTTTTGGTCAAAAACTGGTCATGGACAGAATGGATGCCAATACCCGGGAGGTGATGAGAAAGGTCAAAACCCTGCTGGATCCCAACGGCATCATGAACCCCGGAAACTGGGAGGTGGCCTGATGGCGCTTGCACAATACAAATACATGGATATCATTCACCGCTGCTTTCGCTGCGGCTACTGCAAATTCCCCCAGGACTGGGCGGACGTGGATAACTGCCCGGCCTATGCCCGCCACCGGCTGGAGAGCTATTCCAACGGCGGCCGCCTGTGGCTGATCCGGGCGTGGGTCACCGGCGAAATCCAGTGGTCTCCGCATCTTGCAGACATTGTTTACTCCTGTGTGGCATGCAAAAACTGCGAGGAAAAATGCCCGTTGTCATTTTCAGATAAAATCATCACCCTCTCCCCCCATTCCTTTAATGCCATAAAAAACAAGTACCCGCAGCAGGGCGCAGATGTTGCGGTATATCACTATACGCAGATACTGGCCGACCTGATCCGGCAGGGCCGGCTCCGGGCACCCCGTTTGGACGGGGCATGCATTACCTTCCATGATCCGTGCTTTCTCGGCCGCTGGAATAACGAATACAAAGCCCCCAGAAAAGTGCTGAAAGCCGTGGCCGGCGCCCGGTTTGTTGAAATGGAAAGAAGCGGTAAAAGCGCCCTTTGCTGCGGCGGCGGGGCCGGCAATTATTACACGGACCTTCTTGGCGCAAGCCCGGACAGCCCGGCCCGGATCCGGGTCCGTCAGGCCAGGGAAACAGGCGCAGACATCCTGGCCGTGGCCTGCCCCAACTGCCTGACCATGCTCGAAGACGCGGTCAAGGTGGAGGGCCTGGAATCGGAAATCGCAGTCCGGGATATTTCTGAACTTTTTGGAACTTCAGCCCGATAACATTACGCCTGAAACCACTCTCAGTCCGGGCTCCGGTTGCGGCCGGAGACGCGGGGGAGCAGGGAAACATCCCGGGCTTCGATGGCTTTGGCCGATTCCGCGGTTCCATGGGGCTGGCCCGGCTGGTGGATGACGTTTCCCTGGCTGTCAATAACCGTGTTGTCATCAAGCAGCAGCATGCCGGCCTGGCTCATGAGCTGGCACTTGTACTGGTGGGCGTCCTCCATTTTCTTTTTGCGCAGTTTATACTGAAACCAGAGGAAAAGAAAACCCAGAAGCACCACAGCGGTCAGTATGATGCCGGCAAAAATCAACACTGCGTTCAGCGCCTTTTCACCGGCATTGCCCATCAGTGCCAGAATATCGTTTAAGTGAAAAACGATCAGGGCGCACAATCCCAGAAGCAGCAGAAAAAGCAAAAACTGAAACTGCCAGGACAGGTTTAAAAACATTTTTCGCTTTTGAAATGCCCCGGATTCATCCTCGTCAAGAGATGATTTCAGCCCGTCAAAATGGCCGGTGTCCTTGAAATAGTAGGTGTTGAAGGCAATGATCACAATGCCCAGCATAAAGGTAATGCCAAGGGGGATTGTAAAGGCGGCATAAAAATACTCCCGCCACGGAAAGGGACTGGGATAGGGTTCAAGGATGGAAAAAAACGCGGCAAGGAAAATCACCACTTCAATACCGCCGAGTACCAGCAGGTATCGAAGAAAAAAAGTCTTGAGCTCATCTTTTGTAAATAAATCCACAAGGCTTTTTTTCTGTTCATCCTTTGACGTATCGGTCATGACAGAATCTCTCCAATTATTTGCGTCTGGCCGAAAAAGGCCTTTCCGGGTTCAGGTGTCTGTATTTTTCATCCAGGTGCACGCCCCGCATGCAGCAATGAATCAGGCTGTGTCCGTGCGGGGAGGGATTAAAAATTTTTTACCCTATACCCATTTTTCCTGATGGACAACAATTGATGGAATCGCAAAAAGTCTCAAATCGGCGATAACCGCCAACCAATAAACAAATAACTTATTGATTAGCGGTTATATCCGATTTGGGCCTTCCAAGGAAGTCCAAGGGCGGGGTCGGTTTGTAAGCGACATTGAGCGTTTACGGAAAAATTCAGCAAATGCCGGAGCTAAAAAATTTCAAACTGTTTGAGGCCGACAGGCCGAGTTTGT
>Ga0182239_1000279_pt1 | contig 19390 bp, 16 predicted proteins | sample hydfrate6_PW_210_FD_132456 | JGI IMG/M metagenome (GOLD analysis project Ga0182239, IMG submission 132456) | Subsurface microbial communities from deep shales in Texas, USA - hydraulic fracturing test 6_PW_210 | ecosystem: Environmental > Aquatic > Deep subsurface > Shale gas/oil reservoir >... | reverse complement strand
TGGCAAGGGCGGCCGCGTGCAGGTGGGGCCCGACCGGGTGGTTCCGCTGTCTAGGCTTGCCGCAAAATACCCGCATGTCCGGGAATCCGTGTTATCCCTGAATCTGCGGGAAAAGAATTTCTGGAAGCCTTCAGATATTGAATTCTGGATGCTTCATAAACAGGTGGATCCAAAGGAACTGGGCATTACGGATGCCAAGCACATTCAGATGCTCAACCTTTTAAACAAGGGACCGGCCAGCCTGTCCGAGATCTTAAATCAACTCGGCCTGCACCACAGTGTTCAGCTCAAAGCAGCGGACCTGTTCCGGCAGGGGCTTATCGAGCCGGCAACCCTGACGCCGACCGATCTGCTGCATATCAGCGGCCAGATGGATGCCTGGGATGCCGAGGTCGCCCGCCAGGCCATGACATGCGCCTGCGGCATCAACGACCGGAACCCGAAAACTTTTGTGGACCAGACCCTTGACCAGATCGTCGCCATGATGGTCGAGGAAGCCGTGGTGTTTCTGGCAGGCCAGCAGGAGGGCACCCGCCTGCCCGATGCAGTGGACGGGCAATGGGGCCGGTGGCTGCTTGATGAGTCCATCAGGGGCACTCACGGACATCTTGCGGTCAATATTTCCAGCCGGTTTCCGGTGATCGGCATTGGTGCGCCGGCCGGCATCTTTGTCAAGCGGGTTGCAGAAACGCTGAAAGCGCCGTTTGTGCTTCCGGAACATGCGCACGTGGCCAATGCCGCCGGTGCTGTTGCCGGATCCGTGGTGGCGGAAAAGGAGGCCATCTTATACACCCAGGAAACCGGTGGCAGCCATGCATATGTGGTTCAGATCGGCGAGGAGCGCACTAGTTTTAATGAATATGAGGAAGCCGTGGCCCATGCGCGCAAGAAGGTGGGGAAAATGGCCACGCAGAGCGCGGAAAGCGCAGGTGCGAAAGACCCTCAGCTCAAGATCCGCGTGAACACCGAAGGCGACCTGGAGCGCATCCGCGCCCGGGCCGTTGGCAACCCGCGGCTCTCGGAGCAGTTCGGCGAATAATGGATCAGTCACGTTTAACCTAAATTGAGGACGGGTTATGAAACAGGAATTTATTATCTCTGCGGTGGGCAAAAATGTCACCGGGATCGTGGCCAGGGTCTCCAAGGCGGTGTATGAATGCGGCTGTAATTTCGAGGATTCTCGCATGACGCTGCTGGGCAATCATTTCGCCCTGATGATCCTGGTCACCGCAAGGGACGAGAAGATGCACCAGGACCTGGAGGCCGCATGTCAGCGCCTGCAGCAGGAAAAGGATTTGAACGTCACCCTGTTCCCGGTGGAAGATGCCGGCAAAAGCGGTCCGGGTACCGAGCCCAATTACGAGATCCGGGTCAAGGGCGTGGACCGGATGGGCATTGTGTATCGGACCACGCAGCTGCTGGCCGCCAAGAACATTAACATCGTGGAACTTGAAACCCGGCTGGAAACCGGCAAAGACGGCAAATCCCTGTTTGCCATGCGCACCAGCGTGGTGGTGCCCAGGGAAATCGACGGGGAGTCTCTGCGCAAGGATTTGAAGTTCCTGGCAGAAGATCTCCAGGAAACCATTTCGCTGACCCGGATTTAAGGGATCATGGCTGAACTCAGAATATTGCCGTTAAATATTTCCGTCCACACCCGCAAGGGCGAGACCGTTAAAGACGCCCTGTACCGGGCCGGCGTGGAGCTGGAAACACCTTGTAACGGACAGGGACTTTGCGGGAAGTGCCTGGTTCGCGTGGATTCTCCGGAAAATGTGCCGGAAACGCCGCACAAGGAAATATCCGAAGCGCAGGCCCGGGAGGGCATCCGCCTGGCCTGCCGGCTTGTACCCAAAACCGATATTACCATCCGGCTGCTTTCGGAATACTCCAGGGATGAACACCGGATTCTGGAAGGCGATCGTGATCCCGCCTTTTCGGAATGGGCGCAGTCCCCGGCTGAGGCGGATGCATCCAAGCGTCATTTGCCGGATTCCGAGTCGCACATGAGAAATCAGCCCGCGGTGGCCATCGATTGCACGGGTGAGCAATGCCTGTTCAGCTATGACGGCGGCGCTGCCGGGACACTGCAACCGTGGCGGAAGGAAACCGTTGCCAAGGGGCTGGCTATTGATTTGGGGACCACCTCCCTGGTGGTGACGTTAATTGACCTTTCAATCGGCCGGGAGCTGGCCACCACCTCGAGCTTAAATCCACAGATCCGGTTCGGCCACGATGTTGTCCGGCGCATCCAGAAGGGCTCCACCCCGGAAGGGCTGGCGGAATTGTCCGAATGCGTGCGCGATGGGTTAAACCATTTGATCGAGCAGGCCTGCGAGGATTCCGGGGCGGACCCGCAGGAAGTTCTCGACGTGGTTATCGGCGGCAATACCACCATGCTGCAGCTGGCAGCCTCCGTGGACCCGGAGCCCCTGGGGCAGGTGCCGTTTAGCGTGGGACTTGCCGGCGGCCGCACCTATCCGGCTTCGCAGTTCGGCTTTAACATACACCCCGCGGCCCGGGTGTATGTGCCCCCGATCCTGCATGCATACATCGGCGCGGATATCAGTGCGGGCCTGCTGGTTTCCCGGGAATTTTTTGCCGCCGGGAAAACGACCACGCTGTTTATTGATATCGGCACCAACGGGGAGATGGGATTGAGCGTGGGCGGCCGTTATTTGATGACATCAACTGCCGCGGGCCCGGCATTTGAAGGCATGGGCATATCCGCCGGCATGCGCGCCCGTATCGGGGCCGTGGAAGCGGTGACCACGGACGGGAAATCGCAGTTTCAGATTCATACTATTGGTGATGCACCGCCTCAGGGTATTTGCGGAAGCGGTATTGTTGATCTCACTGCCGCCCTGTTTCGTCTGGGTGTCATTGATGTGACCGGTCGGATGCGTAAGCCGGATCAGACCGGGGGCCTGCCGGAAGAAGTATCGGCCCGGCTTACGCAAGTCAACGGGATCCCGGCGTTTCACCTGGGTAAAAACGTCTATTTCACCCAGGAGGATGTGCGCCAGGTCCAGCTGGCCAAGAGTGCGCTCCGGGCGGCAATAGATATCCTGCTGCAGGAGGCCGAACTGGACTGCCGCCATCTGGACCGCATCGTTTTGGCCGGCGGTTTCGGCTATTCCCTGCGCGCCGGCAACCTGGAGGTCATCGGCCTGCTGCCCCCGGGCACGGCGGACAAGGTGTATTTCGCGGGAAATACCAGCCGGATCGGGTGCGTGCGAATGCTGCGCAATGTCGGTTATCGGCGGTTTCTGGAGGAAAAAATGCGCAGCGTGCGGCATGTTTCAATTGAAACCCGGCCGGATTTCATGGAGCAGTACGTGGCCAGCATGGAGTTTCCCGAACTCGAGGGATTGCGCTAACATGTACGGGAGAGATTTGAAAAACGCGGAAGAAAAGACATCCGGGCCCAATGTGATCATTGCGTGCCGGGTCATGCAATATGAACTCGACTCTATCAGGAACAGTGAGGGAGTCGCCAACAATATTGAACTTCGGTACATGGACCAGAACCTGCACCGGACCCCGGAAAAAATGCCGGCGCTGCTCCAGGCTGAAATCGATGCGGTAGCCGATTATGCCGGGCGGATCGTGCTTGGCTACGGGCTTTGTTCAAACGGGATTGTGGGTGTCACCGCCCGGAAGCAGAGAGTCTATATTCCGCGGGTCCATGATTGTATCGCCCTTTTGCTCGGATCCAGGCGGGCATATTTCAAGGCTTTTCACGAGCGGGCCGGCACCTATTATCTCAACCCGGGATGGGTGGCTGAAGAAAAGGACCCCATGGGCATGATGGAAAACGAATACGTGCCCCGGATGGGCCGGGAAATGGCGGAATGGGGCATCCGCGAGGAGCTCCGGCACTATACCCATATCGTGCTCATTAATACCGGAGTCGGCGATATTGAAAAGCTGCGTAAAAGGGCCCGTGCAAATGCGGAATTTCTGGAAAAGGAATATGAAGAAGTCGCGGGCATCCCGGAATATTTCCGGCAATTGCTTTTCGGTCCTTATGATACAGAGGATTTCGTATGCCTGGAGCCGGGGCAGAAGGCGGAGCAGAAGCCGTTTATGAAGCAGTCGGAGAAATGAGAGGCTCGTAAAAAGCTGTTTATCCCGCCACGGCGGTATTTCAAGCTGCAAGCTGCAAGCTGCAAGCTACAAGCTACAAGCTACAAGCTGCAAGCTGCAAGCTGTGAACCGTAAACCGTAAACCGTAAACCGTGAACGGTTATAATAAAAGAAACCAAAAAAAATAAAAAGATTGATCCGTGTAAAAAATTGAAACGCTCAATTTAGGAAAATAACTTTGAATAACAAGGAGGGTAATCATGCAAATCGTGGGTGAATTGATCAATTCCAGCCGCAAGGCGATTAAGGCGGCAATTGATGATGAAAATGTCGAGGAAATCCAGAGTATTGCAAAACAGCAGTATGAAAACGGGGCAGACTTTATTGACGTTAATGCCGGGACCTTTGTGGGAAAGGAATCCCAGTATATGAAATGGTTGATTTCCACCGTGCAGCAGGCCGTGGATACGCCGTGCTGCATTGACAGCCCGGATCCCAAGGTGGTGGAGGCCGCCCTGGAACTGCATAAGGGGACCCCCATGATCAACTCCATTTCCCTGGAAAAGGAGCGCTGGGATGCCCTGCTGCCGGTGGTGGCCGGATCGGATCTCAAGGTGATCGCCCTGTGCATGAGCGATGACGGCATGCCTGAATCAAAGGATGACCGGCTTTCAATTGCCAGCGACCTGATAAACGGCCTGGTCAAAAATAATGTGCCGGTGGAAAACATTTACGTGGATCCCCTGGTCCAGCCCATTTCCACAAACGACAGCTACGGCATGGAATTCATGAACGCCGTGGAGGCCATCATGGCCGAATTTCCCGGGGTACATACCATCTGCGGCCTGTCCAATATCTCCTACGGCCTGCCCGAGCGCAAGCTGCTCAACCAGGCCTTTGTGGTCATGGCCATTTGCAAGGGCCTGGACAGCGCCATTATCAATCCCCTGGACCGCCGGATGGTGGCCAACATTTACGCCGCCGAAACCCTGGCGGGCCGGGATGAATACTGCAGCAACTACCTGATGGCCTACAGGGAGGAAAAACTGGCACTGTAGAAATCAAAGCACGAATATCGAAATCTGAAACTCGCGCGAAGCATCCCGTAAGGGATAAACAAATTCGAAATTCAAATCACAGCATGACCAAAACGAAACCCTACTGAATTGAGTTGTTTTAAAGATTCAGTCATTCATATTTCTGTCATTGTTTCGGATTTCGATATTCGAATTTCGGATTTATGGGGGATAGACGAAAGGAGTTGATCGAAGCCCTGTGACCTGTGTGAGAACAGGTTTTCATATTTGAAACTATAGGAGGCACTATGACATACAAGGTACTGGTCAGTGACAAGCTGGGTGAGGCCGGCGTCAAGCTTTTTGAGCAGGAAGAGGGCATTGAGGTCGATGTCAAGACCGACCTGACCGACGAGCAGTTAAAGGATATCATCGGGGATTACGACGCCCTGGCCGTGCGCAGCAGCACCAAGGTGACCAAGGAATTGCTGGAGGCGGCCGACAAACTGAAGGCCATCGGCCGGGCCGGCATCGGGGTGGACAACATTGACGTGGATGAGGCCACCCGCCGGGGCATCATCGTCATGAACACGCCCGGCGGCAATGTGGTAACCACCGCGGAACATGCCATTGCCATGATGATGTCCCTGACCCGCAATATCCCGCAGGGTACGGCATCTTTAAAGGCTGGCCGCTGGGATAAGAAAAAGCTCCAGGGCCGGGAAATCATGAACAAGACCCTGGGCGTGATCGGTTTCGGCAAGATAGGCTCCATTGTGGCCAACCGCGCCCGCGGGCTGAAAATGAACGTGGTGGTCTATGATCCCGTGGTCACCCCGGAGAATATTAAAAAGGAGAAATGCGAGCCTGTCAGCCTGGATGAACTCTATGAACGCTCCGATTACATCAGCATCCATGTGCCAAAGATCAAGAAGACCACCAAGATGATCAACAAGGATGCCTTTGCCAAAATGAAGGACGGAGTCATGCTGATCCACTGCGCCAGGGGCGGCATCGTGGACGAAGATGCCCTTTATGAAGCCCTGAAAATGGGCAAAGTCGGAGGCGCGGCCCTGGACGTGTTTGCCACGGAGCCGCCGCCGGAGGGATTTAAGCTCTTTGAGTTTGACAATTTGATCTGTACGCCCCACCTTGGCGCTTCCACGGTGGAGGCGCAGACCAACGTGGCCGTGGATATTGCCCATCAGCTCATCGGGTATTTAAAGACTGAGACCATCAAGAACGCAGTGAACGTACCTTCGGTTTCCGGCAAGGTGCTCGAGGAGCTCGACCCGTTTATCAAGCTGGCCGACCGCATGGGGCGGATGGTAGCGCAGCTGGCAAGCGGGCATATCAAGTCCGTTGAAATCGATTACGACGGAAACTTCGGGGATCATGATCTGTCTCCGGTGCGCACCAGCGTGATCTGCGGATTGCTCGAGCCCCTGGTCCTCGATGACGTTAACGCGGTAAATGCGCCTTACCTGGCAAAGGAAAAGGGGATCAAGATATTGGAGTCCTCCAGTGACGATGCCCAGGAATTTATCAACCTGCTGACCATTACGGTCAGAACCGACAAGGAAACCAACGTGGTTTCCGGTACCCTGTTTGGCAAGAGCGACCCCCGGATTGTGCGTATAAATGATTTCCGCCTGGAAATGCGGCCGGAAGGGTATCTTGCCCTGATTCAGAACATGGATATTCCGGGCGAGATCGGAAGCATCGGCACCATTCTCGGGGACAACAGCGTTAATATCGCCCGCATGACCGTGGGCCAGGAGGAGCCTGAAGGTGAGCGCAACATTGTTTTTCTGCGCACCGATACCCCGTTGACCAAGGAGGTTCTGCAGCGGCTGGAGAATTATCCCAGAACCCGGCAGGTAATTTATATGGAGTTGTAGAAAGGGGGTTATAGGAAAACCCGCTTTTGCGCACCGCCGTCAGGCAACGAAGTACAATTTCGCAAGAGCGCAAAGAAAGGGTTTCCTTTGAAGGGATGGGGGCATATAGAGACATCTCTCCCCCCATCAAATAACAAAAACCGGGACAGGCTTTAGTCTGTTCCGGTTTTTTGTCCCGTTTTTACGGGTTATTGCCCGGGGATGCGGCATGTCGGGGCGAACCTGCGTGTTTGCCCGTTTTTCTACCCGGTCATCCGGTTTACATTGTCCAGGTAAAGGTCGAGCAGGTTGCGGTGGTCCTGGTCGGTGATTTCGTCGGGCAGTTGCGCAAGTGCCACATCGCTTGCGCGGTCCGCTGTTTCGTCCAGCAGTTGCTGCCGGGCCTGGGCAATCCTGCTGGCGACCTTTTTCTTTTCCATTTCAAGCATTTTCCGGCTCTGCTCATTGGCCTGATCAATGATCTGCTGGCGCTTGCGCTTGCCTTCTTCTGTGATGCGGGATTTGATTTTTTCAAAACGCTTCCCGCTTTCCTGAATTTGTTGGTGCGTTTGCGCGATCTGGTTTTCAACTTCCTGTTTACGCTCTTCCAATCGATCAATTTCCCGGGTAACTTCATGCTTGCGGCCGGCCAGAAAATTTTTTATCGGCTGGCGCCCGTAGCGGTAGATCAAAAACACCAGGATGAAGAAATTCACCCACCGCATGATGATGTCATAAATCGGCCGCCACTCCGGCGAGCCGTCAGCCGCAAAAGCCGCTGTATGCATCAGCAGCAGGATTGCCGCAACAACGGGCGCAAGCCGACAGAGAGATTTCACCCTTTTTTTCAGTGCACTATTCACGAGCCAGCCTCCGATCAAGAATTTTTTCCATCATGTTTACGGCAAGCTGCTTGGCTTCGTCATGCAGGGTTTGGCGTGCCTCGGCAATCTGATCGTTGATGAAACGCTCGTTTTGCTCCCGGATGGATTCGATTTCCTTCTGGGATTGGGCCAGGATTTCCCGGGCCTGGTTTGCGCCCTCGTTTTCAAGGCTTTCCTTGTGTTGGTTGGCCTCCTCCACCGCGGCTTTTTCCTGCTCTTTGAGCTGTTGATGCAGGTCTGCAAGCCGGGTTTTGGAGCTTTCAATATCCTGGCCGAGGTTGTCGATTTTCTCGTCCCGCTGGCGCATCACACCCTGCAGGGGCTTGAACATAATCCGGTTGATCAGAAACAGGAAAATCAAAAACGAGATCAGCTCAATAATCAGGGTTTCATTAATACTGACCATCGCGACCGTTGTGACGATTTCCATAAAAGACGACCTCCGGGATTATACAACAAACAGCAGCAGCAGTGCGACAACCAGGGAATAAATCCCTGTGGATTCCGAAACCGCCTGGCCGACCAGCATGGTACGGGTCAGCAGACCGGCTTCTGCGGGGTTTCTGCCGATGGCCTCACATGCCTTTGCACCAACCAAGCCTTCACCGACCCCGGGACCGATGGCCCCGAGTCCCATGGCCAGACCGGCGCCCAGAAGTGATGCGGCCTCAACCAAATGTATACCTTCAATCGCCATTTTTTCCCTCCTTAGTCTGTTAAGCTGAATGCGAAATTCTGTTTTTCGTTAACCTCAATTTAGGGTTAAATTACGAATATAAGTATCAATGCCACGACCAGGGAATAAATCCCCGTGGATTCCGAGACCGCCTGACCGACCAGCATGCTGCGGGTCAGCTCGGCGGTGGCCTTTTTGTTCCGTGCCATCCATTGGACCGCACTTCTGGCAGTTGCGCCTTCGCCAATGCCGGGCCCGATCGCACCGATGCCCATGCAGAGTCCGGCGCCCAGGGGAGCCATGGCGGCCGCGATGTTGTCCGAAGGCGCAAAGCCCTTGAACAAAAGGATAAAAGCGACCAGCAGTCCGTAGATGGCTGTGGTTTGGGTAACGGCCTGGCCGAGCAGCATCATGTTGGTAACCGTACCTGCACTGGACGGCTCCCTGGCCATGCCTTCACAGCTTGTTTGGGCTACCAGGCCGCCTCCGAAACCGGAGCCGATGGCACCGAAACCGGCTGCAAATCCGGCCCCGAGTATCGCCGCCCAGGTAGGTGAAACCGGCTGACCGGAAAAATTGCTGAACAACAGGATAAAGGAAATCACCAGGGCAAAAATGGACGGGGTCTGGCAGACCGCCGAACCGATCAGCATATTCGTGGTCAGTTGACCGCTCATGCCGGGCTGTCTGGCCATCCCGGTGCAGGCTTCCCCTGCCGGCAGTCCGGAGCCGATGCCCGATCCAATGGCGCCCAGCCCCATGGAAAATCCCGCGGCGAGAAGCACGCTGATCATAAGCGGGGAGTCTGCCGGAAAGCTGGTAAACAGCAGGATCATGGCCACGACAAGGGCGAAAATTGCAGCGGATTCTGCAATCGCCTGGCCGACCAGCATGGTTTTGAATATATCCCCGGACATTTCCGGTTTTCTGGAGAGCGCGAGGTTGGCCTCGGAAGCTGCAATCCCTTCGCCCACGGCCGCGCCGATGGCCCCGAGACCCATGGCCACGCCGCCTCCGGTAAATGTCGCTACCTGAACCCAAGTTGCAATATCAAATGACATGCTTAGTTAACCTGTACAGAAATATAGACCAAAGTTAGCATTGTGAATACAAAAGCCTGAATCGCGCCGATAAAGATGAAGAAAAACCCGATCAGAAAAGGGGGCAGTATCAGGCTGAAAGTCAGATAAGAGACCACAAGCACAATAATATCCCCGCCCATAATGTTGCCGAACATACGGAAGGAAATGGAGATCACCTTGGAAAGTTCGCCGATGATATTCAGCGGCAACATAAAAAACAGCGGCTCACAGTAACCTTTAAGATATGCCTTGATACCTTTTTCCCGGATTCCCACATAATGAGCGATCACAAAGCCCAAAATTCCCATGCTCAAAGTGGTGTTCAGATCGCTTGTGGGCTCGCCCATATGCGGGAGCACGCCCAGGCAGTTACAAAACAGCAGGAACATGAACAGGGCGCAGATCAAAGGGGCATACTTGCGGGCCAGTTTCGGTTCCAGCGCGTCTTCGGTCAGGCCGTAGAACTGTTGGATAAACATTTCGCCGATATTTTGGAGCGTGCCGGGAACCAGGCTTCTGTTCCGTTTTGCCAGATACCCGAAAATCAGCAGGCCGATAATGACAATCCATGTCCAGGCGATGACCTCCAGGTTGAATGTCATCTTATAGCCGGAAACGGGAACGATGAGTTGATGTATGAGTCCGAGATCTTCCATGGCGTCTTTTTAAAACAACTGGGGTTTTCGGAATTTCATTTGAATCAGGTGAAACACATGATCGCTTAATATCATCAATTGCACAATAAAAAGGCCGCAGATCGTGGCTGCCAGATGAAATTGTGTCATTTTAACGGCAAGGGCCAGCGGGATGGCCAGCATCGCGTATCGCCCGATCAGGGAGATCAGGGAGATGCCTGTGGATTTGCGGCGGGTATGACCGATCCGCAAGGGCAGGGTTTCGCCCATAATGATAAAATTGGCAATACTGAAAAGCGCCCCCAGGAGAAATCCTTTGCCTATGGGTTTAAAAGCCAGTATGAAACAGATAATCGCAACAGCTAATGCGATTGTCAGAGCGCGCGAGCAGTATTTTTTTTCTGTTTCTCGGATCGCTTCCAATTTTTTCAACCGTTGGGTTGTCGTGTTAAAGTAAACCAATCCGATAGCAGAGAAAGCGTATGAACGTCAAGTAAATATTTATTTTCGCTGTGTTCCCGCAATCCGGGCTTCATATGATTGCCCCGTTTTGCCGTGCGGGTTTTATTCGTCATGTGGAGGGTTTGGCGGATGGTTGTTGTCGTCGGTTCCCGATTGATTTCGGCTCCCGGGCTCCAGGATTTCCATAATCTGGCGGTATACTACCACAGCACCGCCGACAATGCCGAATATGATAAACAGGACCGTGAAAATGCCCGGAGTGCCAAGCCATCCATCCAGAAGGCGTCCCACAAACAGGCAGAAAATGATACAGCCGGCCATGGTCAACCCGAGCTGTGCCACGATCTGCAGGTTTTCCGCCCAGGGGCGATTTTGCTTGTAGTTGAAGAATTTCCTGGGAGCCATGAGTGATACTTTTACGAGATTTCGGCCAGGATTTTGGGAATAATGGTTTTGAGTTGCATCTGGATGAAATAGGGGTTGCCGTCTCCGGATACGAGCGCCATGAAACGGTAATTGCCGCTGGTATACAGGTCTGTTGGCCGCATGATGATAATGCCTTGGTCCGTGTGCAGGGTCAGCCCCTGGCAGCGGCCGAGGCCTTTGCGGTTCCAGTGCTTGGAGCAATCCGTGTACATGCTGTTAATGGCCGCGGACATGGCGGCAAAATCAATGTCAATGCCGTACGGGATATCGCTTGCCAGGACATTGCCTTCGCTGTTTAAAATGGCCAGGCCCTTGTATCCCTTGGCGGTCCGTAGGATTCCGGCCTGCTTTTGCATGGCTTCTTCCAGCCGGGTGCTGACCCGGGATTCCAGAAGCCACTGGAACTTGTCGGTTTTCCGGTTTTCCTGTTTCGGACGTCCTCCCTTTTCCCAAGCCGCCCGTGCCAGGCTCAGCAGGTCAATTTCCATGCGGGGGGTTTTATTTTCCCGGGGCAGCGGTGTAAAATTGAGCTGGATGCTTTGCCATCCGGCAATCCGCTTGGCCGCCGCATCTCCTTCCATGCCGTCAACCCGGGCGTTGATCAGCCTGCCGGAATCAAAATAAAAAAATCCTTTTTCCCGGGTACCGGCGCGTACTTCCAGGCGGCAGGTCTTGCGGGCAATGGCAACAAGGGGAAGAAAGTTTTTCATGTTCATCCCGTGCCGGGTCTGGCCTTCGTCACGGAGATTCAGTCCCACGAATATCGCTGATGCCAGCCTGCCGAATGAAAGCGGCTTTTTCAGGAAATAAAGCACGCCGGTATGCCCGGTGCGGTCGCTGAACCACGGCTTGGGATCATTTTCATCCAGCATGATGATACAGGGCATGGACGGAAAATGGCGGGTCATGAAGGCCAGCAGTTCCAGACCGTCCTTTTGCGGCAGATGGATGCCGGTGGCCAGCACGGATATGCGGGAAGCATTGAGCTTGTCAATCGCCGCGTTGACGTTTGTTGCGGTGATCAGTTCGAAGTGGTGGAGGTCCCTGAACCCTTCCCGAACCCTGCTGAGGTTTTCCCGGTCATTGTCAACAATAAGCACTTTGTCCATAAGCCACCCGTGGGATGGGGCCGCGCCTGGCGCCCCGGATAGAGGGGTTTTGTGAATTATGCCGGTCCAGCTTGACGGACCCGGGTGTTTCTGTTATAACTATTTTATTTAACGGGGAATATAAAAAGTGTCAATAAAAAACACCATAAAATTTCAAGTTTTTCGTAACAAATGGGCGAATGACCCGTCTGCAGCCGGGCAACACGCCCCGGATCCGGGCGCTTGCCGCAGGCCGGCGTGCTGGCGGATTTTTGCGGCCGCACTAATTGCCGCATTTTTTGCCGCAGCCGTGCCGGCCCGGGCCGAACACTTTATGGTTGCAGCTTATAACCTGGAAAACCTTTTTGATCTAAAGCACCAGGGCACGGAATATCCCGGATATGTCCCCGGTGGGGATTCCGGGTGGGACGGGGGCATGCTGGGAATCAAGCTGGATCACCTCAGCCGGGTGATTTCCGATCTGTCTCCCCAGGTCATCGGGCTCCAGGAAGTCGAGTCCGAAAGGGCCCTGCAGCGGCTCCGGCAGGCGCTGCGCCAACGCGGTGCGGATTATCCGCATGCAGCTATTGCCGACATGCGATCGAGCACGGTGAAATGCGCCCTGCTCTCCAGGTATCCCGTTTTCTCGGCGACTGAAATCCGGGTGCCCGGGAAGGGCAACCGCAACATCCTGCAGGCGGCGCTCGATATTAACGGGCATCGGCTGGTGGTTTTCGTCAATCACTGGAAGTCGAAATCCGGGCCCGAAAGCCGCAGGCTGGTCTGCGCCCGGGCCCTGGGCAAAGCCGTAAAGGATCTGCCGGAAAATGCAGATTACCTGCTGATAGGCGATTTTAACAGTAATTACAATGAATTTGAGACCATGCAGGAGCGCCCGTCATTAAATGATACCGACGGGAAAACCGGTATCAACCATGTACTGGGAACCGTATCTGCGGGGAATCTGGTGGATGAATCCCGGCTGGCGGAACAATCCGCTGAATTCCGGCATTACAACCTCTGGCTGGAGCTGCCGGAAAAGCGCAGATGGTCTTCTTTGTTTTTCAACCGTCCCCAGAGCCCGGATGCCGTCTTGCTGCCAGCGGCCCTTTACGATGACCACGGGATTTCATACGTAGACAATTCCTTTGACAAGTTTGACCCGGGGTACTTGTTTTCAGGCGATGTTGTGAATCGCTGGCAGCGGGCCGAAAATGGCCGGGGGCGCCACCTGGGGCGTGGGTACTCGGACCATCTGCCGGTGTATGCCTGTTTTGCCACATCGGCGTTTTCGTCCCGCACGGAGCCAGTCGTCTGCGCGGGCCGGTCCGAAAACGCACGCATTGCGGATCTGTATGCGTCCAAGACCGGGGCGGTGAGCTATCAATTAAACAAGTGCGCCGTGATTTACCGGCACAAGGACAACGCGGTTGTCCGGAACAGGGGCGGCCGGGCCATCTATATATACGAGGCCGCCCGGGATCTGCGCAAAGGTCGGGTGTATGACATTATGGTCTCCCGGCTCAAGCGCTATTACGGCAACCTGGAGATTACCGGCATCGCGGACTTTCGTGAAACCGGCCGGATTTCCGATCCGCAATCCTATTATGTTACCGATCCGGACGCGGATTTCACGGATCCGGCCTTAAGAAACGCGGTTATTGGCACGTATTCCGGCAGATACGCAGACGGGCGATTTTTCTATGGAAACAACAGGCAAATCAGATTATATTTTCCAGATTCGTCGCTTGCACCGGAACCGCCGGCCCAAGTCCGCATCCGGCATGCCCGGATCGGGTTTCACAAGAGCCCGGAGCTGGTGATCGAAAAACCCGAACAGATTGAAGTGCTTTTTAACCACGAAGTGCACGAAGGCCGCGAAGACCAATAATGAATGGTTTCTTCGCGTGCTTCGTGGTCTTCGTGGTTTCATGTGAACAAGGACTATACGGAAGCGCAATTAGGTGATTTCTCATGACAAACAGCAGGCAGAGCCACGAAAATAACCCCCTGATCCTCGGAATCGATATCGGATCGGTTTCCTCCGCCCTGGCGGTGCTGACCCCGGGCCGGGAGATTGTGCACACGGACTACCGGTTTCACCACGGCGATATTGTCGCAACGGTGGAAAATATGCTGGCGTCCATTGAAAAATCCGCAATCGCGGCGGTTGCCGTCACCGACGGCACGCCGGACCGGGTTGATGCGGACTGGCGGTGCGATGACCGGATTGCCGTGATTGCCGCAGCCGGGCATTTTCACGGAAAACCCGGGTCTGTGCTGCACGTGGGCGGCGAGAAATTCAGCCTGATGCTTTTTGACGAAAACGGCAGGTATGCCGGCTTGAAAACCAATACCTCGTGTGCGGCCGGCACGGGCAGCTTTCTGGACCAGCAGGCCGGCCGGCTGAATCTGTCCGGCATTGCCGAGCTTTCCGAGGTGGCCGCGGCCAATACCGGTGCGCTGCCCAAGATCGCTTCCAGGTGCGCGGTTTTTGCCAAAACCGACCTGATCCATGCCCAGCAGGAGGGCTACAGCCTGGCCGAGATCTGCGACGGGCTGTGCCAAGGGCTTGCCAAGAACATCGTGGATACGGTGTTCAAGCATGAGCCCCCCCACCTGCCGGTGGTGTTCTGCGGCGGGGTGGCCCGGAATCCGGCGGTGATCGGACATATCAGCAAGATGATCGGTTTGGGGCTGGTGGTTGACGACATGGCCCCGATCTACGGCGCAGTCGGTGCGGCGCTCAACCTGCTGGAAGAAAAGGGCGTCCCGGATGTTTCTGACCGCCGGGATCGTCCGGTCGTGCAGGCGGCAAGCGAGCAGCTGACCTACGGACACCCGCCACTGGTTTTGACTCGTTCCGGGTACCCGGATTTTGACAGTCACAGCGCATACGAATATACAGCCGCAAGCCAGGGAACAGACAGCCGGGTGGAAGTCGATGTTTACCAGGCCCAGGCCCCGGCCGGGCGGCTGCGCCTTTATTTGGGATTTGACATCGGTTCCACGAGCACCAAGGCCGTGTGGATGACCCCGGAAAAACAGGTTCTGGCCGGATTTTATACCAGAACGGCCGGCCGGCCCGTGGCCGCCCTGTGCAGCCTGCTCGAGGCCATGGACGATCTGGCGCAAAGCCGCGGCCTGGAGCTTGAGGTGGCAGGTGCCGGGGCCACCGGTTCCGGGCGCAAGTTCGTGGGCAAGCTGGCCGGGGCAGACCGGGTCATTGACGAGATCACCGCCCATGCCCGGGCCGCCTGGGAGTTAAACCCGGAAGTGGACACCATTATCGAGATCGGCGGGCAGGACTCCAAGTTCACCACGCTTCGAAAGGGCCGGGTGACTTTTTCCATCATGAATACGGTTTGCGCGGCCGGCACGGGCAGTTTTCTCGAGGAACAGGCAGAAAAGCTGGGCCTCGGCCTGGCGGCTTATTCCGAACGTACGCAAAACGTCCGGGCCCCCATTGCCAGTGACCGGTGCACGGTTTTCATGGAGCGCGACATCAATTATTATTTGAGCCGCGGATACCGGGTGGAGGAGGTGCTGGCCGCCGCCCTGCACTCGGTGCGGGAAAATTACCTGACCAAGGTGGCAGTCGAGGGCAGCATCGGCCGCGTGATCTGCTTCCAGGGGGCCACGGCCAAGAACCGCTCGCTGGTGGCCGCGTTTGAACAGCGGTTAAACTGCCCCATCGAGGTTTCCAGATACTGCCATTTAACCGGTGCATTCGGGGTGGCCCTGCACCTGGCAGACGAAGCGGTTGCGCAAAGCGGTTTTCGCGGTCTGGACCTGTACCGGGCTCACATCCCGGTACGTTCCGAAGTGTGCGATCTCTGTACCAATCACTGCAAAATCACAGTGGCGGATATGGACGACGGGCCCGTGGCTTACGGGTTTTTGTGCGGCCGGGATTATGAAACCCGGCATTTTGTGGATAACAATCGTGCGGGATTCGACCTGGTCCGCGCCCACCGGCGGATTTTCCGGCCTGCGTCTGCTTCCCCGGAAAACGCCGGGATCACCGTGGGCATCCCGGCGGGCCTGTATCTGTACGAGGATTTGCCCATATGGATCGATTTTTTCCGCCGGCTCGGCATGCGCACCATTACGAGCCAGGGATATACAGATGCGCTGCAGACCGGAAAGGCGCGGGTGGGCGCGGAATTCTGCGCGCCGATCACGGCACTGCACGGGCACGTGGAATACCTGCTGGACAAGGCGGATTTCATCTTTCTGCCGTATTACCTGGACAACCGGGAAAAAGACGGGGGTGCCCGGCGGCAGTACTGTTACTACTCCCAGTACATCCCGGCCCTGATTGCGGACATGGCGCCCTCGGACAAGCACCGGGTAATCTCGCCGGTCATCCGGTTTCTGTACAACAGTTTTCATGTGCGCCTGGCGCTCTATCGGGCCGTGCGGCAGATGGACCCCGGGGCCGGGTTTTTCGAGGTCATCCGGGCCTATGAAAAGGCGCAGGCCGGACACCAGGCAGCCCTGCAGAAGTGGCGGCAGGTCTATGAAGATCACATTTCCCGGACCGACGATATTTCCGTGATGTTTCTGGGCCGGCCCTACACGGTGCTGGACCCGGACATGAACAAAAACATCCCCCGGATATTTGCCACCCTCGGGGTCAAGGGGTTTTTCCAGGACATGCAGGATCCGGAGACTGCAGATGTTGCCGATATCGCCCCGTTTCTTTCGGAGCTGCACTGGAACTATGCCGCGGATATCATCAAGGCGGCAAAACGCGCCTCCGAGACCCCGGGGCTTTACCCGGTACTCATAACCTCGTTTAAATGCTCGCCGGATTCCTTTATCAGGGAGGTGTTCCAGTCCCTGATGGAGGGGGCGGACAAGCCCTACCTGATCCTGGAACTCGATGAGCATGGATCAAGCGTGGGATACGAAACCCGCATCGAGTCCGCGGTCCGGGCTTTTCGCAATCACGCCGGGCGGGGCGAAGCGCGGAAAACCGATCCCGGGCGCATCAATCCGGTCAAATCCCCCACAATGAGCGATCAAACCATCGTGCTGCCAAACTGGGATCCCATCACCTGCCCGCTGTTGATAGCCAACATGCGGCGTGAGGGCATTGACGCCCGCCTGATCACCGAGACCCCGGATGCGATCAAGCGCAGCATGCGTTTAAACAGCGGCCAGTGCATCCCCATTAATGTCATGGTGCAGGAGTTCGTGGAACACGTGCGGGAAAACAACCTGGATCCGGCCAAAACCGCGCTCTGGATGGGACATTCCGAGGTGCCGTGCAATATCCGGCTTTATCCCTATAAGCTCAAGCAGATGCTCTCATCATTTGGCGGCGGCATGGAAAAGGCCTCGGTGCATACCGGCAATATTGCGTTTACCGACCTGTCCATACGCGCGGCCATGAACACCTATTTCGCCTTCATGTTCGGCGGCCTGCTGCGGCGCATGGGGTGCCGGACCCGGCCGTATGAAAAAATCCCCGGCCGGACCGACCAGGCGATTGCATCCGGCATCCGGATTCTGGAAGAAGCCTTTTCCGGCAGCCGCGAAAAGGAATCGGCCGTGATTGAAACCGTTTCCCTGTTCGAACGTATCGAAACCGAGCCGGGCAGCCGGCCCAAGGCGGCCATTTTCGGCGATCTTTATGCCCGGGACAACCCGGTGTTTAACCAGGACCTGATCGGCTTTATCGAGGCCTGCGGCGGCGAGGCTCTGACCACGCCATATACCGACTATGCCAAGATGATCGCTCCGGCCTATTTCAAAAAATGGTTCACCGAGGGCAAGGTATTCAGCATGCTGGTCAACCGGGGCCTGCTGGCCACCATGGTGCACCGGGAAAAGACCTACTACCGGCATTTTGAAAAGATCCTGCAGGAGCCGGAGCCGCAATACGACGTCGCCCCGGAGCAGATTCTGTCCGAATTCGGCATGGTCCCGGAAAATACCGGCGAGTCCATGGACAACATCTTAAAGATCTATTACATCCGCCGGCATCATCCTGATGTGTCCCTGTTTGTCCAGACCAGCCCGGCTTTCTGCTGTCCGTCTCTGATCACCGAGGCCATGGCCAACACAATCGAGGCCAAAACCGGGGTGCCGGTGGTATCAATTACCTACGACGGCACCGGCGGGGAAAAGAACCGCAAGATCATTCCGTATCTGAAGTACGCGCGGGGCGGCATTGGCGCCCAGGCCTTTGACCGCGCAGAACCCGGATCATTCTGACCGGTTGCGCCGGGCGATTTTGTCAAACATTTTCACCATGCCGGTAAGCAGGTTATAAATGGACTCCGTGTCCAGGTTCTGGTCCGCGGTCTGGTCGAGGTAAATGTGCAGGCTCGATCCCATGCCTTCTTCCGGCTCCCAGTAGCAAAACATCACCGGCAAAAGGGGCAGGGGGTGCAAAACCACTGAAATATCGGAATTGATATCCGGGTGCGCCGCTGGTCTGCCGGCAAATATCTCGAGCATGTCGGAAAAAAGTTCCGGATAGGCATCAGCGATTTGTTTTAGCGGTGTTTCGCAGGTCCGCTGGAAATGATTGAGCCGCTCCGGCCCCCCCTTTAGTTCGCGGAAGGTAATCCAGTTGCCGGAAACCGGAACACCTTTGCTGTGGCGCACATAGTTTAACAGCGGAACAGCGAGCCAGGCATTGATGTGGATATCTGCAGACAGGTTGCCTTGGGTGTCCACGGAAAACGGTTTGCCCATCACCCGGAGGGTGAGCTTGCGGCCGTCAAAATCTCCCCCGATCCGCTGTGCGGCCTCGGAAAGATCGGTTTCCGGAATCTGTCGCTTGAGTTGTTGCACGGCCGATTCCATGTACTCGTCAATGGTGTCGGGTTTTTCCGTGGCACCGCCGTATTCGGCCAGGGTTTGGGCGTCGATGTACGGGCACTGATCCAGGGTCCTGCGCTCCTTGAAGACGGCCACGGCAAAGGCCATGCAGGTTTTTTCATTACAGGCCCGGCAGTTGGACCCGGTGGTGAGCTTGTATATCTCCATGGGACTGTTGATTTTTGTCATTTCAGGAATCCTTTCGTTCAGCCACAGGTTATGAAAACCTAAAATGAGCGTTTCAAATTTTTACACGGATTAATATTTTAATTTTTTTAAGGAATTAAGTCATTTTCAGGTGTTAAAATTTGAAAC
>Ga0182239_1000276_pt1 | contig 19472 bp, 16 predicted proteins | sample hydfrate6_PW_210_FD_132456 | JGI IMG/M metagenome (GOLD analysis project Ga0182239, IMG submission 132456) | Subsurface microbial communities from deep shales in Texas, USA - hydraulic fracturing test 6_PW_210 | ecosystem: Environmental > Aquatic > Deep subsurface > Shale gas/oil reservoir >... | reverse complement strand
TTGGTAGTGGGGTCTAGTGGGCACCCTGAAGCAGCGACTGCAATAAAACCTCTCGGAGACCTCTTTGTTAGGCTCTTAAAGATGTTAGTGATGCCAATAGTTCTAGCTTCACTGGTCGTCGGTGCCGCAAGCATAAGTCCAGCAAGGCTTGGAAGAGTGGGTGTAAAGATAGTGGTCTACTATCTGGTAACATCAGCCTTTGCAGTGTTCATCGGACTCATAATGGCCAACCTCTTCAAGCCAGGTCTTGGACTACAACTCGGAGCAGGAGAAGGAAAGGCAATACAGGCACAGGCACCTTCTCTTGTGGACACTCTCCTAAACATCGTGCCCACTAATCCATTTGCATCTCTTGCAAACGGCGCAGTATTACCAACAATATTCTTCGCCATTGTCTTGGGAATATCCCTCAGCTACCTTATGAACAGCGAAAACGAGAGGATCAAAAACTCAGCAACAACCCTTTACAATGCCTTCGATGGACTGGCAGAAGCTATGTACAAAATCGTTAGGGGAGTAATGCAGTATGCACCAATAGGTGTTTTTGCGTTGATAGCCTACGTTCTAGCAACCCAAGGGGTAAAAGTTGTTGGGCCTCTGGCAAAAGTTACAGTGGCGGTTTACCTTGGTCTGGTAATTCAAATAGTGTTCGTCTATGGACTACTCCTTAAGGTCTTTGGCCTAGACTTGGTCAAGTTCCTAAATAAAGCTAAGGATGCAATGATCACTGCATTCGTCACAAGGAGCTCAAGCGGTACTTTACCGGTAACAATGCGTGTTGCAGAGGAAAACCTGGGAGTTTCAAAGAGCATTTACTCATTTACACTTCCATTGGGTGCTACGATCAACATGGACGGTACCGCTTTATACCAGGGTGTTTGTGCGATGTTCATTGCCAATGCGATCGGACAGCCCTTGCCATTCACCCAGCAGCTTGTAATAGTGATCACAGCAGTTTTGGCTTCAATTGGAACCGCAGGTGTGCCTGGAGCTGGGGCTATAATACTCGCAATGGTCCTGGAAAGCGTTGGATTGCCGCTAGAGCCCGGAAGTGCGGCGGCTTTAGCTTATGCAATGATACTCGGAATTGACGCCATCCTCGATATGGGCAGAACAATGGTCAACGTTACCGGCGACTTGGCAGGAACAACAATAGTTGCAAAAACTGAAGGAGAACTCGACGAAAGTAAGTGGTGATTTTCTCTTCTTCTTTTTCAATTTATGAGGGATAGAGTTAAATACTCTATCACCATTTAGTTTTTGGAACAAAAAACATTGAGGGATAAAAATGAAAAGGTTAGGAAGTTTTTTGATAATTTTACTTTTGGGCCTTTCTTTTGTTCAGGTGGAGGCTATAGATTATTATAAGGAGGAATTTACGCTCAAAGTTGGGGTGCTTCGAAACGGGGATGCTCAAATAACGGTAGTGACTTCTATCCTGGGTCCAAAAGACAAGATACAAGAAGAGATTGCCAGCATATTAAATCAAACAAACCTTACCGAAGAAGAAGCAATAGCAAAATTTGAGGAAGAGCAGCTGAGCAGCTATATCGCCAGTTTAAAAAACACAGGAGTGGAGACTAAAAATCAAACCTTCAAAGTGACCAGCATTAGGGAGGACAATTTCACGGTAGTTTTCACAGCGTATGCAGAGAAGTTTGCCAATTACTATTCATACGACGGCTACTGGGAAATAATAGTTGACCCGACTAGGGGATATGGAGCTATGCAAATTCCAGACACTGGACTTTCTCAAAAAATGGAACTCCATAACTTATTTATTATAGAGCTCCCTGAAGGGGCGGAGCTGGTTGAATACCCCCAAGCGTACGCAAAGGAATTCGGCCAGAGCAAATTCTCCGTAACGTCAAAAGTGGAAGGTAATAAAGTCATCATAGGCTCTGATATTTACCTGGAAGAAAACCTTTCTCCAGAAGGATTCAGAGCACTCTTCGGTGATTACAATGCATTTTACATTCGCTACACAACCCCCTATGAAGGAGAAGAAACATATCAATCAGTAAAGACTGAGCAGTATCTAAGGGCGGAGATTTCAGATGATGGGACTGCCGAGTTATTCATAAGAGATACTTACATTGAACCAAAAGAGCAAGTAGAACTCATAAAGCTTCAAATAAACCTTATGGGGGCAGAGAATGTTACCGGCCTGATCCTCCAAAACTATCTTCAAGGGATGGTAGCTCAAGGGATGACCGTGGAAGACGCAAATGCAAGCATATTAGGCTTGGACAAAGAAGGGCCCTTGACAATAGAGACCAACTACCTACTGAAAAACTTTACCAAGTTGATAAATGGAACCTACGAATATTCCTTTGATCCAACACTTCTAAATCCTTCACAACTGGGATATAGAGCTCAGAACGAAATAAACCAGAGCCTAAAAATTGAATTCATCCTCCCGCCGGAAGCGGAAATTGTTGAGGTGCCAAAGAACATAAGCAGAGAAGTCAAAGGAAACACGTATTTCCTTTCCACAAAAGTTGATGGGAACAGGATTTTAATAACGGCCAACGTATTCGTAAGATACGGTGCCCCATTTGAAGACGTGTATTCCCTTGTAGGGGACGTTGAGAGAGGTTACATCAGATACAGGCTGTCATCGGAAGGAACCAACTTAACGACTACCCAGATAGCCGGAGTAGCGGGAGCGGTAATTTTGGTGGGTGTAGCTATTTTCATGCTGAAGAAAAGGTAGCATTAGGTTTTTAATTTCTCTTTTTCTATTATTTTGTTAGGTGGTGTAAATGACGAGAAAACTCTACTATGAGGATGCATATTTGAAGGAAGCTAAGGCAAAGGTAATCCAGATAAAGGAGAATGCCTTGCTTTTAGACCAGACCATATTCTATCCAACCGGAGGGGGACAGCCCCACGATACGGGCACTATAAATGAAGTTAGAGTTTTAGACGTCTACAGAGATGAAAGCGGGAATGTGTGGCACGTCGTAGAAGATTCGAGTCCCTTCAGCGTTGGAAACGAAGTGGAATTAAAACTCGACTGGGAGAGGCGCTATAAGCTTATGAGAATCCATACAGCACTGCACCTCTTAGACCATGTTTTCAATGAAGTTCTTGGAAAAGGAAACTGGCAGTTACATGGAAGCGGCATGAGCCCGGAAAAGGGAAGATACGATTTAAGATATCCTGAAAACCTCAATCAATACAAAGAAAAAATAATCGAACTCTTTAACCGCTATGTTGATGAGGGTGGAGAAGTCAAAATCTGGTGGGAAGGGGAGAAGAGGCTAACCCAAATCAGGGACTTTGAAATCCTCCCATGCGGAGGGACACATGTGAAGGACATTAAGGAGATAGGACATATAAAAAAGCTCAAACGCTCAAGTGCGGGAAAGGGAGTGCAGAGAATAGAAATATGGCTTGAAGATTAAACTGCGAGTGGGCCATGTGGATTAGAAAGATTTAAAAGCCCTTTGGAATTCATTTACTAACGCGCGGGGGTTGCCGAGCCTGGTCAAAGGCGCGGGATTCAGGGTCCCGTCCCGTAGGGGTTCCGGGGTTCAAATCCCCGCCCCCGCACCATTCTGTTCAAATTTTAAAAGAAGAAAAAGGCTCATCTTGTTATCTGTACTTCTTTCATGAGTTCTAAGGGCTCAGGATGCTTCTCAAAGTACTCCCTAACGGGCTTGAGTAGCTCTATTAAGTATTCAGCAACCGCATTCTTTAGGTCAAGTGGGTGTATCTTGCCCTCGGCAAAGTCCTTCTTGAGTTCTTCGAATGTTGTATACGTCACATCTCCTCCAAACTTGGCCGGCCTGTGAATTGTGAACTCCGTTGGTTCTTCTCTAAAGATTATGTGCTCAGCCCAGTCAAGCACCGGGTTGTAGTTAACTTCCTTTGCTGGACAGAAAGCCTTTCTAAGCTTTTGCTTTATCTCTTCTGGGCTGTCGTGGATGAAGACGGCCGAATAGGGTTTGCTCTTGCTCATCTTCATTGCCGCTTTGATTTCCTTGAACTCCTCCTCACTTTCAATTGGCCATTTTGGAGGCTCCTGGAGGCCTAAGAGGAGGTGGTGGTGAACAGCGATGGGCTTTACCTTCTCCCCTTCCCAAACGAGGGGATGATATCTCAACTTTGGAGCAACCTCAATAGCAATGACATGGGCTTTTCTCTGATCCATTCCTGCATGAGCTATGTTAACTCCCTGGTAGAAAATATCCGCAACCTGCATGGCAGGATAGATCAGCTTTGCGAAGTCAATTGACTCTCCCATCTGTCTTCCCATAATTGTTATAGAGCGTAGCATTCTTGCCAGGGTGACGTTTTTTGAAATATCAATGACTGTCCTCCAGTAATCTCCTTTCTCTAAAATCTCGCTGGCCAGAACGAATTCTACCTTATCTGGATCGCCGCCCATAACCTTAATGCTCTGCTTCATACCTTCCTTGAAGTAAGTTAGGGCAACCTTCTGTATGACTTCGAGGTCTCCCCCGAGCTTATCGTTAATCCAGCTGTGCCAGTCCGCAAGGAATATCCTCGTTTTTATCCCCACTTTTTGGAAGTCGGCTATTTTCGCACCAGCCATTAATCCAGTGCCAAGATGAATGTAACCGCTTATTTCAAATCCAATGTAATGTTGCAAGGGCATTCCAATTTCCAGCAAATGTCTGAGATTCTCAAGTGTTAGCACTTCCTCAGTAGGTTTTTTCGTTATCAAGCTTATTTTCTCTTCAATATCCATTTACACCACCTACCTTCACCTACGAAATGACTCTTTTAAGCATTTCTTTGAAGCCAGGAATACGGTCAAAAATCTTATAACTTTCAAGTTTTATAAAATACCTTGGTGAACGCCATGAGGAAGCTTTCGATACTAATCTCAGTTCTTGTGTTGTTTGGCCTTTTTGGTATGGCTTTTGCTAGTGCAGCAACAGTTGCGGTAGATTTAGCCCACGGAGAAAACGAGAAGTACCTCGCAGAGGACGTCCTTGAATACGGAACCAACAAAACTCTCGCCCACGGAATTGTAAAAACTATTACCGATGTCGAATGGGGCTACTTCGGCGATCCAATGGCAGCAGATACTCTAGGCATTAAGCACCTCGGAGAAAAGATAACCGCCGATGCCCTTGCAAACGTTGACATGCTTATCCTCGGCCAACCAACAAGCCCATTCCAACCAGATGAAATTCAAGCCATTGCTGAATGGTTCAAGCAAGGAGGAAAAGTTCTCTGGGTTGCCGCTGATAGCGATTATGGTAGTGGGCCTCAAGCCCAGGATATTGCAAACTCTGTTCTTGAACAGCTCGGTGTTGGACACTTAAGAATTGATCTCTGTTCCGTTGAAGATCCAACAAGCAACGCTGGGGCATCCTATAGAGTTGTTGGCCTTGTACAGCCTGACGATGCCACTCCCGACAAAGAAAAGCTCACCCAAAACTTCCAGCATGGAGGAAAAGTTCTTTATCACGGTCCAGCAGTAGTTGCATGGGTAGACGACAACGGAAACTGGCAAAAACTCATTGATGGAAACATTCCAGAGAACGTTTATAGGATTGTAAAGACTTCTCAAGATGGCACCATTGTGGAGAACAACGACCCACCAGCAAATGCCTATACAGCTGGAGAAACGGGAGTATTTCCACTCTTGGCAGTTGAGATAATTAAATTTGACAATTGAAAGCAGAGCGTCCTCATTGTGAGCGGCGAAAGCCCCTACGGTGACTACACTCCAACATGGGAGGCAAAGTACCACGGTGTTGACTTAGATGGCCCAGCGTTCGTCACAAACATGATACACTGGGCACTAGACCAAGCGGCAAAAACAGAAACCCAAACCGGTGGCGGTGGAGGAGGAGTTTGCGGCCCAGCAGCTTTAGTAGGCCTAATCCTAATCCCACTGGTCTTTAGAAGAAAGAAGTAGTCTTGTATCTTTCCCTTCTTTTAGACTTTTAACATTTTTATGACAAAATTTAAAAATAGGCACCTGAACTTCAAAAGGGGTGAGCATTGATGAAAAAATTTGCGAGCCTTTCGGTTTTGTTCATTGTGTTGTTCAGTGTAGTTGCCGCAGGATGTATCGGAGGAGAAACCAAAACAGGAACACAGACAGAAGGAAAAGGAATAACCCTTGTCGTTTTAACGAGACATGACGTGACAATACAAGTGATGGCAAAGAAGATGTTCCTCCAAAGCGACATAGCAAAACAATACAATATTAAGGATATAAAGTTCATAAAGGCTCCTGAGTCATTATGGCCAACTTACATAGAAAAAGGAGCCGATATTGGATGGGGAGGAGGCCCAACACTCTTTGACGATCTTTTCAAGAACAATTATCTTGCTCCTATAGATGATCAAAAAGTTCTGGCGCTTATTGGCACCCAGATTCAAGAAACAATTGCTGGAATGCCCATGGTAAGAAAAGGAAATGATGGGAAAATATACTGGATTGCAGCTGCCTTATCTTCATTTGGATTTACCGTGAACCATGACGTTCTTAAGAGATGGAACCTTCCTGTTCCCCAGAGATGGGAAGAAATAGCAAGCGAGACCTTTGCAATGGATCCACCCCAAGTGGGAATTGCCGATCCTACAAGAAGTACTTCAAACACAAGGATTTACCAGATAATTCTTCAGGCTTTTGGATGGGACGAAGGATGGAAGATTCTCACACTAATTGCTGCAAATTCAAAGATCTATGATGCCAGTGACGCCGTTAGAGAAGCCGTAATTGCCGGAGACATAGCCGTTGGAAACACAATTGACTTTTATGGATACACCGCAATGAAGCTGAATCCAGCTTGCGAATACATCATTCCAAAGGGACAGAGTATTATAAACGGTGATCCTATAGCCCTTCTTGTAAACTCCCAAAACAAAGAAGCTGCACAGGCATTTATCTATTGGGTTCTAACAGAGGGACAGAAGATATGGCTTGATGAGGAGATAAACAGACTGCCAGTCAATCCAAGTGTCTTTGATACTCCTGAAGGACAAAAGAGACCCGACCTAAAGAAGGCCTATGAGAGTGCCTTAAAGACACAGGGAATAGAATTCGATGACAACGAAGCCTTAGCAACGGTCAACTCAATGCAGCTCTACTTCAAAGCTACATTAGTCGATGCAAACCAGGAACTCCACAGAGCATGGGTTTCATTGGTAAAAGCCTACAAGGAAGGGAAGATAAGTGAGGACAAGTACAAAGAGCTGAAAGCTAAGCTCCTTGAGCCTGTAAAGTTCAAAGATCCAGATACTGGAGAAACTGTAACCTTAACAGAAGAATATGCAAAGAAGATCAACGACAGGCTTGCAAAGGATTCTTCATTTAGAGACACCCTAATGCAAGAATGGAGAGACGCCGCAAGAGAAAAATACCAAAGTGTCCTCGCGGAGGTGCAAGGATGAAGGTTAGCAAATGGAGTGAAAGACTGTTTGGGACTCCGTTGTTTGAGCCCCTTGTCGCTTTCTCTTACATTTTTCCCCTCTTGTATCTGATAGTGTTCTTGATAGTTCCCGTTTTGTCTATGCTGCTCATTGCCTTTACATATGATGGAAATATCTCCCTCCACTGGTTTAAGAGCATATTGATGGATTCTTACTATATTCAACTCCCTCCACAAGGAGAGTTCGCTCAAAAGTTAACAACCTCAACTGGTGAGAGCTTATATTTAATTAGGGGTTTGGATTTTGGAGTTGTGCTAAACTCTCTTGTTGTTGCCGCATTAGTAACGCTCTTTACGGCAATTTTGGGAACCGTCTTTGCCTTTGTAATGGCGAGATACAACTTCAAAGGGAAGAACTTCTTTAGGATTGCCCTCTTTATCCCATTGTTGGTAACTCCTTTTGTGAATGCTTATGTCATAAAGCAGATGTTTAGTGAATTTGGGCTCATAAACTACATCTTCCACGAAGTCCTCCACATCCTTCCGTTTAGAATTAAAATAGATGGTTTGGCGGGTGTAGTTTTAGCCCAATCTATGGCTTATTACCCAATCGTTTACTTGAATGCCTATGCGAGCTTTATCAACATAGATCCAACCCTTGAGGAGCAGGCAGAAAACCTTGGGAGTAGAGGATTCCACCTATTCAGAACGGTAACATTCCCCCTCGCTCTCCCTGGAATTGCTGCAGGGGCAACCCTAGTCTTTATATTCAGCCTTGAAGACTTAGCAGCACCAATCGTCTTCCACGGAGACCCATTGGCCAAGAAACTTATGTCATACCAGATATTCAGCAAGTTCATCTATGGCCTCGGAGAAAGAAGCCCCGAAATAGCGGCTCTTTCAATAATAATGCTCACCCTAGCAATAATTGCTTTCCTCGGCATAAGAAAGTACGTAAGCTTGAGACAATATGCGATGCTAAGTAAAGGTGGAAGGTGGAAGCCGAGAATAAGCGATCCAAAACCATGGCAAGCTCTCTTAATATACTTGGTCCTCCTCCCAGCATTGTTAATTACAATCTTTCCGCAATTGGGTGTGATCATGCTTGCCTTTTCTGAGAGATGGACTACAACAGTCCTTCCACAAGGCTTTACAATTGACTACATCAAGGAGATGATATTAAACCCAGACGTCAGGAGGTTCATCGTAAACAGCCTTACATATTCCGGAGCTGCTGTAATCCTCATAGTGCTCCTTTCAATAACCTCTTCCTATGCCACAAGCAGATTCAAAGGTGTTCTAAGTCCTATACTGGAGAGTATAGTGATACTCCCGATTGCAGTACCGGGAATTGTAGTTGCAATGGGATACTTCTATTTCTTCTCAGCGGTAACTCCAGAGAGTTCACCGCTAAATCCAACATCACTTTATGGATTTAATCCAGCGTTGGTGCTGATACTTGCTTACTCCATAAGAAGGCTCCCATTTGCAGCAAGATCTGTTTATGCGGGCCTGCAGCAAGTTCATGTATCCCTAGAGGAATCATCCATAAACCTCGGCGCTTCAAGATGGAAAACGATAACAGGAATTTTAATGCCGCTAATATCTTTGAACGTCTTTGGTGGGGCAATGCTGAGCTTTGTCTATTCAATGAGCGAAACAAGCGTTGGAATAACCCTCGGTTCAATAAACATGGCACAAGCTCCGATAACAGCATTCATGAAAGAAGTCTTGATGTCTGCAGCGGGTAGCATAAACATAGCAGCAGCATTGGGAGTCTTGCTTATAGTGGTTCAGATAACCGCGATTGTGGTAGTTAATGTTATCACAAAGCAAAGGTACTCATTCATTGGATTAACATGAGGTGAGAATATGGTTGAAGTCAAGCTTGAGGGCATAGTGAAAACTTTCGGTGAAACCGTTGCCCTGAAAGGTATCGATCTTCACATAAAACACGGAGAACTGTTCACATTACTCGGGCCTAGTGGGTGTGGAAAATCGACCACATTGAGGATAATCGCCGGCTTAGATTTCCCCGACGAAGGACATCTGTACTTCGACGATGAGGAGGTAACTTACAAAAGCTCAAGTGAAAGGGGAGCCGTCCTGGTTTTCCAGAACTACGCATTATGGCCCCACATGACAGTTTACGACAACATTGCTTATGGACTCAAAATAAGAAAGTTACCCAAACAAGAAATCGAAAAGAGAGTAAAGTGGGCCCTTGAATTAGTTAAACTTCAAGGATATGAAGATAGATACCCCACACAACTCAGTGGTGGTCAGCAGCAGAGAGTTGCAATAGCAAGAGCCCTAGTAGTAGAGCCAAAGCTACTTCTGCTTGACGAGCCCCTCTCAAACCTAGATGCAAAACTTAGGCTGGAGATGAGATCGGAAATAAGAAGAATACAAAGGGAGCTTGGAATCACAGTTCTCTATGTCACTCACGACCAGGAAGAGGCAATGGCGATAAGCGATAGGATAGCCGTGATGAACATAGGACAGATAGAACAAGTGGGCACACCAAAGGAAATCTACGAAGAGCCAAAAACCGAGTTTGTCGCATCGTTTATGGGAAAAACCAATGTAATTCCAGCTGAAGTTGTGGAAAGAGAGGGAGATAAAGTAACGGTTGAATTTGAAAACTTCAGACTTGATGGGCTTACATACAAAGACAAGAACGATAAAGTTGTCATAGTGATAAGACCAGAGCGCATCAGCCTACATCCCATTGAAAATGCCGTGGCAATAACGGGCAAAGTTGACCTTATAGAGTACTATGGATTTTTCATTGAAGTCGTTGGACTGTTTGGAGAAAAGAGGATAATCGCCAGAACAATAAACGATAAAGACGTTGCCCATCTAAGACCCCAAGGGGAAGTGACCTTCTACATAGACAGAAACGATGTCCTTGTGCTTCCCAAACAAAGTCTCTAATTCTCTTTTTTTCCTTTGGAGGTTGAGCAATGGAAATTTTAAAAGAGGGAAAGGTCTACGAAGTCCTCCTTACAACAAAGTCAAATATAACCCCCGTAGGAATTACTAGAAAGGGCAACAGATTGAATTTCAGGCTTTTTGAGGGTAAGAGCGCCAATGATATAAAAGAGCATCCTTATGGAGTCCTCCACATAACGTGGGACGTCGAGCTATTGGTAAAAGCCGCTCTTAACCTACCAGTTGAAGTAGAATTTGAAAATGCGAAATCGATCCCTATCAAGAAGATAAAGGGCCTTCCCAGTATAGAAGGGAGAATAGAATTCGTTGAGAGGGAAATAGAGGACAAATTGGGAAGAACGCATGTTTTGGAGTGTTCACTGGTTCCAACGTATGAAGATATACACCCATTATTCTTGCCCCCTCTCAGTCGGGCTGACTTCTACCTGCTGGAGATGGCTATACACCTCACAAGGCTATATGTGGCAACTAGATCATTAAACATAAAGGAAACTCAAAAGCTCTATTCCAAGATTTGGGAAAGTTATCGGCTTTACAAAAAGCTTGGAGGAGAGAGTGAACTCGCAGAGAAGATTATGGGGTTTGCAGTTGCAGCGTTAAGATGGAACCCTTGAGAAGAGTGACAACTTTTTTAATGTTTAAGTTCTCTACTATTTTGGTGATACCATGAGGCGAACACTTGCATTTTTGCTGGCGTTTCTGACTTTGTCCTTGATTAATGTAAACCCAGCAAGTGCAGAAGCACTCCCGGGAGATGTCCTAAAGATGCCAATGCCCGGAGCTCCTGCTATAGCACTTCCGGGAGAGACAATAGAAATACAGCCTCAAGAAGGCGTTGAGATTACAGAGCTTACAATTGTCTCAGTTATGAACGGCCCATATAAGCTCGAAATTTTAGAAAAAGGAAATATAATAAAAGCCAAAATACCCGAAAATGTCGTTCCAGATGTTTACTTCCTTCAAGTTAAGTCGAACAAAGGAGAAGTAGTTATACCCAATGGTGTATGGGTTCTCAAAGAATATCCGAAGGTGCTTAGAATAGCACACATAAGCGATACCCACGTTACCAGCGGGACTAAGTTCGGTTACGTATGCGGAGAATACTTCCAGAGGGATATCAAGAAAATACAAGAACTTTGTGATGGAGGTCTAATCGTTCCACTCCACAGCTACGTTGCCACAGACAGTGTTTATACATATTGGAGCATGGACAATAAGGTTGATGTTATAATAAACACGGGAGACGTTGTTGATACCGCGGGAGATAGCAAAGGATACAAAATGCTCTTTGACATAATTTCTAGGGCAGCCGCAGCTGGAAGGCCAACGATAATAGTCAAAGGAAACCACGATGATCCACCAAATTATTATCCCAAGCTAATAGGTCCAACAGACTATTACCTCACCATAGGAAAGTTCCTCATTATAGCCCTAGACTCCCACGGAGACGAAGCCCATCCTTACATGAACCAGCTCGAATGGATGGAAAAAGTCCTTGAGGAACACCCAGACAAGATCCCAATAGTGATTGTCCATCACCCATACTGGTACTCCGCTCCCCAAGGGTGGATTGGAGGAAGAATTAAAGGATTCACTGCATTTGACGACAAAGATTGGGCAAACCTAACTCAGTATGTGAGCTACTACTGGATAGGAGGCCCAGAAAAAACAACTGAAGACATAGCAAGGAGATTCCTTCAAGATGTGGAGAAGTATAACATAAAGCTTGTTATGAGCGGGCACATCCACCACGACAAGCTTCACATCTATGTAGACAAAAACGGCAACGAGCACTGGTTCGTAACATCAACATCAACGGGAGCACCGGACAAAGAAACGAATCCTCCAACACCGAATAGGAGCCCAACATGGTATGGTTCAAAAATAGTTGAAATAGATGAAAACGGCAACGTTAGACTACCAGAGATTGAAGAGATGTTCGGAACACTTTTCAATGACTTCATCTCACTGCCAGTCCCGCAAGAGTTCATAACATTTAGGTGGACGACAGATTTTGGAAGTGCCGTCAAGTTCATAAACCTACTCGGAGAAGAGAGCGGAAAGTTTGCGATAGAAGTCCCAGAAGGAGCACAAGTTGATGCAAGTGTTACAAACGTCACTTACAAGCTTCTTGGAGAAAGAAAGATTGGAGATAAGACCTACGAACTGTTTGAAATAGTCGTTCCAGAAGGAGTATCACAGCTCGTAATAAGCAAAGGCAAGGACACAGAAAAACCTGAAATAAGCATTCCATACTTGACTCCTTCAAAACCAATGAAAGGAAAGCCATTTAAGGTTTACATAAGTGCCAAAGACAACCTTGGAATTAGAGACATCTACGTGGAAATAGAAGCCAATGGGAAAGTCACAAAATATCCAGCAGTGCAGTCAAGCGGGGGACAAGCAGACTACTTTATGGCAGAAATTCCAGGGGTTGATGCAGATGAATACACCATAAGAGCAGTCGCCGTGGACTTCTATGGAAATAGAGCAACATTCGAAAAGACGATCGGAGGGGCACAAACTACAACTAAAACAACATCTCCAACAGAGAGCAAATCAACGTGTGGACCTGCAGCCCTTTTAGCATTCTCTCTGATTCCGCTTGCCCTACTTAGGAGAAGGAAATGATTGCTCTCTTTTTTATTATTTTCATTGATCCCATATAGAAGAGTTTTTAAACCCACTTGCCTTCCCCATTCTAGGTGATGCCCTTTGAAATTTAAGGGGAAAGCTTTTGGCAATTTAGTTAGAATCGAATTTGAGATACTCAGCCTTAGCGAGCTTAAGATTGAAGACTTAAAAGATTTTGACATAGAGAACCTAAAAATTGAGCTTAAACCAACTTCTTCTGGGATAAAGATAGTCGGAATATGGGAAGGCGAGGTAGAAAAAGCTGGTGAGGGCATAAAGAAAGCCCTCGAAGAGAGTTATAAATTGAGAGATAAGATACTAAACAGGATGAAGGCAAAGATTGAGAGAATAAGGGGAGTCATGAAAAAGCTTGGGTTTACTGAAGAGGTTTTAGGTTATGGAAACCTTATTAAGTTCACAAAAAAGATTGGTGATTACGAAATAGCAGTTGTTGCTTCCTCCAAAGATGACCTTATTAGAGTGGAAGTTTACGGAAATGACAAGAAGGTAATAGGGCCAGAGATTGAGAACTTCTTTGAAGACGTAGAGGAGCTCGAGGTTTACGGGTTAGATGAGGAAGCACAAGAAGAGAGACTCGTAATAAACTTGGAACTGCCAGAGGAAGAAGTACCAGAAACAAAAATAGTAGAGGCAATAAAATTAATCGAAAGCCTCTTGATGACCTAATTACTTATATTTTGCCTCTAATTGGATTTTCTTTATCTTTGCCATCAAACCTTTCTTGGGCAACGTGTCTTCCTCCAAAATCTTGCCACTTCTCAGATCTATTTTTGCATAGTAAATCGACTTATCGCCTACTAGTTTTATCACTGCATATCCCTTTTCCTTGTAAACAACTATCCTTTCCGTATTGAGGTTCTTTTCATTGAACTTTTCCAGTATATACCTCTTGTAGCTCTCCTCAATCACTACCTCAGTCAGGAAAACGTCGCTCTTTAGTATTTCCCCAGAACTTCTACCTATCAGAAGCTCTCCCACTCTTTCTTCTCCGACAAATTTAACTTTCCAGTCGTCATTAAGTTTTATCTCCTTTATGGTTGCAGGTATTCCTTTCTCTTCCAAGAATTTCTCCGCTATCTCTCTCACCACCTCAATTTTCAGCTGTCTATCTAATTCGTTCAAAATTTTTCCATCTTTGCTAAGGGATATTCTTAGAATAGATTTGTCATCCTCAAGCTCAGCCTTGTAAACTTCATTCTCCTTCTCCAGCTTCTTTATTTCCCATCCCTTATATTTTTGGAGGATTATCTCCCTGGCTTTCTGAGGACTTATCTCAACGAAATAATCTATTATGTCTCCCGTTTTTCCATCGGCATTTACCTTAATCTTCCCGTCAACACTCTCAAGGAGTAGCTCTAGATGGGTTGCATCGTAGAATTTGAAGTCAACAAGCTCAAGCCCCTTTATGTCAAAATTCTTTTCAATAAGGTTCTTAGCAGAATTTGCAATCTGATAAGGATGAAGGAGGTTTGCAACTACTTTATGCTCCCCATTTTCCAAGTTGAATTCAAGAACCACGACTCCTTTTGGAGTCATCACGTCTACTATTGCCCTATTTTCTTTTTCATCAAAGAATATCACTTCTCCATCAGGATACAGTTTGGCAATCTCAGAGAATATTGCCTCCCGTTTCATTTTTGACTTTCTTTTCATAATCCTACCACTGTAGACGTGCAAAGCAATCCCAAAAACAAACCGCTTAGTTTGTCCACTTATAATAGCTACGGAATCTTTTTCCTCTACAGAAATTTCTTCTGGGTTCTCTCCGAGAGATTTTTTGCACTCTTCTCTGGCTATTTCAATGAGCTTTTCCTTTGGAAGAGGGGTTATGTCTACTTTGATGTCATTCGTTTTAAGATCGACTTCAGCCTTGGCAGAATTTATGCCCACTTTGAGTGTCAATAGAGCTCTATTCGGGACATAAACCTTCCTTCTAGAACTTAGATAGATATTCGTTTGGGGAATCTCAAGTCCATCTGCAAGTTTTAATTTGAGAGCTATCACCGCCTCATTTTGAGAAATGGGGGATGTTATTTCAACTTCACTAGCTTTTATTGCAGACTCGCTTTCCAAGAGGGCTCTTGATACTTTTCTTTCCAATTCAACGTCTCTGCTTACAAAAGGGATTACTTCTTCCTTTGACAAAATTACTGCTTTGTCTTTTACCTCCTCTGTGTCTTTTTTAGCAGACCACAGAATTATATAGCCGGTAGAAAGCTCAACTACCAGCTCTTCTAGGAAAATGTCCTCTCGTTTGATTTTATACCGAGATTCCATAAGCGACATGACCATTTCAAGAACTTTATTGGGTGAAAACGAGTATAACAATGGTGCATCCAAACATATAACCTTCAACATGCCCCTTCTTTTGGCCTCTTCTTCTTTCTCCATTTTCTCCTTTTTGAGCCTTTCAACTAACTCATGGGGTACTGGAATTTCCCTGTCATTTAATTCCTTAACAAACCTCTCTCCATCCCAAGGAATTATTTTCCCCTTGTACTCTCTCCCCAGGAGCACTTTTGCATCTTTTGTGAATCCACTAACAGAAAGAAAAATCCCTCTATCTGCTTTAGCTTTTATGATGGCCTCTGCAAATTCTTCAACTTCCTTAGAAGATGCTAACCCTTTTGTTTTTACCTTTATTGCATACTTCTCAAGCCCAGATATTGGATCCTCACGTAAGGCTATGAAGTCGATTTTCCACTCTTCAGCTCTTACTCTCTCGGCTTCTTTAAACCCCAAGGATTCAATGAGTCGTTGAACGATACGAATTATATCCTCATCAGAGGCAAAGTTCAATATTTCCAACGTCCATTCCATAGTATCACGCTCACATAATAAAATAGGGGTTTTTCATATAAATTAGTTTTGCATAATACGCCTATCACCATTGGTGTTTAAAATAATCTTTTAACCATTTCTCATTTACATTCTCTCAGGTGAGAAAATGTTTAAGCTGACAGAATTTAACTATCACGGGAAAACAGTCTTTTTTAGGGCGGATTTAAATTCACCTGTCAAAAATGGAAAGATAATCAGCGATGCCCGATTTAGGGCTGTTTTACCCACCGTAAGGTACCTACTCGAACACAATGCAAAGGTTGTTGTTGGAACTCATCAGAGCAAGCCCTATGAAGAAGACTACCTAACCACGGAACAGCATGCCGAAATACTAAGCTCCCTGCTAGGTATTGAAGTGAAATATGTGGAAGATGTCTTTGGAAAATGTGCAAGGGAAGCGATAGCCTCTTTAAAACCCGGTGAAATACTTATGTTGGAGAACCTCAGATTTGCGGCAGAGGAAACCAAACAAGCTCCCTTAGAAAAGTGTGAGAATACGTATTTCGTTAGGAAGCTTAGCCCCCTGATAGATTACGTAGTTACAGACGCATTCGCCGCAGCTCATCGATCACAGCCATCTTTGGTCGGCTTTGCAAGGTTAAAACCAATGATACCCGGATTTTTAATGGAGAGAGAACTAAAAGCATTGAATAAGGCATATGAAAGCGAGGAAAAACCCAAAATCTATGTATTAGGTGGAGCAAAAGTTGAGGACTCACTTAGAGTTGCAGAGAATGTTTTGAGGAACGGAAAAGCCGACTTGATTTTAACAGGCGGTTTGGTCGGCCAAATCTTCACTCTGGCAAAGGGGTTTGATCTTGGGGATGCGAACATAAGCTTTCTTGAGAAAAGAGGATTAATAAAACTCATAGATTGGGCGGAAAAGATACTGAATGAGTTTTATCCTTACGTAAGAACTCCAGTAGATTTTGCAGTTGAATACAAAGGTGAGAGAGTCGAAATAGATCTGTTGAGCGATAAAAAATGGATTTTTGGCGAGAGACCGATCATGGACATAGGAAGCAGAACAATAGAAAAGTATCGAGAAATACTTCAGGAGGCTGCTATAATAGTTGCAAACGGTCCTATGGGGGTCTTTGAGATAGAAGAGTTTGCAAAGGGCACTGTGGAGGTCTTTAAGGCCATAGGAGAGAGTGAGGCATTCTCAGTTGTTGGTGGGGGACATTCAATAGCAAGCATATACAAGTACAACATAAAGGGAATCTCCCATATAAGCACGGGCGGTGGAGCAATGTTAGCCTTTTTTGCTGGAGAAAAACTTCCTCTTGTTGAGGCACTTAAAATAAGCTATGAAAAATAGGAAAAAGCTAAAATCAACCTATTGTAGCTTTTTCAAATTCAATCATGGCTACTCCCACAAGGAAAAGAGCCAGCAACGCCAGTACTCCAACGTCAGTTGTTAGGGCAAATTTTGTTACGTTTTCTCCAACAAGGAAATGTCTTGCTCCATCAACTGCGTAGGTTAAGGGGTTGATGTAAGCTAAGGCTCTCATCCATGAGGGCATTGTGTCTATTGGGTACATTGCACCACTGAGAAAGATTAAAGGCAGCATGAGAACCATCATTATCATCTGGAATCCTTCCATGCTCTCCATCCTCAAGGCTAAGATAACTCCGAATCCTGAAAATGCAACCGCGAGGAGAAATCCAACTCCCAAAGCCGGCAAGATACCACTAATTTTAAGGTTCTCCGCTAAGAGGAACGTCAAGAGGAGAATTATCGTCCCCTGTGTCAAGGTCACCAATGAATCGCCAAGGATTCTGCCCAGTATCCCTTCCTTTCTGGAAGCCGGAGCTACCAAAACTTCCTTGAGAAAGCCAAACTGCTTGTCCCATATGACGCTGACTCCACCTATAAAGCTCTGATTGAAGATCGTCATTGCAAATATACCCGGAGCGAGAAACGTTAGGTAGTCAACGCCTCCAAATATTGCCCTAGCCATTGGATTGTCGAAAACCTTACTCCATCCAAGCCCGAAGAACACGAGCCATATTAATGGGTTAACTATCATTCCCACAACTCTTGAGCGTGCCCGTGTAAATCGCTTGATCTGTCTGTATGCCATTGTTGTTAAAGCCCTCATTTACTTCACCTCCTCATTCTCATCCTTATCATTGATGCCAAAGTATTTGTCTCCTCTTCATCCCTAATCTCCCTTCCCGTCAGGTACAGAAAGACGTCGTTAAGCGTTGGTCTGTGGTAAGTTACCTCGACAATTTTCACATTTCGCTCCTTAGCAAGATCAAATATCTTAGGCAAAGCTTCTGCGGCGTTTACAACTTCAAGTCTAACCCTTCCATCCGATAAAAGTTTGCATCCTCTAATGAATTCAGCCTTGAGACACTTGAGGTCTTCTGGAGCCTCAAGTTTGAGATATATAACATCATTACCGACAAGCTTTTTGAGCTCCTCTGCTGTTCCTTCAGCAATTATCTTGCCATGATCCATAATCGCTATCCTATCCGCTAACTGCTCCGCTTCATCCATATAATGGGTGGTTAGGAAGATCGTCATGTTATGCTCTTCCTTCATGGCTTTGATGTAGTCCCAGATGTGGGCTCTTGTTTGAGGGTCAAGCCCTATTGTCGGCTCATCCAAAAATAACACTTCAGGCTCGTGAAGAAGAGCCCTTGCAATTTCAAGTCTTCTCTGCATACCACCTGAGAAATATTTTACAGGCTTATTTCTAAACTCCCAAAGCTCCACAAACTTCAAAAGCTCCTCTATTTTGTTTTTAAGCTCATTCCCTCCCAATCCATATATCCTTCCGTGAATATACATGTTTTCATAAGCAGTCAGCTCCCTATCAAGGCTTGGATCTTGAAACACTATTCCTATCCTCTTTCTCACTTCCATTGGTTCCTTAACCACGTCATGTCCAGCTACAATGGCCTTTCCCGAGGTCAATTTTAGGAGAGTAGTTAGAACGTGAACCGTAGTTGTTTTACCCGCACCATTCGGCCCCAAAAAGGCAAATATTTCTCCTCTCTTAACCTTAAAGGAAATCCCCTTTACAGCCTCAAAGTCACCATATTTCTTGACGAGATTCTCAACTTCAATGGCATACATTCTACTCACCTCCGAGAAGTATCAGCTTTATTCTCTTCGTAAAATTCTCAATTTCTTCCGAGATTTCAGCCTTTTGAGACTCCGAAAGTGAGGGCAAAACTTCCATAATTTCTCTTATTGTTTTAAACAACTTCCTGCCTCCAAGTCTAGAAAATTCTTTAAAACGATTAACCTTCTCAAGAGCCTCCCTCAGCTCATTTTGATGCTCTTGAAGATAACTCCTTCCCTTCTCCGTAATCCTATAGAGTTTTTTCTCTCTTTTTTCTGTCTCAACAACCTCAATAAGCTTGTTTTTCTTTAAATTAGCCAGCAAAGGATAAATTGCTCCAGCACTTGGGCTCGGTATTTCGTATCTTTTCTCAAGCTCCGCCATTATACCATAGCCGTGTAGAGGCTTCTCCTCAAGCAAATGAAGGATAAGAAGCTTCAAATATCCCCTATATTTTGGCCTTTCCATTATATCACCAGATATATCAAAAGATATATCTTTATAAACTTTGTCCCTAAAAACCCTTAATTAGTTCACGAAGTACAACTACTGGGGTGGGAATCGTGAAACTCATATT
>Ga0182239_1000274_pt1 | contig 19499 bp, 20 predicted proteins | sample hydfrate6_PW_210_FD_132456 | JGI IMG/M metagenome (GOLD analysis project Ga0182239, IMG submission 132456) | Subsurface microbial communities from deep shales in Texas, USA - hydraulic fracturing test 6_PW_210 | ecosystem: Environmental > Aquatic > Deep subsurface > Shale gas/oil reservoir >... | reverse complement strand
TTGTAAAAGAGCGTTTTTTACACTTCCTGCAGATTCTGGTCAGGAAATTGATGGAACTTTTATTTTGCAGCCCTGTTCAGCTAACCATCTGAGGCTGAATTCGAGTTTTTGAACTATCGACTATGTATCTGTCTGCATATTATATCACTGATTATGAGTAAGTCTTTCCTCCAGGTTTGGTAAAATAAGTGGGGAGAGATAAACACAACTAACGAAAAATGAAGGAGATTTTTTGTTAACTGAGGGGAATAACATAGAGCGTTTGCTTGCTATTGGTGATATCCACGGATATTTGGATAATCTAACGCGTCTGCTCGATATTGTACAGCCGACAGAGAGGGATCTGGTCGTATTTCTGGGTGACTATATTGATCGTGGCCCCGATAGTTGCGGGGTGATCGACAAGCTGATGGAGTTTAGACGCCGTCATCCACACACGCTGTTTTTGCGCGGTAATCACGAGCAATTACTTCTCGATGTGGTGGATTTTTCTCAGCCGGATGATTATCTTTTGTTCCTGCAAAATGGAGGAGGGGCGACTCTTGAATCCTACGCCGGAGAGTTGCGGAATATCCCGCTGGAGCATATTGAATTTATCCGCACCACCAAACTCTATTATCAACTCCATGCTGAAAAGGTGGATCCGGAAAACGGCACCCGTAAACTCCAGAAGTTTGTTTTTGTCCACGCAGGGGTGCGCCCCCAGGTAGCGCTGGAGAAGCAGAGCAGGGGAGATCTCCTGGGGATTCGTGCTCAGTTTCTGCACTCAGAATACCCCCTGGGTGAGAGCATCATCGTCCACGGTCACACCCCGAGCGAAAACGTGCCGGGCGAAATACCGTACCGCATCCCGCTGGATTCCGGGGTCTACATCAAAGGGAACATAAGCCGGCGGGGCAGGGTTCCGGGTGGAAAGCTGACCTGCTGTGATGTGCTGACGCGTGAGGTATGGCAGGTATAGACTGTCGCGCATGGCTCTCCGGCTTGAAACAGCATTTATTAAGCCGAATCCACTTATGGAGGGCATTCCATCCCATCATGTGCCGGAGAAGTTCCGGCACAACAAAAAAGATTGACAAGCAGATGCGGACTTACATATACTCCGCATCTGCAAAACAAAATTAAGCAAGCGGGAATAACTCAGTTGGTAGAGTGTCAGCTTCCCAAGCTGAATGTCGCGAGTTCGAGCCTCGTTTCCCGCTCCAAATTACCTAGGGTTTTCAGCTACTTACAAGACATGCTGGAAACCCTATTTTTTTACAAAAAGCCCTTCTGTCACAGTTCAGTGTGACGGATTTGTGTACAAGAAATCATCTGCCGTCATTTTCCGTCATCGCGGATGTGTTCAGAATGTGACGGATCTCCCTCATCTCATCCATTTTCTGGTGGTCAGATTCATCCGAAATTCTTTCATCGAATAAACTGCTGTTAGAAGACATTGTAAAAACAAAGTCAGAGCGCGGAAGTAGCTGAAGTTCTTTGGCCCAAACAGACCCCGGCTCAGAGGCTGCTTTCCTGCTGAAGCTCCATTTTCTGAAGTGTTTAATGACATTCATAGGCTCAGCAAGATAGGCTTCCCAGCAGGGCTGCTCATCTAGGGGGGATGGACATTCAGGAGGAGTATCTAGCAAGTGAGGAAATGGGCAGCTTTTATCTTTGCTCAATTCCTGTGAAAGCACTTTGGGAATTAGTAGTAGTGGCGGCCAGCTGTAATCAAAATAACCAGGGCAAGTACCAGCGCATTCTTCTTCGCTTAGAAAAAAATATTCCCAAAAAAGATTTTTATATTTAGCTCCTTCTTCTTCCTGCTCCTCCTCCGGATGATGGAAGTTGCCCTTTGCAGCCTCTGCAACCACAGCAGGATCAATCCCTCCATTTTTTTTCCATGTGGCTGCTTCAACGGCCGCCAAGGGACCAAGAAGCTCACCTGGAATTCCGGATCGAGAGATAGGCCAAGCCCACACAGGTTCAAGTTCAATCTCCCCAGGAGCTGACAAAATAAAGCTCACGGGGAGCAGACCGAGTTTAGTAAGTAGCACATCAACGGCTTCGGTTGTCTTCGGCTTGGGAGTTCTCGCGCCTTCCTGGTACCACCTCCACGCCTCTTCAGTTCCAAGATCTTGCATAGTTTTGCTACCGATAGCTCTCTTATTTTTGAGCGATCTTCCTTTTTTTTCAATGGCTCGGCCTATTGTCCGTCCTGCAGTATTACGTTTGACAATCCCGGCATTGTACAGCATTTCATTCACCTGCTCATACCACACCTTAGTTCTCACTGTTTCATCTGCTCCGCGTTTATGCCTTGCCATCTCCTAGCCCTCCTTGTCTTGTTTTCTTAGTTTTTTTGCTATCTTACACAATAGTGTACAACAATGTCAATACTTGTTTTTTATCATGTGCCAAATATTGTTGAAAGCAGCCTAAACAGGGGGTATATTGAATAAAAACGAACAAAGAATGGAGGTGTACAGAATGGAATTAATAAGCGTGGACAAAATGGCAGTAGAACTTGGAAGCACCCGCGAGGGGGTATATGCACGGATGAGGCGGGGGCAACTACCAGAGCCCTTGAGAATTGGTGACACTCCGTTTTGGCGGGCGGAGGATTGGAGAGCTTGGCTCGATAAGCTGGCGCGTCAGCAGGGGGTTACGGTTACTACTGACGGTAATCATGAGAACATTCAGGTTGTGCCTGTTGTAAAACGGCGGGGCCGACCCAGGAAGGGGAAGGAGGTGATCAACTGATGATGATCCCAATACAGCAAACAAAAAAATCCCCCCTGTGCTCATGCTTGGCGGCGATGGACAGGAGGGATTTGCAAGGGCTCTCAGGCAACCTTTACTACCCCTGCAAGCAGGGAACGTATAATACGATTGCGCCCTTTATCTTGAAAGATAGCAGGGGCGGGTAGGAGTGTAAATAATGATAATAAAAGTAAAGAAAAAGAATGATTTTGAAATTATACCTCGAGAGACACTTCAAGACCCGCGATTACTCATGGACGAATTAGGGCTGTTGGTTCGACTTGCATCATTCCCTACTGGTTGGGAAATAAGGCCCGACCACATAGAAAAAACAACAGGATGGGGCAAGGAACGGAGGCGGCGAGTGCTGGACAAGCTGCAGCGATGCGGCTATCTGCGCCGCAGCAGGGACCGCAGAAAAGATGGCAGCTTTATCTGGGCTTGCGAGCTTTATATTGAATCGCAGGATGTTGATTTTAAGCAAAAATTCTTGGGCGAGCAGCGGAAGGTGGTGGGTAAAGACCATGAAGATTTGCCACTACCGCCACCATCGATGGGTGAGCCGTCGATGGGTGAGTCCACCTGCCGCAAACCCGCAGATATAGAGAGTACAGAGGTTGAGACAGAACAGATTATAGACAACAACAAACAACAACAGAGAGATGTTGATGTTGTTAGTAACAAAGGTCCTGGTTCTGATTCTGATCTTAAAGAAAGTCATGAGCGCGCCCAACAAGTTGATGAGTGGGCCTGGAGAATAGTTAAAGCAAGGATCGGGCTTGGAGAAGTGATTAGGAACCCAATGAGATATGTAAAAAAAATTTCAGGCAATAAACAAAAGCTCAGCGCTGATGATTTACGCGATCTTGAACTCTTAGAAGCACAGTCTCAAAAAAATACAGATACAGGGGGAAGCAATGAGGATTACGGAAGAAATGGCAACGCAGGTTGTGGGCAAGATCTACCCTCAGCGCACCGCGCAGCACTTGAATACCTCGACAACTTGTAATGTAGAGGTGGAAATAGAGGACTGGATAAAAAGAGAAGTAGGCAGGGGGCTGTACATGATCCTTGCTGAGCGCCTTCCCTATGCACCAAAGATGGATGAAATTCAGACATTGACGCAATCATGGAGCTTTGTTTTTAAGCGCCGTCTGGGTGTGGGTGTCGCTGTTGAAGAAATAGACGCCCCCCGCATCCAGGAGGCATTTTGTAGGGCCATGGAGCTTGATAAGTGGCCTGCGCCTGCCCAGGTCGCGGATCTCATGCCGCGCCGCCCGGAGCGCCCTGCCGTTCCTCATTTGCCCCAGCGCACCGCGCGCGGGTATGAAGAGTTAAAAAAAATACAGCAAATGCTAGCGCGCTGAAAGGAGCCCAACATGCAGCACAAAAATGAACAAATTTCAAATTGGCTGGAGGCCGCTAATGCTAGCGGCCTCAGCCTCACCCTGCAGGAACTAAACCACATACTCAAAACCGCCCCACAAGGCGCGCGGAAAACGCCTGAATTCGCGTATTTAGAGGGTTTTCGTGATCACAAATTCTTGATTGAACAGATCGGAGGCCAAAATGAAAGCAATAAAAAACTTTCTTGCAACTAGATGGGGGACTGCATGGGGGACTGCAAAAAATGGTGAATATTTTATTGCAGTCCCGAACCCCCCTGATCCCCTGCACCTACTACGTGTGGCGCAGGAAATGGAGGAGCTTGGCCCTCCGGTAGTGCGGTGCGTGCTAGAAAAGAATATTTTTTGGGCGTTAGAAGGCTCCCATAGAATCGCTGCTGCATACTCTATGTTTTTTCATAAAAAAGGAGGTCAGTTTGCTGAAGTATTGGAAGTATCCAAATTGGAAATAATCAATGGACACGACTGCTTGTCGAAGTCAGGCCAAACTCTACCATCGAGCATGCGTGCAGGTGAAATTGTAAAAGAAATACAAGAAGCCAGATCATATGTTTTATATCCCTTTTTTTTCAAGTGACCAAAACCACCTGCATATATTTTTTACTCAAATCATCACTTAACGAATATACGCAAAACAGTTAATTCTCAGAATTGCAAAAAATAACAAAAACAGCAAAACGGGAAAAAGTAGAAAATGGGAAAAACAGCAAAACAGGAAATTTGGAACATCACAGGAGGTCAGCGCGTGGGGTTGCAGGGGCCACGCGCGCTGACCTCAGGAGAGGGGAACCACATATAAATGTCATACGAAAAACGAAACCCATGTGCACATTCACACCCGACGCACCTCGGGTGTCTACCGCTAACCCCAGCAAACAGTGACAAGTACAGCAACCGTGAGGGTTTGTGGCGGTCTACCTTCGGTATACCAAAAGTAGACCAGGGTAGACCAAACACCCCGAAAGCCACACAAACACTGAAGGTCTACCAAGGTAGACCGGTAGACCGGAAAGTGCTCTAAAGTCTACCAGAGTAGACCGCAAAAGTGGCTAAGGTAGACCAAAGTAGACCGATTTTTCACGCCAACGAAAGGAGCATAAGAAAATGGATAAACAAATAAAAAGGGTAGTTTCAACAAAGCTTACAAATGCAACTTTCTGGAAACTTGAGGAAATAGCAGAGAGTGCGAATTGCTCAAATTCAGAAATAGCAAGACGTGCAATTCAGCAATATCTGCAAGCAGACGAAAAAGACGAGAACGCGGAAATCATAAAAATGATGGAAGGGCTAGAAAATCGCATGAGCCAACGCACGGACAACATGGTCGGCGAAATTGCAAAAGCTGTCCGTGAAATCCAAAAGCGTGAACGTCAAGCAGCGAATCAACAGCAATAAGAAAGGATAGTCAATATGCCATCACCTAACCACCATCAAAAACCGCCGTTTGCGTTCAATGATTTTTTTTGGATAAGTGGGTTCGTATACCTAATTAGTTTTGCGGCAGTGTACGCTACGTGCTTCTACTTAATTTCAGAATTTCGCGGACTCAAATTCGATTGGGAGACCGCCTGGACCTGGCTCAAGTATTCTTCCTTTTCAATAAACAGTCCAGAGGGGGGTGCGGTAATTGCGTCCCTAAAAAAGCACGGGTTGCTACTTCCCGCGCGAGTTACTTGCGTATCCTCAATTTTGCTGCCGTTCATCCCATCCTTATGGCTTGGTTTGAAAATCGCCCAAGGAGCCCCTGGAGAAGTACATTTAAAAGGCCGAAAGTTGTCATGTGATCCTGATGAAGCGGCGGAGGAAATGAAAAAGGAAATTAAAATCTCCGGCCATGGCATCAATATTCACCCTTCGATACCGCTTTCAAAATCAAGAGAGAGTCGTCACATCTTTATTGTCGGTGCCCCAGGCAGCGGCAAAACGGTTGTAATAAGACCCTTGGTCGAGCGTGCAATTGCAAAAAAAGATCGTGTCTTGGTCTATGACAACAAAGGCGATTTTACAAAAATGCTTCCGCGTGTGAACGGAGCGAAAGGAATTGTAATTTTTGCACCTTGGGATAAGCGGGGGGTCGCGTGGGACATTGCCGCTGATTGTCAAAATCGAAGCGACGCGCGAGACATTTCCGCGCGTCTAGTGCCTGAAAGCGAACGTGATCCGGTGTGGGGGCTGGCAGCGCAAAGCATCTTGACCGGTGTTATCTGCAAATATCAGCATGAAAAACCGGTGACATGGGACTTCAGCGATATTCTGGAGGATGTTTTCAAAGGGTATGACCACCTAAGAGCTGTTGTTCTTAAGTATAACAGGGAAGCGATATATGCCGTCGAAGACGCTAAGAAAACCCAAACTACAACTTCATTCCTGATAAATCTTTCAACTTTTCTTTCTCAAGTCGTGGATCTGGCCGAGGCATGGAAAGGCAAAAAGAAAATCAGTTTCAGGCGCTGGCTGCTCGACAAAGAAAGCTTTGAATATCGCTCAAATGTCTGTCGTTTGATGATTCTGCAAGGTAACAAGCACTATGGAAAACTAGAAAAAGCCTATATGCATGCAATTGTTTCTTCCCTAAGCAGCATAGTTAATTCCCCTGAGCTGCCCGATAGTACAAAACGTCGCGTATGGCTGTTCTTGGACGAATTCCCACAGCTCAAAAAATTGAACGATATCTCTCCCTTTATTGAGATCGGAAGAAGCAAAGGGGTGCGTGTGGTACTGGCTGCGCAAGATATTTCACAAATTCGAGAGGTCTACGGTGACAATGTAACTGAATCATGGACAAGCATGGTCGGCACTTACATCATCTGCAAAGCCCAAGGGAAAGAAACGCCTAAATGGCTATCAGAGCTGATAGGGAAAAGGAAGATTCGCAGATACCGCCCTTCGTACAGCGTTGAGTCAACACCTTTAAATAATACTATGCCTGGACAACGAACAGATAACTGGGAAGAGGTCGAAGAGCCTGTTCTACGTCCCGATGAAATAACTAATGACCTCGGAGAGCGAAAGAACGGGATTGAAGCGATTTTTTTCCCGAGCACCAAAACCGTTTATCAAATCATTTGGCCGTTTACAGAGAAAAAAAGGAGGCGCCCTGGGGTGGTCCCAGCGGAATGGACAAAATCGGCCCAACCCCTATTCAAAAAATTCGCAGAAGAAGCGATAGCGAAAAGCGAACCAGCCACTGACTCTAAACAGCAAGAACAAAAGAGTGCCTTGGCTGCAGCAGAAAGGCCAAAGCCAGAACCGCAAAGAAAAAAAGATCCTTCTATGCTCCCGCCAGGTTGCAAAGAAGAGCAGGAGGAAGAACAAGAAGAAGATGATCAAGTCATGGCAGATGAAACAAATAAACAGGTAGGGGCCAAAGTGGTCACAGAAACTGGAGCCCTGGAAATAGCAGTTAAAGCCGCAGAAAGTGCTGATGTGCTGAAAGATTCAATTAAACAAGCACCATCAAAATATAAAAGCAATAGCGTCGATGATTTCTATGACGAAGATGAACAAGAAGGGGAGCAAGAGCAATGTTAAGCATATCTGGAATCCAAAACATTGATTATTATTCAAACCTTGCCGTGCAAGACGATTATTATGCAGAAGAAGGCGAAGCCCCGGGCGTCTGGGGCGGAGCCGCCTCACATCTAAATCTTTCCGGCCAAGTCAATTCAGATCAATTCAGAGTCGCCATGCAAGGCTTCGACCCCTACACAGGCGCTGCCATCGTACAGAACGCAGGACGTGACAATCACCGCCCCGGATGGGATTTGACTTTCTCAGCTCCTAAAAGTGTTTCCCTGGCATACGCCGTGGCCGACGATAAGCAGCGCCTCCAAATAGAAGCCGCTCAACAAAAAGCCGCAGACGCGGCCATGAAATATATGGGCCAATCCGCTGAAGTGCGCAAACGCAAAGGCGGTGCAGAGCGCGAGGGATGCAAACTTGTTCACGCAAGCTGGCAGCACGGAACAAGCCGCGCCCAGGATCCTCAATTGCATACACACTGCACGGTTGCAAATGCTGGGTTGTGTGCAGACGGGAAATTCAGGACTTTAGAAACAAAACAGATCTATGAAAGCAAAATGGCGGCAGGCGCAATATATCGCGCAGAACTCGCCGCTCAGCTGCAACAGATGGATTTGCACATCGAACAAGATGGTGACAGCTTCAGACTTTCCGGAAGCAACACAGAACTTGAAAAATTCTACTCTAAAAGGCGCGAAGTAATACAGAAAACCCTGGCAGAAAAAGGGCTATCAGGCGCAAAGGCGTCAGAAGTTGCAGCTCTGGATACACGCGAAGCAAAAGCCGTGCTGCCACGCACCGCGCTGTTTAAGCAGTGGCAAGCAGAAGCCGAACAACATGAATTCAGCTTTGAATCCTTACTGAACGCTGAACAACAGGAAACCCAGGAGCGCAAAACGGATTCAGAAATATTACAGAGCCTGACAGAACGCCAGAGCACGTTTAAACCGCAAACGCTACAAGCAGCTATCGCTATAAACGAGACCGGACGACTCAACGCGGAACAAGTACAGCAAAAAGCCGCTGAAATGCTTGAATCGCGCGAAATTGTACAGCTGATGAACCCGAAAACCCAGGAGGTCCGCTTAACTACCCGTGAAATGCTGCAGCTTGAAAAGGTCATGGTTGATAAAGCCGAAACTATGCACAACAGCGAAACACACGAAGTGAAAGCGGATTCAATCGACAGTGCTCTCGAATCCCGGAAGTTAAGCGAAGAGCAGGAAAAAGCTCTTCTCCACATGACGGACTCAAGTCAGATTTCAGCAGTGGTTGGCATTGCAGGCGCGGGTAAGTCCTACACCCTGAGAGCGGCCCGTGAAGCATGGGAAAGCAGCAGATATAAGACTATCGGAGCAGCACTCAGCGGCAAGGCCGCGCATGGCTTGCAGGAAAGCTCAGATATTCAGAGCGACACCATACACAGCACTTTAAAAAGGCTGGAAGAAGGGGAGCTTAAGCTCAATGAAAAGACTGTCCTTGTAATAGACGAGGCCGGAATGGTCGGCAGCCGCCAAACCTCCATGCTTATTCAACACGCTCGTGATTCTGGCGCGAAGTTGGTCCTGGTGGGCGATCACAAACAGCTTCAACCAATCGATGCAGGCGGTGCATTCAAGGCCATTCAAAGCAAAATTGGCGCGGCTCAAATGGTTGAAAACCGCAGACAGAAAGAGCAATGGGCCGCCCAGGCGTCGAACCAGATCCGAAGCGGCAACATGCTTAGTGCACTAGCTGAATATCAGAAACGCAGCCAACTGCACATAGGAAGCAATACCGAGGAAGCAAGTAAGAGCCTGGTTAACAAGTGGAACCAGAACATAGGCGGCATTTCAGACATAAAGGAAAACCTGATACTGGCTTCAACAAAAAAAGAAGTTAGAGCGCTGAATCAACTTGCGCGTGAATTAATGCAGGAACGCGGAATATTAGGTGCTTCAACGCAAATTCCGACAGAATCCGGAGAGCTGGAGGTGAGCGAAGGAGATCGGATTCTGTTTAATCGAAACAACAAATATCTCGGAGTGAAAAACGGCACACTGGGTCACATCTCGCAGATTTCATCAACTCAGATCCTAGTCAAGACAGATAACGGCAATACCGTGAATTTATATGGCTCTGATTATGAGCACGTAAGCCACGGCTACGCAGTAACAACGCATAAGAGCCAGGGCATAACAGTTAGCAATACATTTATTCTCAACAGCGGAGCCATGGCCAGCAGTGAACTTTCATATGTACAGATGTCCAGGCACAAGAACGAAGCTCAACTATTCATCGACAAACAGAATTTTGAGAATCAAATCTGGATTGAGCTTCAAGACGCAGAACCTACGCAGAAAATGACTGAACTTGCTGAACAGATCGGACATGAAAAACAACTAGATCTGCCCCAGAATTTCAATGAAGATTTCTGGCAATGTCGAGAATTTCTCAACGAACATGCAAGCAATGAGCTATTGAAAAAAGAAGATGCAGAGCTGCTGCAGCAAGTATCAGAAAAACTTGGTAAGGAGCGTGAAAAAGAATCTACTTTGGATTACACCCGGGTACCGAATCATGAGCCCGAACTTGAAATGGAGATAGAAATTGAAATGTAGAAAAAACGAACAAAGTCAGCAAGATATAACCATATTTGTCTAGAAAAACCATCGATCACGCAGTGTAAAGCATATGTAAATTACATAATTCCAAGAGAAGGGAGAACTGCATGGAAGCGGAAATTATTGACAGGATTGAAATGTTAGCGCGAGGAGTTGAGGTTAGTGAGGTGAACCGGAGACCACACATCGCTTTGGAGCACAATAATCGTATTTATTGCTTATATGAGAAGCGCGACAACACGATCTGCCTGCGCACGATGGCCAATTAGGTGCTGGGAATGGAAGAATAGGCGGAAGGAACCATTGCTAGAATTGATGAGTATTTTAAGAAAAAATATATTAACCAGGCAGCGTAAAACTATTAATTGAGAGGAGCACAAAAATGACTGATTTAATCAACGTTCAAGAAGCTCGCAGATTCGCAGAGACCCTTATCCCCGATTCCCGAGATATGATGATTGCAAACGGTGCACGCACAGTTGTGATCGAAACCGTGAAAGAGAATCAGGGATATGATCAAAAAAAATTGCTGGAAGGCATTAAGCGTCGTGTGGCACAGGCGCTGCAGAGAGCGGATAAAATGGATATGAGTTTCTGCAATTACGCGGAGGTTAATGCGCGTGACGAATCGAAGTTTAACAAAGCGCTTCCTCGTCACATGAAAGAACAGGAACCATTTGATCAAGGATTTGAAATTGGATTAAACGAAGTGAGAGAGAGTGAAACGCTGGCAAAGGGAAGCCTGAAGACACTAAAGAGAGCACGAAGTTTCACAAATGATCCGGATACTGAATGGCTTCAGCAGTATTCAATGGGACGAATCGCAGGCATAGAAAAGGGCCTGAAAAACGGGTATGCTACCATTAGCAAACCGTTCGCATAACGGTTCAGATCCATACGGGGGGAAGGTGCAGGGCTTGCGAGCTCTGCATTTTTTTAGATCAAAAGCCGTGCCGCCGAAACAATGCCAGGGCATAGATTCGGCGGCACATTTTGTTTGTCAGACACTTTTCGCTAAAGCAAAAATACTCTGAGATTGACTAAAATGCTGCATACACGCAGGTATATAGGCGGAGCAGGTTCGCGCTTACACCCCGTATCAGCGCCACTTGCCAGCCTTGGAGGGCCGTCGAGGTCAGGCCATTTTCAACGAAACCCGCCACCTGTTCTTATCGAAAAGCAGCCAGTCATTCTCATCGAAAACCTACCCCCCCCCTCTTGCCAGAAAAGCCACCACTGATTCTTAAATGAAACCGTTATCCCGCCAGAAAAGCTGGGGTGACGGTCCTCAATAAGTCGCTATCTGTCGAGGAGAAGCCCTGCTCATGTACCCCAGAAAAAAACATATATGAAATCCAGTATAGATTTTGCATTTGCACGTCCTCGAAGTTTTTTCTCCCTACGGTATTATGCCTTATCTTTTAACCCACACCGAAAAGGAGATCGGTATGTATCAAGAAATTCAAGGGTATTCAGGTAATTTATTTTTCGCTAAAGGTGGCAAGGGCGGTGGGCGTGGTCTATCAAGCCACCCAGGACCAGGCGGGAATTGGCCTAGCACCACCGATAGACCCTCTGGCGGTAACCGAGGCAACGCAAAATAACCGAGAAAGGAGCTAGACAAAATGGGAACTAAGGAAGATTTGGACAATCACAGCAGACAGCTCGATCCCGAACATGATGCTTATTGGCAGTCTCGTGGAGAAGATGAACGACCCGAGAATTGGCAGGACCACGTAGAGCAAGAAAAGGATTAATCGATTTATCAGTAAAGATCAGCTATTCCATCGTGGCGCTAATCACAGGGGGGCGGTTTCGCCGCTCCCCTGTTTTTCATTCGCTTCGCACAGACAAAATATTCTTCTCGGAAAAAGGAAACAGGCTCCAAACTAGCCTTGACAAGAGCCTCATGCGAAAAGCGAAAAGCACCGTCTAAAAGAAGGACTCCGCCGAAGAGATTTTGAAGATATAGGGTCATTCCATCCTTCCTCTTCTTTATTTCTTCCGAGGTAACTTCATCGCCATTCCTTGAGTCTTGCAGTTTGAAAAATCTATCTTCTATCACCCTCACGAAATTATTAAAGGTGGCCCAAAGCGGAACGGCCTCTCCCGCACGGTAACGATTGATGTAGCGAAACACGTGATCACGGTAAAGGGTGGTTCCCTTTCCTATATACTCAGCAAAATGAGTCCGATCTTGAAAAATACCCCTTTCGATCAAGCTATCCGGCAGTCGCTCCATGAACAGTTCAGCAGGAAGCGAAACCAAGCGCTTTTTGTGGTTGATGTAATCCGGCAACAACCTTCCCAGGAACAACGAGTCCATCCGCATACTTTCGCAATATTCTGACTCCAGATGCACTAGAATCATGATAAATGCAAGTACCTCAGTGACATTCTCGATCTGATCTCGACTCAAGCCCCTTTTCCCAAGGTCATCATTGATTCTACTCAGAACCTCGAAAGGCAGACAGCTACCCAACTTGTGCAGATCTCCTTCCCAGCCATTGTGATTAATATTTTGTGACTGGTTATGAAGAAGGTGTGTCATTGTCAGACGGAAATCGTTATCCTTATTTGACAACCATGAGGCAGCAAAATCCCCCCAGGTAGGATCTTTGACTATCTTGATAAATTCTCTGCTATTTACAGGGCACCATAAACACTCTTTATTCTCGGAGAGGTTCCTCATCAGATCCCTATATTCGCTTGTCTTTCCCATCTTCCCTTTGGAGAACCAGTCGTAAACAGTCCTTTTAGTCTTTCCCGTGAATTGCTGAACATAACAAACCTGAAACCTATTGAAAGGGAGGTGAAGCATCTTTTCAAAAATAAACTTTGGTGAGAAAATAAGGGGCTGCATGAAGATCATTTCCATTAAACAGGGACAAGGTTCTCTGTACCCTAACAATAAACAGATTTTTTAAACATGGTGATTTTAAATCAGATATAGACTTTCTCAAAATTCTGGAGTTATTGGCTCAATGCGATCGGTAGCTGCTACTACCTCTGGCGGCGCCTCATTTGCCCGCAGATACAACGGGCGGGTGTCGCACTTATCAGAATCTGAAGATTGGATAGCACTGCACAAGGTTTATAAAGTCAACGGTGATGATAACGTCAGAGAACGCAGATCGAGTCTGCTTGAATGCAATAAAAAGAGCCCGTGAAAAAAGTTCAGCGAAAGCGACCATCTTTACCAAAAAAAAGCAGACCCAGGGTGAACAAGAGGAAGATTAGGGAGGCCATCGGAGGTATGGATTGCATGGATGTTGGGTACATACTTTGGAGCAAAGACCGTGCTGCAGAAACAATGCTAAACAATACTGCCGTTCAGCATAGATTCTGCAGCACATTGTATTTGTCAGACACTTTTCGCTAAAGCAAAAATACTCTGAGATTGAAGAAAATGCTGCGTACACGCAGGCATATAGGTAGGGCGGTTCGCGCCTACACTCGTATCTAGTGCCACTTGCCAGCCCTGGCGGGCCGTCGAGGTCAGGCCATGCTTTGTGAACACCGGCGCAAAATCTTTTTTCTTGCATATGCTTACGCATCTAAAAACCCTGTGATCAAGGCAAGGCTCGATTTGAAGCCTGCCGCATAGCTAATACACCCGCTCGTCACAGCTACGCGTCTGCAGCACTGAAATACTTTTTTCTTCTCGCATGCTCAAAAAAACAGCAATCCGCACAATCCCACTTCCTGTCTACACAATTCAGTCTACTCAAGCGGGTATTCCACAGATACCGGTGGAAAACAGAATACCGTCAAGATATGATCAAGCGTGAATCCTGATCGGCATTATCTTGAACATCCAGACCGAAAGATAAAAGATGAAAATGAGGCTTTAGAATAATGGGTTGCACGTGCGGCAGATAAAGTAATGAGAATGTAATAGCAAGCCAGAGATCTAAACCTGAAGACTTGTTTTTGGGCATGTCGCCTATGAATGATTCTTTGATTTTTCTTAATAAAATCTGTATATTTACTATATTGTTTTTATTCGCTGGGTGATGCATATGAGCAGGAGGAATCTTTCCATATGCTGAAACCACTGTGCCAGGCAGATACCGGCCCAGTGGTTTTCTCTTTTTAGACTATGTGATTGGTCAGAATAAATGTTGTCAAAGAAATTGAATTTATCCCAGTTAGAGCAATACCTTTCAAAAGCAGCCTGGATTCTAAAGGGTCCAGTCGATGCATCAGATTTCAAGGTCTACATATTCCCGCTTTTGTTCTTCAAGCGAATCTCTGATGTTTACGACGAAGAATATCGCATAGCGCTAGAAGAGTCCGGCGGTGATGTCGAGTATGCCTCCCTTCCGGAGATGCACCGCTTCGAGATCCCGGAAGGCTGTCACTGGAATGATGTGCGAGAGAAAACCGTCAACGTCGGCCAGGGGATTGAAGCTGCTCTGCGTGGCATCGAGCAAGCCAACCAGGAACATCTTTACGGTATCTTCGGTGATGCGCAGTGGAGCAACAAAAACAAGCTCCCCGATCGGTTATTGATCGATCTGATCGAGCACTTCTCTCAATACACCCTGGGAAACGAAAATGTCGATCCCGACATGCTCGGCAACGCATACGAATACCTCATCAAACACTTTGCTGATTTAACCAATAAAAAAGCGGGTGAATTCTATACGCCTCGGACGGTAGTGCATCTTCTCGGTCTGATTCTCGATCCGCATGAGGGAGAAACCATTTACGACCCGGCGTGCGGTACCGGTGGGATGCTGCTTGAGTGTGTCGATCACCTTAAGGACAATAAAGAAGACTATAGGACGCTCAAGCTGTTTGGACAGGAGAAGAACCTGACCTCCAGCTCCATTGCCCGGATGAACATTTTCCTGCATGGCATTGAGGATTTTCAAATTGTACGGGGAGATACCCTGCGTAATCCGGCCTTTTTTGAGGCCGACGGTTTGAAGACCTTCGATTGTGTCATTGCAAATCCACCATTCTCTCTGAAAAACTGGGGTGCAGAATACTGGGCCAATGATCCTTATGGGCGCAACATTGCCGGTGTGCCACCCAAGGGCAACGGTGATATGGCCTGGGTACAGCACATGGTTAAGTCAATGAACAGCACGGGTCGAATGGCAGTTGTGTTGCCACACGGCGCACTGTTTCGTAAGGGTGCCGAAGGAAAGATCCGACAAGCACTTTTGGAGATGGACCTGCTCGAAGCAGTCATTGGACTGGGCCCCAATGTGTTTTACGGAACGCAGCTCTCTGCATGCATCATGGTCTTTAAGCAGAACAAGGAGCCGGAGAAAAAGCAGAAGGTTCTTTTTATTGATGCTACTGAGCAGATCAGGGTGGGACGGGCACAGAACTTTCTTGAGCCGGAGCATGTGCAGCAGATTTACACTTGGTATCGCGATTATATCGATGTCGAGAATTACGTTAAAGTCGCTGGTGTAGACGAGCTGAAAGAGAACGACTACAACCTCAACATTCCTCTCTATGTTGAAAAGATCATCGAAGACAACCTGCCAACAGTCGAGGAAGCCTTGGCTGACCTGAAAGAGGCTTGGGACGAGAGCCTGAAAGCCGAAGAGAAGTTCATGGAAGTGCTTGCGAGGTTTATGTAATGGACAAAAAAGATTTAACTGTGTCGGCTGTCGACCGGCAAAATATCCTCAACAATCCATATGCTCTGCGGGAAATTGAAAAGGCGGCGCATATTAAAGGGATTCCTTTTGAGGGCCGGTCCGTTGTTCTCAAGGAACAGGTGGCGGAATTCTTTGAGGTCACGCCGCGAACAATAGATAATTACATAGAGAAAAACGGGGATGAACTGCGCCAAAACGGGTACGAGGTTTTACGCGGTAAACGATTGAAAGATTTGAAGTTATCCATTGCGGAAAATGTTGGTAACGAAATAGATTTCGTTACCAAAACTACCGTGCTGGGTGTGTTTCAGCGAATCCACTAAGCTCGCCATAGTGAGCGCACTGATCTCTGAGGAATGATTTTTTAGAGGAAATAATGAACCAACAAGAACTTGAAAAATACCTCTGGGGTGCGGCTACGGCTTTGCGCGGCACGATTGATGCCGGGGACTATAAGCAGTTCATTTTTCCGCTCCTCTTTTTTAAGCGTATCTCTGATGTCTATGATGAGGAGTATCAAAACGCTCTGGCCGAAAGTGGTGGCGATGTTGAATACGCTGAGTTTGCTGAGAACCATCATTTTCAGATCCCTGAAGGCGCGCATTGGAATGATGTTCGAGAAACTACCGTCAATGTCGGGCTGGCTTTACAGGATGCCATGCGTGAAATCGAGAAGGCCAACCCTGAAACCCTGCACGGTATCTTTGGCGATGCCAGTTGGACCAACAAAGATCGCCTCTCCGATGAGATTCTCATCAGCCTGATTGAGCATTTCAGTCAGCACAAACTGACCCTTGCCAATGTGCCTGATGATCAGCTCGGCAACGCCTACGAATACCTGATCAAAGAATTCGCCGACGATAGCGGTCACACCGCCGCCGAGTTTTACACCAACCGTACCGTGGTCAAGCTGATGACCATGATCATGGACCCGCAACCGGGGGAGAGTGTTTATGACCCCACCTGTGGCTCTGGTGGTTTGCTGCTGAACTGTGCGTTGCACCTGAAAGAAGAGGGAAAGGAATACCGTACCCTCAAGCTCTACGGACAGGAGATCAACCTGATTACCTCGGCCATTGCCCGTATGAATATGTTTATGCACGGTATTGAAGAGTTCAGCATTGTGCGGGGCGATACCCTGGTGCAACCGGCTTTTCTGGAAAATGATGAGCTGAAGAAGTTCAATATTATCCTTGCCAACCCGCCGTATTCGATCAGAGCATGGGACCGTAAGAGTTTTGAGAATGACCCTTATGGGCGCAACATCTGGGGGACGCCTCCCCAAGGATGTGCGGATTATGCCTTTCAGCAGCATATGCAGATGAGCCTTGATGACGAGAATGGTCGGGCTATATCCCTTTGGCCGCACGGTATTCTTTTCCGCGACTCCGAAGCGGCCATGCGCCGCAAAATGATAGAGGCCGACCTGGTTGAGTGTGTCATTGGACTGGGGCCGAACCTCTTTTACAACTCGCCAATGGAAGCCTGTTTGCTGATTACTCGGACGAAGAAGGAAGAATCCAAGCGCGGCAAAATATTGTTCATCAATGCGGTCAACGAAGTCCGGCAAGAAAAGAATATGGGCTACCTTGATGATTTGAACATCAACAAAATATTTGCTGCCTACAGAGAGTTCAAGGATCAGGAAAACTTTGCTGCACTCGCATCCATCGATGATGTTATGGAAAAACAGGGTAATTTGTCGATTAACCTCTATGTCCGTGCAGAGCAATATGATGAAAATGGAGCCCAGAGTTTTGAGGCAGCATATCGGGATTGGGAAGCGTCATCACAGAAGTTGAAGTCCTCAATGAATGAACTGTTTCAAGTGTTGGGGGCGCAATGAAGATGAATGCTGTAAAAGATCTTAGCATCGATAAAAGCAAATGGACTCTAGTCAAGTTCGGTGACGTTGCTTATGAACCGAAAGAGTCTGTGAAAGATCCAAAGGCTGAAAGGATAGAACATGTTGTCGGTTTAGAACATATTGAACCTGAAAATATCCATTTAACAAGGTCGGATAGCCTGGAGCAAAGCACAACGTTTACCAAGAAGTTTTCAGTTGGGGATGTGCTCTTCGGTAGAAGACGGGCTTATCTCAAAAAAGCCGCGCAAGCGAGCTTTGCCGGTATATGTTCTGGTGACATTACTGTTATTCGGGCAAATGAGAACCTGCTCCCCGAACTGCTTCCTTTTGTTGTTCAGAACGAGAAGTTCTTCGATTACGCGGTGAAACACTCTGCGGGTGGTTTGTCACCGAGGGTGAAGTTCAAAGACCTTGCTAACTATGAATTTCTTCTTCCCCCCAAAGACCAACAAACCAAGTTGTCCGAACTCCTTTGGGGGGTAGATGCTGTGGTTGAAAAGGAGAAAGCCTTATTAAGTCGAGCCTCAGATTTTAGACTTGTGGAATCTGAAGCACTACTTATGGGAGAAAAGAGAGTATTGGGATTTGGGAAGTCCGAGATGACGCAAAAGGTGAAAATGGGACACGTTCCAAAATCTTGGGGCGTATACAAACTTAAAGAACTTCTGTCAGGTAAAATGTTAGGCGGCAATTACGGGCGTTGTCAAGAAAGTTGTCGCTTTTTTAATTCGCTATAACCTCTGTTTTTTCATCGTTTTGTCTGGGCTTTTGCTGATTCAGAATAACTCCTTCCGGTCTATCCCAGTTACGGCTTTCGCTTGACCAGCGCTCCGGTCGCTTTGCTTTTGCTGCATGGTAAAGTTCTCTTCTTCGGCGCAGTATTTCCTGGTCTTCTCCGCGGTGCCGCTGTCCTGGAGTTACGAAATTCAAAGCGCTGTGGCGATGTTCTTCGTTGTACCAGTGCTGGAACTTTTTTACCCACTGGCGCGCTTCTTCGAGGGTGTCAAACGGTTTGTCCGGATAGGCCGGATGATATTTCAATGTTCTGAACATTGCCTCTGAAAAGGCGTTGTCATTGCTCACTGAAGGGCGACTGAAGGAGGTCTGGACTCCAAGATATTGCAAAGTCGCGCGCATGGTTGCTCCCTTCATGGGTGAACCGTTGTCAGAGTGCAGTGTCAATTTATCTCCTGCTATTCCTTCGCGCATGTACGTCTTGCGAAAGATTGTAGCGGCGTGTTCTGCTGATTCTTCTTCGTAGACCTCCCAGCCTACGATTTTGCGGCTGAACAGGTCGATAAACAGGTAGAGGTAGAAGAACGCGCCTCTGATTGTTTTGGGCAAATAAGTGATATCCCAGCTCCAGAGCTGATTCGGCCCATCGGCTTCTAAGGGCTCTGGACGATTGCGTGTTGGGGCACTGGCTCTGCCACGATGTGCAAGCTGTTTTTCGTCGCGCAAGATGCGATAAAAGCTCGACTCAGAGGCTATGTAACGCCCTTTATCTGCTAAGTCCGGAACGATCTGACTCGGAGGCAAACTGACGTACTCGGCCTTGTTGGATATTTCGAGAATCTTATCTCGTTCATCCTTGTTTAGCCTGTTTGGCGGTACCCTCCCGGCGGCGGCAGCTTTGCGCCCATCGGCTTTAATGGTGCCATGCTGACGGTAACGCTGTACGGTACGCACTGAGATACCTGCAACCTCACAGGCTTTGAATAGACGTGCACCG
>Ga0182239_1000273_pt1 | contig 19519 bp, 12 predicted proteins | sample hydfrate6_PW_210_FD_132456 | JGI IMG/M metagenome (GOLD analysis project Ga0182239, IMG submission 132456) | Subsurface microbial communities from deep shales in Texas, USA - hydraulic fracturing test 6_PW_210 | ecosystem: Environmental > Aquatic > Deep subsurface > Shale gas/oil reservoir >... | reverse complement strand
TCAGAAGGAAGGCCCCGATTAGAGGGGATTGAGACTGTGCAAATCCTGATTGGAGCATGGGCAGGAGAATGTGTCAGAAGGAAGGCCCCGATTAGAGGGGATTGAGACTGTGCAAATCCTGATTGGAGCATGGGCAGGAGAATGTGTCAGAAGGAAGGCCCCGATTAGAGGGGATTAAAAAAATAAGCAATGTTAAGTCATCGGCCCTTAGGGTAGATTTGAAACGATTTTTTTGAACACTGCTCGGGAATGTGATGCGTGCCGGGAATTCAGGAAAAAACCATAACCACGTGGGAAACAGGATGAGGGAAACAATGGTGAGAAAAGTATTGATTTGTACTGTTGGAGGCAGTTATCAGCCCATTGTAACAGCCATTGAGACCCTGGAGCCGGATTACATTTTTTTTGTATGCACACAAGGACCTCAGGGCTCGGAGTACCAGATAACAGGTAAAGGTAAAATTATTAAAGCCAGTTCCGATCAAAAATCAACCTTGCCAAATATCCCCACGCAGAAGGGATTGCAGGCGGATTGCTATGAGTTGGTTCATGTCGAAGCAGATAACCTGGATAGTACCTATAATACACTTTATAAAACCATTGATTCTTTAGATACCCGGTTTCCCGGGGCCGAGTTGATTGCAGACTATACCGGCGGCACAAAGGGAATGAGTGTTGCGCTTGTGCTTGCGGCCCTTGAACATGATCTGTCCTTGCATCTTGTCACCGGGCCGAGGCCCGATCTGGTGAAGGTGGCCGATAACACGCAATGGGGAGTCCCGGTCGATTATGAATCGATCCGCATGAGAAGGGAAATACGATTGGGTCTGGCCGCATGGGAACAATACGGCTATTCGCAGGCCGTGGAAACTTTGAAGAATATTAAGCGTACGTCCAATCCGGTTTTGCAAAAACACCATCTTATGGCCCTGAACCTGAGTAAAGCCTTTGACCATTGGGACAGGTTCGATCATGCGGCAGCATACGGTATTTTGTCCAGCTGTGCGGAAGATGTCGGACGGGAATATTCCAATTACCTGCGCATACTCGGCCTTTTTATGAAAGGCGGTCCGGCAAGGGAGCCTGCGTTGATTTGCGATTTGTGGCTGAATGCTTTGCGGAGGGCCGCGCAGGGGAGATACGATGATGCTGTTTCCAGGGCTTACAGGGTGCTGGAATGGGTGGCCCAGTGGCTGCTGCTGGATCGCTGTAAGGTGGATACCTGTAACCTGCCAAAAGATTTTATTCCGGATACAATAGGTATTATACCAAACCATAAAAATCGTCTTCAGGCACCTTTATTTTTAGCCTGGCAACTAGTAGAAGCAAAAACTGATACGAATATGGCGCAGTTTTTCAGAGAAAACAAAAAAAATTTTCAGAAAAAACTTGAAATCAGGAATGAGTCAATTCTTGCACATGGTTTTACCCCGGTAGATTTCAATAGGTGGTCTGAAATACTCGAATGGATGGACAATGGAGTACTCCCTGCTTTTTTAAAAGACGCAAGGCATACCGGGTTGAAAATGCCGGCGCAATTGCCGAGTATTTATAAATTTGAGGTGTAGAATCAAGTAGTTTTATGCGGGGTGTGCCCGGCATAAAAAAATCGTTTTCCTTTTTACCTTGCGTATTTTCCCCTGTCGTCTGTATGCTTACCTGAAATGCTCCCATCCTGGCTGAATAACCACAAACAAAAATTTTCCCTCATGTTTGAAATTCAATTGAAAAATCAATTTCCATGCCGTTACCGGATAATAGAGATGCAGTTGGCGATGAAACCGGAACAGGGAGGTTTTCCCGTATGCTTTATGGCGAGTACGATTTTGTGTGCCGTTTCGAAAATGAAGCGGTTCTTCCGGAATACAAGGGGTCGACATTTCACGGCGTATTCGGCCGGGCGCTGAAAAATGTGGTATGCGCCCTGAAACGCCGGCAAACATGCGATGATTGCCCCCTGCGCCACAGATGTCTTTATGTCCGGGTGTTTGAAACGCATCTGTCCGCAAACACCCACGGTTCGGCAGGCCATTTGTCCGAACTTCCTCACCCGTATGTCATTGAACCGCCGGACACCAGCGAAAACGTATTTGAAAAAGACCGGATGATTTCTTGCAGACTGGGGCTTTTTGGCAGCATCAACCAGGATCTGCCCTTTTTCGTGTATGCGTTTGACCGGATGGGCAGCACGGGCCTGGGCCGCCGGGTGGGCAAAAGCCGCGGAAAATTTTGTCTGGAGCAGGTGAGCAGTGGTAAAAAAGTCGTCTATACCAGGGAAAGCGGCCGGATTGACCCTGAAGGCTGTGCATATCCCCTGGGTCTGAAGCATACAAACGGCTGCGGGACCGGCCGGGTGACCATTCGGATAAAGACACCCCTGCGGGTCAAGCACCAGCAGCGGATTGCCCGGGAACTTCCCTTTCACGTGCTGACAAGGGCGATGCTTCGAAGAGTTTCCAGCCTGATGGCGGCCTACGGAGATGGCGAGCCGGAGCTGGACTACAGGGGCCTGGTAAAAAAAGCAGAGTCCGTGGAAATCTCTGATGCAAAGCTGAAATGGTATGACTGGCAGCGCTATTCCTTCCGCCGGAAAAAGCGGATGCCCATGGGCGGGCTGGTGGGCGCGGTAACCTATGAAAATGTGCCTTTGGATCTCCTGTCGCTCATTGATTTCTGCGAGAAGGTCCATGTTGGCAAAAATACGTCCTTCGGCCTGGGAAAGATCCGGCGGATCAGCCCTGAAGGCCGGAAAACCGTTGATTTTTAAACACAGGAGCGTGGTGGATGGACGATACAACCCTGAAAATTGCCATTGCGGGGTTTTCCCATGACATGGGAAAGCTTGCCGGAAAAGATGTGCTAAACCTGGACCCTGAAGAATTTGACAGGCGTGCGGCGGATTTTCTTCCCGTGCGCGACGGCCGATACACCCACGGCCATGCGCTGTATACGGCTTTGTTTATCGACCGGTTTATCGACTGCCTCCCCGAAGAGTTCAGCCGGCCCTGGGGGGAGGGCGACGGGCTTGTCAAATTGGCGGCATCCCACCACAGCCCGTCCACGGCCATGGAATGGATCATTGCCGAGGCCGACCGTATCTCCTCGGGTATGGACAGGGAGGAATATGACGCGGCAAAAAATGCCGCTGTCTCATTCCGGGATTTTGAAAAAACGCGCATGGTGCCAATCCTGGAATGCCTGGATCCTTCGGGGCAGGCCGATTTCACCACATCGGAGTGCTATGGGCATGCTTATCCCCTGCAGCCCCTTTCCCCGGAAAATATTTTCCCCCGGCCTGCCGGCGAAGTGATGCCCTCTGACCGTGAAACGGCAAAAGCCCAATACGCGGTCCTTTTTAAGGGATTTGGCCAAGCCCTGGAGCGGATACCCCACAGGGGCTGCATCGGGTTGTGGTTTGAGCATTTTGAAAGCCTTGTTATGCAGTATGCATCGCATCTGCCCGCTGCGCGCGCGGGAAACGTGATTCCGGATGTATCGCTTTTCGATCATATGAAAACCACGGCTGCGCTGGCTGCCGCGCTTTATGTCTATCACAGGGACACCGGTACGCTAGAGGCCAAAGCGGTGCGGGCTGAGGATCCAGAAAAGTTTCTCCTGGTCACCGGTGAGTTTCACGGGATTCAGAGCTTTATTTTCACCGGGTTTGGGGATACGCGCAGATTCCGCTCCAAGCTGCTGCGGGGACGTTCGTTTTACGTATCTGCAGTCATGGAAATGGCGGCGCACATGCTTTGTACGGAAATCGGAATACCCGTGACCTCCGTTATCCTGAATGCCGGCGGCAAGTTTACGATATTGGCTCCAAACACCAGCCAGGCCGGGCAAGCCGTTGAGCAAACAGCCCAAAAGATCGAGCAGTGGTTTGCGGGGCGTACTTTCGGGGAGGCCGGTATCAGTATATCCTCGGTAGCGGCGGCCCCGGCGGATTTTAAAAGCGGAGGCTACCAGGATCTGCATGACCGGATGAATCGTGCTGTCCTGGCAAAGAAATATAACCGCATTGACCTGGATGCCTATGGTGGGGTGATTGAAAACTATTTTGACGGGGTCAAGGAGGAGTTGTGCCCCTTTTGCGGCAAGCGGCCGGTGCATGCCGGCGCTGTTTTGCGCGAAGGCCACAAGGCCTGCACCCTTTGCCGGGACCATGTTTTTCTGGGGGAAAATCTCGTGCGCAAAGATGTGCTTGCGGTTCTGGATGCAAACACAGATAGCCATGCCGGGGCGAAAAAGTTGATGGAGCCTTTATTCGGCCGCTACCAGTTTGTTTTTCCCGAAGCCCTTTCAAATGGCCATGAAGCCGATGCAATGGAATCCGAAGCAGAGAAAAAGCAATTGCTGCGGTACTGGGCAATGGCGCTGCCTTCCGGCGGGCTGCCGACGCAGCAGGCCACCCTGAAGTTTTTTAACGGGTACGTGCCTGCTTATGGGCAGGAGGACCTGTCTGATCCCCGCATCCGGGCGGTTTCAGGCGAAGATGAGATCGATCTCGACCGGCAGGTTCGTGAAAATGCGCCCAAGATGTTTAATCATATTGCCGCCCTTGCCAAACAGGTGGATTCGGATGAAAGACTGGCCGGCGTGGAGGCGCTGGGCGTTGTCAAGGCGGACGTGGACAACCTGGGGCTGCTGATGACCTGCGGGCTTCGCGAAAATCTTTACAGCATATCCCGGATTGCGACCCTGAGCCGGCAGATGAACAACTTTTTTGCGGTGTTTCTTCCGCATTTTCTGGGAAAGCATCCTGCATACAAAAACATTTACACGGTTTTTGCCGGTGGAGACGACCTGTTTCTCATCGGCCCCTGGAATCATATCATGGACTTTGCCCCGGAACTGGCCGAAACATTTTCCGCCTATGTCTGCAAAAATTCCAATGTAACGCTTTCCGCGGGCATCTCTTTTCACAAGCCGCACACACCGGTCAACGCCATGGCAGAGGCGGCTGAATCCGCCCTGGAGCGGTCCAAAGCAGACGGTCGAAACCGCCTGACGGTTTTTGGCGAGACCGTGGTCTGGAACGAGGCATTTGATCTCTATGGGATTCGTGATGTTTTTGAAAGATGGCTGGAGCAGGAATATATCAGCCCCACCATGCTCTATCGCCTCAATCGGTTTGTGGAAATGGCGGACCGGGAACAGAAGCTGACTTCCGCTGACGGGGGAATCGATATGCAGGAGATGGAATGCACGCGGTGGCGGGCTCTGCTGGCCTATGCGGCGGAAAGAAACGTTTTGAAAACCGATGATCCGGCCGACCGGAAAAACAGGGTTGCAGAGGTTCACGGGAAAGCGGCCGAGTGGTTGACGAGCTGGGGCGGCAGCCTCCGTGTGCCCCTTTGGTATGTTCAATATAACAGAAGGTAAGAGGTGAATTATGGAAAAACCGAAAAGGATTGAGTTCTGGAAGGACAAGGAAAAGGGGCAGGTAGATCCGCTGCTGTTTTCCAAAACAGCGGATGAATGGGCCCAAAAATTCATAGGTGTCCGCCAAAAGAGCAATAAACTCAACAGTCCAAGCCAACTGCGAAAATTTTATGATGAAGTTGTTACGTTGAATACCACAGTACAAGCAAAAAAGCAGGATTTCGATCATGTATTGCCACTAGTTCATATGCTTGTCGCCAAAGCTGCATACGCAAAAGGGCGTGGCCATGTTTCGGATGATTTTATGACCTTTATAAGTACGTCTGTTGATAAAATCCAGGATGGTGCGGATTTAAATATTTTTGCTACGTTTTTCGAGGCAATTATAGGTTTTTACAAATATTATAACCCAGATTCCTCCAAAGCTTAAGGAGATTGCTATGAAATTATTAAGCATCAAAAATCTGACGGGTAGGATCGTTTTGCAAAGCGGCCTTCATATCGGCTCCGGTGATTCGGAAATGCGCATCGGTGGAACTGATAACCCGGTGGTCAAGCACCCCTACACCCTGGAGCCCTATATCCCGGGATCATCGATTAAGGGGAAGGTGCGCTCCCTGCTGGAGTTAAAAAGCGGCCTGATCGGAAGGCGCAGCAACGGAGACGGCGGACCGCTGGGACTAAAGGACCTGGAAAGCCTTGAAGGCGACGAGCGTCTTGAATGCATGGGCATTTTAAAGCTTTTTGGCATAAGCGGGGCAGACACCGATGAAAAGAGCGAAATCGGGCCTTCCCGCGCATCGTTTGCTGATTGTATGCTCGATGAGAACTGGAAGAAGCAGGAATTTATGAGCAGTCAGGGGTTTACGGAAATCAAATCTGAAAATGCCATTGACCGCATCAAGGGAACAGCCCTGAATCCGCGCTTCAGCGAAAGGGTGCCGGCCGGAACGGAATTTTGTTTTACCATCGGGCTCAAGGTGTTTGAAGGCGATCAAGGCCTTGAAGAAATTCTGCTGCAGGGGTTGAAGCTTCTGGAAATGGATGCCCTTGGGGGCAGCGGCAGCAGGGGATACGGCCGCGTCCGGTTTGAATTCGACGAAGAAGAAAACCGCCGGGCTTTTGCATCCACAACCCCGCTGTAGGCAGGAGGAAGCCGTGAAACTCTATGACATCACGATAGAACCATTATCCCCCATGGGAACCGTGCCCAAAGGCGACACCCTGTTTGGGCAGTTCTGCTGGCAGGTGGCCCATGATTCCAAACTGGCAGACGACGGATTGTCCGGCGTTTTGCAGGAATATGGCAACCGGCCCTTTGTTGTTTTTTCTTCTGCTTTTCCCAAAATTGAATCTGAATCACAGGTTCGCTACTATTTTCCCAGACCGCTGCACACAGTGGCAGGCAAAGGCGCCAGTCAAGGCGGCAGCCGGAAAAGCATCATTGAAAACCGCAAACTGGATCGGGCCAGAAAATGGATGGAAGTTTTTGGCGGCAAAGCCCTGGATGCCTCATCGACCTCGTTTTTGACCGACGAGGCCGTTGGCCGTATCCTGCTGGAATCATCCGGCGCCTGCGGCGGCAAAACCGGAGTGCATTCCGGCATTCCGGGCGTGCCGGCCCGGGCGGAAAGGCCGCACAACAGCATCAACCGAATGACCGGGACCACCGGAAGCGGTACGTTTGCCCCCTATACCACGGACGTATTGTACTATCTGCCGGGAATGAAGCTGGCCGTATTCGTGCTGATCGATGAATCGGCAACCGATATTGACCGGGTGGTTTGCGGTCTGGAGCGAATCGGCATGAGTGGTTTTGGCAGGGATGCTTCCACGGGCATGGGTCGATTCCGGATCGACTCGGCCGGGCCGGTTGAGGTCGCTTCTGTTGATCATGCAGATGCCATGTATGCCCTGGCCCCGGTTGTGCCGGAAAAGGGTCAATACCGGAATTTCTTTTTTACGCCTTTCGTGCGTTTCGGAAGGCATGGCGACCAGTTGGCTTCGAGTCGGGTGCCGTTTAAAAAACCGGTTGTCATGGCCGATGAAGGAGCCGTGTTGGTTCCCGGAGACAAAAAACAGTTCGAACGCCCCTGGCTGGGCACTGCGGTCAAAAATGTCTCTCGTGTTCAACCGGAAACCGTTGCCCAGGGATATGCTCCCTGGCTGCCCATTACCCTGGAGCTTTCGTATGACACAGGAAAATAGTTCGTTTGATTGCGTTTTGAAAGTGGTGTCCCCGGTTCACCTGGGATGCGGCGAGGTATATGAGCCGACCTGTTTTACGGTCGACGAGGAAAACAATGAAATGACGGTTTTTGATCCCATCTCCTTTATTGCGGACATGGAGGAGGAAGAGCGTTTGGCTTTTTCCGGGATCTGCCGCAAGGGAACTGTCGAATCGATTCTGGAGCTGTATAAATTTTTGCGCAACAAAAAGCCGCAGGGCCGGACAGTGGCGCTTTGCAACGGATTTGTGGATCACTACCGCAAAGTGCTGGACCTCAATCCGCGGGATAAAAATTTTTCCAGGCAGTTAAATCAGTTCCAGATAGAAAGAACCGCCTTCAGGCCTGCTGACCAGCGGCCGTATATTCCGGGAAGTGCCATAAAGGGTGCGCTGCGCACGGCATATGCCAACATGGCTGCCGGCGTGAAAAAAACGCCGCCGGACAAGCGCCGAAAAGGCAGTGAGCTGGAAAAAATATTATTGGAATATGATTTGCGCCGAACCGAAACCGATCCATTTAGAATGGTGAAAGTCTCTGATTTTCAGCCGGCAGGGTATGTTGCGGCAAAGGTGGTCTATGCTGTCAACAAAAAGAAAAGCCCCGGGGATAAAAATCCGAGAGGCAATGCCCAAATCATGGAAGTCATTGAGCCCGGAGCCATCTTTTACGGCCGGATATCGGTTGGCAGGGATTTGGGGGAATCGGTCATTAGCAATCCCGCTTCCCTGGAAAAACTTTTGGAAGGCGCAGTCCGGTTTTATGCAGGGCAGAACAAAAGAGAGCTGTCAGAACTGACCCGGGCAGGGCTGGGCGGCGTTGAAGTCGGTATTGATGAAAACAGGGTGCCAATGCGCATCGGCCGTCATTCAGGAGCTGAATGTCTGACCATTGAAGGGCATCGCAGCATACGGATCAATACGGGAAAGAAGAAACAGGATTTTTCCCTGGATCATGCCACCACCGTATGGCTTGCCTCGGAAACAAGCAACAATCAATATAACAAGGGGCTTCGTCCCTTTGGATGGGTGCAGGTCCAGCCCATGACAGGGGATCTGGAAAAAAAGATCAGCGCTTTTGAAACCGATTTTCAGCAGGACCGGGAGATTGCGCTCAGAAGAAGGCAGGAAGAAGCTGAAAGAATCCGCGCTGAAAAGGAGCAGGAGCGTATTGCCGAAGAAAGGCGACGGCAGGAGCAGGAGAGAAAGGAGCGTGAGGCGGCGGAAGAACAGGCGGCTCTGGAGGCCATGACGCCTGAAGATCGCGAGATATACGAACTGCAGCAACCGGGTGTTTCCGAAGAGAAAATCAATATTGCTTTTAAAAAAATCGACGAGTACAGCCCGGAAGGTCAAAAAGCCGTTGCCGCCGTGATCAAGGCTTATTGGCAGGCCAGTAACAAGTGGGTTAGAAAGGATTTTTCGCAAAAACAGTGGAAGGCTGCAAGGGAAAAAATCGCCAAGATTCAATCAATACTTGGAGAAAAGTGATTGGCGTTTGGTCTGCAAAAGAATGGCAGACATTAGCGGGAGGCTGGAAAATTTTGTATATATATAACAATCAAGCAGTTATGTTTTTCCGAAACCCCTGCCGGGTGCCTGAAAAAATTCCCAAACGTAAAAAAAGGCCAGGTCAGCCGGAAATGGGTTGCAACCGACTGGATTTTTGATATATTTTTTACCCAGAGTCTGAAGGAAGGCCCCGATTAGAGGGGATTGAGACTTTTTCAGACCGCCCAGTGTAACTCCCGACCACCGTCTGAAGGAAGGCCCCGATTAGAGGGGATTGAGACAGGGCCGGGCCTTTGGCTTTATTTCCCCATTCCATGTCTGAAGGAAGGCCCCGATTAGAGGGGATTGAGACCGTCTCGGTGTTCAATCCAGACTTTAAGCGCATAGGTCTGAAGGAAGGCCCCGATTAGAGGGGATTGAGACGAACAGGATTTCCGCCAGTGTCTGCCGTTCCTGCTGTCTGAAGGAAGGCCCCGATTAGAGGGGATTGAGACTTACACAGACACACACTCATGCACTCATGCACTTCAGTCTGAAGGAAGGCCCCGATTAGAGGGGATTGAGACCAGGTCGGCTCCCCTCAGGTCGGCTCCCCTCAGGTTGGTCTGAAGGAAGGCCCCGATTAGAGGGGATTGAGACTTCATACGATTGGAGGAGGCCATTAAACGGGGCAATGGTCTGAAGGAAGGCCCCGATTAGAGGGGATTGAGACCCTTTGAACTTACTTTTCTTTTTTGCTTTTGCCATGTCTGAAGGAAGGCCCCGATTAGAGGGGATTGAGACTTCAGAACGTCATATAATTCCTTTGCTTCACTCGATAAGTCTGAAGGAAGGCCCCGATTAGAGGGGATTGAGACACATTTTGAAAACCGCAGCAGGTATAACAAAAATCTGTCTGAAGGAAGGCCCCGATTAGAGGGGATTGAGACTTTTTCCCCTGGGAATCGGTAGCGGGAAAAAACGCGGTCTGAAGGAAGGCCCCGATTAGAGGGGATTGAGACAAAACAGCCCCCCAGATTTACGGAGGGTCCTCTTTGTCGTCTGAAGGAAGGCCCCGATTAGAGGGGATTGAGACTCAGCGTAACACTGTACCCGATTGATTGCAGCCATCGGTCTGAAGGAAGGCCCCGATTAGAGGGGATTGAGACTTGAGAGGCTTCCAAGTCGTTCGCATCCCTTCTTCCGTCTGAAGGAAGGCCCCGATTAGAGGGGATTGAGACTATTTTATTTTTTATTTATCTGCATCCTCGGGATCTGTCTGAAGGAAGGCCCCGATTAGAGGGGATTGAGACTTAAAGCCCCAGGTTTTTGCGGACATCTGCCAGGTAGTGTCTGAAGGAAGGCCCCGATTAGAGGGGATTGAGACTTTATAATGCGACACGGTTTTGCGGTCTTCATATTTTGTCTGAAGGAAGGCCCCGATTAGAGGGGATTGAGACATAGCCAACGTTTGCGTCGTATTTCTTTGCCGATTCAGAGTCTGAAGGAAGGCCCCGATTAGAGGGGATTGAGACTTACCGAACTTCCTGGAGAAGAATTCTTGTGATGGGTCTGAAGGAAGGCCCCGATTAGAGGGGATTGAGACAAAAAGGGAGCCTCTCCCTGACGTTGGATGTTTATAGTCTGAAGGAAGGCCCCGATTAGAGGGGATTGAGACGACCTTTAACCCCGATCCAAGGCCCCTCCTGGATCGGGTCAGAAGGAAGGCCCCGATTAGAGGGGATTGAGACTTTGCCTGGAATACTTTCACGTCGGACGTAGAAGGTCAGAAGGAAGGCCCCGATTAGAGGGGATTGCGCTGGTTTAATAGGGCAAAAGCCGTGAATCGTTTTAAAGGAAACAACCTTGCACAAATCTGGTGAACAAATCCTTTTTACAGCCGGCGATATTGTCAACTTCCTGTCCTGCCCGCACCACACCGCCCTGGACCTGGCTGATCTGCAAGCGCCGCTTCCCAAAACCGAAGCCAACGAGGAGCTGCGTCTCATTCAGGCAAAGGGGGCCCTGCATGAGAGTCAGCATGCCAAACAGCTTCGCAAGCAGCACCATGAGTTCGTGGATATCCGTGATGCCGGGGATGGCGCACGTGAACGGATACGGGCGACCCGGCAAGCCATGCAGGCCGGGGCGGATATCCTTTACCAGCCCGTGCTCCGTGATGGATGCCTGACCGGCACGGCTGATTTTTTCCGCCGGATTGAACGGCCCTCGGCTTTGGGAGCCTGGAGCTATGAAGTGCTTGATACCAAGCTGGCCATGAGCGCCAGAACCCGGTTTGTCATTCAGCTTGCCTTTTATTCAAAGATCCTGGCGGCCGTTCAAGGGCTTTTGCCTGCCCGTATGCATGTCGTATTGGGTGATGGAAGAGAAAAGGCCTACGCATTCAAAGATTACAACTGGTATCTGGAGCGCCTTTTGCAGCGGTTTTTTGAGCAAGTGCAGTCCGAATTGGAAGGGTGTGCCAAAGAAACCAGTCCCGAGCCAAGGGATCACTGCGAGGTCTGCCGGTGGATGGAAATTTGCGAAAAACAGCGGCAAAAAGCCGATCACCTGTGGCAGGTGGCCAATATCCGCAAATCTCAGATTCGCAAACTCCAGGGGGCAGGTATCCACACCATGGAAGCCCTTGCAAAAATGGATCCGGATATGCACATACCCGGCATGGCCGAAGGCACGCTGGATACGATTCAACGGCAGGCCCGGCTCCAGGTACTGGCCCGGGAGCAGAATGAGAACATGCTGGAGCACCTGCCATTGGTGCCGGGGCAGAAACGGGGTTTTGAAAGGCTTCCCCGTCCTTCGGAAGGGGACATGTTTTTTGACATGGAAGGCAACCCCCTGGAAGAAGGCGGCCTGGAATATCTTTTCGGGCTCTGTTTTCTTGACCATGGCAAGCCGGTATTCAAAGCCTTCTGGGCCCACAGCCGGTCAGAGGAAAAGACCGCCTTTGAGGGATTTATCGATTTTGTGACCCGTCGCCTGAGGGCCTATCCTGATGCGCATATCTATCACTACGCCCATTATGAACAGACAGCCCTGAAAAGACTCATGTCCCTGCACGGCACCCGGGAGGCGGAGGTGGACAACCTTCTCCGGGCGGGCAGGCTGGTGGATCTCTACAAGGTGGTCCGGGAAGGGCTCCGGGTTTCTGAGCCGTCTTATTCCATCAAGAATCTGGAACATTTTTACATGGAAAAACGCTCCGGCGATGTGCAGTCCGCCGGGGCCAGCATCGTGTATTATGAACGCTGGAAGGAAACAGGCGATACCAGGCTTTTGGAAAAAATCCGGGCCTACAATGAGGATGATGTGGTCTCCACCTGCAGGCTGCGGCAATGGCTCCTGGAACTTCGGCCCGAAGGGATCGCCTGGGCGGGTGATGACCCGGATAAACAAGTCCCTGTTGCCGATCCCGGGGCCTTGAATGCCCACGAGCAGCGCATTGAGGCCTACAGGCAGCTTTTGTTGGGAGATCTGCCCCAGGACCGTTCCGATTGGGGAGAAGAATCGCATTTGCGGGAGCTGGCCTGGCAGCTGCTTGATTTTCACCGGCGGGAGGACAAGCCCCAGTGGTGGGCCATGTTTGCCAGAATGGAGATGGATGCCCGGGAACTGGCCGAAGACATTGAGTGCATTGCAGGGCTGGAATTGGACCCGGCAATTCCGCCGTTTCCTGTCAAAAAATCGATTTGCTACACTTTCACGTTTCCAGAGCAGGAAACCAAGCTCAAAACCGGGGACAAGGCAGCCCGGCTGGATACGGGGAAGGCTCTGAGCAGCCTGGTGATTGATGAGCAAGCCCGCAGGGTGTCATTTACCCTTTCCCAAAAAGCCGATCCGCCGCCTGAATGCCTCCATATCGGACCCGGCGGACCCATTTACAACGATTTGCTTCGGGAAGCGGTATTTCGTTTTGCAGACACCCTGGTTAACGGAAACCAGAGATACCGGGCTGTCGAATCCATGCTGCGGCGCGAGATGCCGCGCATCCGGAACCATAAACCCAAAAAACCTGTTGTGGATGAAAAAAAAGATATCGTGCCGCAGGTCACCCGGGCTGTGGCCGGACTCAATGAGAGCTGCCTTTTTGTACAGGGTCCTCCGGGATCCGGCAAGACATATACCGGATCCCGGGTGATTGTTGAGTTGCTGAAACAGGGATTCCGGGTCGGGGTATCGTCAAACAGCCATAAGGCGATCTCCAATCTGTTGCATGCGGTGGAAGACGCGGCCATGAAGGCCGGCGTGCGGTTTGCCGGGGTGAAAAAAAGTAACAGGGGCAACGATGGCACCTTGCTCAATGGCCGGATGATTCGGGACGTGTTTGACAACATGTCCGCCGCCCACCCTGGAAACCAGCTGGTTGCCGGTACGGCCTGGCTTTTTTCCAGGCCTGAGATGGACCGGCAGCTGGATTTTCTGTTCGTGGACGAGGCCGGCCAGGTCTCACTGGCCAACTTGGCTGCCATGGGGGTTTCCGCAAAAAATTTGGTGCTGCTGGGCGACCAGATGCAACTCGGCCAGCCCATTCAGGGGATTCATCCGGGCCGGTCCGGGGAATCGTCTTTGGAGTACCTGTTAAACGGCCTGGCCACCATACCGCCGGAGCAGGGCGTATTTCTCAAGACCACATGGCGGATGCATCCGGATGTCTGCCGGCTGATATCAGAGATGATTTATGACGGTCGCCTGGAGCCGGAGCCGAATAACAGCCGCCAGGAACTGATCCTGAAACATGGTGCACATCCATACCTGCTGCCGGCAGGCGTTCGTTTCGTGCCGGCAGTCCATGACGGGTGTGCCCGCAAAAGCCAGGAGGAAGCCGCGGTCGTCAGGGAGATGGTGGAAAGCCTTGTTTGTCAACAGTACCGGGACCGCGCTGGAAAGGTGCATGATTTTGGCCTGGACAATATCCTGGTGGTTGCGCCTTACAACATGCAAGTGAATCTGCTGAAACAGATCCTGCCGGAAGGCGCCCGGGTGGGCACAGTAGACAGGTTCCAGGGGCAGCAGGCTGAGGTGGTGATCGTTTCCATGGCCACCTCTGGCGAGGCCTGTCTTCCCCGAAATATTGATTTCCTCTATAGCAAGAACCGTTTGAACGTGGCCCTCTCCCGTGCCCGGTCCCTGGCTGTGCTGGTGGCTTCCCCGGAGCTGATGTCCATTAACTGCTCCCGGCCGCAAGAAGCGGCCCTGGTCAATGCCCTCTGCCGGTTTTGGGCCGGAGATATTCAGCCTTGAATGCCTCTTTGGCTTCCCGGATGGCAGATACAAGTTCCGCTTTCATAGATTCTCTGTTGATGGCTGATTCAAGCATAAGCAGCATTTTATCCACAGTGACGCCCGCAGTGACAGCCCCGATTATCCCGCCGACAACCGCCCCGGCGGCCGTGCCCACCGCCGGTATGGAGGAGCCGATTGCCGCTCCGGCCAAAGCCCCTGCCCCTGCCCCCCCTGTTGAGCCGGCGGCCTTGCTGGCGACAATTTTGGTTACTGCTTTGGCCGCCACTTTGAGAGTGTTTTTGGCAGCGGCCTTGCGCAGAACTTTTTTGATTACAAGAGCAGTGATCGTGCCGTTAATACCGGCCAGGGTTCCTGCCCCCGCGATCATGCGGGCGTTAAAACCAATTACATCTGCAGGCAGGGAAAGGTTTAACGCTTCTTCTGGAGAAATTTGCGAGACGACCTCGAAGTGGCTGTATTCGGACTTATTTACCTGATTTTGCGCCATAACCTGTTCAGCTTTGTCCCGGTAGGTCTGCTTAGCGGCCTCATATCCGGCTATGGCCTGATTGAGTTCGGATTCCACCTGGTGCAAGGGTTGGCCCTTGTTTAGAAATTCTTCGAGTTTAAGGGCCATGTAGTCTTCAAGGTCTCCGGTCATCATTTTGCCGATTCGAAGGTATTCGGCCGGCAGGCTGTAATACCAGTCCAGGTAGGCGTCCACATTTTTTTCCATGTGAACAAAGGCGCTGTCGATCCGATTATTTAGCCGAATGACAGCTGCGTCGAATTTCATTTCAGCAGATAATCTGGCCCGAGTCAGCTGGTCAATGGTTCCTGTCTGGAAAAATTCACTGCCAATCTTATCGAGCATGGGGATAAATTTATGCTCTGCTGTTTTTCTGGCATTGTGGATTTGCGGTTTTTGTTGAAAAGTTGTTTCTATGGTGACAAATGCAGGGAGATAGATAAAAAACAACACAAAAACGATTATTGCCGTGTTCATGGCTATCCGGCCAGGGGCAATCGACGGAGGAACCGGGGCTTCGGTAAGCGGGCCGAATATCCGGCGGAATTCCGCGGCCGGGATTGCAAAGCACGAGAGCATGGCGCTGACGTTGAAAAATATGGCCAAATTCACAATGCACTTAAATACTATGATCAGCAGCCTGCTCTTCTCCCCGACCCGATGGATAAGGAAGGTCTCTGTTGCCTCATACGTGGCCACCCAGTAAGCGGTTTCTTGTGCCAGTGCGCTGCCGGTCATCTCTGCGACTTTTTCCGTCCGGACCTGCACGGCTTCTTCAATGGAGCCATGCCCGGGATAGTCTGCATAAAAGCTGATCAGGCCTGTATAAATGATTACCATAATAATCGGCGCGAAGTATTTTGCACTTCGCAATGCCATGCCTGTAATCAGAAAATCTTTCATTTCCCTGCGAATCAGTTTTCGGCTGAAGGAAAATAGGGTCCAGAAAACCGGAATGGCCATGGAGAGTGCTATCCATTCCTGCCATGTATAGATATGGAAATGGATCAGCATAAAAAATGATGATACCAATGCCCAGAAAATCCATAAAACAGACTTGAGAAGGCGACGTGAGAGTATAAAATAGATAATCCCCTGGCTGGAGAAGAATGTGAGTTGTTGTATCTTCCGCAGAGTTACTGCGTAAATGCCGCTCAGGGCGATTGGTGTGCTGTATATTGCCACCCCAAGAACAGTCCAGCAAAAGTTGTTGCTGTTTCCAACCAACTGGGAAAGAATCCAAATCAGTACCCCCCATACAATGGCTTTGATCATATAGGCAGAAAAACTTGCCTGCGGCTTTGGCTGGGGGGTATCGGTATTTGGCCGGTCGGTTCCGACAGATTTGTTCCGGTCCTGCGTATCTGCTTTGTCTTTTATTTTATGCATTGCTGTCGGCAGATCTGATTTCTCAGGCATTGGTTTTCACCTTTTTATATTTGGTTAGCTTTAATGCTTGTTAGAAAATATCACGGTGCTGGGAAACATTTTTTCAAATTTTTATTGCAAGCAAATTCAATTTACCGGAAAATGTCGCTGTCAAGTCATTGGCCGCAACAGAACTGTCAAAATGAATTTGAAAAAAGACTGCTCCATTGCGTTTTTATTAAAAGGGCAGTTTGGGCTATAAGAAGGGCCCGGGGCTTAATGATTTTCATAATTAAATGGCAAAGTCGGTGTGTGCCGCTGTGCCGTAAAGCGAAAAACCACAGGAACCAATTCAGATATGACCATTCAATTGCCTTCGCCAAATATTTTCGACAAGATTTTGGGCATTGTCGGGAAAAAACGTGGAATCATCATATCGGCAAAGCCATATAAACAATATGGGCCGTATGTTTACTTTAAAGGAAAAAGAAAAAGTTTTCTGAAAACGCTTTTGGGGCGTAAAAGACAGGCCGGGAAAGCTGCAATTCCCGCAGTGAAAAATGTCACCCCTGGTGACAACTATGTTTTATACGTGGAATTTGAAAACGGCGAATCCGGGCGGCTTGATATGAAGCCCGCCCTTGGTTTCGGGGTTTTCAGAAAATTGAAGAACCAGGAAACATTTAAACAGGTGCGGGTAAGCTTTGATACGATTCAATGGGATTGCGGCGTGGATCTTGATCCCGAATATGTCTACAAAAAAGCAGTTAGAAAAGAGACAGTGTAAGATTTCGCAGTAATTCAGGGGATTGTATTCATGAAAATCCAGTTTGATCCGCCTTATGCCGGCCATTGATGCGATCCGGAATCAAAAGGCCCGGATTTCAGAGTATAGAGGTATGTCGCGCATTTTCATGACCATATCTCTGTCGCGATAGAAGCCGTCCATTGTTTCGGGGCAATGGCATTCTTAAATCTCTTTGAGGGGTTTGTTGGCCGGGCTTTGCCGGATGGCCGCACGAAATTGTTCCAGCGCTTCGGACAGGGCTGTCAATGGCTCTGTTTTTCCCACCGGAATCCACTGCGTTCCCTTGTGCTCCATGGCCTCTATGACAAAAGCCACTGTGAAGTCGTTGATATCCCGTGCCGGCTGGTAGGCGGTTTCTTTTTCATCTCTGGACGGGGTGGCGGATACCAGGCCGCATCGGCAAAGCTCGGAGATGATTTCTTCAACCAGACGGATGGGGATATCCAGGCTCCGGGATATGGCCCGCAGGGTCATGGGGTTTTGTCCCCGGACAAATTGGGTGACCAAAAGATGGGCAACCTGCAGGCTCAAAAGCTTTCGAAAAGACGGGCTGATGTTTTTTCTGTCCGGGTCAAATTCATAGTCCTCCACATTCTGGTGGGCGCAGGACAGTTCGGCCCCGAACAAAACAATGAGCCAGCTGAGCTGCAGCCAGATCAGAAACAGGGGCAATGCGGCAAAGCTGCCGTAAATGGCGTTATACTGGGCCATCCCCACCTGAAAGACAATGTAGAACTTCTGCACGATGACAAAAAGGCTTCCGGCCACCACTCCGGCAATCAGGCCGGATGTGTAATTGATCCTGGCATTGGGCATAAAGATGTATAAAAAGGCAAACAGGATCCAGACCAGACAATAGGGAAGGACGCCCAGCAGGAGACTGATCAGTGGGGAGAAGACACCCAGCAAAGCGATTTGCTCCGTAATCCGGTGCACCTGGGTGGCCACCATGACCGTGACGCTGCTTGACATAATCAGCAAAACCGGGGCAATGAGCATAATGGAGAGATAATCGCTGAACCTTCGGCCAATGGAGCGGGCGGATTTAATGCGCCAGATGTCGTTTAGCGATTTTTCAATGTGACCCAGAACCCGTATAACCGCCCAGAGAAGAACCGCCACGCCCACGCCGGCAATCAGCCCGCCTTTGGTGTTTTCCAGCAACTGCTGCTCCAGCCGGCTCTGGAAGCCAAACCCCTTGGCAATGGCAAAGGCCATGGCCACCACCGGAACAATGGAAAGAAGGGCATAAAAGGTCAGCGCCGAAGCCCGGAGCGGGCATTTGTCTTCGATGAATTCTTTTGCGGCAATGATGACAATCAGCAGATTTTGAATCAGCAGGCGCCTGCCCCGGGACAGGTCCCTGAACCGGATTTTCCAGATATCTTCCCGGATAAACCTGTCGGCTGCAGCTACCCATTCCGGTTTTTTCATCAGCAACGTCTCCCGGGTTTGTATAAAAGTAAACGGGCGGAAAAATGATTATTTGCAGATCAGTATATCGGCAATACGGCATTTGTCAATTTACGGCACCATCTAAAAACTTACTTTTTACAAACCCGTTCCCCGGGGACGCGGCGGGAGACTGCGGTCCGGGGATTTTTATACCCGCAGGATGCCGTTGACCTTCTGGGCCACTTCATTTAGGTCGTGTTCGTCGGGCCGGCCCCGGATATCGCCCAGCCGGCCGGCTTCCGAGAATTTCTGCATTTTTTCGGGCACGTATTCGCCTGGCACGTACCATTCACCCAGGATGGTAAAGCCCAGGTGGTCAAAAAGCTGGCCCATGAATTTCACCGCTGGTATGGCCTCGTTGATGCCGGTGTGCACGCCGCCGTAGGTGCAGTAGATCACGGCATTTTTCCCGGCGCGTTTGGGCGATGCCGGCTTGATGTCCCCGTTTTCGGCATGCTTGCGCCGCAGCCGGCCAAACAGGTCCTGCATGGATTTGCCGGGCAGCCATTCATAGACCCCGGAGCCGGCAAAAACCATGTCATAATCCAGCAGGTTGATATCATCGCCGGTGTTTTTGCCCACTTTTACCGAGTCCACCTGGTGGCCGGCATTGTTTAAGGCCTGATCAATGGTTTCTGCAACCTTGCGCGTGTTTCCGGTGGATGTGTAGTAGAGATGCAGTATCTTCATAATCCTTGCCACTCCTTTTGCCTGTTGTATGGATCATACATAATGAAAATAAACCTGCTGATGGCCATAAAATAATTAAAAATTGAGAAATGTCAAAATATCCGGCAGGTTGCCGGTTGGCCCAAAACTGCGGCCGTTGTTTTGTCAAACCATTGCCGGCGGTTTATCTTCCAATCGCCCCCTTATGATCAAAATCAAAAACTGATGGCGCCGTAAAAAGTTCAATATCTGCGTTACGCGCAATTTCTCAGAATTTCACGTACGGCCAAGTACGCTGCATTCTTCGAAATTGCGCAAGCCTTGATCTTGAACTTTTTACAGC